>CAJHXL010000137.1_pt1 | contig 27523 bp, 25 predicted proteins | sample 9198601 | NCBI WGS metagenome assembly CAJHXL01 (sample SAMEA7708277, study PRJEB35096) | sediment metagenome | biome: marine neritic benthic zone biome [ENVO:01000025]; feature: sediment [ENVO:00002007]; material: shallow marine sediment [ENVO:03000034] sea grass bed [ENVO_01000059] ...
ACCAACGAGGTAAACACAGGCTTTGCGGTGAATGCAGGTAACCTGGAGATCACCGACAGTGACGGTACGCTTTCAGTGCCACTTTCAAGCCTTGGTACTGACGATCAAACGATCTCTACCAGCGGAGCAGCCGGTGATATTACGATAGAAGATGGTAATAATATTACGATCAACGTGGATGACGCTGATGCAAGTGTTACCAATGAGGTCAACACAGGCTTTGCAGTGAATGCCGGAAATCTGGAGATAACTGACAGTGATGGTACACTATCTGTACCACTTACTAGTCTTGGTACTGATGATCAGACAATTTCTACCAGTGGCGCAGCGGGAAACATCACTATAGAAGATGGTAATACCATTAACCTTAATGTAGACGATGCCGATGCAAGTGTAACCAATGAGGTTAATACAGGCTTCGCGGTCAACGCAGGCAACCTGGAGATCACAGACAGCGATGGTACTTTATCTGTGCCATTGACAAGCCTTGGAACCGATGATCAGGATCTGACCGGGGCTTCATTAAGCGGAGCGAATGTTCTTCAGATCGATATAGAGAATGGTAGTTCTGCTACAGTCGATTTGTCAAGTCTGTCCGATACTGAAACTGTCACCACTATGACCAATACAAGTGGTACCGGAAATATTATTGGGACTTATACAAATGAGGCATCTGCTGCAGTAGACATTAGAGAAACAGTAACAGATCTGACACAGAATACAACTTCGGGTGTGATCACTTATACCAATGAGGATGCCACGGCACAAACAGCCAATGTGGTAAGTTCGGATGCTAATAATCAAATAAGTGTTGGATCGGATGGTGGTGCCTTTATGAATATGCCTAGGACATATGCCTTAGGGAAGATCAATGGAAATGGTACGGCCGCAGCTATTTATGGAGCAACTGTCTCAAGGCTTAATGAAGGTGATTATCAGATTACCTTTTCTACCGCGCTATCCAATGCCAACTATATTATCCAGTTAACGATACTTGATTGTAATGGGGATTGTCCAGGTAATACTTCAGCAAATTACGATGACCCGGGTATTACATATTATGACCAGCAAACCACTGGTTTTAGGGTGAATACAGGGGATAGCGATAATGGGACAACACAAAAAGATGATATTGATATAGAATTCATGTTCACTGTAATGACATTGCCGAACTAAACTCGAGTGGATAAAAAATTAGGGATTATGAAACGCTTAATAATACTTCTGGTATTCGCCTTCAGCAGCCTCGGTCTGACGGCACAGTTAGACGCCGGTTCCGTTATGGGAATACCCAGAGCCACAAATGCCGAAATGCTGGCTATTGTCGGGCCTGCCATCGGTTCTTGTCTCTACAATACCGATGATGATTCAATTTACCGTTATACCAGCACAGGTTGGCAAAGAGCAACCGACGATCAGTACGATGATGAAGTGTCACTAAGAACACCGATAGATGTCAATGAGGGAGGCGCAGCCTCACCCACTAATGAGACCAACATAGAAGAAGTGGTTCAGGCAATTGCACCTATTACCTCAAGGGCAGCGAGGATATTCTATCCCCCATCCATTGCCATAGATGCTTCTACCAACGGTTCTTTTAATGTAGATCTATACACACAATACACGGCACAATTCGCCACTCCTGCAGCGGTGAGCACAGGGGCACCAGCAGCAGTACCTAGTTATGCGGCAACCGACCTATACTACTATGTGACATATGCAGATCCTGCTGTTTTCGATAATTTGAGCATTAATGCAAGTGGTGTATTGTCATACGACATTATTGGTCAGCCTGCGGATTACAATTCACTAATAAATGTCGTTTTTGTGGTAAAATAATGACTGAATTCTAAAAACAGTTTAAGGGGTTTGACATCAAAAAATATATATAGATATTTAATTCTGGGAGCCATTGTATTTTTCTTTGGCTCCGGTGTCGTTAATGCCCAGTTCCTTCTTCAGGCCCCTAATGGAGGGGGTCAGAGTAACTACCGCTGGTATGAAGCTTCGGATACCAGTACTGTCCTGAGTACAAATTTCTTCTATGAGACGAGTACTCCGGGGGTGTATTTTGCCACCTATGATGGTACGCTATGCGGTTCTAATGCCACAGGCTATTTTATTCTGACAGATTGTAATGCACCTGATAATCAGGTGACCCTGGATATAAGGCCGAATGTGAATGGTGCTACCACTGTCAGCTGGAACCCTGCTGTGGGTGGGGATCAAACACAACCGCTGGTTACTGCCACAACTTCTGTTGTTCGATATGTGGCGACACTCACCAAGGCCGGAAATTCATTCGATTTACCAGGCTTTACAGTCGTTTGCCTGGCGCAGGCAGCCATTCTGGTAGACGATCTTGTGACTGTTGACGAAGACAGCTCAACAGTAATTGATATTTATGCGAACGACAGCAATCTGCCAACAACCGGAACTCTTACTGCTACAGATCCGCCGAATGGAACGGTTAATATAAATGATAGTGGTACACCTAACGACCCAACGGATGATATAGTCACATATTCTCCAGATCCTGATTACAATGGTCCCGATACTTTTGATTATACCGTTTGTAACAGCATCGGTGATTGTAGTACAGCTACCGTTACCATTGATGTACTCCCCATTGTGGATGCTATTGACGACAATGTTGCCACAGACAGGGACGTACCTGTCTTGATCGATGTATTGGCAAATGATAATGACATTCCGACCAATGGTACCATTACGAACACCTTGCCGGCGAACGGCTTCCTGCTTTGGAATAATAACGGAACACCAACCGATCCTTCGGATGACGACTATACCTATACACCGAACCCCGGTTATATGGGCAATGATAGCTTTACGTATACACTTTGCGATAATCTGTCAAATTGCAGCACAGCCACTGTAAACATCCTGGTTAATCCACCGGGAGCCGATCTTGACCTTGATGATGACGGTATTGTAAACAGCTTTGAAGATCTGAATCTGGATGGGGACAACGATCCGGCAACCAATGCGACTGATACGGATTCTGACGGTATTCCGGATTACCTGGACATCGACAGTGATAATGACGGTATACCGGATAACCTGGAGGCCCAGACAACTGCAGGATATATTCCGCCAAGTGGTATAGACGTTGATGGCAATGGTCTGGATGATGCCTATGACAATGGCGGTGTTGGACTGATACCTGTAGATACAGATGGAGACAGTCTCCCCGATTATGTTGATGATGACAGTGACAATGATGGTGTTCCTGACTTTATAGAAGCTCATGATGCCGATTTTGACGGCCTGCCTGATGTAGTTCTTATTGGTTCCGATAAGGATAACGATGGACTGGATGATGGATATGAAGGTAGCACGGCCATAGACAGGGATGTGAATGATGAAATGGACGATCCGTTCAACAGCCTTCCAAATACAGACGGCGACTCTGAATCTGACTACAGGGATATTGATGACGACGATGATGCGACACTAACCATTGATGAGGATGCGAATGGTGATGGGGACTACAGTAACGATGATGTTGACTCCGATGGCATCCCGGATTATCTGGAACCGAATTTTAGTGGGGATGATATTGAAGTGTTCAATGTGGTAACTCCAAATGGCGATGGGGTACATGATGTACTCACTATTGACGGTCTGGAGAACTTCCCCAACAATACTATACGCATCTACAACAGATGGGGGGTACAGGTTTATCAGACCAGAGCCTATAATACCCAGGGTAACGTCTTTGACGGTACCTCAGAAGGCCGTGTAACGGTACAACAGGATAACCGATTACCGGTCGGCACCTATTTCTATATCCTGGATTACGAAAACGAGAATGGAGTAACGGAATCCATATCGGGTTACCTGTATATAAATAGATAAGCATAAGTGAGCAACTTGATCAAATACTCCCGATTATATAATCTGCCTCTGGTTGGATTACTTTTGGTATTCTTTATGAATTCCAATAGCATTCAGTCCCAACAGGATGCCCAGTATACCCAATACATGTATAACACCGTCAGTGTGAATCCCGGCTATGCGGGTTCCAGGGGTCATATGAGTATTGCGGTCCTGCACAGATCACAATGGGTGGGCCTCGACGGTGCTCCAAAGACCCAAACTCTCAATCTCCATACACCGATAGGCTATAGAGGAGCAGGCTTGGGAGTGTCGGTTGTAAATGATCAGATCGGACCCACTTCGGAAACATATTTTGATCTGGATTTGTCTTATACTATCCAGACTTCTAAAGATGCAAGATTGAGCTTTGGATTAAAAGCAAGTGCCCATTTACTGGACATTCAATTCTCAGAATTAAACCAGGACCTCAGCAACCCCGGAGGTCCGGATCCGACACTACAGCAGGATATTCAAAACAGGTTCTCACCCAATATCGGAGGTGGTGTATACTATCATACGGAGCGCTTTTATGCAGGTCTCTCTGTACCCAGGATATTGGAAACGACACATTTTGACGAATCTTCGCTATCCACTGCTCAGGAACAGATGAATTTCTACTTTATCACAGGCTACGTTTTTGATATGAATGCCTTTTGGAAGTTCAAACCGACCCTACTGACCAAAGTAGTTTCCGGGGCGCCCCTACAATTAGACGTTTCGGCTAATTTCATGTATAACGACAAATTTATTATGGGTGCTGCCTACCGATGGGATGCTGCCTTCAGCGCCATGGCAGGCTTTCAGATTTCACCCAGCTTCCTCATTGGCCTGGCTTATGACCGCGAAATTACAGAATTGGGCCAGGCAGTGTTTAATGATGGTTCTTTCGAGATCATTCTCAGGTATGACTTCATTAAGGTACTGGACAACATGAAATCGCCCCGTTTCTTCTGATTTCATTCATTTCTGTTAACATTTTGAAAAGCATTACTGTATAAAACAGTGAAACATCTTATTTTTACAAGGTGAAAGAGGAACACGTAGTGCTTGTTAACGAACAAGACGAGCCATTGGGAACCATGCCCAAAATGGAAGCCCATGAAAAAGGGGTATTGCACAGGGCCTTTTCTGTGTTTATTATGAACAAGGAAGGCGATATAATGTTGCAGCAAAGAGCCGGACATAAATATCACTCTCCTTTGCTTTGGACCAATACCTGTTGCAGTCATCAGCGAAGCGGAGAAGATAATATCACGGCCGGTAAAAGAAGGCTGGAGGAGGAAATGGGTTTTAGCACAGAATTGCGCGAGATCTTTTCTTTTGTTTACAAAGCACCTTTTGACAATGGATTAACTGAACACGAACTGGACCATGTGATGGTGGGTTACTATGATAAAGCCCCGGTTGTGAATCCTGACGAGGTTGAAGATTGGGCCTGGCGATCTCCAAAAATAATTAAGGAGGACATAGCTGAGAACCCTCAAAAATATACAGCCTGGTTCAAGATCATATTCGAACGCTTTTACGATCACATACTTAAAAATCAATTCTGAGATGAAGGTAAAAGTCAGCAGGAAAGCACATTTTAATGCAGCCCATCGACTCTATAATAAGAGCTGGGACAACGATAAGAATGATGAGGTTTTTGGCAAGTGCAATAATCCTCATTATCACGGGCATAATTATGAACTGATCGTAAGCGTGCTTGGGGAGATTGATCCTCAAACAGGTTATGTGATAGATATGAAATCGCTTAAAGATTTGATTAAGAGTGAAATAGAGGATGCTTTCGACCATAAGAATTTGAACCTGCAAGTTCCTGAATTCGGATCCCTGAATCCCACAGCAGAGAATATCGCCGTTGTTATCTGGAATAAACTCAGACCGCATATTGCAGAAGAAAAAGAGCTTGAAGTGGTATTGTATGAAACTCCCAGAAACTTCGTTACCTATTCAGGACCTTTATCATAAGGTCTACTATTTGAAATAGCCTGGTATTATTCAAATACATCCTCATCAAAATTGAGCAAGACTGAACTATATCCTTTAAAATTTGCACCGATCCTGAAAGACAGGCTATGGGGTGGGTCTAAGCTCGGAGAATTGTTTAGCAAGCCTGTTAGCGGAGATCATATAGGGGAAAGTTGGGAGATTTCCGGCATGGCCGGAGACGTTTCCGTGGTTGCAGAAGGATCTTTGAAAGGAAAAGACCTGAGGGAATTGATTGATGAATATGGTGAGGAATTACTTGGGGCTGAGATTTACCAAAAGTACGGCAGTGAATTCCCGGTTTTGATCAAGATCATAGATGCCCGAAAAGATCTCTCCATTCAATTACATCCAAATGACAAGCTGGCGCGTGAAAGACACCAATCTTTCGGAAAGACTGAGATGTGGTATATCATGGATGCCAAAGAAGATTCAAAACTCATTATCGGCTTTAATAAAGATGTAAGTCCGGAAGAATACGAACGAAGTCTTGAGGAGAATACACTGATGGATTTGCTCCATTATGAAGCCGTAAAAGAAGGTGATACATTCTTCATAAATACGGGTAAGGTACACGCTATAGGTGCCGGAATTGTACTGGCCGAAATTCAGCAGACTTCAGATATTACATACCGCATTTTTGATTACAACAGACGCGACAAGAATGGGGAATTACGGGAATTGCACACCGAATTGGCCCTGGAAGCAATCGATTATGAAAGAAAAGACGATTTCCGTGTTTCCTATGATACTAATCCGGATGAATTAAACGAGATGGTAGACTGTCCGTATTTCACTACCAAATATTTAAAGTTGTTTAAGAACAAAAGGCTGAATTTGACGAACAGATCATCTTTTACCATTTATATGTGCGTCAAAGGTGAGTTAACCTTAGAATCGGAAAAAGGTAGTGTTAGTATGTCAGCAGGTGAGACCGTGTTAGTGCCTGCTTGTACAGAGGAAATAGTTGCCAACACCCTGGATTGTACCCTACTGGAGGTTACGATCTGAAAATTGTAACTTTACAAAAACTTCGATCATGGCTAGTATTCGGAATCTTAAAAAAGAGATTAATAGTGTTATCGGTGGGATTATAGAAGCCGTCTTCATTGTGGAAGATGCAAAAGAACAACCTGAATCCAAGGAGGGGTCGGCAATTGTGGATAGTGCGATAGCTACTTTTGACGATCTCATGGTGAAGATCAACAAGCGAGATGTTGAGGACAGGACAACTCACCTGAAAAAGGTTAAGGCCGAATTTGAAAAGAAAGCCAGAGAGTTAGTTGACAAGGTAAATAAGCTGGGGGCCTGATCCCCCGTTTCATTCATTCCCTGGGCAACTCCTTTAAGTAAGTATCCAGTTTTTTTCCGTATTTAGAACCTGCCACTTCCGGGCTGAGTGCGTTGTTGATAGAGTCCAGATATACCGGGTTGGCATCGGCAACCTCTGTCAGCGCAAGATATGGGGCCACATACGAATCGCTGTTGTTCAAAGCAAAGTTCAGGGTATATAAATAACCTCTTAATATCACCTTGTCGCCCAATTTTTGCAAAGAATCCAATTTTATTGAGTCAGCTTGTATATTGGGCGTGTTTGAGGCCCGAATCAACTCAAGACTTTGACCGTGGAATTTATTCATTATTTCTTTGTACTCCTCTAGTTTCTTTTGAGATTCCGAACCTTCAATTACAGCTTTGGTCTCAAAAGTGTTCCAGGTAGTGTTGATGGTTATGGTTCCGGGTTCGCCAAAGAAAGTGATCCGATCGTTAAATTCATTATTGTCCTTTTTATCCAGATAGAGGTAAAAAACTTCAGGACTTTCAAGATCCGTTTCAAACTGAAACCTTCCATCCCCCTTCACTACCAGTGAGTCCAGGTTGTTCAGCGTACTATCAGGTATATTTTGAAAGTATAAGGTGCCTTTTTTAAGACCTTTTACATTTCCCTTTACAACCATACGATTTAGTTCGTTGTCACCGCCACAACTAAAAAGTAATCCCAACAGAACAAAACATGACAAAAAGATCCTCATAGATTCAACATTTGGCGGCAAATATCGGGAATCGCGACTGAATTTTAAACATTTGCAGATATTTCCATCAATAGGCCACATATATAGGCCCCTGCCGTTCCCACTACATAACCCAGTACGGCCAGCAGGATTCCGACCGATGCCAGCGACGGGTGAAATTCAGCTGCCACAACCGGAGCTGATGCAGCACCGCCCACATTGGCCTGGCTGCCTACTGCCAGGAAGAAATAAGGTGCTTTTATCCATTTGGCGACCAGTATTAACAAGCCGGCGTGTATAGAGATCCATATAAGACCTACAGTGATGAGTCCCGGGTTATCAAGAAATGTACGCAGGTCCATTTTCATACCGATGGTAGCTACCAGCACATAAATAAAATATCCACCGATTTTACTTGCACCGGCTCCTTCATAGTTTTTTGCTTTGGTGAAAGACAACAGTATTCCAATCGTTGTGGAGAATACAACCATCCATAAAAATTTAGAACCCAATGATGACAATGCCTTTTGCTTATCCCTGATTACTTCAAAATTCTGTTCCAGGAATTCGGCAAAGTGATGTGCCAAAAAATGAGAGATACCTACGGCCCCGAAGGCGAGTGCTGCCATAATGATATAGTCGTTCATATTGGTGACCCTGGTGATGCTATCTGTATATGCTGAGACCTTCTTTTTAAGCGATTCTATGGACGAGGTGTCAGATTTCAGCCATCTGTCTATTCTATCTGATTTTCCAATACCTAACAGCAAAATTGCCATCCAGAGGTTAGCCACCACAATATCTACCAGGACCATGTCTCCGAACTTTTTAGGATTATAGGCGAATACTTCCAGCATGGCCGCCTGGTTGGCTCCACCACCGATCCAACTCCCCGCTATGGTAGCCAGTCCGCGCCACACAGCATCAAAGTCCGCTCCACCCACTGTTTCAGGTGAAAAAGCAGAAACGATCAGTATGGCGATCGGTCCACCGATTATGATCCCTACGGTGCCGGTTAAAAACATGATCAATGCCTTGGAACCGAGATTGAGGATGGCTTTCAGATCAATACTCAGGGTCATCAATACCAGGGCCGCGGGTAGCAAATACCTGCTGGCAACATAGTAAAGATTTGATTCTTCTTCAGATATGATCCCGAGAGTGGTTAAAATAGCCGGAAGCATGTAGCATACCAGCAGGGTGGGAACTATTCTGTAAAATTTCTTCCAGAATCCTTTCTTGATAGAAGAGGTCCAAAATACAAATCCGAGGCAGAGGCAGAGTATCCCGAAGATCAATGTGTCTTCGGTAAAGGGCAATCGGTTCATCAGGTTGATTTAAAAAGCTTGGCACCAAATATAAGGAAATTTGGATGCCATTGACCGACTGCAAACAGGCTCAGATATTAAGCCAGTAGGTTACTTTTAGATTGATAGAACGGAACTTGGGTGCGAATCCGTCAACGAAGTAATTGTCATTATAAACCAGAAAGAGATCGGATAAGGGCGCAAACCTCCATTGCAGGCGACTGTTGATCCCCAGGTTATCCCTTTGATTGCTGTATTGGAAAATAGTAGACCAGAAAACAGATTTGCTAAAAGTAATGTCGAAACTAGGGCTCAGCAGCCAGAGATCGGCATCCGGGTAGGGGTCGGGTAGTCGCAATCCGTCATAGTTCATTGCCAACCTAATCTGTACTTTCGGCTGGATCAACAAAACTGCCTGTGCTCCAATCGAAAATCGTGTTCCGTTAAAAAATTCACCGTAAGATGTGTTAAAGGAATAGGAGAATATCTGCGCCCGATTAGACTCGTATTCTATTCCTGCCGAATCAAAGGTATAGCCCCGATTTCCTGGTAATGGTACACCGCCATCGGTGTCAGTCGGATCAAATTCTTCCGTTAGGAAAATGAATTGATTAAAATACTCTACTTCCAATTGAGCCTGATCCTGGAACTCGACTTCCCAACCTGCACGGACAAATCTGTCTGTTTTTTGGTAGTCCAGTGTGGGACGGAATATCGTATTGGCAAAAATGCCAAAACTGTGATTATTGATAACATTCGAACTTGGCCAGAACACCCGCTCGGCGCGGATGGTGGGTTTTAGAATATCATTACGTCTTATAAATCCCAGATCGGAGCGGAAATCATCGTCTACATAAACAATATCACTCTGAAAATTCCAGTATCGCGAATTCCAGGCCAGATTGGCGCTAGCCGAATAGTTTCCCTCTTTATCGCCCGGTTGGAAGGATTTATGGGCATAGAATCGTCCTACCCACTTGTTATCAGCAGTTTGCAAATTGTAATCAATTCCCAATACCCTGTTGTATCGATCTTCTGGCTCCAGGAACTCATAGTCTTTATAGCTTTCCCGGTTTAGGAAGAATACGCCGATGTTAGAACGTGCAAAAAGCTTTCTTTGCAACACAAACATCGTATTGTTGTTAGAGGGTATCTCATTCGCGAGATCTTCATCGGTCTGGATACTGAAAAATCCCAGGCGCCAATTCTCGTCCAGTTTACCGCTGAGGCGAGCCCCTGCCAGAATTTTATTCTCGATGGTATTTCCGGCCGTATCTTCTGCGATACCAATTCGCCTGGAAAAGAAAGGATTAGCATCCCGGCCGTCACCAAAGTTTCCAAAGAGGTCAATATTGTCAATAAAGAACTGACGTCTTTCAGGCAATGATATTTCAAACCTCGTGAGGTTTGTAAATATAGCATCCACCTCAACATTTGAAAAATCTGGATTGATGGTGACATCCAGATTCATGCTATTGCCAATACTTATCTTGGCATCTCCACCAAACTGCAGATCAGTCTCCCGCCCGTCGCCCTCAAAATCTTCCAGGGCGCTTGTATTGATATATGGGATCAGTGCCAAAGGCGTTCTTGATTTCCCCAAGGGTTTTTCGAAAACCATATCACCCATAAAGCCCAGGTTGGTCACATTCTGATTTTGCGGTATTCTGGGCCATACACTTCTTTCATTGCTCTGAAATTCAAATCTGTAGCTCTGAAAACGCCATTTGGTTTCGCCCTCCTTAAATTTGAACGATGTGAGGGGGATAGCCATCTCGGCAATGTAATACTTGTCATATATCTTGGTCTCGGCCTTCCATTTCACATCCCAGGCTGTATTGAAGTTGTCAAAAGAAACTCCTCCTCCGGCAATCAGTGCTTCCCTCCTCACCCCAAGAGCATTGATGCCGAATAAGAAGGCATTCTGTCCGTCGTTAAAGGTGTCGAAGAGAATACTGATGTTATCGCTGTTACCTGCCCTGTAATCCCTTTCCAGTGAGGGGATTGTGTAATCATTGCCGGGCGCATACTGGATAATAGCGATATACAGGGTAGTTTCACTGACCAACATTTTAATTTCGGTCTGGTGGTTCGCAAGAACCGAATCGGTGGGGAAATACTGCTGAAAATCACGGGGTCCATCCGCATTTTGCCAGGCGGGTTCATCCAGGGCTCCGTCTAAGTGAATATCTGCAGAGGTGTGTTTAACCGTAAATGACCTGTAAGGTTCCTGTCCGAATGATTGTAATAAAGAAAGAAAAAGAAAAAAGCAGATTAGTGGTTTGGACATGCAAATGAAATTGTTTTGCCAGCCAAATTTAAGACAACATATCGTTAAATAAATCCCAAAATTTTAGCAAGGTTAAACAGTTTACCCTTTGAATTTCCGTTTCTTTTTTTTGTTGGGATTCTTAAAAAGTCTTTTGAAAAAATTGTCCTTCACCACGGGATCACAGTCAAGAGTAGCGGCGATTTGAGGGTTTGGGGATTTAAATTTGGCCCTTGTGATCTTATTGAACTCCTTCCTTTTGTTCAATTCCTGCATCCAGAGAGCAAATAGGGGCAAGGCCGCATTGGCCCCCTGACCAATAGTGGTGTTCTTAAATCCAATTTCGTGGTGATCAAGGCCCACCCAGCTCACATGGACTATAGCCGGTGTTATGGCAACAAACCAGGCATCCTTATTCTTTTGGGTAGTACCTGTTTTACCAGCGATATCGTTATTGAGCTGGTAGCGGTTCCTGATCCGGGCTGCGGTTCCCTTGTCAACCACAGATTTCATCAGCTCAATCATAACAGCCCTGCTTTCTTCAGAAAAAGCCTCTGGCAACGCCTTTCTTTCGCTGAAATCGGCCAGCATATTGCCATCATTGTCCAAAACTGTATTGATCAGATAAGGAGAGACAGGTTTGCCATTGTTCACATAGCTGGCATACGCTCCCGCAAGCTCGTCAATAGCTACTTCCCCGGTTCCGAGTGCCAGGGAAGGCTGATGTGGCAGTTCGCTTTGAATACCCATTTTTTGAGCCATGGAAATGACCTGCTCAATGCCTGTTTTCTCAAGAATCTTTACGGAAACGGTATTTACAGAGTTGCTCAAGGCTTCTTCCATTGAATAGTTGAGGAATGATTCGTTTTTATCCGAACTATTGGCCGGGGACCAGTCTTCCAGATTATTGTACTCAACTTCGCGAGCGGAGAAATGTGTACAGGGCTGAATACCTTCTTCCAGGGCTGCGGTGTAGACTATGGGTTTAAAACACGATCCGGGTTGCCGCTTGCTTTGGGAAATATGATCGTATTTGAAATGTTGAAAATCAATTCCTCCGATCCAGGTCCTGACAGCTCCATTTGCTGGGTCAATACTTAGTGATCCTGTATTCAGGAATTTAACGTAATGGATCAAACTATCGGCCACACTAGCTTCACTTGTAAACTCGCCATCCCAATCCATAAGGCTCATGGTCCTGGTTTGATGGATCTTATCCCAGGCCTGTTCATGTCCAAGCCCGTCGTCTAACAATTTCTGGTAAGCTTCTGAATTGCGTATCAGTTTGCGGATCAACTTTTTATTAGTAAGCCAGGGCGCTTTACTTCCATAGCTTTTTTCAAATGCCAATTGTAATGATGACATATGTTTGCTCATGGTTTTTTCCGCTAGCTCCTGCATGCTATAGTCGAGAGTCGTATAAATTTTTAAGCCCGAAGTGTATAAGTTAACATCCTCTCCGGCCTCTCGTTGCTGCCGGCACCAGTTTTCCATTTTTTTGCGTACTTCCTCTCTGAAATAGGGCGCTATACCCTGATTGTGATCGTAATTCTTATAATTGAGCACCAGAGGTAAACCTGCCAGGCTATCGGCTTCCTCCTCACTCAGTTTCCCTATATCCTCCATGGCCCTGATCACAACATTTCTTCGGTCTTTGCTTCTTTCAGGAAAGATCCTTGGATTATAGCTATAGGTAGCCTTTAGCATACCGGTCAGTACGGCGGCTTCTTCAATTTCCAATGAATCAGCAGTCTTTCCAAAAAATCTTAGGGAAGCGCTCTCCACTCCAAAGGTATTGTCGCCGAAGGATACTGTATTCAAATAGTGTTCAAGAAGCTCCTCTTTGCTAAAAATGCTTTCCAGCCGCCTTGCTGTAAACATCTCCTGTAACTTGTCTACAGCCAGATCAAATCTACCGCCAGTATCCCGTGGATATAGGTTTTTTGCCAGTTGCTGACTGAGCGTACTGCCACCTCCAGAAGAAGTATCTCCCAGTAAAATGGTCTTAAGACCAACACGTATCAGACTTTTGTAATCTATGCCTTTGTGCTCGTAAAAGCGACGGTCTTCAATTGCAATTAGTGAACTTATTAAATGATCCGGCATGTTTTCAAAGGGGATCGGCTGCCTGTCAAAGAGATAGAATTTGCCAATCAATACGCTATCTGCCGAATAGACTTCGGAGGCTTTCTGATATTCAAGAGAGCTCAGCTCAGTTTTACTCGGCAACTTTCCCCAGGCTCCAAAATATACTGATAGCACAAATAGTAAAAGCAGCAGAAAAATACTCAAAACTAATCTGGATCCTAAACGAATGACCTTTTTGACGGATGAGTTCATATAGGTATGTACGTAATTGGGGCGCAAGTTGTATGTAATAAGTCTAAGTTCCACAAAACTTAACAATACATTAATGATCTTATATTTACTTTTAGCACAAAGTTGAGATATGAAATTCCTCGTTCTCTTTTTGATGATCGGGACCCAATTATGTTTTTCTAACGATCTGGTGTGGTCAAAAACCGGACATCGGGTTACCGGTGAAATTGCCGAAATGTATCTGAGCCGGAAGGTCAAAAAGAAGGTTCTCCGTATACTAAATGGTCAAAGTCTGGCTGGAGTATCCAATTATGCCGATGATATCAAATCTGATCCCGAATACAGGTCATATGGCCCCTGGCACTATGTTAACTTTCCGGGTCATTTAAGTTACAGCGATGTAACGCCAAATCCGGAAGGAGATATAGTCATGGCAATTGAAAAGTGTATCTCGGTGCTGGAAGATGAATCGGCAAGCCTCAGTGATCAGTCGTTCTACCTGAAGATGCTGGTTCATTTTCTCGGTGATCTCCACCAGCCCATGCACGTGGGCCGTGCCGAAGATCGCGGAGGAAACGACATACAATTGCAATGGTTTGGGCAGGGAAGCAATCTTCACAGGGTCTGGGATTTTCATATGATAGAGGATTTTGGAATGAGTTATACAGAACTGGCCGATAAACTCCCTAAACTCTCAAAAAAGGCGGTGAGGAATATGCAGAAAGGCTCTGTGTACAACTGGGTAGAAGAAACTCAGGAAATAACCAATGAGGTATACGAATCCGTTGAAGCAGGTGAGGAATTGCGATATGCCTACAGCTACAAATATTGGGGAACGGTTGAAAATCAATTATTGAAAGGAGGGGTACGTCTGGCTGGTATCCTGAACCGAATATTTGGCTGAGGTCTGATTTAATAAGCTGTTTTCAGCTGCGAGATCCGGAACCGGACAGCTAAAAGCATCAAATTTGTCGACCAATTGCGCCCGCTGCTCCAGGATCGCTTTCCTATATACCAAAACAGGTACTTGATCCACTAAAAAAGGCCTTTGCCCGATAGAAAAAATATTGGAACATATTTTGTAGTTATATTCATATAAGGTTAAGTATGAGGACATTAACATTAATGCCGGAATGTTAAAGGCAGTACTTGACACTACAAGATCAAACGGTATTAAAAAATCGGTTTAACTAACCGATTTTTTATTTTATATATCTGAAAGTCAGGTTTATCCTCGGATGCACCGGCTTTTTTGTTTTAGGGACCTGGTGCTGCCAATATTGTTGAGTTTCTCCCTGCATTAAAAGAAGACTGCCATGCTCTAATAATAGTTTATGCTTCAGTTCCCTCCGTTTTTTATGCCTCAAGTGAAAATATCTGTTTTGCCCCAGGGATATGGATGCAATTACCGGGTTCTTTCCTAATTCCTTTTCGTCATCGGCATGCCATCCATTACTGTCGTTACCGTCCCGATATAGATTCAATAAACAGCTTGAAAAAGAGGCGCGGGCAATTGCTTCAACCTTCTTTTTTAGTTCCAGTAAAGAGCTATCAAACTTCAAAGGTCTCATAGTGATCCCTGAATATGAGTAAGATTTTCCATTGTCCCCGTAGAGGGCGGTGAGCCGTGGTTGCGCATAGACTTTCCCAAAGATGTGTATGGGATCCTGCCTCCAGCTTACATTCTTATAGAAATGCTGGTAATACTTATCGGCCTGTGCCGGGGATAAGAATCCGGGGAAGTACAGGATATGTGAGTCTCTCACTTCTATTTCCATAACCTCCTCATTCCCGAAAAGTGTCATGAGAGGATCTTTTTTAGACCATTTCTGTATTCCGAGGGATTTTTGCCTGTAAAGGACTTAAAAGACTTGTTGAAATGAGAGAAGTTATTAAATCCGCTTTCAAAACAAACCTCTGTAATACTCATAGGATTTTCGGCCAGTAACTTGGAAGCATGAACAAGCCGGTATTCGTTCACAAATTGAACAAATGTCTTATTGGTGATCTTCTTAAAATATCGACAGAAGGATGGTATGGTCATACTGACCAGATCTGACATTTCCTGCAAACTGATCTCCTCTTTAAAATTGTTTTTGACATAATTAAAGACCTTGTTGATCCGGTCGTTGTCTTTAACTTCAGTCTCAAAAGTGAATCCTTCGGCATTCAGCACTTTAAATTCCTCGGAGTTCCCCAGTTCATTTAAAATATTGAGGATTGAAAGCAGGCGCTGAAAATCTGTCTGATATTCCAGGATTTCAAGTTTTTCGCCAATTTTCTTCTTGGTCTTACCGTGGAAGGCAACCCCTCCCTGGGCTACTTCCAGCAGGCCCTGGATCTTCTTCATTTCAGGGATATCAAAAAAGTCATTTCCCAGGAAATCAGCTTTCATATGAACTACGGTTTCAGTCTTGTTCCCTGTAAACTTGTCCGTAAAACCACAGTGAGGCAGGTTACTGCCAATAAGTATAAGGTCACCGTTGGAATAGTAAGACAAATGACTTCCAATCTGACGTTTACCGGCCCCACCATTGACGTATACTAATTCTATTTCCGGGTGGAAATGCCAGCTGGCGTCGTTGTTCAGGCGCTCCGAATCAAATTTGTTATAAGTAAATGAATTACCAAAATCGGGCGCTATGGATTCAAATGTAGGTTTCTGTTTGATCATAGGGTAATACGGAATTATAGTATAAAGATATCCTGACTATTACTTGTGTTAATTTGCAAAATTAACCAAAATATGTGCAATATTAACCTTAACATTTTATTAGCATTGATTTGTGGTTAAAATAGCATAGAAATTAGGCAAATCAGTGGTAGTTACATGAATAAAACGCCCCTATGTTTGTACTGTAAATTATTCATTAACAATTAAAAACGAAGTGTTATGAAAACAATAGTAAAATTTACAGTAGGAACAGCCTTAATGCTTGCTACAACAGTGGGTATGGCTAAAGAAGGAAAATTTGTTAACAATGTACCTTATTCAGATACTGAATGGGAAGTATTGGAGAATGCCGACAAGGGCAAGCCAATTTTCATGAAGAAAGGGGATAAGGTGTACCTGAATATGCTCAATTTACAGGGTGAAAAAGTTACAGTACGTGTCTATGACAGTTCCAGAAGACTTCTTTTCACTGAAACATTTGAGGAGGCACTTACAGTTGAAAAGGCTTTCAACTTTGAGAATGCTTTTGAAGATAGCTACACTGTAGTTGTAAAAGACGGCGAAGGTACTTACATAGAAAGAATTATTGTTAAGTAAGTTTAGTAGATTTTAATCCAAATTAGGAGGGCTTATCACCCTCCTTTTTTTATGTATTTACTCAATTTAAGTTGTTTTTTTTCAGGCAAAGCCTGGCTGGCAAGTGCCCTGGAAACCAGCTCTTTATCTTTGTCGCGATCGTAAAGAAGTCTGAAGAAATCTTTTATGCTTACCGAGGTCTCCGGGCTGGATATCAGCTTCAATTTATCGCCTTTCTTTACATGGCCTTCTCTTAATATCCTTACATAGGCACCGGGAAATCCGTGATCTATAAACTGTTTCAATACTTCCTGCGATCCGAAACGGATACCTAATTTATAACAGGGTTCCCGGGGTTGGCTAACTTCTACCAGGGCCGTTCCGATTTCATAGATGTCGCCCAGCTGCATTTTTGTTTCATCCATCCCTTCTATTGTAAGGTTTTCGCCAAACATACCCCAATCCCATTGGAGTTTTGGATACAATTCTTTCCAATAGGGGTAATGTAATGCCGAAAACAAATAACAGGCCTTATCAATACCGCCGTGTACCTTCCTGTCGGCGATCACATCTTCGGACACGATCTCACGACCCAGAAATAATTCCTGATCTACCGGTATTTTAAAAATTCCTGTGGCGACCTGATTACCACGCCAGCTCACCATTGTTTTACTTCCAATATTCGTGGATAACACTTCCATATGGTAAAAATAAAAAACCAGCGCTTTGTTCAAGGCTGGTTTTAGAGGAAAGTTAATATGTTTCCTAGTTATCCTTACTTAATTTCTTTGTCATATTAAAGCCAACAAAGAGACCTATTCCTGCCACAAGAAAGATGGTTCCCGGATAGGCTACTTCCTCCAACAAGCCGATAGTGTGGACCAGAAAGGATGCTATAAAGACGGCCAGCCCAATGCTTATAAGCAATACGGACAAATTCAAAAGAAAGGCCTTCCAGAAAAAGGTACCCCCTCCGGTACCTCCTTTGACAAAAATGCTGGCCTCCGCTCCTTTCTCAATTAGAGCCAGACGCTCCTTATTTCTGGTTGAAAAGAAGAGATAGAAAATCCCGAATATGACTACAAATAAACTGATGAATACAACTCCTACCATAATACTGTTATTTTTTGATCTATTGATTATTTGATTAATAAGACGAAAGTATTTCAACACAGGTTACAGAATTTCCGGATTTTCCTGTAACCCGGACATAGTAAAATGCGTCTTACTAATAATGGACAGCCTAACCGACCAGGACATTATTCTTAAGATCAGGAAGGGTGACACAGCGTCATTTCGACTTCTGGTAGAGCGTTATCAGCATATGATATATACCTCGGCCTGCAAATTGTTGAAAAGCAAGGAGGATGCGGAAGAAGTAGCGCAGGACATATTTCTGAAGGCATTTACCTCCATCAAGGATTTCAGGGGGGATGCAAAATTTTCAACATGGCTGTACAAGATCGCTTATCACAAGTGCCTTGATCATCTAAAAAAGAAGAAAGGGGTGGCAACAAGCTCTATTGATGGAATGGAAGGAAATTTTCAGCCTGGTTATAACGACAGCGGCTTGGAGAAACTGGAACGCCTGGAGAGAAAACAGCTCATTAAGGAGACTATTGACGAACTTCCGGCCGATGACGGCTGGATCATCACCATGTTTTACCTGGATGAACTATCACTAAAGGAAATAGCTAAAATAACAGGACGCAGCCCAAATTCAGTCAAGGTAAGACTATTCAGGGCCAGGGAAAGATTACTCAAACTGTTCAAGGAAAAACTAGAACCAGACATAATTGCAGCATATGAAGGCAGATCAGGAAAAAAATCCGGATAAAATAATTAGATCGCTCATCAAAGAGGGCGGAATTGATGAAGCACCGCAAGGTTTTACCAACTCGGTCATGCAGGCTATTCACAGTGTAGAAGAAATTAATTTCGCCACTGTTTATAAGCCCCTAATTTCTAAAACCGTATGGGCAATATTAGGGATTGCATTAGTTGGTCTGTTTGTTTATATGCTGACTACCGATCAGCAAGCTATTTCAATTGGCCATTATATTCCTTTTTCAGAATATATTTCAGATTCAGGTCTTGCCGGACTTATAGATAAATTAAGTTTAAATGGAATGGGCAACATCAATATACATAGCAATGTGGTCTATGCCTTAATGATGCTGCCCTTCTTTTTCCTTATTCAGATCTATTTCCTGCAACGGAAAAAGGTCTGAGATCGCGCCTTAGCGCTATTTGATCATCTGGTAGCTCCTGTTGATAAAATTGGTGAGTTCTTCCCCACGCAGCAGGCCTTTTGAGAGCCTGGCCAGGTCCAGCGATTGATTTATGAGCCTTTCCCGCTTCTTAGAAGTTTTGGTACTAAGGATCTCACCCACCAGTTCGTGATTGGTGTTGACCACCAGATTGTACATTTCCGGCATATTGCCCATCCCGAACATTCCACCACCGCCGGTCTGCTGCATTTCCTTCATTCTCCGCATAAATTCCGGTTCTGTAATGATAAATGGAGAGGCAGCACTGTCCATGGCTTCCATCTGAACCGTATAGCCTTTTTCACCTATGACCTCTTCAATATTGAGCTTTAGCTTTTCCTTTTCTTCATCGGAAAGCTTGCTGATTTGTGTATCCTCTTTTTTGATCAGATTATCCAGGTGATCCGCATCCACTCTGGCAAAGGATACATTTTCCTTACTGCTCTCCAGTTTCTGTATCAGGTGGGATACAATAGGCGAATCCAGCAAGAGCACTTCATACCCTTTGGCCTTGGCGGCCTCAATATAGCTGTGCTGTGCTACTTTGTCAGAGGCATAAAGTATTACGAGCTTATCGTCTTTGTCTGTCTGCTGGTCCTTAATTTTTGCCTCTAATTCCTCATAAGTGTAATAGGTCCCGTCTACGCTGGGGTAGAGGGCAAATTTTTCCGCTTTTTCAAAGAATTTCTCTTCTGAAAGCATTCCGTATTCGATCACGATCTTAATATCGTTCCATTTGCTCTCAAAATCCTCACGGTTCTCTTTAAATAGAGAGGTCAGCTTATCTGCAACTTTCCTTGTGATATAAGAAGAGATCTTTTTTACCGCAGCATCTGCCTGAAGGTAGGAACGCGAAACATTAAGCGGGATATCAGGTGAATCAATCACCCCTCTCAGCATAGTGAGGAATTCAGGAACTATATTCTCAACATTGTCTGTGATAAAGACCTGATTTTGATACAGTTGGATCCTGTCTTTCTGAACGTTGATATCATTTGTCAACTTTGGGAAATAAAGAATTCCCGTAAGATTGAACGGATAATCTACATTGAGATGGATATTGAAAAGCGGTTCCTCAAACTGCATCGGATACAACTCTCTGTAAAACGACTGATAGTCTTCCTCTTTCAGATCTGCAGGTTTCCTGGTCCAGGCCGGACGAGGATTATTGATAATATTATCAACTTCTTGTGTTGGTGCCGGTTCATCTTCCGCAGTGCCTTCAGGTTTGGGAAGGGTTTCGGTCTTGGTGCCAAACTTAATTGGTACCGGCATGAACTTGTTATACTTGAGGAGCAGTTCGCGAATTCTGGCTTCGTCCAGAAACTCCGTAGAATCTTCAGCAATATGAAGGATGATCTCGGTCCCGTGGTCCTCTTTTTCAGCTTTACCCAGGGTGAATTCAGGATTCCCTTCACAACTCCACAGCACAGCTGGTTCGTCTTTATAACTTTTAGAAATGATCTCCACTTTTTCGGCTACCATAAAGGAAGAGTAAAAGCCCAGACCAAAATGACCTATTATCCCCGCTTCTTTATCGGCATCCTTATACTTCTCCAGAAACTCCTCGGCCCCTGAAAAAGCCACCTCATTTATGTATTTTTTAATCTCCCCGGCCGTCATCCCAATTCCCTGGTCAATAACATGGAGCTTTTTACCTTCCTTATCCACCTTAACTTCAATCATGGGCTCACCGTATTCTACCTTGGCCTCTCCAATTGAAGTAAGATGTCTCAGTTTCAATGTCGCATCAGTGGCGTTGGATATCAGTTCCCTTAAAAAGATCTCGTGATCGCTGTATAAAAATTTCTTTATCAGTGGAAAAATATTCTCAACGGAGACATTGATTTTACCTGTAGCCATATTTCTTAAGTTTTAGATTTCCCATAAGGAATGACAAAAAAAATACCATAATGGCATAATGTGACAAACTGACACCTCATTTTTTTTGTAACCGAAATCACGAAAATTTAACAAAAGTTTTTGTTCAAAGAATTTGTATAACACTTAAACAGTAATTATATTTGTATTGTGATTGCGATAGCCTTGATTGCTATGAAAAGGCTTTTTTGATTTTTGTAATCAGTTTGTTTATTAATTGGTTAGGTTGTTTGAAACGCGCTCTCTTCGAGGGCGTGTTTTTTTTGGTGTTATATTTCTCTTAATCTTGATAATAAATGTATAACAAATAGTAAATTTGCTTAAACAATAATAACAGATGTCTGCCAAGAAAAAAACGGTTATTACAGCCCAGGATATATTAGCAAAATTTATGGAGTATGTTCTGGATAAAGGGAGATGGCCTGTAAGTGTTTATCAGTTTTGTAAGGAAGCAGGATTTAAGGAAGATGAATTTTACGCGCATTACGGATCTGTACGGGCTATAAAAAGTTCAGTTTGGACTTTCTTCTACGATCATACCGCGGAACTATTGTCCGGGAATAAGGATTATCAGGATTATAATGCCAAGGAAAAGATGCTTTCCTTTTTCTATACCTTCTTTGAACTTCTGGGTCGCAACAGAAGTTATATGCTCTTTACACTGGAGTCCGCACGGATGGAGGAAAAGACAAGGCAATTAAGTGGGCTGCGTAAACGTGTAAAGAATTTCGCAAAGGAATTGATAGAAGAAGGGAATGATCAAAAATCAAAATTCGGACAGCGGAATACCACCGTATTTTCTGAAGGCGCCTGGTGGCATTTTCTGTTTATACTCAAATTCTGGATCGATGATGATTCTGCGGGATTCGAAAAAACGGATATAGCTATTGAGAAGTCGGTGAACACTGTATTTGAGCTTTTTGAAAATACACCTTTAGACAGTGTCATAGATTTCGGGAAGTTTCTTTTTCAGGAGAAGTTTGCATAATTACCTCAACACCGACCATTGATGAATACACTTGATAAAATTCCGACGGGCAAAATTGAACGGGCAGGCAAATTGGTAAGGACCGGCGTAAAGGTTGGTGGGAATTATGTGAAATACTATAGCAAGAAGCTCATAAATCCTGAACTGGAAAAAGACGAATTGAATGAAAATAATGCACAGGATATTTATGACGGTCTGAAATCGCTGAAGGGAAGTGCGCTTAAAGTGGCACAAATGCTGAGTATGGAAAAAAATATTTTGCCAAGGGCTTATGTTGAAAAGTTCTCCCTTGCCCAATTTTCCGTTCCCCCGCTCTCGGCTCCTTTGGTTCGCAGGACTTTTAAGAAATATTTCCAAAAATACCCTGAGGAGGTATTCGATGCGTTTCAAAAGGACTCTGTAGGTGCTGCTAGTATTGGACAGGTGCACAAGGCTGAAAAGGACGGAAAAGTTCTCGCTGTAAAGATCCAGTATCCGGGTGTTGCTGAAAGTATCAGCTCAGACCTGGCCCTGGTGAAACCTATTGCCATGAGGATGTTCAACTTGAAAGGGAAGGATACCGATAAATTCTTCAGGGAGGTAGAGCAAAAATTACTGGAAGAGACAGATTATCATCTGGAGATAGATCGCAGTATGGAGATCACAAAGGCATGCGGGCATATACCAGGTCTGCTTTTTCCGAACTATTACGAGGATCTTTCCAGCGATAAGATCATGACCATGGATTGGATGCAGGGATTGCATCTGAGTCAGTTTACCCAAAAAGACTTCGATAGCAATCTCGGAAATAAATTGGGCCAGACCCTCTGGGATTTCTATATGTTTCAAATGCACGGCCTTCGAAAAGTACAGGCAGATCCTCATCCCGGTAATTTTCTGGTAAGTGAGGAGGGCAGCCTGATAGCCATAGATTTTGGCTGTATCAAAGAGGTTCCGGACGACTTTTACTATCCCTATTTCGAGTTGGCTAATACAGAGAATATCCACGACGAGAAACGCTTCGAGAAGACCTTGGTAGAGCTGGAGATCTTAACGCCCTCAGATACTGAAGAAGAGCAGAGATTTTTTAAAGAGCTTTTTAAGGAAATGCTCTTGCTTTTTACCGCTCCTTTCAACCAGGAGGAATTCGATTTTGCTGATCCGGGGTTCTGGTCGGCCATCACAGATCTGAGCGGACGTTACGCTAAAGATGAGCATATAAGAAAACTCAATGGAAACAGGGGTTCAAAGCATTTTTTATACATAAACCGTACCTTCTTCGGGCTTTACCATCTGCTTTACGATCTCAAGGCAAGAGTAAAGGTAAATCAGTATCAGAAATACATCCTCCTGCAGACAGACTGAGGTTATCAGCAAACTTTTTTTTAGCTATCTTAGATTAAGAATTAGGAACGAGGACAAAGGCCCGTCAAAGTCGTTTCTGCTACAAACCAAACTATGTATAATTCAAAAATATCAGGGCTGGGATTTTTTGTCCCGGAAAGAGTGGTGACCAATGATGACCTGTCCAGGCGCATGGATACCAGTGATGAGTGGATCCAGGAGAGAACTGGGATTAAGGAAAGACGACATGTTGTAAAGGGTGAAGATACGACAGCTACCATGGGTGTTAAAGCGGCGCGTATCGCGATTGAGAGAGCTGGAATTGATAAGGATGATATTGATTTTATAGTTTTTGCCACCCTGAGCCCGGACTACTACTTTCCAGGTCCAGGGGTTCTGGTGCAACGAGATCTGGGTATTAAAACCGTAGGTGCTGTTGACGTCAGGAATCAGTGTTCCGGCTTTGTTTACGGACTCTCCCTTGCCGATCAATACGTCAAAAGCGGGATGTATAAAAATGTACTCGTCATCGGATCGGAAGTACACTCGGCAGGACTGGATTTCACTACACGAGGCCGGGGAGTATCGGTAATATTCGGCGATGGCGCAGGAGCAGCCGTGCTCAGCAGGGAAGAAGACACCACCAAAGGTATTTTGTCCAGCCATTTACATTCGGAAGGGGAGCATGCCGAAGAATTGTCGTTGATAGCCCCTGGAATGGGAAAACGCTGGATCCTCGATATCATTGAAGACAGCGATCCCGATGACACTTCCTATTATCCCTATATGAACGGACAATTTGTCTTCAAAAATGCCGTGCAACGTTTTTCAGAAGTAATCATGGAAGGATTGCAGAAAAACGGCTTACAACCCTCGGATATCGATTTGCTTATCCCACACCAGGCCAATTTGAGGATTGCCCAGTTTATCCAGAGGAAATTCCGCCTTTCCGATGATCAGGTTTATAACAACATCATGACCTATGGTAATACCACAGCGGCTTCTATTCCAATTGCCCTTACGGAGGCCTGGGAAATGGGTCGGGTTAAGGATGGAGACCTGGTAGTACTCGCTGCTTTTGGCAGTGGATTTACCTGGGGGAGCTGTATTATCCGGTGGTCTGAATAAACAAAGCCAAAAATTATGGCCAAAAGATTTGAATCGCTGTCTCAAAAGCTGATAGAATTTATCGAAAATCAGAAGGTTTTCTTCGTTGCGACAGCCATGGCCGATGGCCATATAAATTTGTCACCAAAGGGAATGGATACTTTTCGTGTGCTGGATCCAAACCGGATACTGTGGTTGAATCTGACGGGAAGTGGAAATGAAACAGCAACCCATCTGCAGTACCTGAACCGTATGACGATCATGTTCTGTTCCTTTGACGGAAAACCATTGATCCTGAGGCTCTATGGCACTGCTAAGGTATATCATGAAAGGGACTCTTTTTGGCAGGAAAATATCCATCATTTTCCATCCATTGCCGGGAGCAGGCAATTAATCGATATGAAAGTAGATTTCGTTCAGACATCCTGTGGCATGGCCGTACCGCGAATGGATTTTCAAGAGGAAAGGGAACTTTTGAAAACCTGGGCTGAGAACAAGGGTAGTGACGGGCTTCAGGAATACTACCACCAAAAAAATACGGTCAGTCTTGACGGACACCCAACCAGGATTTTTAAGGATGCTACTTAAAAACCCAAACCCCCGGTTAAAACTCGTTGAGTAAACCGGAGGCAGGGTTTTGTAGTGATATGTATGGACAGAGTCAACCAACCAATTCTCGGTCCACGTTCATATCACAACCTGATTTAAAGAATTCCACCACCTGTGCTCTTTGTATTCGAATCTCTTCTCTTGCGCTGTAAAGCACGATTTTTTCCACTTCCAAAGCGATAGGAGAATCCCAGGTATACATTTTGACTTTCCCAGAAGAATTTACCGTTTTGAGGATAAGGTCGTTCCCCCTCAAAGCCAAAGCGCATCGTGTTGAATATATCGTTGTAATTGGCACTCAAAGTCGCTTTTCCATCAATGAAGTTATACCTGGCTCCCAGGTTCACAAAATACATTGGATCCACATCTACCTGGATAGTCCTGTTCTGGCCTCTGTAAAAACCAAATAGCTGGAATGTTAATTTTTTATTGACAATAAAACTGTTGTTCATCCTGAAATTCCAGGCTGTATTGTCCACTTCAATTTCTTCAGTAACAATATCCTCGGGAGTTGCTGTTTCGGTATCCTCAACCAATCGCTCAGTTACCCCTCTTTGGGTCTGTGAATAAAGATCAAAGCTGATATTGAAATTCCACCATTTGGTCGTCTTGTAATTACTACTGATTTCGAGGCCGTAAGCCGAGGTGTCCTCAAAATTATCATAGGTAAGGATTACCTTGTTTGGATCAAGCCTGTCTATATACAGTGCCCTGTTTATTTCGTCTTTTACCGATCTGTAGAAAACGCCGGCGGTGAGACTTCCTTTTTCGAAACGCCTTGTATAATTGGTTTCATATGACATCGTGAACTGAGGTTCCAGGGTTGGGTTCCCGAAGGAGGAGATCAGCGGAGTGGCCCATTCGCGAATCGGGTTTACCTGAGTGAGTCCGGGCCTGTCTACTCTTCTGCTCATACTGATCTGAAACTGGTTCTTCTCACTCGGATTATAGGTGACAAAGGCAGAGGGATAGAATTCTGTATAGTTGTCAGTAAACGCCCTCACCTGGTTTGTATCCGCCTTCACCTCAACGTCTTCCACCCTCAATCCTACCTGGTACTGCCACTTATTCCTGGTTTGTCCGAAGGTTACATAGGCAGAATAGATGTCCATATCGTAATTGAATTCCGTACTCGGTGTGGGTACCAGATCACCACCGGAGTTAAAGGACAATCCGGTAGATTCGTAATCAATATTTGTCTCAAAGGTCCTGCTTTCGAGACCGGCTTCGATTTTGGAAATAGAATCCAGTGGGTTTACATAATCCAGGTTTACAAAAGTCTGATTGCGTTTGGTATCCACGAAATCTGTATAATCCGGGAACGCACTGGCCCCGGTAAACCTGAACTCAGATACCTCATCGTCTTCAAAGCGGTTAAGATCTACTTCCAGCTCAATATTATGTCCTTCTTTGGCAAAATCCCATTTGTAATCAAAGTTGTACTGCTCGCTGTGATTGTTGTTATCCGGACTGAAGAACTGGGTTTGATTTCTGGCAGGATCATCTTCATAGGTAACTTCAGTAACTCCATCGGCCTGACCGTCAAAATAGTTCTGATTTGTAAATACGGATAGTGTATGTTTATCGCTTATGAAAAAATCGACGCCGATCTTAAAAAGGTGCGACTTGTTATTATTGAGGAAATCAAATGCCTGTCTTGAGTTTTCATCAGGTCTGTTAATGAATCCATTGTTGACATACTTTCCGATATTATTACCGTAATTACCATAAATATTAAACTTTCCGTTCCGGTAATTAAGGTCGAGCGAACTGTTGAATTTAGCCTCTTCACCAACCGTCAGACCCGTGAGGAAATTACCGTTAAAACCGATATTCGCATTCTTGTGCAGGATGATATTGATGATCCCACTCATACCCTCCGGATTGTACTTGGCCGAAGGATTGGTGATCAATTCAATTTGTTTGATCGATGTTGATGGGATCTGTCTTAATAATTGTTCAACAGGTACATTGGTAAGTTTACCGTCCACCATAACCCGTACATTTGAATTACCTCTCAGGGTAAGTTGACCGGTTTGCTGGTCTACGTTAACAGAGGGGATGTTATTCATGATATCCGATGCCGTGGCGCCTGCCGTGGTCAGATCCTTGCCCACGTTGACCACCTTACGATCAATTCGCTGTTCTATAGTGGTACGCTCTGCCACTACCTCCACTTCGGAGAGTTCCTCTGCATTTTCGTCTAATTCAATGATCCCCAGTTCAATTTTCCTGTTCTTCTTTGATATAGTAACCTCTACGGTATGTTTTAAATATCCAATGAATTGTACTTCAAAGG
>CAJHXL010000081.1_pt1 | contig 26663 bp, 24 predicted proteins | sample 9198601 | NCBI WGS metagenome assembly CAJHXL01 (sample SAMEA7708277, study PRJEB35096) | sediment metagenome | biome: marine neritic benthic zone biome [ENVO:01000025]; feature: sediment [ENVO:00002007]; material: shallow marine sediment [ENVO:03000034] sea grass bed [ENVO_01000059] ...
GAGGCATTCTCCCATATGAATGATCCGGAGGACTTTCGGGATTATATAGACAAAGCCTTTTGCAGCGACACCATAGCCCGTGAGATGAAGTGCCCTGGGGCGTACTTTTATTTTGTATACCTGGAGAATGATTTGGCAGGATACTTTAAGATCAACACTGCCGGGGCCCAAACAGATATTAACGATAAGAATTCGCTCGAGATAGAGCGAATCTATGTAGACAAAGGTTTTCAGGGCATGAAGATAGGTCATTGGATGATTGACGCAATTAAAGACCTGGCAAGGGATTTTGGTGTCACTTACCTCTGGTTGGGAGTATGGGAAAAAAACGGTGATGCAATAAGGTTTTACCAAAAACACGGCTTTCAAAAATTCGGGGAACATCCATATTTCATAGGTAAAGACGAGCAAACTGATTGGCTAATGCGCTGCGATATTCCTACCTTATAATTCAAATACAGTTTTTATGAAAAAATTTTTGAAATTGACGCTGATCCTGGTACTTTTTACAATTGCCGGGGCTTATGCGCAATCAACCCTGTACTTCCCACAAAAGAATGAGTCCTGGCAAACCAAGGAAGCCGCCGAATTCAATATTGATTCCAACTTGCTTAATCAGGCTGTTCGTTTTGCTATGGATAATGAATATTCGGGTCCCCGGGACCTGAGAAGAGCTATCCTAAAAGGCTTTGAGCGTGAACCTTTTCACGAAGTACTCGGACCTACCAAGAAAAGAGGAGGACCTGCAGGAATGATCCTAAAAAACGGCTATATCATTAGCAGCTGGGGAGATATCAGCAGGGTGGATATGACTTTCAGTGTCACTAAAAGTTTCCTGTCTACGGTGGCCGGTCTGGCGGCAGATCATAAATTGATAGGCAGTACCTTAGACCCGGTTGCCAATTATATCTGGGATGGCACCTTTCAGGGAAAACATAACAGTCAGATTACATGGCAACATTTACTTCAGCAGAATTCCGATTGGTCGGGTGAGCTATGGGGTATCAAGGACTGGGCAGACCGCCCACCTAGGGAAGGAGGTCTGGATGATTGGAGGTACCGGGAGCTAAAGAAACCGGGTACCGTAATGGAATATAACGATGTCAGAGTGAATGTACTGGCCTATTCCCTCACTCATATCTGGAGAAGGTCACTGCCCTCAGTTCTTAAAGAGCATCTGATGGACCCCATCGGGGCTTCCACTACCTGGCGCTGGTTTGGCTATGAAGATGCATGGACAGAAGTAGACGGTGTTATGGTAAAGTCAGTTACCGGTGGCGGCCATTCAGGTGGCGGTATTTTTATCAGTGCACAGGATATGGCCAGATTCGGACTGCTTTTCATGAATGATGGCGAGTGGGATTCTTCCCGTGTCATTAGCAAGGAATGGATAGACGAGGCCCTTACCTCATCGGTACCACATATCAATTACGGCTACATGTGGTGGCTTAACAAAGAGGGTGAAGACAGCTGGGAAAATGTCCCCGATCATATTTTTTCCGCACGCGGATTCGGGGGAAATTATATCGTGGTAGACAGGGAAAACAGCCTGGTAGTGGTTACACGATGGATGGAGCCGCGGAAAATGTCTGAATTCATGCAAAAAGTATACGCTGCAATGGACTAAATAGAGGCTAGAATTTCAGTGGCTGCTATTAGTGTTTCCTCTTTTTTGGCAAAACAAAATCGCAACTGATGGTGATCTTGACGGTCTTTGTTGAAGACTGAAATAGGGATGCTTGCCACTCCGTGCTCTTCCGTAAGCCTTTTGGCAAAGTCAATGTCAGCTTCGTCAGTGATATCAGAATAATCGAGTAGTTGGAAATATGTGCCCTGGCTGGGGACAAACTTAAATCTTGAATTTTTCAGACCGGAAAGGAAGATATCGCGTTTTTGTTCAAAGAACGGGCCCAGGCCGGTATAGGTCTCCTCTGACTTAAGATACTGCGCCAGTGCTCTTTGTAGTGGGTGATTTGCGCAGAATACATTGAACTCATGTATCTTCTGGAATTCTTTCATAAGTGCTTTTGGCGCAGCGCAATAACCCATTTTCCAGCCGGTGACATGGAAGGTCTTTCCAAAGGAAGAACAAACAAGGCTTCGGTTTGAAAGATCTTCATATTTGGATGCGCTCTCATGCAAATAATCATCAAATACGATATGTTCATATACCTCATCACTTAGTACCAGTATATCTGTTCCCTTAAGCCTGCTTTGCAATCTCTCCATATCTGACACTGAAAAAGTTCTGCCACTGGGATTGTGCGGTGTATTGATGATCACCATTCTCGTTTTCTTGCTCAGTGCGTCGTCGAAGGCATTCCAGTCTATGCTGTAGTCCTCGGGCTTCATTTGAACAAGGACAGCTGTAGCCCCCTGGGCGATGATGGTAGGCTCGTAGCAATCATAGGCCGGTTTTAGAACGATAACCTCATCGCCGGGCCAGACAAATGCAGTAATAGCTGTAAAGATGGCTTGTGTGGCACCAGCTGTTACGGTAATCTCCGATTGTGGATGATATTCTTTTCCGTAGAGATTGAATATTTTTTCGGAAATGGTTGTCCTTAGAGAATAAATACCACCGAGGGGTGCATACTGGTTATAGCCGTCCCGCATCGCCCTGGCTGCCAACTCCAGTAATTTTGGGTCAGGCTCGAAATTGGGGAAGCCCTGGGAAAGATTGATCGCATTTTGCTCACGAGCCAGAACACTCATAGTTGTGAAAATGGATTCGGGCAGATCAGGTAGTTTGGTTCGCATAGGATTTATGAACAGGAAATTTCATAAATGTAACAAAAAAAGTCCCGCAATCTCATTGCAGGACTTGTTGTAGAATTTAACCTATGATGTTATCCCTTTGAAGTTGCCCACAGGTATTCCCTGTTCAGTCGGGCAATGTTTTCCAGGGAAATCCCTTTGGGGCACTCCACCTCACAGGCCCCTGTATTAGTACAATTACCAAAGCCTTCTAAATCCATTTGCTTCACCATATTCCTGGCCCTGTCTGAGGCTTCAACCCTGCCCTGGGGAAGTAGGGCAAACTGGGAGACCTTTGCCGATGTAAAGAGCATGGCACTTGCATTCTTACAAGCGGCCACACAAGCCCCACATCCTATACAGGTGGCAGCGTCCATGGCCATATCTGCCTTTTCCTTTTCAATCGGGATGGCATTGGCATCAACTGTATTACCAGAAGTGTTGACTGAGATATATCCGCCTGCCTGTTGAATCCTGTCAAAGGAAGTTCGATCTATTATAAGATCTTTTATTACGGGAAATGCTTTGGCCCTAAACGGTTCTATTACGATGGTATCCCCATCCTTAAAGCGGCGCATGTGCAGCTGGCAGGTAGTGATTAGTCGGTCTGGCCCATGTGGCTCTCCGTTGATCATAAGTGAACAGGTGCCGCAAATACCTTCGCGGCAATCGTGATCAAAGGCAACGGGTTCCTCACCTTTATTGATAAGTGATTCATTCAATATGTCGAGCATCTCCAGGAATGACATATCTCCTTCTATCCCGCTAATGGGGTATTCAACCATTTGCCCTTTAGAATCGGCGTCTTTCTGACGCCATATTTTTAATTTTAGGTTCATATCCAATCTTTTTCTTGTAGATTTTGATATTTAGTTAGGTCCCTTTTATTTATAACTTCTGGTTACCAGTTTCACATTTTCAAAGACCAGCTCTTCTTTATGCAGTACGGCATCCTTAGGTTCGCCTTTGTACTCCCAGGCAGCTACATAAGCGAAGTTTTCATCATCTCTCATGGCTTCACCTTCAGGAGTCTGATATTCTTCCCTGAAATGCCCGCCACATGATTCTTTTCTGTGGAGTGCATCCTTTGCGAAAAGCTCACCCAGTTCAAGGAAATCCGCAACACGGCCTGCCTTTTCCAGTTCAGGATTCATCGCATCCGCATCTCCCGGGATATTTACGTTTTCCCAGAAGTCCTTTCTCAATGCTGCTATTTCCTGAATGGCCTCTTTAAGACCTTCAGCATTTCGGGCCATTCCGCATTTATTCCACATGATCTTACCTAATTTTTTATGGTAATAATCTACTGAATTCTTCCCGCTGGCACTCATCAACTTGCTTATGCGTTCCCTGATCTCACTTTCTACTTTTTCGAATTCAGGAGAATCCGTAGAGATAGGACCTGTTTGAATATCATTTGATAAATAGTCTCCTATAGTATAGGGCAGCACGAAATATCCATCAGCCAGTCCTTGCATTAGTGCAGATGCACCCAAACGGTTGGCCCCGTGATCGCTAAAATTAGCTTCACCGGCACTATAGCAACCCGGGATGGTGGTCTGCAGATTATAGTCTACCCATATTCCGCCCATGGTATAGTGAACAGCCGGATAGATCATCATAGGAGTCTTATAAGGATTCTCGTCCACGATCTTCTCGTACATCTGGAAGAGATTTCCATATTTCGCCTCAATAATTTCTTCACCAAGCTTGGTAATGGTTTGCTTATCCGCGTCCTTGATACCGGAGGTAAGTGCTTTTTCTTTACCGTATCTTTCAATGGCAGAGGCGAAGTCGAGGTAAACCGCTTCACCAGTCTTATTTACACCAAAGCCGGCATCGCAACGTTCTTTAGCTGCCCTGGATGCGACATCACGGGGAACCAGGTTTCCAAAGGCAGGATACCTCCTCTCAAGGAAGTAGTCTCTGTCTTCTTTTTTTAACTCAGTGGGCTTTAACCGGCCCTCTCTTATCGCTATAGCGTCTTCCTTGCGTTTAGGCACCCAAATCCTTCCGTCGTTCCGGAGGGATTCTGACATCAGCGTCAGTTTTGACTGGTGATCCCCCGAAACTGGTATGCATGTTGGATGTATTTGCGTATAACAGGGATTGGCAAAGAAGGCACCGCGTTTATGTGTACGCCATGCCGCAGTCACATTACAACCCATGGCCATGGTCGAGAGGAAGAATACATTGCCATATCCCCCCGTTGCTAATACCACAGCGTGAGCAGCATGCCTCTCAATTTCTCCGCTGATAAGATCACGGGCAATGATGCCCCTTGCCTTGCCGTCTATGATGACAAGATCCAGCATTTCATGGCGGGTAAATGATTGAATTTTTCCACGTTGTATCTGACGATTCATGGCCCCATAGGCACCCAGCAATAGTTGCTGACCGGTCTGTCCTTTGGCATAGAAGGTTCTCGAAACCAATACACCTCCGAAGGAACGGTTGTCCAATAAGCCACCGTACTCCCGTGCAAAGGGTACGCCCTGCGCAACGCATTGGTCTATGATATTACTGGAAACCTCAGCCAGCCTGTATACATTGGCTTCACGCGAGCGGTAGTCACCACCTTTTATGGTATCGTAAAAGAGCCTGTAATCACTGTCGCCGTCACCCTGGTAATTCTTCGCAGCATTTATACCACCTTGAGCCGCAATAGAGTGTGCCCGCCTAGGCGAGTCCTGGTAGCAAAAGGTCTTTACGTTATAGCCTAATTCGGCCAGAGTTGCAGCCGAAGAAGCACCGGCAAGCCCGGTACCGACCACAATAATATCTATATTCCTCTTATTGGCGGGATTGACCAGATTGATCTCATTTTTGTGTTTCGTCCATTTCTCGGCCAACGGGCCAGACGGAATTTTAGAGTCCAGGCTAGACATAATTAATGCGTTATCGGATTAAGGTGATGATATAAGGCGATGAATACGAAAAGGAGAGGTACCGCTATAGCGTAGAATCTGGTAAAGACCTTGGCTTTTGGAATATATTTATTATTCCATCCAAGACTTTGGAAGGAGGATGAAAATCCATGCCATAAATGCAGTGATAAAAGAAAGAAGGAGATCACGTATAGCACCGTCCTCCAGATAGGCTCAAACTTTTCCACAGTTTCCGCATAATATCTTGTCGGATCTTGCGCGTTCATCGCTATATATTTATAATTCATTTCATGGATCCAGAAATCGTAAAAATGCAGGCCTAAAAAGGCAAGGATCACCAGACCTGATATGATCATATTTCTGGATACCCAACTGGCATTGGCACTGCCCTTATAACTCGCGTATTTATTAGTCCTGGCCCTGTTGTTCTGAAGCTCCAGTACAAAACCCATAAAGAAGTGGATCACTACACCTGCAATTAGTATCGGCTGCATCAGATATTGTACTATGGGATTGTAGCCCATAAAATGCGACCATGTATTAAATGTGTCGGGACTAATAACTGATGAAAGATTGATAGTAACGTGAAGGAGTAAAAAAAAGACTAAAAACAGACCAGAGAGCGCCATCACCACCTTCCTGGCAATAGACGATTTAATCAGTGCACTCATTCCAATTGATTTAACTGCGCTAATTTAAGCCACAGCCCATTTATTAACAAGTGAAAACACTTTTAAAATCGGGTATTTAGACTCATTTTAAGCAAGCTGGATCAAACTGTTTAAGTATTCCCGTTCTCTGCCCGTGAAAAGGAAGCTTCGCTTAAACAAATCTAACCTGAGATAAGTTGATCATTCCTTTTATTAATCGCCCTTAGTTATGTTCATTATCAATATTTTACCGATATTAGGAAACAGTAAAACACTCTTCCATTAACCATGAATATCGGACTGTTATCAGTTAGCCTGAATGTATATTCTACCAGAAGAATTGCAGAAGAAGCCAAGAATCTGGGCCACTATATAGAGCTGATAGATCATACCAAGTGCTCGGTGAAGCTCGGAGCGGGCAAGCCTCAGATCTTTCTGAGGGATGAATCGATCACCGATGAGTTCGATGCGGTTATACCACGGATCGGGACCAATGTTACACGTCATGGATCGGCCATCGTAAAACAGTTTGAAATGAACGGGGTATTCAGCACGGCCAGGTCTCTGGGAATTACCCGGGCCAGGAATAAAGTGCGGACCCTACAGATCATGGCGCGGAAAGGCATTCCAATTCCGGAGACATTGTTTTCCATCAATCCGGATAATATTGAAGAACAGATCAACATACTGGGAGGAACCCCTGTGATCATAAAACTACAGGAAGGCACCCAGGGAATGGGTGTAATTCTTGCAGAGTCTAAGAAATCTGCAAAATCCATACTGGATACTTTATACAAAATGGATACCAGCATCCTGATGCAGGAGTATATTGAGGAGGCCAATGGCGAAGATGTCAGGATCATTGTGGTGGGCGACAAGGTCATTGCCAGTATGAAGCGGACCAGCGCCCTGGATGAGTTCCGTTCCAATGTACATCGTGGAGCCGATACCATCGCTATTATCCCTACATCAAAAGAACAGGACATAGCAATTAAAGCTGTGAGGTACCTGGGCCTGGGTGTTGCAGGTGTAGATCTGATCCGGTCTAAGCGCGGACCACTGCTTATTGAGGTGAACGCATCACCTGGACTAAAAGGTATCGAAACAGCAACCGGGGTGAATGTGGCCCGTGAAATCATTAAATACGTTGAACGCAATGGTGGTCGTAGAAGAAAACAAAGATATTATAGTAGGTAAGGAAGCCGTACAGCCGGGCGAAAACAAACTTCTTAAAATCGGTATTGCCCGTCTACCTACAGGAACGCTTATAGACATTCCTGTCTATGTATTTAACGCGAAGAAACCGGGCCCTACGCTCCTGGTTCAGGCTGGTCTGCATGGCGATGAGATCAATGGGATCGAAATTGTTCGCCGGATGTTACAGCAGAAGCGATTCAACATCAGGAAAGGTGCGGTTATTGCCGTCCCGATCCTGAATATTTTTGGCTTTATCCATTTTTCCCGGGACGTACCTGATGGAAAAGATGTGAACCGCAGCTTTCCCGGAAAAAGATCCGGTTCGCTGGCAAGTCGGATTGCCTACCACTATACTTCTGAGATATTGAATCAGATGGATTATGGAATTGATCTGCATACGGGCGGGGCACAGCGCCATAATTACCCCCAGGCCCGCTATACGGCCGAGGATGAGGTCAGCAAATCACTGGCCGAGATCTTTAACGCACCATTCGCCTTTCCTTCCAGGTTGATCAGTGGCTCTTTCAGGAAGGCTGCCTTCAGGATGGGAAAGCCAACCATCGTTTTTGAAGCCGGGGAAAGTATGCGCTTTGATGACTATGCCATCCTGGAGGGGATGCAAGGTGTCTTAAATGTTTTAAAGTCCTTCGGGATGATCAATTCAATTGAACCTGCGTATGTAGAACGAGGCAATAGCCTATTATTGGATGACAGAAAATGGCTTAGGGCACCTGCAGCAGGAATGTTTATTCCGGAGATCATCAATGGCATTGAGGTAAAAAAAGGACAGGAGCTGGGTATTATTACCGATACCTATGCTAAAAACCGGCGAAAGCTCAAAGCCCCCTTTGACGGCCATATCATTTGTATTAACCACCAGGCTGTGGTAAACCAGGGCGACGCCTTGTTTCATATTGGGCGTTGAAAAGAATCAATGATATCAGGCAGAAACTTAATCCCCCAAATCCTGTAATTGTATACCGAGTGCTTTGGTAGACAATTGTACTTCCACCAAAGACAGGATCAAAGAAAGCATAAGACAAAGAAGGCTAATCCCAAATGCCACATTGGCCATAAACTCCTGTCCGATATAGATCAGGAACATGGTCACTGCGCTAAACAAAAAACTCAGTATGGCCACCGCCTGCATGTTCTTTATGATGTTAAGTCTTTTTTGAAGCTGTCGTACCTGCAAACCCAGGTTTTTGGCCCCGGTTTCCCTGAATTGTTTGTGCAGCTGCCTGATCAGTGCTGCAATCGCCAGATAGCGTGCATTATAGGCGAGCATGCTTAGTGAGATAGCCGGAAAAAGCAATGCGGGAATGGTGAGTGATAATTGCATATGTGAATTTTTTGTTTCTAAAAATTAGCCGTCAATTAGCGCTAATCCTCAATCTTAAATTGCTGCTGTTGTGTTAATCCGCCTCCGCTGATTTCCACCTGATAGGTACCGCTGGGCAGATATGTTTTACCGTCTTTGGCCTCTATTAATACCCTCTTGTATTTTTTGAGATAGGCAGATTTTCCTCCTTTGGTAAAGGCCACGTCATATGACAATATATTCAGCCCCCTTTTCGCTTCAATATTGGTTTTGCTGACCACAACCCCATCCAGTGTACTGACTGATGCTGACAGAGTAGCAGGTTTATCAGCAAAAATAACAAAATCCAGTCCGGGGGTGTTGGCCTTGCTCCAGGCAGTAGGTGGATTCCCCCAATTTTCGGAATATGTAATTTCAGCCAGGTCAAAAAGGTATAAGGAACTGGTCAGAACATCTTCTGTCATTTTTTGCAGTACAGAAATATCTGCTTTGTAAATACTCCTGCCATGGGTTCCCACAAGCAGGTGGCGCGCTTCTTCCTGGATCATCAGATCGTGGATTGCAACATTGGGGATGCCAGTTTGAAAGACTTCCCATTGTTCTCCACCATTAAAACTCACATATAGTCCATTGTCTGTTCCTGCAAATAACAGCTCGCTGTTCCCGGCATCTTCAGCCAGGGCATTCACCGGTGAATCAGGAATACCAGTAGCGATATTCTCCCAGCTCTTTCCCCTGTCATTACTCACATAGATGTAGGAGCTAAAATCGTCGTTCCTATAGCCATTCAATGCCACATAAACCCTGTCACTGCTGTGTTTTGAAGCAAGTACCTCGCTCACCCAGAGATTGGGAGGCAAGGATGCTGATAACAATTGCCAGCTGTTGCCACCGTCCTCTGTTTTTTGAAGCTGACCGTCATCGGTACCGGCATAGATCAGTCCAAATTGTTGAGGGGACTCCGAAATACTGGTGATAGTAGCATAAGCCACATTACCGTCTTTAGCACCTTTTGTCAGATCTCCCGAAATGGCTTCCCAGCTATCACCGCGATCCATGGAGCGATGCAGATGATTACTGCCGAGGTAGAGGATCTGCTGGTTATGCGGTGAAAGCAGGATGGGTGTTTGCCAGTTGAAACGATATGCCGGTTGACCCAGATCATTCCTGGGTTGTATTTTTTTCTCGGATCTGTCGTTGAGATCCAATCGGTAATAATTCCCGAATTGAAAACCTGTGTATACAGTATTTGGTTCCGTACGATCTATCTGTACCTGCATCCCATCGCCACCCATGATGGACTTAAACGGATTATGACCAGTCTGATGCCAGGCATCGTCAATTTTTGCATTATGAGCCCCCATCCATACGCCGTTGTCCTGCAAGCCGCCATATACATTATAGGGCTCCTGGTAATCTACATTAATGGCATAGAATTGCCCAACAGAGGGTGAATTGTTTTTGATCCAGTGATCCCCGGCATCGTAGGAAATGTTTACACCACCGTCATTGCCGTTAACCAGGTGCCCGGAATTTTTCGGATTGATCCAGAGCGCATGGTGATCTGCATGAACGTTCTTACCGTTGATATTTGTAAACGACTTCCCGCCATCCCCTGATTTTAGAAGCGGAACCCCGGCAAGGTATATCCTGTCCTTATTATTGGGGTCTACACGAATTTGACCAAAATAGTAGCCATAGCTATAATAGAGATCGTCAATATATTCTTCATTCATCTTCCGCCAGGAATCACCTGCGTCATCACTGCGATAAACCTCAGCTCCAATGACAGGAAACTCAAACAGCAAAGAATTGGCACTGTCCAGATAGGTTGCAAGATCAGCTGGACTGATCTTATTCTTATTCATTAATTCCCGCACGGCTTTCACTGTGTACCTTTCGGGAAAATTATTGTCCTTCAAGTAGGTTTTAAGCTCTTCATCCCTGAGTTCATTAAAAGCTTCAACGGACATGGTTTTAAAATCATCTTTCTTTAATTTTCCAGATCCCCTCATTTCAGGAGCTTTTTTATCACGCCTGTACTGATTGTCCAAAACAGCATATACAGTATTCTCATCGTAGACTGCCAGGCCAATTCGGCCTATTCCCTCCCCGGTAGGAAATCCACTTCCTTCAACCGTAATTTTTTTCCAGCTTTGACCACCGTCGGTGCTTTTATAAATAGCCGACCCGTTTCCATTACCCCTGAAATGCCAGGCTTTCCTGTCTTTGTCCCATGCAGCCGCAAATAAAGTGTTGAAGTCGCCGGGAACAGAAACCAGATCGATAATTCCGGTGTGATCGTTGATAAATAGCGATTGCTTCCAGCTTTGTCCGCCATCGGTACTTGTGTAAACTCCTCTTTCTGAATTGGGCGTGTACAGGTGACCGGTTACTCCCACCACCAGGTGATCGGGATTTTTCGGGTTGATAAGGATGCGCCCTATATGATGGGAATCTGCCAACCCCATATACTGCCAGCTTTCGCCCTTGTCATCGGATCTCAGCAACCCAATTCCAGCGTAAGAGGAGCGGGAGGCATTATTTTCTCCGGTGCCCACCCAGATGGTACCGCTTTGCCAGTTGACAGCAATATCACCCACATTCTGCGTGTCTGAAGAATCGAGTACCGGACTGAAACTGCTACCATTATTGTTGGTATACCAAAGACCACCGGAGGCATAAGCCACATAGAATTCAATGGGGTTATCGGGGTTCACATCCAGGTCTACTACACGACCGCTCATGACGGTCGGACCTATATTATCAAAACGGATATTCTTAACAAGAGACTTTGAGCTCATATCCCTCTTTTGCGCCAGGGGAGTCAGTATGTCTTGTCCGGGGGACATATATACAGCCAGCAGGCAAAAGGATATCGACAATAAAAATTGACGGAAGCGTTGGATGTGCATAGGCGGTGATTGAATTGGTTGCAGCGAAAGTATGAATTTGTAAAGTCGATGACAAGTACAAGCTTTAGCAGCTCTTTCTTTGATCTGAAAAACCGAATAAGTACATTTGAAAAAAGCACAATAACCGAATGAAATACGAACCAATTCCATCACAGCTCTTTATAAAAAACAGGCGCAAATTTGCTGATCAGATGAAAGAAAAGGCTATTGCCGTCTTTAACTCAAACGATATTTATCCGATCAGCGCGGATAGCACCATGCCCTTCCAGCAACACAGGGATATTTTATACCTGTCAGGAGTGGATCAGGAAGAATCGATCTTGCTTTTATTTCCCTCTTCTATAAAGGAAAAGCACAGGGAGGTTCTCTTTGTCAGGGAAACCAACGAACACATCGCTATCTGGGAAGGAGAAAAGCTCACCAAGGAACGCGCTACTGAAGTTTCCGGTATTGAGACTGTTTACTGGCTCTCCGACTTTGAAAAGATATTTTTCGAGTTGATGACAGAAGCGGAGACCATCTATTTCAATACGAATGAGCACTACCGCCAGTCGGTGGAAACGCAGACCCGTGAAGATCGGTTTATAGAAAAATGTAAAAAGGACTTCCCGGCACATCAGGTAGCTAAGAGCAATCCCATTTTACAGGAGATACGTGGAGTTAAAGAGCCGGAGGAAATAGAACTGATTCACAAAGCCTGCCTCATTACAGAAAAAGGATTCAGGAGGGTACTGCAATATCTCAAACCTGGTATTATGGAGTTTGAGCTGGAAGCGGAATATCTGCACGAATTTATCAGGAACCGCTCAAAGGGTTTTGCCTACACTCCCATCATTGCCTCAGGGAATAGTGCCAATGTCCTTCACTATATCCAAAACAACCAGGTCTGTAATGACGGGGATCTGTTATTGATGGATGTCGGTGCCGAGTACGCCAACTACGCCAGTGATATGACAAGGACCATTCCGGTAAATGGCCGTTTTACCGATCGGCAGAAGGAGGTTTACAATGCCGTATTACGAGTAAAGAATGAAGCGACCAAAATGTTGCTTCCCGGAACTATGTGGGACGGGTATCACGTTGAAGTCGGAAAACTCATGACCTCAGAATTATTGGGTCTGGGATTATTGGACAAGGCCGATGTTCAGAACGAAGACAAGAACTGGCCCGCTTATAAAAAGTACTTCATGCACGGCACCAGCCACCATATGGGATTGGACACCCATGACTACGGACCTTTAAAAGCACCTATGCAGGCGAATATGGTATTTACCGTTGAACCTGGCATCTATATTCCGGCCGAAGGAATGGGTATCAGGTTGGAGGACGATGTGGTAATCCGGGAAAAAGGAGATCCTTTGAATCTTATGGAAAGTATTCCAATTGAGGCAGACGAAATTGAAGAGTTGATGAATATGTCCTAGTCTGGTTTAAACCACCTTCTTTTTCTACCCAGTATATGACCAACCAAAAATACCAGCAAGGCGGGCAGCACCCATGCCATTTTGAAATCACTCAATGGTATTATAGACTTCCAGCTTAGGGTATAGCCGATTGTTTCAAGGAAGTCAGGTACACTAAAAAGGATAGCAGCAATAACAACTGGCCGGAATATCCCTGGAGGCGCGTATTTGGAAGGTAATGCATTCAGGAGGATAAGTACAATAGTGATGGGATAGATAAACATCAGGGCTGGCAGGGCAACAGCAATGATGTAGCCTACATCGAACTGACCCATTAAGATACCCAGGATACATCCCAGTGCAGCCGTAAATAAATAGGCTCTTTTGAATTTTGGAAATTGAGATCGTACATAATCAGCCGCTCCGGTAACGATGCCAACTGCCGTTGTAAAACATGCCAGACTAACCAAAAGACTTAGAAAAAGATTGGCAGATCTTCCCAGTGTGGTTTCACTGATACCGCTTAGAAGGGCAGTACGACCTATGTCGAAATCAAATTCATTTCGGAAAAGGGCGCCGGTAAGGATCAAGCTGATATAGACAAGGAAAAGACCAAGCCCGGCCAGCCAACCAGCCCTGGCGATCACCTTTCTTTTGAACCGGTAAGGCATTTCACCTTCTCTTATATTGATAGATACAATGATCACGCCGCCAACAACAACAGCACCAATAGCATCAAAAGTTTGATATCCCTCCAGCACTCCGGCAGAGATAGGATTTGAAAACATACTATCGCTAAAAACAAAAGGCATCTCGAAATACGTGATCCCTATGATAGCAAGCAGGACCAGTAGAATCGCAGGAGTAAGATACTTTCCTATAACCCCCAAAATGGCAGCCCTGTTCATGACGAACGCAAATACCAGAAGGAAATAGATAATACTGGTACCCAGATAAGTAGTATTGAACAGTGGGTCTATGGCAATCTCATGGGTAACTGAAGCAGTACGCGGGGATGGCAGACTAAGTGAAATAGCATAAACCAGATAACAAAATAACCGACTAAAACGAGGGGAAACATTTTTGGCGAAATCGAACATGGTACCCTGGAGTCGGGCGTGTGCAATAATACCGAATATGGGTATCAGCACTGCGGAAATAGAAAACCCAATGGCCACAAGCCACCAGGCATCACCTGCCTTAAATCCAAGCTGAGGTGGCAGGATCAGATTACCTGCACCAAAGAAAAGAGAGAAAAGAGCCAGAGCCGTGATCAGTATTTCCCGCTTCGTATTCATGGCGGCCAAGATATGGGAAAATACCTCATACTCAAACCTGTATTTCGTCGATTGTTTGATACACTTTATCGAAAAAAAAGAATTTCATCGAATTACTCATTCATTTCGATGTGAGTGCTCAATAAATATCCTACTATGTGCGTTCAGTTATAAAGACGTTCTTAAATCTTACTCAATACAAATAACCAGTAAAAATCCTTTAACAGGCTTCCCCAAATCCTGATAAGGCTTTGCCTAATAACCTACATTATGAAGAAAATATTCTGCAATATTTTTGGGCACCACTACTCCGTTTCCAAAAGAGTTACTTCACACATTAAGGAATACAAGTGCGTGCACTGTGGAAAACAAGTTACAACAGATGTCAGCGGAAATCTTTCCGTTTTAACTCCTGAACTAAGGGAGATCAATGACACCCTGGAATTAATCTATCAAAAAAGACACGCAGCGGAACAGCAGCAGCAAGTAGCCTGAAGCTTAGCTAAAGGAATTCCAGCCCTGTGCTGTTAAAGGAATCTTAGAGCCATTCCTGGAAATTAGGTGCGCCCCTTCATTCTTATCAGTTATGTGCCCCAAAACTGTAAGATTGGGATTACCTTTTATTTTCAGGAATTCTTTTTGATCTATAGTGAACAGTAACTCATAGTCTTCTCCCCCGCTCAAAGCAACCAGGGTGCTGTCCAGCTCAAACTCCTCACAAACGGAAATCACCGTAGGGTCTAACGGGATCTTATCCTCATATAAATTACATCCCACTTCGCCACTCTTACATAAATGAAGGATCTCCGAAGAGAGTCCGTCGCTGATATCGATCATTGAAGTAGGGCATACTTCCAGTTTTTCCAAAAGCTCAACGATGTCTTTTCTGGCCTCCGGTTTTAGCTGACGTTCTACCAGGTATGAATAAGGTGCCAGATCGGGTTGATTTTCCGGATTTACCTTAAAAACTTCATTTTCTCTTCTGAGTACCTGGAGTCCCATATAGGCGGCTCCCAGATCACCACTTACCACTAAGAGATCATTGGTCTTAGCCCCGGATCTTAAGGTGATCTTATCAGGATCCACCGAGCCCAGTGCAGTGACGGATATGATCAGGCCCTTGTTAGAAGAAGTTGTATCGCCCCCTATCAAATCCACTTTATATAACTGGCAGGCCAGTCTTATCCCCTCGTATAATTCTTCCAATGCCTCCAATGGGAATCTGTTTGATACGGCAATGGATACGGTAATCTGTTCCGCCTTCGCATTCATGGCATAAATATCGGACAGGTTGACTATGACTGCCTTGTATCCCAAATGCTTCAAAGGGGTATAGGCAAGATCGAAATGAACACCTTCTACCAGCATATCCGTACTTACAACAGTCTGGCCATCATCGTAATGAACTACTGCCGCATCATCGCCTACACCTGTAAGGGTGGATTGGTTGTGAACAGGAAAGTTCCTGGTCAGCCTATCTATTAAGCCAAATTCCCCTAATTCATTCAGATCTGTTCTCTGGGTATTTTTATCCTCCAACATGCTGCAAAAATATGCAGGATCGCGCAGAAATCTTATCTTTATTAAAAAAAGAAAGGGCGATGAAAAAACTCCTCTTCCTGGCTATAGCCATACTCACAGTGGTGGCCTGCTCCAATGATGACTCCAATGATAACCCCGACCCTGCTACCAACACCGGTTTTGAACCATGTGAAGACAACCTGGCAGGCATCTTTCCCTGTGACGGTATCGACTTGCTCGGACGGGTACCACTTTCGGAAATGAGTGCCGGCTCCGGCAATGATATCTGGGGCTGGAGCGATAGTCAGAACAACAGGGAATACGCATTGGTTGGACTTGATAATGGCACGGCCTTCGTAGATGTAACCGATACAGACAGTCTGGTATATCTGGGAAAACTGCCAACTGAAACAAGTGCAAGCCCCTGGCGTGATATCAAGGTATACCAGGATCATGCCTTTATTGGTGCAGAGGCCAACGGGCATGGGATGCAGGTGTTTGACCTTAGCAGGCTCAGAGATGTAGACAATCCTCCCGTCAGTTTTACGGCTGATGCTGTTTACAGCGGATTTGGCAATTCTCATAATATAGTGATCAATGAAGCAACCGGCTTTGCTTATCCGGTGGGGACAGCGCGGAACGATGCGTTTAACGGCGGCGTTCATTTTGTAGACATATCAGACCCCAGGTCGCCTATGGCCGCAGGAGGTTATGGCTCCAGTGGTTATACGCACGATGCACAGGTAGTAAGCTACAACGGGCCTGATGCAGATTATGCCGGAAGCGAGATCCTGATAGGTTCAAATGAGGCGTTTATTGTTATTGTGGACGTTACAGACAAAGGAAATCCGAGTTTAATAGCTCAACTTCAATATTCCAATCTTGGTTACACACACCAGGGATGGTTCACCGAAGATCAGCGATATTTTATATTGGGTGATGAATTGGACGAGATCAATGTAGGATTTAATTCCAGGACACTTGTATTTGACCTTACAGACCTGGATGCCCCGGTACTGCATACAACATATTCAGGACCTACATCGGCTATAGATCACAACGGTTATGTACTTGGAAATGATTTCTTTCTTGCCAATTACACAGCAGGTGTTCGTATCATAGATATTTCGGGAATTGGTGCAGGTAATTTATCCGAGACTGCTTACTTCGATACCTTTGTGGGTAATAATACAGCTTCTTTTGATGGTGTCTGGAGTCTTTATCCATACCTGCCCAGCGGCAATATTATTGTGAATGACATTAATTCGGGCCTCTTTGTCCTGAGAACCTCCAATTAGACATGCGATTTCCACTGCTATGGACCTGGATGCTGATATTCTTCCTGGCGTGTTCCAATGATGACACATCGGAGGAAACCGCATTGGACGATCAGGCATTTCTGGGTGAGATAGAATGGATCCAAAATTTTGGTGGTTCTGGCGCTGAGAAGGCAACTTCTGTTATCCCTACCTCAGATGGCGGATTTGCTGTTGCGGGCTATACCAAAAGTACGGATGGCGACCTCTCGTCAAAAACACTCCCCGTAAACGATTATTGGTTATTGAAGTTTAATGGGCAGGGTGAAATTGAATGGCACAAAACCTTTGGCGGCAGTAAGGACGATAGAGGTCAGGCTGTGATCCAGACCAGTGATGGCGGTTTTGCCATGGCGGGATACGCGATGAGCAGCGATGGCGATGGCAGCAATAATGAAGGCTTTCACGATCATTGGATCATTAAGCTGAGTCCTTCGGGTGATCTGGAATGGGAACAAAGCTTCGGTTTTGCCGGTCATGACCATGCTTATGATCTGGTCCAGACCGATGACGGCGGCTTTTTCTTCAGCGGCTTTCTTGATATTGTAGCATCAGGAGGTGCGGGTAGTACGGAAAAAGGAAGATCTCTTACGGCTCACGGAGTGGGTGAATTCTGGGGCACCAAAATAGATAGCCAGGGAAATATTGAGTGGAGAAAATTCTTTGGAGGAACTAATAATGACAGGTCTTACGGCCTGGTGAAATCAAATGAAGGCGGATTTATCATGACCGGATTTTCAGAAAGTGACGATACGGATATTTCAAATACCAAAGGGAGTTATGATTTCTGGCTGGTTAAAGTAGATTCAGAGGGTGAATTTTTGTGGGAACGGTCCTTTGGTGGCTCAGGGATAGAGGTTTCATACGATATTGAACATACCGATGACGGGGCCTATGTGGTAGTAGGCCATAGTTTCAGCACAGACAAAGACGTTTCTATGAATCACGGTGAGTCTGATGTGTGGCTCATTAAGGTGAGTGATAATGGGGAACTGCTTTGGGAAAGGACATATGGCGGATCGGCTTTTGATTCTGCCAACAGTGTAAAACTTTGCTCAGATGGCGGCTTCCTGATAGCAGGGAACTCCAGGAGTAATGATCAGGATCTCGATAGTAATATGGGTGAAAATGATATGTGGATGCTAAAGACAGATCCCAATGGCAATCTTGAATGGCAGATGTCTTTGGGCGGAAGCGGTATAGATATGGCATTTGACGCCCTGGAACATGATACAGACAGCTACATACTGGTTGGTGAGAGCGGCAGCCCTGATTTTAATGCAGAAGAGCATAAGGGGGCCACAGATCTTAGCATAATTAAATTCAGATAATCAGGAACTTAGGTTATTTCCTTTATCTGAATAGATTAAGACTATTATCCCATTCGTTATTATAATGTTAGGAAATGAGGTAAAACCCTACTTATACCCTATATTTGTAAACTATTTAGAATAAATCCAAATTAAAGATGATTACAGTTTCAGATACTGCTAAGAAGAAGGTCGTTTCTTTGATGACGGAGGAGGGCTTTGACGCCTCTAAGGATTTTGTTCGCGTAGGTGTTAAAAGCGGCGGATGCAGCGGCTTGTCCTACGAATTGAACTTTGATCACGAAAAATCCGAAACAGACAAGCTCTTTGAAGACAATGCTGTTCGGATATTAGTAGATAAAAAGAGCTTTCTGTACCTGATTGGTACAGTGCTGGAATATTCCGGAGGACTCAATGGAAAGGGTTTTGTCTTTAATAACCCAAATGCCCAGCGAACCTGCGGATGCGGCGAGAGCTTTTCACTGTAGTAATACTCTTTAAGTCTTTTTAGTTAAATACGGGTTTTATGGCATACACGGAAGAAGAATTAAAGAAGGAGTTAGAAACCAAGGAATACGAATACGGGTTCTATACGGATATTGAATCAGACACCTTACCAAAGGGGCTGAATGAAGATATCGTCATTGCAATTTCCAGGAAGAAGGAGGAGCCCGAATGGATGACAGAATGGCGACTAAAGGCTTTCCGTGCCTGGAAAGAGATGATTGAGCCCGATTGGGCCAATATCCATTATAAAAAACCGGATTTCCAGAATATTTCTTATTACTCTGCACCTAATAGCAAACCTAAGTACGACAGTCTTGACGAGGTAGATCCGGAGTTGCTTGCAACCTTTGAGAAACTTGGGATCTCTCTGGAAGAGCAAAAGAAACTTGCCGGCGTAGCTGTGGATATCGTCATGGATTCCGTTTCAGTAGCCACTACCTTCAAAAAGACCCTGGCCGAAAAGGGCATCATATTCTGCTCTATGTCAGAAGCTATTCAGGACCACCCTGAACTGGTAAAAAAATATATAGGTACCGTTGTACCTCAAAAGGATAATTTTTATGCGGCTTTAAATTCTGCCGTATTCTCCGACGGATCTTTCTGTTATATCCCAAAAGGTGTGCGTTGCCCCATGGAATTATCCACCTATTTCCGGATCAACCAGGCAGGTACCGGTCAGTTCGAAAGGACACTGGTTATTGCTGATGAAGGAAGTTATGTGAGTTATCTTGAAGGCTGTACTGCACCTTCGAGAGACGAGAATCAGCTTCACGCCGCCGTGGTGGAATTGATCGCCCTAGATAATGCTGAGATCAAGTATTCCACGGTACAGAACTGGTTCCCCGGAGATAAAGAAGGCAAAGGCGGAGTTTTTAACTTCGTGACCAAAAGGGGGATATGTGAAAAAAATGCGAAGATCTCCTGGACGCAGGTTGAGACAGGATCCGCAATTACCTGGAAATATCCATCCTGTATTTTAAAGGGAGACAATTCAATAGGGGAGTTCTATTCTATTGCTGTGACCAATAATTACCAACAGGCAGATACGGGAACTAAAATGGTTCACCTGGGCAAGAACACCCGGAGTACCATCATCTCCAAAGGGATATCGGCCGGGAAATCGCAAAATAGTTACCGCGGCCTGGTACAGGTGAATAAGCGGGCTGAAAACGCACGGAATTTTTCCCAATGCGATTCGCTATTGATGGGCAATAAATGCGGGGCGCATACATTTCCATATATCGAGGCAAAGAACAGCACTGCGCAGATAGAGCATGAGGCCACTACCAGTAAAATTGGTGAAGACCAGATATTTTATTGCAACCAGCGCGGGATAGATACTGAAAAAGCCATCGCCCTGATCGTAAACGGTTTTAGTAAGGAAGTACTCAATAAATTACCTATGGAATTTGCCGTAGAGGCACAAAAACTATTGGAAATAAGCCTGGAGGGCTCAGTGGGTTAGGCGCTGGCAAAATCAAATTGGATCGAAGTAATGCCTGAAGCACTTAAAAAAATTAAAACGGAAGATAACATGCTTAAAATAAAAAATCTGCACGCCGGTGTAGAAGACAATGAGATATTAAACGGTATCGAACTGGAGGTAAATGCCGGTGAGGTGCATGCTATTATGGGTCCAAACGGCTCAGGGAAAAGTACCTTGGCCGCAGTTATTGCAGGGAAGGAAGAGTTTGAGATCACCGAGGGAACTATAGAATTTGAAGGGGAAGAACTGGAAGACATCTCACCTGAAGAACGGGCACATAAAGGCATATTCATGTCGTTTCAATACCCTGTTGAAATACCCGGCGTTACGGTAACGAATTTTATTAAGACCGCGATAAACGAATCGAAGAAGGCGCGTGGTGAGGAAGAAATGCCGGCTAATAAAATGCTGAAAATGATCCGCGAGAAGTCGGAATTACTCGAAATAGACAGGAAATTCCTTTCCAGGTCGTTGAACGAGGGATTTTCGGGTGGAGAAAAGAAGAGGAACGAGATTTTTCAAATGGCCATGCTGGAACCCAAGCTCGCCATTCTGGATGAAACGGATTCAGGCCTCGATATAGATGCGCTAAGGATTGTGGCCAACGGGGTTAACAAACTTAGAAGCAAGAATAATGCGGTGGTCGTGATCACCCACTACCAAAGACTGCTTGATTATATAGTGCCGGATTATGTTCATGTCTTACACGAGGGAAAGATCATTAAGTCCGGTGACAAGGAGCTCGCCCTTGAGTTGGAAGATAAAGGCTACGATTGGCTTAAAAATGAAGTGGTAACCGACTAATTGAAGTTTGAGCTATGGGATCCAAAACTATCGATAAAATGGACCTTAAAGAAAAATTGGTTTCTTCCTTTCTCGCTTTCCAGAACCATGTGGATGTGGATCACCCCGTGCACGATATTCGCTCGGAGGCGATCAGGAATTTTGAAACCAGCGGTTTTCCCAATAAAAAACAGGAAGCCTGGAAGTACACCTCTTTAAACAGCCTTCAAAAGGTTGATTTCAGCATTTTTCCAAAGAAGATCAATGCGCTGGAATACCGTGATGTAAAGCAGTACTTCCTTCATGAGATGGACACCTATAAGATCGTCTTTATCGATGGTGTTTACAGCTCATATCTTTCAGAAACCACTCATGAGGGGGTAGATATTTGCCTTCTAAGCGCAGCGCTTACCAAGCCTATGTATCAACCGATCATAGAGCTCTACTTCAACAAGACTGCTGCGGCAACAGATTCGCTGACCAATCTGAACACGGCTTTTAGCAAGGAAGGTGCTTATATCTATATCCCGAAGAATAAGGCACCCATTAAGCCGGTGGAGATCATTCATTTTGCAACGGGCAGCGAAGCAGCACTCATGCTACAACCGCGAAATTTGATCATCGTGGAGGACAACGCCGAGTTACAGGTGATTGAGAGGCACCAGAACCTGACCTCTAATCATGTGCTCACCAATGCGGTGACCGAGATCTTTGCTGCAAAAAATGCCAATGTGGATTATTACAAGCTGCAAAACGACGTAGAAAGCGCCTCCCTAATAGACAACACATATATCTCTCAGAAGCAAGATAGCGCCGTACATGTCCATACCTTTTCATTCGGAGGAAATATTACCAGGAACAATTTGAATTTCTACCAACACGGCAAGGGAATTGATTCAACGCTGAACGGGGTGACGATATTAAATAAAAAACAGCACGTAGACCATCATACACTGGTACATCATCAGGAACCCAATTGTGAGAGCCACCAGGACTATAAAGGGATTTATGGAGGAAATTCTACAGGTGTTTTTAACGGAAAGATCATCGTGGATCAGAAAGCACAGAAGACCAACGCTTTTCAACAAAATAACAATGTGCTGATAAGCGATAAAGCTACCATAAATACCAAGCCACAGCTGGAAATTTTCGCCGATGATGTTAAGTGTTCCCATGGTTGTACCATTGGACAGTTAGACGATGAAGCGCTGTTCTATCTAAGGGCGAGAGGTATTCCTAAGAAGGAAGCCAGGGCCTTATTGATGTATGCTTTTGCCAACAATGTTCTTGAAAGTGTCAGGATACCGGAATTAAAGGGCCGGATTAAAAAGCTGATTGCCGAGAAACTCGGTGTTCACTTAGGGTTCAACCTCTGATATACATTCCTAAAAATTTCCTAATTAACCTTCCTTTAGAGGTTAAGCTCAAGCACCGCATTTAGATTAGTGTTTTCTAATCGCAAATACTCAGTCTATGAAGAAATCGCTACTCCTGGTATCCATCTTCATTATTCCTTTCCTTATGAATGCACAGGACAAGGATTGGAGCATTGAACTTAATTACCCGATTTCGGTTGGGGATGATTTTGGTGCTTCCAACCAGGGAATCATTGGAGTGGGATTAAAATATCGCTTTTCGACTTTAGGCAAACTGAATATTGGAGCCTCACTGGACGCGACCTGGTTCGCCACGACATTCACGAACGATTCAGACCCGGTACAGGAATTGGATTATCGGGATTTCTTTATTCAGCCCCGTATTTTCGTAGAATTACCTTTGACAACAAACAATAAGTTACATCTGTTGGGCGGGCTGGGCTGGACCTGGTATCGCTCCGTTGGCGATACCGCTTTTTTTGATGATCTTGGTGAATTACAGGGAGAGGACTGGAACAATGGATTTAATATTAATGTCGGATTGAGCTATGACCTATCCCCTAGATTGTTCTTACAGACTCAATACGACATAATTTTTTCATCAGGAGATTCACCCTCCAGGGAAGTAGGCTTGCTAAAAGTTGGCGCTGGATTCCGATTTTAACATCAAATCCTAAACTTTGAACCTTGAACCTTGAACCTTGAACACTGAACTGAAACAAATTTATATTAGCTGGAAGACCTAGTTTGCTGGGGCTTCGATATCTTTGCAATTCATGAATGCAATACTACCAGACATACAGAAAATAAGGGATGATTTCCCAATCCTGAAACGCCAACTTCACGGAAGGAACCTGGTGTATCTTGATAATGCGGCAACTTCCCAAACTCCAAAAGCTGTCATAGATACTATTGTAGACTATTATTCCCGGTATAATGCCAACATACATCGCGGTGTTCACAGTTTATCCCAGGAAGCAACGGACAAATACGAAGAAGCCCGGATAAAGCTTCAGCAGCATTTTAATGCTTCAAAGCCTTACGAGATCATTTTTACTTCGGGAACAACTCATAGTATCAATCTTGTGGCGAACGGCTTTGCATCCATACTGGAGCCAGGCGATGAGATCCTGGTTTCAGCCATGGAACATCACAGCAATATTGTACCCTGGCAGATGTTGGCAGAAAAGACCGGCGCTGTATTGAAAGTCATCCCGATGAATGAATCTGGAGAACTGATTATGGAAGCGTATGCGGACTTGCTGGGAGCAAGAACAAAATTGGTTTTTACCAATCACGTATCCAATGCTTTGGGTACTATAAATCCAATTGAGGATATCATTTCAATGGCTCATGAGGTTGGGGCGGCAGTGCTGGTTGACGGGGCACAGGCCGCAGCCCATTTGGTAGCTGATGTACAGGCACTGGATGTGGATTTTTATACGGCTTCGGCACATAAGATGTGTGGCCCTACCGGTGTTGGGATCCTTTATGGCAAAGAAGAGTGGCTCAAAAAGCTTCCTCCATACCAGGGTGGTGGTGAGATGATAGCAGAAGTGACCTTTGAGAAAACCACCTATGCCGATCTTCCTCATAAATTTGAAGCTGGAACACCCAATATCTGCGGCGGTATCGCTTACGGAGCGGCCCTCGATTATATGCAGGACCTGGGCTTTGATGCGATAGCTGTTTATGAGAACGACTTGCTGGAATATGCTACAAAACGACTTTTGCAAATAGAAGGGCTGAAGATATATGGCACGGCGGACAAAAAGACCTCTGTAATTTCATTCAATGTTGCAGAAATACATCCCTACGACATAGGAACTATACTGGATAAGCTCGGCATTGCCGTACGTACCGGACATCACTGTGCCCAGCCAATAATGGACTTTTACATGATTCCCGGAACAGTAAGAGCCAGTTTCAGTTTCTATAATACCCGTGAGGAGGTGGATTTACTAGTGGAAGGAGTTCAGAAAGCCGTTCAGATGCTCTCCTGATCAGAACTGTTATCATTTTCCAAAAGCGTTGATATCCATGGATACTTATCGTATTTTTACCCAAAACAGCAGCATGACAATTCCTGAAATACAAGAAGAGATCGTAGATGAATTCTCTATGTTCGACGACTGGATGCAACGTTATGAGTACATGATAGAATTGGGCAAGTCGCTGCCGCTTATTGAGGATCAGTATAAAACCGATGATAATATCATTAAAGGCTGCCAGAGCAAGGTTTGGGTACACGCCGAACTTGACAATGACCGATTGGTGTTTACGGCTGATAGCGATGCCATCATTACAAAAGGAATTATAGCTATACTTGTCAGGGCATTCAGCAATCAAAAACCTCAGGACATCATAGATGCGGATACTGAATTTATTGATGAAATAGGTTTAAAAGAGCATTTGTCACCCACAAGGGCCAATGGATTGGTGAACATGATAAAGCAGCTCAAGCTATATGCTGTGGCTTACCAGACACAGTTGAATTGATTGAAGTCAAAATCTTTGACAAACATTTTAAGAAAAGGAAATGAGTCAGGAAACCATCGATACTAACGAACTAGGAGAAAAGATTGTTCGAGTTCTCAAAACGATCTACGATCCGGAAATACCGGTGGATATTTACGAACTGGGACTCATCTATGATGTATTCGTAAATGAGGGCATGGATGTAAAGATCCTCATGACCCTTACTTCCCCAAATTGCCCGGTGGCAGAGACGCTGCCGGTTGAGGTGGAAGAGAAAGTAAAATCGCTGGATGCGGTGAAGGACGCCTTTGTGGAGATAACTTTCGATCCGCCCTGGTCTCAGGAACTCATGAGTGAAGAAGCCAAACTGGAACTCGGGTTTTTGTAAGTTAATTATTATTGATTACTGCAAACTGCACACTGCAAACTGCAACTGCCAACATGAACCTTAAACCTCAAACCTTTAAAGCATGTCAGAAATAGTCAACAGAGTAGCACAAAGCAAATTGATGACGCTGGATCTGGAGGATTATTATCCTGAGGGGGAGCGGGTATTGCTGGACATTAGCCCCTGGCTTTATGAAGGGGTGATACTCAGGGAAAAGGAATTCAGGCAGGAGGTGGAAGCACATGATTGGACTCAGTATACCGATAAATTCGTCGCTATAAGCTCTTCAACAGAGGCCATAGTACCAGGATGGGCTTTTATGTTGATAACTTCAAGCTTACAGCCCTATGCCAGGAGAGTGGTTCAGGGCGATCTGACGGACCTGGAAACTCAATTATACGCCGAGATCATACGAGATCTCAATATCGATCCCTTTAGGGATAAACCTGTTATAATAAAGGGATGCAGTAATAAGCCGGTACCTCCAAACGCCTATATTTGGGCTACTGAAAAGATTCAGAAAGTAGCCAGTAAGGTCATGTATGGCGAAGCCTGTTCCTCGGTCCCGATCTACAAGAGGAAATAGTGTTAATAATACCGCCTGTTTATTAACAATTATTACATTTGCGGTTGATAACACTAGCATAACTCACCATGAAACAGTTACTTATTTGCATTTTCCTGCTCGCGGGACCTATGCTCTTATTTTCCCAGACGGAAGACGAACTCAAAGCTTCACAAGCTGCAAAGAAAGATTCTATCGCTGCCATACAAGGCAGGGTAGATGCGCTCCAATCGCAAATTGATGCGCTTCCCGGCTGGAAGCTGGGGGCTTTAGGTACCATTGGTGTCGACATTTCACAGTTCAGCAACTGGTATGCCCAGGGGTTTCCCAATAACTCGGCTGGCAATATTGGCTTTACTGTTAACGCCTATGCTAACAAGCAGGATCCTAAATTTTTCTGGCGAAACTCCCTGAATCTGAATTTTAAGTGGGTCAAGTTTGACGATGAAGATGATCCGGACGATGAGGACGGTTACCGCCAGAGTACCGATGTGTTTAATCTCTCCACCTTATATGGTAGAAAGC
>CAJHXL010000111.1_pt1 | contig 26009 bp, 33 predicted proteins | sample 9198601 | NCBI WGS metagenome assembly CAJHXL01 (sample SAMEA7708277, study PRJEB35096) | sediment metagenome | biome: marine neritic benthic zone biome [ENVO:01000025]; feature: sediment [ENVO:00002007]; material: shallow marine sediment [ENVO:03000034] sea grass bed [ENVO_01000059] ...
CAAGATTGCTAGTATTTTTACAAATTAGCTACGAAGACCAGCAATTCTTCATCTTCATCGGGTAAAACCACTTTTTCGATACAAACCATGCCTAATTTCTTCAGTAAATTTTGAGATGCAAAATGGTCCTGTGCAGTGATTCCTTTAATTGTCGTGATGGCGAAATCTTCTTTGGCGGCTCTCATAAGTTCACGCGCACCTTCAAGGGCATATCCTTTTCCCTCAAATTGAGGAAGCAAGGCGAATCCGATATCCACCCCTTCAAGTCCTTTACGGTCATAGAGTCCACAGCAACCTACTTTTACTTTGTCTTCTTTGCGAACCATGGTATAGTTGGAATATCCATGAGATTCCAACTGAGGCAGCATCCTCTCCCGAATATATGTTTTGGCCTCGGCTTCTGTCCTTACATTCCGGTCTCCCACAAATTTCAACCATTTTGGTGTGTTGAGCAGCGCCAGAACAAAAGCCGCATCTTGCTGGCCTGTTGGGCGCAGAAGTAGTCTTTCCGTGGAGAATGAACTGTGCATAAGCTTTATTCAGCTATAAACTTTGTGTAGTGGTCATAGCGTTCAAATATCTGTCGAACGTATTTGAAAGGTTCTATACCATTCACATAACCATATTTAATGATGTCCTTATTGTAGTTCTTAGGATAACTCAGCGCAATTATCATCTGATCAACCTGCCCATCCCATGTATTTCTGTCCAACTCATGAGATACCGCCAGTTTCTGGGCATCTTTTACATGGTATAGTCCACAGTTATAGGCTGCGAGTGTAAATTTTAAGCGCTGGATAGGATCATCGATCTGGTTAAACTGATCAAATAGTTTTTTGAGGTACTTACTTCCTCCCCGAATGTTGTCTGTGGCATCCATGATGTTTTTCACTCCCATTTCTGCGGCCGTGGCAGGTAACATTTGCATTAATCCCTGGGCACCTGTCCATGATCTGGCTTCATTGATAAAACGAGACTCCTGATAAATCACCGAGGCAAGTAATCTCCAGTCCCAGCCAATCTGGTCAGCGTTACTTTTAATAATGGCGTCATATTGGCTGATCTGGTTATTGTTCAGGCTGAAGAATTCACTCTTGACCCTGCGTTTAAAACTTCTTTTGTTCTTAAAATACTTGTTGTATATGACATTGAATTCGGCCTTCTTTCTATGCGATCGTATCCAGGTATTGGTAGCATCCAATAAGCTTGATGCCTCGGGATGTATAGCCCAGGCTATCCTTTGGGAATTGCTGATCGGCACCGATACATCCAACTCTGGGTAGAAAGAAGCGTTGATATTGGCCAGATTGCTATCGGCAATAGTATACCTGATCTTACCATCGGCGACCATTTTTATGATCTCATCAGTGGATAGATTTCCCTGCAAGCTGTCTATAACAATATCTCCCCCCAATTCATCGGAGAGGTGAAGTAATCGTGTATAATATGAAGAATTCTTTCTAACTGAAATTGTATCGCCAATAAGCTCAACCGGGTCTTTGATCAGGCTTTTTTGCCTTTCAGAGTAACTCATTTTTTCCCAGTTCTCCGGTTTTTTCTGAACCAGCACCTGGTTGGTCAGGTAGAGATAGTCTGTAAAGGCCGCTGTTTTTTGCCTGTCTTTGGTAATTGCGAGTCCATGAGCAACAATATCCACTTCTCCTGTTCTAAGCTCCTCCAACATCAGATCCAGATTTTTTGAAATCTTCAGTTCCAGATTCAGATCGAAATGTTCTGCAAGTTTTTGCAGCAGTTCGTACTCATAGCCCATGGGTCTGCCCTTGTAAAGAAAGTAACTGGTACCGCTGTAGGCGATAAGTGCGCTAAGTTTACCATCCTTCTTAATCTCCTCCAGATCCCGCCCGGAGAAGGTAAAACTTTCCTGCAGTCCTGCCTGCCTGTCTGAGCGGCAGGAAAAAAGGATGAGAAGAATGATGACCGGAAATAAGGATCTTTTAGATACCATTTGCCGTATGCTTTATGACATAAGCGGTTATTGCGTAAAGGTTCAGACATGGGAAAACTGACCCTAAATTTATAAAAATTGTTTTAGGCGCATAATTAACCCGGCTGACAGGAGTCTGTTCTGGCTATATTTTTTATGTAGCGATCTCTTTCTGTGGATCAAAACCTCTTACCAGCAGCCAGAGGGTCATAAAAATAAAATGGATCCCGTTTTGCTGATAAAACCAAAAATTGACATCTACATCAAAAATCTGAGCTACAGTAGCAGAAAAGACTGCTATCATTGCTGCCATGCCCCAGATGGCAATAAAGCGTGGAACCCATTTGCCTTTAAAAAAGGCAATAAATAGTAAAAATGTTGCTGAACTATAGCCCATCAGGCTGAAGAAGTGACCCCAGAAATACTCATTGATCAATACTTTACCCATGGTATTGTAAAACTCAATGTCTGTAGTTGGCAAAGACTGTAATTGTTGACTCAAATTGATAAGTGATAAATGTGCAATATCACCCATTAAGGCCGCACCGAATTGCATGATCCAAAGTCCTACATACCACATGGCCAGGGACCTGGAAATGCTTTTTATAAATGGGTAGAGATATATGGCGATCCCAAACCAAATTAATCCTGCGACAAGATTTAAGATGATAGAGAGTTTCATGGTAAAGCTCTGTTCAAAGACTTGTTGAAGCATATCATCGGATGCCAGCAAGGTGGAATTCAACCCTCTGAAATTGAGAGAAGTACTGCCAAGAAGGATGATGAGGACGAATAGCATACCCACAATCCGTCCGTGTTTTTTAGTTAGTTGCATGACTGTTTGTTTGTTGATTGATGCCTATTAGAAGAAGGAAAGTAGGATTTGTTACAATTGGAGGGATTATTATGTGCCGGGAGCGGAGGAGGTGTGATGAAAGATAGGGGATGGAAGAAGGAAGTAGGGGGTTTGTCCTTATTCCGAACAAATCCTCTACTTCAAGCTTCCTGAGCTTCTACAATTCCTGACAATAAAATCCATTCTTTTTGAGTGCTTCGATGACAACACCGGAGCCTACTACAGGCGTTTCCACCCTTAGGATATTGTCACAATCCTCGAGATCGAAATTCCACCTGCCGCTTGAATTGATCAGTCTGTCCAGGACAGGACTAAGTTGATTGACTTCTTTCTTTTCCTCAACCGAGGTTTTAAAAACTAACACAGTACGCATGTTCATTAATTTATGTTATGATCTGTCAAAGAATAATGGTGGTTCTATGCCAAGTGTTCTGAGGTACACATATGCCTGGCCACGATGGTGTATCTCATTTTCTATGTAATACAGAATGTGAGAAATGTTAGTACCCTCGTATTGACCAAATGCTGCAGAGAATTCCCTGAATCTTTCGACCGGGATCTTTTCCCAGCTATTGTTGATAGTCTCAGTTGTCTCATCCCAAAGTGCAAGCAGGAAATCTTTGCTATTCTTATGATCATAGTTTTCCTTTAATTCGGCCGTCTTTCCACTTTCAATTTCTTGTATTCCCGGACCGGCAATTCCCAATAGTTCCATAACCATGTCAGCGAAAGGACGCATACCCCCAAGGGTATAGGTAAAGAATTCTTCTTCTGGAAATGCTTCTATGACCCTTCGCGTGAGTCTTCGATGTCCCTGCCATTGTTCCAGTAAATCTTTTGGCTCGATGATCTGGGGACTGCTTTTTACGGTTGCTGTTTTTGTCTTCATTTGTTTTCATTTTTGATTGAAACTTGTTTCTGGAACCAAAATTAAACCGGGGTTGTGACAACCCTGTGTCAGTAGGATCTGTCCGATTTATTTTTTTGAAGAAGATTATCTGAGAATACCCGTAATACCCTGCTGACAAACCGTTGTCATCATCCCTAACTAACTTTGTGCGAGAGGTTTATTTAATCTCCTGAACATCATGAAACTCAATATTTTCTTTAACCTGAAGTCTTATCTTTGGGATCTATATCTCACTTTAATGAGCAGTGATTCTCTAAAGCGGTTCGACCGTATAGTAGCCATTCTGATCCAATTGCAGTCAAAGCGAATTGTCAAAGCCCAGGACCTGGCAGATCGGTTTGATGTCAGCTTGCGGACTATTTACCGCGACATACGTACTTTGGAGGCCTCCGGGGTTCCAATCGCCAGTGAGGCAGGGGTTGGCTATTCGATAATGGAGGGATATCGTCTCCCGCCTGTTATGTTTACCAGAGAGGAAGCGAGTAGCTTTGTGGCTGCGGATAAGCTAATGCAGAATTATACAGATGACAGCCTGGGTGCTTACCATAAATCAGCCATGTACAAAATAAAATCTGTGCTCAGAGGCAGTCAAAAAGACTGGATCACTGCCTTGGAATCACAGGTGGACATACAGCCTACACAGGATCTCTTCAATAAGGAAATACCTGATGCCCTGGAGATCCTTTTTGAGAGCATTGCGGAGAAGAGGCAGGTTAAACTGAAGTATTCAGGCATACAGTCTGACGGTCCGCAAGACCGATATATAGAGCCGGTAGGGCTATTTCACGAGAACAATTACTGGTATGTAATGGGCTATTGTCATCTGCGTGATGATTATCGCCAATTCCGTACAGATAGGATGCTGGCTATCAGCAGAAGTGGTCTTGACTTCACCAGAGAACACGGAACCCTTGATGAATACAGGACAGACCGTGAATCACTTCCAAAAACCAAGGTGAGAATCCTTGTTGACAAAAATATCGCCCGCTTTTTGGGTAATGGCAGAAAATATCAGGGATTTGTTTCCCAGCAGATAAAAGGGAACCAGGTAGAAATGACTTTTATGTCGACAGACCTGGAAAATGGTTTTGCCAGATGGTACCTGATGTTTGCAGATTATGCCCAAATTCTCGAGCCAGTATCTTTAAAGGACAGGATAGGAGAATTGCTTCAAAGGATGGCTGAAACACTAAAGTAATTCAACTACTTTGTGGTAGGTCCACCCATTGCCGTAAAAACACTGTCTACGGGTTCCCAGAGCTCGATCTTATTGCCTTCGGGATCCATGATATGTACAAATTTGCCGTAGTCATAAGTAACAATAGTATCCACAATTGTCACGCCACTCTCCCGAAGCTTGTCTACCAGGGCTTCAATATGTTGCACGCGATAATTGATCATGAATTCTTTCTTAGAAGGATCAAAATAGTCGGTGTTCTCGTTAAAAGGTCCCCAGCGTAGATAGTTGATTTCTTCCGGATTATTGGCATTTCTGAATTCAAAGGGTGAACCGTAGTCATCAATGGCCAGGCCCAAATTTTTCCCATACCATTCATTAATAGCCTTTGGATCTTTGGAACGGAAGAAAATTCCACCGATACCGGTAACTCTTGGAGTACTGTCTTTTGTCATGATTGTTTTTGTTTCTATTTGATCAATATTTACGGACTCAACGCCGGTCTTTTTATGCTGACATCCCATGGTTAAGGCAATGGCCAGGAATAAAAATAAGCTGTATGTCATGTACTTCTTCATTGTAATGATTACTTAGTTGGTTGGTATAAATCTATCAAAAGGCTTGCTAAGCCGTATCATACTAAAGTACTAAATACCGCTTGGTTCCCTGTTAGTAAGTTCTATAGTTTGCTCAGGTAATCTTTTAACTGTCCTTTTATGAAGTACTCCCATCCTCCAATGGCCGCTTCCCTGGAAAATTCGGGAATTTCCTCTGGAAAAGTATCCAGACCCTCGTTTCTCAGACATAAAAGTGTCTGTTCACCTTTGTCAAAGAGTTCGAAAATAACGATTCCTTCCCCTTCAATATCGGCATAGCTCCAATGATAAACAATCCTGTGGGGAGGATGAACGTCCAGAATTTTCCAAAGGTGATGGAAATTTCTGCCGCCTGACTCGATATCGAAGGAAGTTCTAAAACCCACCTCTGGTTTGAATGCCGGTATTTCTGAAAAAAACCACTGAATCATTTGCTCGTGCTCTGTGATGGCACTCCAAACACGGGCCATAGGAATATTAAAATACTGTTCAACAATAATGGGTTCTTTACGGGAGACCATAATTAGGTTGTTTTGCGATTATTATCTATGACGATCTGCCATACCAGTCAAAACGACCAATTTTTTGGGCAATCGTTAAAGTGCAATTTAAGATACGGAATTTTCAGGCTAGATCCATCCCAGAGCCAGGGAGACGGAAAGCAAAATAAGCATGACAGCTACAATGGACTGCAGCGATTTCAGAGTAATTTTCTTGAGAAGTTTATTGCCCAGAATTGCTCCACCCATGGCAGATAAGGTGGCACATATCACAATGGGGATATTCTCAGATAGACCTGACTTCAGAAAACGGGTAGAGTAAACGCTGAGCCGGGTAAAATCTACAAAGGTAGAAACAACCACGGCTGTGCCTATAAAGGCTTCTTTAGAAAGACCGGCCCTGATAAGAAATGCGGCGCGTAGAGCACCCTGATTGCCGGAGAGGCCACCAAAGAAACCACTTAAAGCCCCGCCGAGAGGAAGTTTTTCCCTGCCAAATTCCAATCGGTCGAAATAGGGAATAAGATCCATGGTGGCAAAGATGATAAGTAGTATAGAAATCAGGAATTTAACGGGATAGACTTCCCAGGTCCGGCCCATCAGATCATAGGAAAAGAGTGGACTGGCATCTGGAATATTCAGTAAAACCCAGGCTCCTGCGAAGGCAGCAATAACAGCCGGAATACCAAAACGCAGGAGAACGTCCTTATCCACATTCTTACCGACGAGAAAGAGCTTGAATACATTGTTAAAAAAATGTACGACCCCGGTCAGTGCTATGGCCAGTTCTACCGGGAAGAATATCATAAAAACAGGGGTCAAGATAGTGCCCAGGCCAAAACCCGAAAAAAATGTCAGTATGGCCACTAAAAAGGCGGTAAGTGAAATTATAATATACTCCATAAGCCTTAAGGTACTTTGTGCTGAAACGCGGCTTTAAAACATGATCAGCCAGGCATTTCGAGTTTCCTCGCCTCGCTGATTTCCCCTTCTATATTGTAATACGCCACAATTTTGTCAATGATTCCATCATGGCTATAATGCCATTCGCTTACGTCAAGCCTGAAATCATCTTTGATGGCGGTATATCGAATGGAAGCCTTGTCACCTGCATATATGGTATCGTGAATTTTAAATTCATGACCCAGGAATTTGTCTCTGTTAGCCATCACAACTTGCAGATAAGCGGATTTGCTTTCTATAGTACCATAGGGACTGGTATGGACAAAATCATCGGAAATAGGAAGTTTTAGGAAATCTCCCTTTTCCCATGCTTCAAACCATTTTTTTGCTGTAATCTCGGCATTCATAACGTAGTATTACGGTTTATTCCGGTTGTTAATGCGAATCTAATGAAATATGTGATCTGAATTATTCTCTTTTTTTGGCATGAATTCGAATTCGCCTGTAATCTGCAACCCATTCATCTTTGATATAACACTGGGGTTTTGCCAATTCCTGCACTTCGTTTTTTATGATTTCAATCTCATCTGACGGGATGCCTTTAAAAAATGGATCGGCGAACATTTCCATCCAGCCCCTGAGATCAGTTTGGAGTATAGTAGGCCTTTCATAGTGCCAGGCAGAAATAACCTGGAATCCCACATCTTCCAAAGCCGATGTATAAGTGCCAATACTCGGAAAATACCAGAGCTTCAGCTCAGATTGCTCTTTAAACCCACACTTGGCCAGTACCTTACGCAACGGTTGAATAATGTTCTGGACATTATTCTGACCTCCGAATTCGAGCACCAATCTGCCTCCGGCTTTTATATTTTTATACATACTTTGAATACAGGACACAGGATCCAGGACCCAGTGCAGCGTGGCATTTGAAAAAATTGCATCAAAGTGATGATCGAAACGGAAATCTGTGGCGTCTTTTTGATAAAACTCCAATCCGGGATAATTCGCGCTGGCCTGGCCGATCATTTCGGCAGATTTATCTATTCCAATAACTTCAGCACCTGATCTGCTAATAATCTCAGATAGTTGTCCGGTACCGCATCCTAGATCCAGTATATGTTCCCCTGGCTTCGGATCCAACAGCGCCACCAGATCATTTCCGTATTCGTAGACGAAAGAGAAATTCTCCTCGTAGTCCTTTGCATCCCATAAGGTCTTTTTATCAGACATTTTTCCGTGAGTATTTAGATTTAAATCGTTGCTTTCTATAGATCAGCATTACTATTAACAGTAATGGAACTCCTATTAACACCAGATTTTCCCCTAAAAAAGAGACTCCCTCCTGCCATTCTGATGAGTTGATCTTTCTCACCCTGATCCTGCCATTCAGGGAGCTCTCCATCAGCCACAGATGCTTATCCTTATCGAATATACCGTTCACAGGCGACCAGAAGAAGTCAGATTTTAAAACAGGCTCAATCGTTCCCTCTGCATTTATTTTCTTTATTATGCGCCCACCATAAACTGCTACGTATACATTTTCGTCTTTGTCTGTCCAGATCCCGTATAAGTGATGCGTATCGCTTTGGATGGAAAATGGAATCCTGGCGTCGGATAGATCTTCGGCAACAGTCCGAAGCGAATTATCTTCTAATGCATAGACAGATGGATAATCAGTGAAATACAGCACACTTTCTGAGGATAGATAAGACCAACCCAGGTTGCTATATCTTCCTCTGTTAATTACCTGACTGCCGGTTGAATCGCTCAAAACTATTGATGAGAACTCCTCATCCTGACGGAAGGCATAACTCCTGAATTCAGGATCTCTTACAAAGCTAAAGTCTGTGTTTTCCCCGGGTTGAACATCCCTGACTTTTGATGTGTTGCCACCCGGCTCCATTTTCCAGATATAGTTTCGGAAAACATCATCTGCATCGTCATACCAATAATGTTCCCCGTACAAATTGCCCTCCTTGTCGAGATAGAGCTCATGTGAATGTATATTCTCAATAGCAATTTTCTTTTCACCCGTGCGTGTGTCCATTTGCCAAATATGACTGAGATCGGTGTAGTATATGGTGTGATCACCATCATATACCAGACCAATGCCGGGGTGAGACCAGCAAATCTGGGTGAATATGAGTGTAATAAACAGCAGCAAATTCCGGATCATAGATTCTTCGCTATGGCGATCATTGTTGAAATGATCTTGTGACCGTAAAATATGAATTCCCAAATATTCTTTCTCAAAGACTTATAAAAAATTAAGGGTGGTTGCCCTGAGAGGAAATAAAAAAGGCGATCTTCAGAAAGACCGCCTTCTTGTGATGTAGCCACATCTTATTCCTCTGCTGCAAGCTGTGCTGCCAGGCCATTTACGTCCCAGTATTCAGAGCTCTGAGCAATTTTTCCATCATCATTCACCGTTGCCAGGTTGAAGAATTTAACTCCTATTTCCTTGCCACTTTCGCTATGCGTCGCGGTCCAGGTGCCGTATGTCCTGATAACATTCGCGCTGATGTTGGCAGATTCTTTTGGAAATACTGAGCCGGACCAGAATCCTCCTACAGTAGAATCGGGCATGACAATACCTTCTGTGTATTTAATACTTTCGAAGTTGTCGTGATAACCTTTAATAGCAGCCATAAACTCATCCTTGCCCAGCCATTGGTTACCGTTGTAATTAGCCGGACTCCATTTAAGATCGTCTGCCAGCATGGCTTCCTGTGCCGCCAGATCCTCATCGCAATGTGCCTGGTAAAAAGCCTCGATTACCGCTACCTTTTTGGCAAAGTCTTCATAATCTGGCATTTCTGCCTCTTCCATAGCGGTTTCTGCTTCCTGCGCTTGTTCTTTACATCCAAATAGGGTCATAACCCCAAGCATGATCAGTGCAAATAGTTTAGTTTTCATTGGTGTTTGTGTTTAAATGGTTAATGTTAAATAGGGTGATCTTTTAAATATACAAATATTTTAAGTATTTGGTTTTAAATGGGTTATTCCGGAACAGGGTTAGAATGCGGCTTCAGACAGCTACTTTGGTCTCGCCAACTTACGAAGCCAGGCAAAAGATTCACTACAAGCGATTGCGAGACTGGCTGCCAGAGTGTTGAAAAATATGTCGAACCAATCAAAAACCCTATTGGGCATTAATAATTGAATACTTTCATCCAAAAGGCCTATAAAAAGGGTAATTCCAAGTGCCAGCCATGCCGGTCTGTTTACCTTGCCACCAGATCTTTTTCGCTCCTTCAGGGCTTCGTGAACGAAAATGGCCAGAACACTGTACTCGATCAGGTGACTTCGCTCTTCAGGACTGGCCATCCGCAGGAACATCAATAGGTAAATGGCAATAATCCCGATCCAAAGTCCTATTTCAGATCTGCTTGGGACTGTTTTGACGCTATACCACAGAATAGTAGATAATACCAATACAATGGCCAGCCAGAAGAAATTAGCGAGCATGCCGTGCTCACGTAGCATTCCGGCAAAAGGTCTGCCGATAAAAAGGACTAGCACGATCCCGATAATCACTATTAAAACGGCTATCCAAAGTTTTTTCTCCCTCCCGGACTTAAATTGAAACATATAAGCACTGCGGACATATTGAAATTTCCTTCTTATAATAAACGCCCGCCTGGATTTACAAGATAAAGAAAGTGGGGAGAATGGTTAATTGTTGGAGTGATTAGTTGTTGAAGTGTTTAATTGTTGAGTAGTTTATGTGTTTGTATACCAAGCGTCTTAGACAGAGTAGGTGGGTTGAATCGTAGAATAGATCTGTCATTGCGAATGCAATGAAGCAAGCCCATATCTTTAAGAGATTGCCACGCTGCGCTCGCAATGACATCTCTGAAGGATACTACAACTTCCATCACTGCTTCTCGATATAAAGCTGCCTCACTGGCTTCGACGCCTTCACTCGAAGTGACAGGATGAATAATGCCTATTTATTAGATTGCCAGCTGCTAACTGCTCACTGCCAGCCTGGTTCGGTCTTCCTTCTCCGGATTTCCTACCCTATGTTCAACTTTTAATTATCAACGTCCTGCTACTTTATTCTGAATAGTGCTGATACTCACATAGGCGGAATATCCATAAAAGGTATAAAGCAGGAATCGTTGCACTAAGCCGTAGAATTCAAGGGGATATAAATCAGGGGCAAAAGCCGGACTAAGGTTTAGAAAAATTCCTAAAATGACCAAAATGAACACTAGTAATGAAATCCATTTAAATCTGTTACCGAGCCTGTTCTTCCATAGCAGAAAGAAGAACAATGGTGACAAATATCCTATGGTAAGCGATAAACCAAATACATTATGCAAAGGGTGAGGGGAGGGGAACAGTCCAATGCCAAATTCAGCAAGACCAAATGTCAGCAATAGTATCCCGGGGACTATGGAAAGTGAATTCTTGCGAGAATAAGTGATGAGAGAAACTGAAAACACAGTTAAAAGGATAGCTATCGCGAAACTAAATGTCCTGAAAGTAGATTCAAGCGGAGAGCCCAGCTCTCCTATTTCACTTACAGTTTGTGAGACCAGGTCGTAATCCGGGAGCATATATCCGAGGATCAGGGTTCCGAAAATAAATCCGGTACCGGCTATCCAGCCGGTGTGCAAAAACTTGTTCATTTTTAGATTGATTTGATTTTATAAATTGTAGACGAACAGCTTCACAATTTGTGACAATGACAAAATATCCAGAGGAGGTGGATTAAGGTAATTTACCGTAGTATAGAAGGTCTACCAATTCACCAGAAGTTGTCTTGTAATCATTCCTTATGGTACCTTCCAATTCAAAACCACATTTGTCTGCCACACGTTGGGCGGAAATATTTTCCGGGTGTGTTCTCAAAAAAAGTTTTTCGAATCCCATTTCCTCAAAACAGTGCTCGCATATTTTCTCCAGGGCCTGGGTGATGATGCCTTTACCTGCATAGGACTCATCGATATAGAATCCAATCTCAGTCTTTGGTATTTCCCAATCGATATTTTTTAAGTCGATAAAACCGATCAATTTATCCTCGGTCTCGTCAAAAATCAGATATGGGAAATAGGTGTTGGAAATGGTGCGCCTGATCATTTCCTCCACGAAGGCCTGTGCCTCCTCATAGGTCTTTGTTTTGGAGACTGTGCCCACAAAGAAGTCGGCAAGGCGTTTCCTGTTCCTCTGAACCAGCTCAAAATAGGGATCAAGGTCTTCCAGGCTAAGTAATCTTAATGAATAATGATCGAACTTCATTTGTCTGAATTCAACATAAAAACAGCCTTATGAAGTTAGTAATTTCCATCTGTTTTATAAAGAACTTATGGATGCTTTATTTTCTCTCTGCCTGGATCTTAGGAAAGAGAGAGCAATTCTTCCAGCCTGTCGAAGGTTGATGCCCATCCATTGTAGAATCCCATGGCTTCCTGTTGTTTGCAGTACTCTTCTGTCTCGTGGATCACATTAAAAGTGAAATTGGTTTGATCTCCTTTGGCCTCCAGTATGACTTCCAATACCACGCCTTCTGTCATGGGCCTGAAATCTGCACTAGTGACAAGTCGGTAAGGTGCCTGGATCTCCTGGTACTGACCTTCAGCAATAAAGTCCCTACCATCTGGCATTCGCATAATGTATTTCCACTGGCCTCCAACTTCAAATTCATGGAGCTCTACTCTTGTTTCCATGCCTTTAGGCCCCCACCATTGTGTAATATGTTCGGCCTGGGTCCAGGCTTCCCAAACCAATTGAATGGGTGCATTTAAAGTTCTTTCAATTGTAAGTGTGCGATTTTCCTTGCTCATTATTTCTCTTTTTGGTTTTGAAGTTGATTCAGGTAGTTTTCAAAGGAATCGATTCTTTCTTCCCAAAGACCGCGATACTGGTCGATCCACAAAAAGGCGGGGATCAATTCCTTGGGCTGTATAGTACAGTAACGCGTCCTTCCTTTTTGGGTTATTTGAACAATACCACATTCCTCCAGTATTTTCAGATGTTTGGAAATAGCTGGTCTGCTGATGTCGAAATGATCGGCTACTTCATTAACGGATAGAATTTCATTTGCCAGCAAATGGATGATGTCCCGCCTTACCGGATCGGCCATTGCCTGAAATACATCTCTTCTCATAGATAACGTAACTGATAGGTTACAAATATACGTGTAATCATTCGGTTACACAAATAAATTTATCTTTATTCGCCCCTGAGGCCTTTAATAGTCCCTCATCGAGTTATTAATTATAGTGAAAGTGTGGTTTGAAGATAGTTTAATATTGTCGCCCTAGGATTTTCAATCTTCGAAGCCGTACTGTCTGAAAGTCAGGTTGATCCTGCCGTTAAGGTATTCGGGATTAACTGGTAAACTGTGTTCATAGCGGTCCTGGCAGTGTTCACCCATAATGAGAAGACTCCCTTCTTCCAAAAGTATCCTGGTTTCCTTTGAACTGGATTTTTCCCTGAGTAAAAATTCCCGTTCCTGTCCTATACTGATTGAAGCAATGACAGTAGTGTCACCATAAGCAGGATAATCACAGTGATAATCCACGCCGGAATGGCCGTCAGGATAGTAAACACATACACAGACATGGAACCGTTTTCCCGTGACACTTTCAACAGCCTCTTTTAATCTTTTAAGATGATTGGTCCAGGGAATTGATTTACCCCAAAGTGTTTCAGGAAAGATGTTCCGCTCATGCAGCTCATGATCAACAAACATGATCTTCCCAAAATCCAGTTCATAAATCTTCCCTGCCGCATACTTCTGGTTGTATTGGGCGATCTTGTAATTCTCGGTTAGGTCGCTGTAGAGCATTTGGCATTCCTCAATAGGAAGAAAGCCTCTGAAGTATTCCAAATGGCAATTTAAATTTAGCTTGGTTCCTTTGGCAATATGTACTTGGTCCAGCTTTCCACTCTGCATGATTCACTTAGTATTTTCATTGGCGATTAAGCCTTGGATCGCAACTCACTGTCTGTGATGAGCTTTCTAATCCAATTGTTAGGGATCATATCGATACTAAGATTGATCCTTTCCGATGTTCCATCGTTTACGATCCTGTGGGGATCTGTAAGTTTTAAGTACCAGCATTCTCCGGGTTGCATGTACACTTCCTTACCATTGAGATAGAAATTCACTTTTTCATTGATTTGTATCGGTACGGTTAGTCTGATCACCGACTTCTCCACTTCTAGTCCCAATGTTGGGTCTGTATGCTCTTTTACAACAGCTCCCGGTGCTAATCGGAGCAATCGAACCAGGGTTACTGTTGTGTTTTTACGGAAAGTATCTACTACTTCTTTTAAATATGTCGAATTCAATAATTCGCGGGTATCCAGCCATTCTGTCCATGATCCGTCGGCGTAGTCATCCGCAGGTGGTGGAAAAGGTAATGAAGGATCTACGATATGAGCCGGGGCTCTTAGTGGGATAACATTGTAATATTCGAATGACCCCAGTTTCATTGCTTCAATTTCTTCAAGCATCTTTGCGCTGTCAAAGCTAAAGGGTAGCTTTGCACGGTCTGTTATCGGCTCTTTTACTGCATCGATTCCCATAGCTGCTAATTTAATTAGATCCTAGCACCAGAACTGCAACATTGCAATTCGTAGCTATAATAAAGTATGAATTTATGGCAATAACCAAAAGTTACCCAAACATTCCGATTAAGAGGCGATATATTCGGATAATGCCTGAATATGTGTCAGTTATACCTTATCAGTACTTCTATTTTGAGCGAATATCCAATTCCAGAATGTGGCGGAAATAATCCTTAACGCTTTGAATTTTTAAGCTTTTGCTTTAATTCCGCTATTAGCGTTTCGGCGGCAGGGTTATTGTGTAGACTGAGTTCTTCGATCATTCTTTTCAATGTTTCCGGAGACTCTGTCACTGCTTGCTCAGCCCTGAAACTCTCAGGATGGGCCAGGGAAAAGAAGAGTTGATCGGACCAGTCATTTCTCTGAGCATCAATAACCAGGTGGTCGCGATCCGTATTGCCCGAGTTGACCACAGAGTGAACGTAATTTACATTGGTATACCAGCATTCGCCGGGCATCATGGCCAGTTTAGTTCCATCTAAAATAAAACTGACATCAGGATTGGTAGTTATAGGGACGTGTATTCTAAAATTTCCGTCCTCATATCCGAGTGCGTGATCCCGATGCGGTTTGATGCTGGCTCCAGCCTTTAATTTTAATATTCTTGCCGACAAAATTTCAGTCTTAAAACTATTGATCACTTCCCTGAAATAATGACACTTTTTCAGTAGGGAAGTTTCAGTGAGCTGTTGCTTCCCAATCGCAAGGGCGTGAATATCAGATTCGTTACCTGAGGCACTGTAAAGTGATATTACATTCCATTGACCATCATATTCGGCCCTGTTAAAATGTGGCGTCCACGCAAGATCAGCTGCCTTCAAAAGATCCTCATTTAACTTTGAGGTATCAAACAATAAAGGAAGTTTCAAATACTTGGTAATTGTAGGTGATTCCATAGATATGATGAATCATCTGATTCTCTTAAGCGTTATTCGAGTGCGTAAGTCAACGATACCAAACCCGTATCATAGGATTCAGTCTCTAACAGTCTTAACGCGATCCTTTGTTCAATATTCTGGAATAGCGTTTTTCCTCCACCAAGAAGCAAAGGATGAACTGCTAGCCATAAGCGGTCTACGAGGCCCAGGTTCATTAATGAGGTTGTGAGTCCGGCACCGCCGAAAAGCCAGATGTCCTTGCCCGACTCATTTTTTATTAGATCCACTGCTATTTTTGTATCGCCTCTGATAATGGTGACACCTGCCTCTACTTCTTCAAGAGTGTTGGAGAAAACATATCTTTTAAGATCCGGTAAACCGCTTTTAGCAGCATCACCCATCGCCTGGGTCATTTCATAGGATTTCCTGCCCATAAATGCGGCGTCTACATTTGAGAAAAACTCAGACATGCCGTAGTCCTGATCCGTAAAGCACCAGTCGTACTCGCCATTGGGACCCTCAATATAACCATCGAGACTTACGGCCAGGCCTAAAATCACTTTTCTCATTCAAGTATCATTCTATAGTTCAAATTACGTGTTAATTTTCACATGGCCTCCTCTGGACCTGAGAATAGCGATGGTAATCAGATAGATAAGTACAATGGCAAAAGGAATGGCTATAAACCTGGCTTCAGGCAAGAGATACCATAATACCAGTACTACAATAGTCCGGGTGATAGCGTGAAACAGTCCTACCCAGTGCTTTATTATCCATGAAAAGGGTACCCACATGGTGCCGGTCAGAATGCCAACTGTCATCGGTAATGAAGAATAATCGATTATAAAGAAGGGAATAGCAATGGCATAGACCAGTACGGCCTGCACCACGGTATACATAAATAATGTATCAAATTCGTTTTTTGGTTTTTGCTTGTCGAGGAAATTTTCACCGGTGAATTTGGATACGAAAAGTGCTAAATACACTATACTGCCGGTTCCAATAAATAAAACCCAAACCGTGACTGTGGCGGGCAAGAACATTCCGCTAATCCCGATGATAAGCCATATTAACAAACCTGATAGGGGAGTGGCGAGAAAGCTTCTTTTACTGAATTCATTTCTCTGTACTTCAAGACTGCGATCCATAATTTTATTAGTTGAAAGTTGAAAGTTGAAAGTTGAAAAGTGAAAAGTGAAAAGTCGAAGACCCTGAAGAGCGAAGCTTCTTTAGGGTGAAAAGTGAAAGTTAACCTAAATAATTAAACGAATCAACGTTTAAACACTTCAACAATTAAAAATTTTTCTCACCTGATTTCAAAAGTCAGCGTTGCCCAATTGGACTCATAATCCAAGCCGGCTTCACGGCTTTCGGTCATATGTATGGTGGCTACATACCATTTGCCTGCCTTGTCAATCTCAAAAGAGAACTCCCCGTCTTCATCAGTAATGGAGGCCGATGCCCTAGTTGCTGAGTCAGAGCTGAAATGAACAACTTCATTAGCAAGTGGTTCACCCTGGTATAGAAGCTGGAAATCGATGATGTCTCCTGCCTTCATGTCGTAAGGATTCTGTAGCGGTATAAACTCTATGGGATACTTTAGTTCTGTCCCATAGTCTTCTGTTTTCAAATCCGCTACCTGCAAGATGGCCTTTACGTGTTTTGAATACTTCTCAACAACTGGTCGGTCAGAGACCCCTTTGCTATTCCTCTCGTTTACTACCCTGTCCAGTCCTTCGTGTTCCAGGTACTCCTTGAACTCCTCTGCGGTTAACTCAATATTTCTTGCCAGTGTTGATATTCCAGCTACATAAGTTCCTTTCTTGCCGGCGACAAATTTCAAATAAGTAATTGCTTCCTTATCATAGTAATCGGTATCCTTGGGGAAGATCTCAATGTCCGGACCCAGGATCCTGGCATTCTGTATCCGGTCTCTGCTAATCACATTCTCACTTTTGTCAAAAGTCCCGTTGTACAAATAGAGTTCCACAGCCTGACCTTCTTTTAGCAGATAGTTGTCTGTTTTTAAGAATAGCTCGTGGGAACTGAAAAGCAGAAGGAGCCCTGTTGCTAAAATGTATGTCCCTGTTGTTTTTAGTTTATTGAAGTTTGTATTCATAAGATAAATTTTGGCTGATTATTTTAATCGCATTTTATATACCAACAATTGAAAGCGTAATGATGTCCATGGACTATTCAGCCTCTGCTAAACAGATCCACTAAAAAATCGCTTACAGACTCCCACCATGGTTTATTCCTTTCCTGGTTCGGGTCTTTTAGCCAAAACCCGCACACATTACAAACTACACGCTCCTTGTAGGCTGCCCTGCCTATTATACCGTCTATAGAGGCCGCCTCATCCTGCAGACCTTTCCGCCTTGCGGTCATGCGCCATTCAACTTTATCGCTTCGCAATTTATCGGAATAGCAACGCGGGCACCTTTCCAAGTCGTCCGTTAATTTTTCTTCAGGATTCTGCTCTATTAATTGTTCAATACGCTCCTCGGTTAAGCCTCTTTCAACCAGGTACGAACTGATCTTTTCCCGGGTCTCCATAAGGTATGTGCTCTGCTTGAACCTGGCAAAATATGCCAGTTCATGATCATCAAGAGCTGATAGAAAGTCGTACACCCTACCCATATAGACTATGATTTATTCCAGTGTTGTATCTCGACCAGGTTACCTTCCGGGTCCCTGGCATAGACAAAGGTGATCTCACCGACGCCTTCAATGTAATTCTGACTTATCTGTCCATTGGCAGATCCACCTGCCGCCTCAATTTTACCCAAAACGGCCTCAACATCCTCAACTTCAAAAGCAATATGTGCAAAACCCTGTCTGTTAGGATTAATAGATGATAGTGGTTCGATGGTGTCATACTGGTGAATTTCCAGTGTGGGACCATGGTCACCCCATCCGGGTAATAGCAAATGCGCACCTTCCAGTTTCGCATCCGGAAGCCCTGTACCTTTTTCCAGCCAACTTCCTTTTTGATGCCTTACCGGCGGAATTAACCTGCAAGCCAATACTTCAATGTAGAATTTGGCAAGCTTTTTCCAGTCATTGCTGATGATATTCGTATGGACGTATCTCATAAGGAAGGCAGGCCCGATCCTGTATAGGGAACTGTGGCTTCGCTTATGAAAAGTAACAATTTTCTTTTAGAAAATCGAAGTAAAATATATTCTTCCCTTCCGTTTTCGAGGAGACAGAAGAACAAATGCAAAATTTGAAGCTAGCTTGTGATGACTTTTGGGTTTGGCCCGTATTCATTGTCTCCGGGATCACTATCCATCAAGAAAAGAACCAGTAACCATATACCACCTATTATGGGAATAAATGAAATAAGGATCCACCAGCCACTTTTGCCGCTATCGTGTAGTCTTCTGACTGCCACAGCTAAACTGGGAATGATAATGGCCAGACAGTAAAGGAGATAAAGTGGGCCATAGCCGATGTCTTCAAATGCTATTCCGATGACATTATCGATGATCAGCAGTATAATGGCAATCATCATATTAAACAGGACAAACATCCAGTATTCCATCCTCCGGGCTCTTCCGTTAAAGTCTGCGTATTGTTTAAGTACTTTTAGATACCAGTTCATAGTTTTTAAGTTGATAGGTTCTTTATAACTGAAAAGTTAACGCAACTATTGTTAGAAAAGTTTTGAATCGACGGATTTTTCGATCAAAAGTAAATGCTCTTAGACCGATTTTTTAAAGCTGCAGAATACGAAGTTCTGTACTGTACCCTGAGGTGTGTAATGGTTAGTATAGAAACACTTAAGTTTTTTGAATAGTTTTTCCAGCCGATACGACAATCCTTCCGCAGAATATTGTCTTACATGAAGTCCGCTGCATTTTTCCGGTCCTTCTTCTGAAAATGTACCAATAACCAGTAGTCCATTTTCACAAAGATGTTCACGCGCATTATTGAGGTAAGAGGATATCTCAGCTTCATCCGTAAGAAAATGAAAAGTGGCCCTGTCGTGCCAGAAATCGTACTTCTCCTCTGTTTGAAATTCTGTAATATCCGCAATGATCCATTTTACATTACCGGCTCTTTCCCCAAGCCTGATTTTAGCCTTGTCGATCGCTTTTTCAGAGATATCCAGGACGGTGATATTCTCAAAACCCAGATCCAATAGAAAATCTACGAACAAACTATCACCACCACCAATGTCTATGATCTTTGCATCCAGAGGAAGTTTGTTTTCCTCAATGATCTTTACGGAGACTTCAGGGCTGGCCTGGTACCAGCTTACCTCTTCCGTATTCCTGGTCTCGTATATTTTTTCCCAGTGATCCCTGCGATTTGAATCTGTCATAATATCAATTCCCATTTCCGATGGCTGCAAGCAACAAGAATATGGGTCTCAATATGCCATTGAAACCCTTATGTTTGTGAAATTTCATCTTAGCGAGTAAGTATTTAGCTGCCCCTATTTATTAAAGTAAAGAGAACTACTTTTCAGATGCTATATACTTCATACAGCCAATCAGAATATAAAAACCAGGTTTTCAATAAAACCTGTAGTCTGGTAAGTTAGAAAATTCTGGATATAATTTGATAATTTGAGAACCGGGAAATTGGTTCTGATCTACACATTATTACCTCTTAGAATTGGGATTTGACTGCTCTATCCAGTATCTTTATGTGCTTGACAAAAGCAGTCTGAGATCACTCCCCGAAAATGGACTAACATTTACCGCCGGTCTATTCTTCCAAACTAAATAAATTAGCCTGATAGTCATCATAGGTTAAGTCAATATGAAAATAAAATATACTAATTGAAATACGAACTCATTTACTGAAGAATAAAGGAAATTTATAAATCGATTAACGCATTAATTTTAACCTATAAAAATGGAAGATAAAACACATCCAGGACAAACTGCTCACACGATGAATGGAGAAGGCAAGTGCCCTTTTCTGCATGGTGAACTGAAAACCGCTGCCGGTGGAGGTACTACTAATCGAGATTGGTGGCCCAATTCTTTGAACTTAAACATCCTGCGTCAACATTCTGATCTTGCTGACCCGATGGACCAGGATTTTAATTATGCTGAAGAATTTAAATCTCTAGATTATGAAGCATTGAAAAAAGATCTAACCGATGTAATGACTGACAGTAAGGACTGGTGGCCGGCCGATTATGGACATTATGGTCCCTTCTTTATTCGTATGGCCTGGCACGCAGCCGGCACCTATCGTATAGCAGACGGCCGTGGAGGTGGTGGCACAGGTGCTCAGCGTTTTGCTCCATTAAATAGCTGGCCGGACAATGCCAACCTGGATAAGGCCAGGATGTTGTTGTGGCCGGTAAAACAGAAATACGGCAAAAAGATCTCCTGGGCAGATCTGTTGATTTTGGCCGGAAATGTTGCACATGAATCCATGGGACTGCCCATGTATGGATTTGCAGGTGGGCGTGAGGATATCTGGCAACCTGAAGAAGATATTTATTGGGGATCTGAAGCTGAATGGCTTGGCAATAAGGATCGATACAATGAACAAGGTGACCTGGAAAAACAAATGGGTGCTGCTCATATGGGATTGATCTATGTGAACCCGGAAGGTCCTAATGGAAATCCGGATCCTGTAGCCGCCGCTCACGATATTCGAGAAACTTTTGGGCGTATGGCCATGAATGATTATGAGACTGTTGCATTGATTGCCGGTGGGCATACTTTTGGGAAGACACATGGTGCAGCCAGTGATGCAGAATATCTTGAAGCAGAACCTGCAGGTGCTTCTATTGAGATGCAGAGCCTGGGATGGAAGAGTAATTTTGGTACCGGTGTTGGTAATGATACCATTACCAGTGGCCTGGAAGGGGCATGGACCGACACTCCTATCAAATGGAGTCATAAGTACCTTGAAAACCTGTTCGGCTATGAATGGGAGCTTACAAAAAGTCCGGCAGGTGCATGGCAATTCAAAACCAAAGACGATGCAGGCGCAGGTACAGTACCGGATGCCCATGACCCGGAAAAGAAAAACGATCCCTTTATGTTGGTAACAGATCTTTCCTTACGTATGGATCCGGCATATGAGAAGATTTCCAGACACTTTTTGGAGAATCCGGAAGAATTCAAGGAGGCTTATCAAAAGGCCTGGTTTAAACTGACCCACAGGGATATGGGACCTGTTGCCCGCTATATTGGTCCTGAAGTACCGGAGGATGAGTTGATTTGGCAAGATCCTGTTCCCACAGCAAATTATGAACAAATTGATGCACAGGATATAGAGGGATTGAAGGCAGAAATCATTGCTTCGGGCCTTAGTGTTGCAGCTCTGGTAGGGGCGGCCTGGTCTTCTGCATCTACTTTCAGGGGGTCTGATTTCCGAGGTGGTGCCAATGGTGCCCGTGTTCGGTTAGAGCCACAAAATAGCTGGGAAGTGAATAATCCGGTTCAACTGGGTAAAGTATTAGATAGCTTAACACAGATACAGCAAGCTTTTAATAGTTCTCAGAGTGGGAATAAAAAAGTATCATTGGCCGATTTGATTGTCTTAGGTGGATGTGCTGCGGTAGAAAAGGCAGCCAAAGATGCCGGACACGATATCAATGTGCCATTTACTGCCGGCCGCACAGATGCCACGGCTGAAATGACCGATGCTGAATCTTTTGATGTCCTGGAGCCACAAGCCGATGGTTTTAGAAATTATCTCAAAGAGAAATTTTCTGTAAAGACTGAGGAACTGTTGATAGACAGGGCCCAATTATTGACCCTTTCAGCTCCGGAAATGACCGTTTTGGTGGGTGGTATGCGTGCGCTGGGGGCTAATTTTGATGGTTCAAGCCACGGTGTATTCACGAGCAAGCCGGGAACATTAACAAACGATTTCTTTGTAAACCTTCTGGATATGGGTATTGAATGGAAGGCTGTTGATGCCGATCAGGAAGTATTTGAAGCCCATGACAGGAGGACTGGAGCAGTTAAATGGACCGGAACCAGGGTTGACCTGATCTTTGGTTCAAATACTGAACTCCGCGCCCTTGCTGAGGTTTATGCCTCAAGCGATGCCAGAGAAAAGTTTGTAAAGGACTTTGTAAAAGCCTGGGATAAGGTTATGAACCTTGATCGTTTTGATCTGGACTAATTATCAATAATCAATAATTGAAAAAAATGGCCTGTTAGCAGGCCATTTTTTATAGCCTGAAATTATACCTGATCTTCAGGAGGATCTGTTGTGATTGTAACATCCAGCCTTCTGAAATATCATCAACTGTATTGTGATTGACCACAAGGAATACTTCTCCTAGTGGTGAAAATATCCAGTGAATACGAGCCTGCAATCCTAAGTTTCTGCTCACTGTATCATATTGCAAATAACTGTTAAGTTGCAGATCTGAATTGACATTAAAGCGCAATCGTAATCCGGCCAGCTTCTGGTCGAAGTCGCCCCAGGGAAGCCGGGCATTGTTAAAAAGGCCGCTGAATTCGAAGCCTAAGAGCGCATTGGGATTCCAGTTTAGTAAGAGCTCGTATTCATCCAGTCTCCCGCCGTAAAATGTTCCGAACCACCATGTAGCCTGACCGTTGAGCCTTCTTTTAGCTGCAAATTCTGCTTCCAGTCGGTAGCGAACAAAATGGTATTCATCTATCGGAATTGTAACATCGTCTGCAATCTCGAAAGGGGTAAGTATATTTTCACCAACCGGTCTGATATTAAACTCCACGCGATCTCCACTCTCGAGTCGCCAGTTAATAGGGGCCGTAAAAACACTGTAGGACTGCCAGGGGCCATTGATATTGGTAATATAGGTTCCGAAGAGTTGGTTAAACATCTGACGCAGCCATGGCCAATCAGGTCTGGGGGCATAGGTGGCACCTAAGCGCATATAGTGCACGCCCTGCCTGGGCACAAAACCGAGGGAGGGATCAAATTGTTCGCCTATACGGGAATAGATCAGGGCCGCATCCCATTTGTCATTGGGGTAATCCACTTTAATTCCGAATGCGGTTTTATCCTCCGTAAGGTCTTCGCGATCCGTATAAAGCCCCCACATGCCTACCAGGAAGTTCTTATCGCCATTGAATCTGGTGGTCTGGTATGTGAAGTCTGCACCGGACATCCAACTTCCTTCCCTGTCCAGGGGATCTCCCACTGAGGCGATCATGCCGACAGTACTTTCGCCTAAAATGTTTTGCCTGATCCTCATCACACCCATATTGGTGGCTTCATAGCGCTGATCTTCGGTTTGCAAAAGGTCTGTCCTGACACCTAAGGCTCCAAAGGCAGTTTTATTGACACGTCCATTCAATTTTCCACCTACTAATAACGGTACTTCGTTATTCTCTACGAGTCCTACCCGTCGACTGAAAAATGGTAGCACCGTATTACTCCCTGTCCCAAAGCCAAACTCAAAAATGTCTGAACCTTCAAGGAAGAAAGTTCGTTTTTCGGGGAAAAACAAAGGGAAACGGGTCAAATTGGTCTGCCTGGTATCCACTTCTGTTTCAGCAAAATCCGTATTCAATGTAAGTGTTGCCAACACATTCGGGCCAATTCGCTGACTGGCATCGAGGCTGGCATCAAATTCTGCGATAGTAGCGGCATCCTGGCCTTGCCTGTTAAGCTCACCTACGAGGGAAGGTCTGACGTTCAGTCCAAGCCCATAGCTGAACTCGGGGAGGTTGGTCAATAATCCCGCTCTACTGGTCTGAATGAGCCACTGGTCTCGCTGGACATTCGCCCATCGTATAGTTTCCTGATTTCGCTGGATCCTCCGTTCTAAATTAAATCCCCACTGGCTGATCCCTTTCCTGTAAGCTATACTTTGAATGGGGATCAGAATTTCAATTGACCACCCATCGGAATGAATGCTGGTTCTGGCTTCCCAAACCGCATCCCAGTCGTCGTTTTCATCCTCACCCCTGTCTGACACCAAAGCATCATATCTGGCTGCATAGGCATTCACTGCGAAAATGTAACCTGACTGACCGTCGAGGAATGGATCCAATACAATTTTTATATGATCTTCTTCACTTACATCGGCATCCCTGACTTTTGCGAAGCGAACAATTTTGTCCGGTTCAGGATCTTCACAATTGATCCCAATAACAAGGGTTCTCTGGTTTGCCAGTACCCGAACCTGAGTATTGAATGAAGGTGTACCTTTTTCAACAGGAACTGTTGTGAGGAAGTCTTCCAGGACTGGCGCATTTATCCAGTCGGGATCATCCAATATGCCATCTACTACAATGGTACCCTCCAATTTGCCGGCTTCAAAACTAGGTCTGCCTTCAGTCTGTGCGCTGGAAATAGCAACCCATAAGAGGCAAAGCAGATAAGTGGGAAATAAAGAGGGTATTGGAATTTTTGAAGAGTGAGACCAGGCAGCCATTTTGTTCGGATGCAAATCCCTTGTAAGTGATGGCTTCAAAGTTGCTTTAGCATTTATGAGCGGAATATTAATTGTAATGTGCCATTATTGAATTCGTATTCCCTGTGTAGTAAAGGAAATTCCCTGCTGTCCATAGGTAGTGATCATGACAGCCTCAAATAGTGGTTCCCCTTCGCCCACGGGAATGTTCCAGTCAAAGATAAAATTGGCGCCGCTACCTCCCTGACTATCCGATTCATCTATGACAATTTCAACCGTTTCCAGTGGGGCAAGGTATATTGTCTTATCAAAGTATGTGCGAATCAGTTCGCCTTGGGTATTAAAATAATCTGCTTTGTTTATAAAGATCGTATCCTTAATGTTTGTATTTCTCAAGCTCACCGTAGCAGTCAAATCACGTGAAACACCCTCAGTTCGACTATAAACATGTGAATATATAGACAAGTATGATGTTCCTTGTGTTAGCGAATCAACCAGCGCGGATTTAATATACCTGTTTTCCCAATTAACAGGATCTACGGCATCAGGTGTTTTTTCTTCTTCGCAGGCATATAGGAAAACTATAAGTAAAATGATCAGGATCTGTTTCATCTTTTGAGAATAGTTGAATCAGGACCACTATAAGTGGTTCGTGTATGACAATATAAATCAAATTATGTAAACAATATACATCATCAGAAGACTAAATACGTTTGATTTGTATACAATAGAACGAGCTTAGTTGTACCAGACAGCATAGCGTTTTCTTCTCAATTCAAGCGCCAGTTTTTCCTCCAGCTTCAGGGCCTCTTCACGTGACCAGACAGGCTCAATATGATTATAAAGACTGGGTCTCAGGTACATGCCATATTTCTCTACAATATTGGATGAAAGCTTATGTCCTTTTTTATTGCGATAGGCGGTCTTGTGTTGTATGAAACGCTCTTTTGGCGTTTTACTGGTCATACCGACGTAAAGGCATTGCAGAACACCATTAAATTGTGGATTAGCTGCCCTGAACCTGTGATTTTCTGTAAATACACGTTTGGATAATTCTATAACGTAGATCTGATACTGAATTTTGGGCATAGGCAATATAGAAAATGTTCGCACATTTAATTTTAACAAAGTAAAAAAAAGCGTTACACTTTTTGTAAATTTTACTTGTCCATTTGGTTTGAACATCATAATCCTGCAAGCAGCAGGACTTAGGTATTCAGAATTTCCAATACTCTATCAGGGGTGAATGGAAGGTGACGTAAAGGCTTGCCTGTAAGTCGAAAAAATGCATTAGCGATGGCACCGGCCACCATAGGGGTA
>CAJHXL010000013.1_pt1 | contig 25790 bp, 18 predicted proteins | sample 9198601 | NCBI WGS metagenome assembly CAJHXL01 (sample SAMEA7708277, study PRJEB35096) | sediment metagenome | biome: marine neritic benthic zone biome [ENVO:01000025]; feature: sediment [ENVO:00002007]; material: shallow marine sediment [ENVO:03000034] sea grass bed [ENVO_01000059] ...
CTTCGGTCTCAATGGTCTCATTCAATAAGAGCTGGGCGCCCACCTTGTAGTCCAATATGTTTTTTGATCGCTTGAAATAACTTTCAAGGCTCAATTCCAGGTCATTTCCGTTAATGTTCTTATACAATCCCAGGGAAACCTGATAAGCCTCCTGGGGTTTGATATTCACATCGGATAGTTTCCAGGTATCAGTAGGGGTGGCCGTGGTATTATTGGTCAATAAGTGGATATACTGATAGGCATTATTAAAACTGGCCTTGATGGAAAAATCTTCACCCAGGAAATAGCGTGCGGAAACACGTGCTTCCGGACCTCCATAAGTTTCAATGACCTCATTATTTCCAAACTCCTGTACTTCCACCAGGGTGCCGCTATTACGGGGTTGCCCATCCTGATAGATGCGCTGTTCGGCTTCTCCGAGTGCTGCGAAAAAAGAGTAACGCAGACCCATGTCGATCAGGAACTTTTCGCTCACCTTAAAACTGTCCGAAACAAAAACCCCTCCTTCAAAACCCTGTTCCTGAGGTATCTCTAAGGGTACGACTATTGATTCAGGGTTCAGCGGGTCAATGGTACCCGGATTGACACCGTAATACTTACCTGCCAGGCCATAATCAAATGTATGAGCCTCACTATGCAAATACTTCATTTTTAGCTTTAGTTCGGTTTCATTGATCTTGTAGCCAAGGTCGAAGTCATCATTGGTCTCCCCGTCAAACTCAATATTGAATTTGTACTCACTATTGGCCACCGAGGCCACCATGGTATTCTTTTCATTGAATTTATGATCCCATTCTAGAGATAGTAAACGATTGCTATAACGATTGGTTGAATCCGATGTTACGCTAAAGGCATCCTTACTGAAATAGCCCGATGCCCGCAGTTCGTTATTTTCATTCAGCGAATGATTGTATTTTCCTATTACATCGTAGAATGAGGCCTCGCTATTATTGAGTTGTTCGTCATCCAGGCTTCTAAGAATCCAGTCAGAGTAGGTGGCCCTGCCCCCTACCAGTAATCCGGATTTTCCTTTAACCACCGGGACTTCCAACATGACATTGCCGGTTACCGGACCAATGGATACTTCCCCGGAAAACTTCTCCGTAGTGGCATCTTTGGTGTTGATATCAAAAACCGAGGAAAGCCTTCCTCCATATTCAGCTGGAATTCCACCTTTATAGATACTTACATCGCCAGTTGTAAAGGGGTTTAATCCAGAAAATATTCCGAAGAAATGGGTCGGGTTATACAACACACCATTGTCCAGTAGAAACAAATTCTGATCGCTCCGCCCTCCCCGGACATTATAACCCTGAGCACCTTCCCCTGCTGTAGAGATCCCGGGCAGTGTAACAGCAGCCTTGAGAATATCTCTCTCTCCAAGTACCAGTGGAATCGTTTTAATGCTTTCCACTTCAAGCACAGTCACACCTGTTACCGCCGTGGCCACATTTCGATCAGTTTCACCACTTACCACAACTTCATCCAGCTGGGTAAAACTCTCCACCATGTTGAAATTCAGCGTTCCATTATTATAAATGATGACGCGCTTTCTATTCGTGGCGATACCCAGGGATCTCGCTTCCAGAATATTTATACCGGCAGGTAGTTCTATGCTGTAGGATCCATCAGCTTCCGTAGTAGTGCCCAGGTTAGAACCCTGAACCACAATAGCCAGTTCCGATATAGGATTGCCATTATCCTGGTTCAGTGCAGTACCCGAGAGTGTAAAGGTCCGCCTTCTGTTGTTTCGAGTCTGCTTGCCGATCCTGACCGTCTCAATTTCCTGTATTTCAGCAGCTTGCTCTTCCTGTACAAAGAGGGGATTCACTTCATCCTCACTAACTCCTGTTATTATTTCCTCTTCTTCTCCAAAATATGCCTCCGGTAATTGATCTATGATGATATTATTCCTTGTAAGGATGACCGAACCGCTGTCATCGATATAGAAGTTGATAAGCGTGCTCTTAAAGATATCCTCCAAAACAACATCTACGAGTTCATTTTCATAGGTGCCACTGACCCTGGATCCCTCCAGCCAGTCATCCACATAAAAAAATCTTAAACCTGTAATTTCTTCAATGCTGTTGACGGCTTCCTGCAAGGGAGTTTCCTCAAAAGATATGCTTATCTGTGTTTCCTGTGAATATCCGCAAACGGAAACAAAAAATGCAAAAATTAATACGTATATCCTATTCATTAGTTGATTTCTCCGCTGGTGGTTGAAGAGTCTTCTTCAAGTGAGTTAATAAGGGCGACCATAAAGGCATCCATATCTCTGCTTCTCAATCGCTTGTTCTTTTGATAAAATGAATCGATCGCTTTCTTAGCTTCCGGATAAACCTTTAAAAGTTCTTTTTTGCTGTTTACCCTGTAATAGCTCCGTCCGTGCTCCAGCACATATTCATTCTCGAGATCGATGAACTCATAATAGGTAGCTCGTCTGTCCTTCCTTACAAAATCATTCTTGAAGTGCTTCGCGAGCAGGCGCGTATCATTGTCCAAATCAAGAAGAAGCTCGTAAAACCCAGCAAATTCGGAACTCTTTGGAATATCCTTAACATTGACAAAAACAGTGTTGTCAATAACAAATTCGGATACCTTGTCTTTAAAAAGCAGCAGACCTCCGCCCCCTAATCTGTCAAGTTGTTTCACGATGAGCTGATCACCAAAGACATCGTATTTAAGTTGTATGTTGGAAAACAATTGTCCGGAATACACCACAGAGCCATCAAACCACTGTGGTGACTTATAGAATTTTACTTTATCATTAATAGTCCGGTAGGTTTCCCTGTAGATAATCCCCTTATAGAGGGTGGTATTTTCAATGCCTATCTGCTGGTCAAACCACTGAAGATAGTCAGACTGTTTATCTGTCCTTTGTGCACTTAAATTAAAAGTGATTGCCGTCAATACAAAGAAAAGAACATAGGTACGGTAAGCGAGAATTGGATTATTCAATTGAGTTTGATTGATGAATTTTCCCGGATACACTTTTGACCTTTATTTAACCAAAATGCCCTCCGGTATTATTTTTCGGGACTAAATATAAGTAAAGATTTGGAAGTGCTGATAATCTCTTCTTTGTTCATCATCATTTTTCGGTAGACTCCATTCAGATACATTTCAGCCTGATCGTCATAATGTTCGCTAAAGGGATTTCCGGACTGACCTGTAGGTAAGATACTTAGGCCGTTCTCGATATCAGAAAAGTCGATAACCCTCCTTGTAGAGGGCCCTGAATGTACCTGGTAAGTATTTAGTGAGTCGTAGTGAAAAGCCATATTGTTAATTACCTCCCTGGTTCCGTGCACCGGATATGGCCCGACATTAAAAAAGGATCTGAATATATCTACTTCTCCTATGGGATGTTTGTACTCAATTTTATGGATCTTGCCCCATGACCAGCTATTTGTATCATCACCCAGATCTGATTTTAGGGATTCCAGGGCGCTTTTCAGAGACTGGTTCACTATTTCATATCTGGTTTCACGAACTTCAGCCGTTTTAATATCATCCCACCAGACGGATTGATCCTTTCCGCTCATGGGCGCGATTATTCGTTTGACCAGATGCGTTCTCAGCAACTGATTAAAGCGTTCTTCTCCCAGTTCATCTTCAAATGTGTTTTTAAGCAGGTAATAGATCCATCGGTGGTAAAGAACTGGTTCCCGGTCTTTGAGCTCATTAGATCCGTCCCATTCCATCAGTTCGTCGAGCATGGCAGCTTCATCGGCTTTAAATTCTTTGATCTCGACATCATTGAGTAGATTCCGGACCACGGATGTATTAACCGCAGATACCACATCAGTCATCATTGCACCAACATCCTCCTTTTTCCATTTCTGACCATTGTTCAGTAAGCCTACGATCCGTTTGGCCCTGTTTTCGGGTAAATAATATCCTGCAAAATAATTCCTGCCAATACTGTCCGGTTGATTGTTGGCCGAATAAACATACTTCCATGGTGGATTAATAGCTTGGGGATTTTGATCAAAGTTGAGAAATTCCTCGGGTTCGTCCGCTCCCGTACTACCGTCCATTATCAACTTTGAATTAAGTCCATCCCTGTAGCTGTATAAATGCGCCGTAGCCCACCAGGCTATATTGCCTTTGGCGTCACCATACATCACATTGAGTCCGGGTGCATGTAGTAAGGGGAGTCCAGACCTGAAAGTCTCAATATCATCGGCATGACTGATCCTGTAGAGGGATTCCAATAAGAGATTCTCGCGCTGTGTATATATCCAGGAGAGACTTATAGGTCTTTCTTCTCTTAGCTGTTCTGCAATACCATTCAATACAGGCCCGCGGTGGGTCCTTTTAAAGTTAAATACCACATCGGTACTATCCTTGATCTTAATTGTCCTGCTGATCTTCTCAAAGCTTTTGTAACCATCTCCATTCTGATATTGATCGCTGTCCTCAGGGTTCAAAGTCTCATAATAAAAGTCCATGTCATCGTTCTCGAACATGGTGAGTCCGTAGGCCATCTGTCTGTTGTGGGCCAGCAGAGGATATGGAATACCTGCCAGGTGATAACCGTATTTTTCATATTCAGGAGTAACCAGATGTGCCTCGTACCAAACCGAAGGTTGGGCAAATCCGATATGAGGATCATTTGCCAGAATAACGGCCCCTTCTTCGGTTCTTTCGGGAGCCAGAACCCAACTATTACTGCCTATAAACTGGGGTATGGGTAAATCTTTCAGGCTTTTGTGCACCGTGGCAACCAGATTGGCCTCCTGACTGGCAATTGAGTCGTTGTGAAAGTTCTGTATCAGTTCAGTTGCCGGGTCAACATCAATTTCGAGATCGGCCAGATATGCTGGTCCTAAACTGTTTTTAATGTCAGATAATAGCGGGTCTGTTTTCAACCCCATAGCAAAACTAAATGCCATATAACCAATGGCATTGTGGATATCGGTAAGTGTAAATGGGGTCTTGTCTATTCCTGTAAGATAGAATTCAACAGGTGTAGGTCCATTTTCGATAAATTCGTTGATCCCGTCTATATAAGCCTGGGCCATCTGTACACTTTGATCCGAAGGATTGAGATTGTTGACTGCCTCCGTACTGGCTTCGTCTATACCCAGTGAAATAAAGAATCTGTCTGTTTGCAATAATTGTTTTCCAAATACCTCCGATAGTCTTCCGGGGGCTACTCTGCGCAATAGTTCCATTTGCCAGAGCCGATCCTGAGCGTGAACATATCCCAGAACTTTTAATGCATCCTCTTCATTAGACGCGTATATATGCGGAATACCAAATTCGTCAAAATATACATTGGTTTCGGAGTCAAGTCCGGCCATAACCAGGTCGCCTTCGTAGCTGGGTTTAAGGGTCTGGATAAAAATGAAAAGGCCAATTCCCAGAAGAACAACCAGTATTGCGAGGATTCTAAAAAATCTTTTGATGTATTTCAAGGTCTTTTCTTTTGGATTAAAGATAGACCTAATTTGAGTATTTCAAAACTTATCGGCGGTTCGCAGAACTAAGCTGACCCCTGCCTTCTTCGAATGTTTGCAGTCCTTTTCTAAGCCAATCCCTATAGGTATCACTATCTGTATTCTGGATAGCGGAATTGAGTACCTCAAGCTCAGGAGATAACAAGACGTAATAAGGCTGAGAAGCGGATCCGAAGTTCAGGGTTTGAAAAGTGCCCCATTTTTCACCGATGGTGTTAATGGTCTTCACCTTACCTGAATCGTATTCAAAATTGAATTGCTGATCGTCAGGAAGCGGTGTTCTGTCATCAATATATAGGGATATTAGCACATAATCTTCATTGAGAATAGGATAGATATCAGGTTCACTCCAGACGTTTTCTTCCATCTTTCTGCAATTTACACATGCCCAGCCGGTAAAATCTAAAAGAATGGGTTTTTGTGACTCCTGCGCGTATCGGAGGCCTTCCTGGAAATCCTTGTAGCAATCGATACCGAGGGGACAATCTGATTCGCTTTCTGCGATAGTATAGAAATCAGGGGGTGGAAAACCACTGAGAAGTTTTAAAGAAGACATATTGAAAAGTCCGGCACCTAAATAGAATACAAAGGCCATGCTGAGCACACCCAGGACCTTACGTGTTTTTGATATACGGGCGACCTTTTCCTCGTGCGGAAAACGATAGACTCCGAATAGATATAATGCTAAGCCGAGGGCGAGCAGGATCCATAGGGCCAGAAATATTTCTCTTTTAAAAATGCCCCAATTGCCCACCAAATCAGCATTCGATAAAAACTTCAACGCCAGGCCCAGTTCGAGGTAACCCAGAATGACTTTTACAGTATTCATCCAGGATCCGGATTTCGGCAGGGAATTGAGCCATGAAGGAAAAAGAGCGAACAAGCCAAATGGCAGAGCAAGTGCCACACCAAATCCCAGCATTCCGGCAGATAGATTATTCGCCACATCGCCTATGGCGAGGGTAGTACTCCCCAGTAGCCCGCCTAAAATGGGGCCTGTGCATGAAAAGGATACGATGGCCAGTGTTACGGCCATAAAAAATATTCCAATTGCCCCTCCTGCCCTGGAAGAAGCTGCATCCATTTTGTTTGACCAGGAGCTTGGCAGAGTCAGCTCGTAATATCCGAAAAACGAAAATGCGAAAAAGACAAAGATCAGGAAGAAGAAAAGGTTTAACCAGATATTCGTGGCAATCGTATTGAGAACCTGGGAATCAATAGAATCAAACAGGTGAAAAGGAAGACTGAGCAGGAAATAGATCAGTACAATAAAGAATCCATAAAGTATAGCATTGGAAATACCCTGCGAGCGGTTTTTAGTCCTTTTTGTGAAAAAAGAAACCGTGAGTGGTATCATTGGAAAAACACATGGGGTAAGCAGCGCGATCAAACCACCAATAAATCCAAGTCCGAATATCGTCCATATCCCATTCTTATTCTTTGCATCAAACCCGTTGCCCTCGGTTAATAACTCCTTATTACTGAGATCCAGTTTTAAGGCGGAACTTAAGGCCAGGCTTGCATTGTCTACTTCCTTTACATTCAAGGCAGTCCCATCATCCGTGAGCGCAACGTAAAAATCAATTTCTTTAGGGATGCATACTTCTTTACACACCTGGTAAAAGAGATTGACCTGTATTTGATCCAGATCGTCCTCAAGTAGCTTAAATCGTTGGGTGAACAGGGCTTCTTTTTTGAAAAAGGTTTCCTCTACTTCAAATATTTCGCTGAATTCTTTTATGGTGGGCCCCTCTTCTGTAATTCCAATCAATTCATAGGCCTTGCCAGCTTCTTCGTAAGTAAACATACTGGGCAGTGAACCTCCTTCGGCGGTAAACTGAGAATATACATGCCAGCCATCCAGGATCTCTCCTCTCATGGTCAGCTCATATTCTCCATCGCTTATTTGCCTGATTTCGTGAGACCAGGCCACCGGATCTTCCTCAGTCTGTGCCTGGCCAATGAAGCTCCCGATTACTATCAGGCTTATGAAAAAAATGTATCTCATTCTTTCAACTGAAATCTAAGTATTTCTTTAGTATCCGGGCTCACCTTAAAACGTTCATCAGCCCTCTTTCCTATAACCCACACCAGTTTGTCACCGCTAAAGAGTAACCACTGATTCTCTTTCTCCAGAGCATCGTACTTCTCATCCTTGAAGAACTTGGAAACCAGCTTTCTGCCTCCCATTCCCAATGGGTAAAAATAGTCGCCTTTTTTCCATTTTCTTACCTCTAACCTATGGTTTAACGTTTCTTTATCAACGTATAGTATGCCCCGGGATCGCTCAGAAATTTTATCTACAAGGTCAATTTGCATAGGAATTGGCACTTCGATACAGGTATTTGCGGGCGAAAATTCAAAAGTTCCGGATTTACCTTCAACTATTGGCGTTAAGATCAGCACTTCCCTGTCTTTGATCAGGCGGTGTGTTTTTGACACAACTTCCTTACCACTTAAGGCGGTCAATAGCTGTGTGACATTGGTCCACTCCGAAAAACCGTAATCTGAAAAAATGGCGTGTAAGTACGCCGGTTGGGGCTGTAATTTCTGCAATGCTTCAATATCTATCTTCCAGCCTGTCTTGTATGCCTGGAACAAGTTTTTTCTTAGTTCCCTGGTGTGATTATTTACTATTGTCTGAATTCCTTTAAGATAAGACTGGGTACTCTTAAAGTTTTCAAGAAATGCCGGGTTTAATTCCCTGAGCCCGGGAATGACATCATGCCTGATCTTGTTTCTGAGATAGGTCCTCTCAAGATTCGTACTATCTTCCCGCCACTTTATGTTGTTTTGCCTGGCATAAGCCAGAATTTCCTGCCGGGAAAATTCTAATAATGGTCGCCTGATCGCTCCAGTTCTGGGAGGAATACCACTCAATCCCTTGATACCTGTACCTCTGGAAAGATTGATAATAAAGGTCTCCAGATCGTCATCGGCCTGATGGGCTGTGAGAATGAATTCAGCCCGCTGCTGCCTTATCAATTCCTCGAACCAGCCGTAGCGCAACTCTCTGGCAGCCATTTGAACTGATAGTTTATGTTTAACAACATATTCCCTTGTATCAAAGTGCTTTACAAAGTATTCATTACTCGTAGATGCTGCCAATTTTCCCACGAAGTCTTCATCGGAATCACTTTCCTTCCCTCTCAGTTGAAAATTGCAATGTGCAATTGAAAATTCCAGTCCGGCAGCCTTACACAAATGCACCAAAACTACTGAATCCAGACCCCCACTGCAGGCAACAATGGATGTGGCTTCTTTTAATTCAGGGAAGGAATCCTCAATATGTTGATCAAAGGCTTTCTGCACCTTGCAAAATTAGGGAAGAAAATGGTTTATACCCATTTCTGTTCTATCTCGTACCTGGCTGAAGGCTCCAGCACCTTTCGCATGGCCCTGGCTTTCACAAGGCATTCCTGGTATTCATTGTCAGGATCAGCCATTGACGTTATGGCACTGCCCACCGAGAAGGACAAGTACTTTTTCAAGTCATTATACAGAATACTTCTGATGATCACGCTGAAATCAAAATCATTTTCCGGTCCGAAATAACCTAAAGCACCACTGTAAACCCCACGCTTAGAACTTTCATATTTCTCGATCAGCTCCATAGACGAGATCTTTGGCGCGCCTGTCATACTGCCCATAGGAAAGGCATCCTTAATAATTTCAACAGGATCAGTTTCTTTCGGGATTGTCGCCTCCACAGTGGAAATCATTTGATGGACCTGCTTATAGCTGTATACTTTGCAAAGCTCTTTTACAAAAACGCTGCCCTTAATCGCGTGTTTGGAGAGATCATTACGCACAAGATCTGTTATCATAATATTCTCAGCCCTTTCTTTTGGATCTGATGCAAGTGTATGACGGAGTTCGAGATCAATAACAGTATTGTCAGATCTGCGGGCCGTTCCTTTTATAGGCTGTGAAATGATCTTTAACCCCTCTTTTTTCAGAAATCGCTCGGGCGAGGCCGATAGAATAGAATGTTCCCCAAAACGCATAAAGGCCGCGAATGGTGGTCTGGAAATCCTATTCAGATTCAGATAGACGGAAAGGGGGTCTATCTTTGCACCTGGCGCGTAAAATTCCTGACAGAAATTTAGTTCATATATATCACCCCGATGGATATGGCGGAGGATTTGCTCTGTGCGCCGGCGATATTCATCCTTAAAAATTCTTAGTTTGATCGGAATGTCTGCAGGCGATTCTGAATCAGTGGCAAGTTGTGATTGCTTTATTGCTTCAATATCGTTTGGAATATCATTTTCGAACTTCCCCAGATATAGAAATTCTGCAGTCTGGCCATTAATTCGGATAATCTTCTGTGGCTGGAAAAAGTAAAGCTCTGGAAATCCCAGGCTGTCATGGTTCTCTGAGGATAAAGGTTCAATATCATTCTTCAGATCATAGCCCAGATATCCAAACAGCCAGTCGTTTAAAGTGTTGCGATATTGGGCCAGGGCTGAAAAGGCGCCTTTTTCGCCCATTTTCAAGCAGGTTTCTGCCCCAAGCGCGAGTATAGCATCGAATGAACCGTATGGATCCTGATGATCATTACTATCCAACCAGATAAATACATCAAATTGCCGGGCCCAGTTTAGAAGCTGGTTCTTAAATGTTGATACGTCATCGAGCTGGTATCGAATATTGCTTCGCAACGAATTATAATTTCGATAAGAATTTATTCAGGGCATCCTGGTGTTTCGCTGCCAGGTCGGCATCCTTAATCCCTGTTTTAGAATTAAAGTTCTGGTGGAAGGAGGCTAAAGAAAAGGTCGATACCACTTCAGCACCAAAGCGAGGTAATAGTTGTTCAACAACCTGAAGTGCTCCGATAGCACCTCTCCCTCCCGGTGAAGTGGACATCAACATTACTTTCTGTCCTTCAAGGAATTTCCTTTCGAGTCGGGAAAGCCAGTCGATCAAATTCTTAAAATAAGCAGATGGATTACCATTATGCTCGTTTAAAGAAATAATAAGTCCATTACTGTTTTTTATATCATCTCGCAACTCCATCAAAGAGTTTGAAAACCCTTTCGACTTCTCATAGTCTTCACTGTACATCGGAAAAGGATAATTGACCAGGTTAAGAACTTCAACCTGATGCTCCTTAATAAGTGATGCAGTATACCTAACTAATTGGAAATTGACTGATTTTGAAGAATTACTCCCCGCAAACGCTAAAATCATCTAAAAGTCGTTTATGCCATTCAGGGCGAAAATACCGCAAATTACACGCATATGCGAGTATTTTGACTAATTTTGCACCCGAAAACATCCAAAGAGACTGTTAAACAAGTATATACAAGGGAAACGAGTACCATGGGAAATAAAGTAGCCAGGCTGTTCTTCATAGATGCGATGCGCGCATGGGCTATCCTTATGATGTTACAGGGACACTTTGTTGATGGTTTGCTCGATACGGCATTCCGGGATCCTGAAAATGGTGTTTACGCCGTCTGGAAGTATTTTAGGGGTATTACAGCACCAGTATTCTTTACTGTTTCCGGCTTTATATTTACTTATCTCCTGATTCGGGTACCCGGCAAGGGATTTGACAATCCCCGGATTATTAAAGGAATCAGAAGGGGCCTGCAATTACTCTTTATTGGCTATTTGCTAAGACTTAACTTCTTCGGACTGTTAAAAGGTGAGATTTACGATTCTTTTTATCTGGTTGATGTTCTGCATATCATTGGTCTTTCTATCATGGGAATCATAGCGGTCTACCTGCTCACGCAGAAAAGGGCATCCTATGTCTTCCCTGCAGTACTTCTATTCCTTACACTCAGCTTATTCGCTCTGGAACCGATATACAAAGAATGGACATTTGCATTTATGCCCGATGCCCTGGCAAATTATTTTACAAAAGCCAACGGATCTGTATTTACCATAATCCCATGGCTTGGATATACAGCCTTTGGGGCTTTTGCTTCTGTTCTTTTTACCAGGTTCAGAGATTACAAAAACATATATCCTGCGGCAATTGCCATCAGTGCGATAGCAGGACTCGGCCTGATCTTCTTATCGTCACCAATATTACTGATGCTTTCGGAGCTTACAGGCATATCGTTGTTTGAAGCTATCTATGCTAACAACTATCTCTTTATCAGATTAGGTGATGTTCTGGTAGTATTCGCAGTGTTCATGTTGTGTCGATTCTGGCTTACAGGAAAGACGATACTCAGGATCGGGCAAAACACACTGTCCATCTATGTCATCCACTTTATTTTTCTATACGGCAGTTTCACCGGATTGGGGATCTACAGATTCTTCCATCACAGTCTTAGTCCGGGCATAGTGATACCGGGCGCTATATTATTTATGATCCTTTGTGCCTACACCTCATTGTGGTATGACAGGAACGAACAGCTGATCAAACAGCGGGCTACGCAAGTGATGACCCAGGCAACCGGTGCTATTGAGCCTTACTTCCTGAGCTTGTCCCGAACCTTACGAGTTGCGGCCTACAGGTTGATTAGAAGTATTTTGTCGTGGGTTAAGGCCTAGGCATTTCGTGTTCCTTTTCATTCCTCTCTCCCAAATTGGTGTTAAATCCTGAAATACATCAGCTTACTTCCGACTCATTAAGAAAAAGAGTAATACATGAGCCGTGCATTGTTACAATTTGGCCTTGTCCTTTTCACCTTTATAGGAACTGTTAACCAGGCCCGCCTAACGGCTCAGAATAACAGCAAGGGATCAGAGGCTGTACAACATTTCCTGATATTGGCAACATCGGCAGACGAAGCACTGTTGAATAACTCACTGGAATATATTGAGGATAATTGGAAGCCCGGATTTGAGATCATGTTGGTAGAAACACTTTATTTTTCCCTCAACAGAGAGATCGCCAATGATTTATCGTCATTATTGGAAAGAAAAACTGCTCAGAACTATGGTAGTGACGTTCAAAAATGGCACCAGTGGCTTTGGAATAAACCAGCTTCCTACGGTCCGGAATACTTTGAATTTAAAGCCATATTGCACAGCTATTTAGATCCGAGATTTGAAAATTATTTTTCGCAAAGGAATGAGAGGAGTACCATTCGGTTAGATGAAGTGATATGGGGAGGTGTGAAACAGGATGGCATTCCTCCTTTGCGAAATCCACAAATGATAAATGTCTCCGAGGCTGAGTATTTAAGAGATAATGATATCGTATTTGGTATTGAGGTTAACGGCGATGCCAGGGCTTATCCGAAAAGAATACTGGCATGGCATGAAATGTTTACAGATACGGTGGGTGGAATAGCTGTGGCCGGAGTTTATTGCACCTTATGTGGTACGGTAATTCTCTATGAAACCAAAATTGATGACCACTCATATGAATTAGGCACCAGTGGGTTTCTTTACCGATCTAATAAATTGATGTATGACCGCGCAACACAGTCACTTTGGAGTACGCTCGAGGGAGAACCTGTTATAGGGCCGCTTGTTGGAAAGAACATAAGGCTCCCATACCGCAGCGTTGTCACTACGAGCTGGGGAACCTGGAAAACAAGGCATCCGGAAACCAGTGTCCTCTCGCTGGATACAGGTCATTCTCGCAATTATGGAGAGGGTGTAGCTTACCGGGAATACTTTGCCACAGATGAACTGATGTTCCAGGTGCCTGAAATTGACGCCAGGCTAAAAAACAAAGATGAGATCCTGGCTATACGCCTTCCGGAAATAACAGACAAAAGTCTCGCAATTTCCAGTAAATTCCTCATAGAAAACCCTGTCTACCCAGCGACCCTCGCAGGAGTGCGGTTTACTGTTTTTACTGATCGCAGTGGGGCACATCGGGCATACCTTACTGAGGGTTTGGTCTTTAAAGAGTACGATGGGTTTTTCACCGCAGTTGACCAGGAGGGAGGAGCATGGGAATTAAAGGAAAATGAGCTACGCTCTTCCAATAAGGCAATGCCAAGAATACCCAGCTATAATGCCTTTTGGTTCGGATTCAAGGCCGCGTTTCCAGATACAGAACTGATCCGTTAAAAAGAATATTAAATATGCAGAGGCCTGTTCTCTGTGGCCGCCAGCGCAGCTTCCTTCACAGCTTCGGCATATGTAGGATGGGCATGGCTCATTCTGGAAATATCTTCGGCGGAAGCACGGAATTCCATAGCTGTCACCGCTTCTGTTATAAGGTCGGCACAGCGTGCACCTATCATATGCACTCCCAGTACTTCATCGGTATTTTTATCCGCAAGGATCTTTACAAATCCGTCGATATCCATACTGGCCCTTGATCTTCCCAAAGCCCTCATAGGAAATTGTCCCACCTTATAATCAATACCGGCTTCTTTTAATTGTTCTTCGGTCTTTCCTACAGCTGCTACTTCCGGCCAGGTATAAACAACACCGGGAATAAGATTATAATCAATATGTGGTTTCTGTCCTGCTATCAGCTCGGCCACCATAGTACCTTCTTCCTCGGCCTTATGGGCCAGCATAGCTCCGCGCACCACATCACCTATCGCATAAATGTGATCAACATTGGTTTGGAGCTGGTCATTGACAATGACCTTGCCATGACCGTCAAGTGCAACACCCGCGGTTTCGGCATTCAATCCTTCTGTATAAGGCTTTCTACCTACAGACACCAGGCAATAGTCGCCTTCAAAACTTACCTCCTGCCCTTTCTTATCGTCTGCCTTTATTGTGATCATGGCACCCTTTCTGCTAACAGACTTGACCTTGTGAGAAAGGAAGAATTTTATTTTCTGTTTTTTAAGGACTTTTGTCAGTTCCCTCGACAGCCCCGCATCCATTCCCGGTATGATCCGGTCCATGAATTCGATAACCGTAACATCGGCACCCAGGCGCTTATATACCTGGCCGAGTTCCAATCCGATGACACCCCCGCCAATAATGATCATATGTTTGGGAACTTCCTTGAGTTTCAATGCTTCTGTGGAAGTAATGATCCTTTCTTTATCTATCTCAATAAAAGGTAACGAGGCCGGTTTAGAGCCCGTGGCAATTATTATTTTGTCTGCCCTTATCTGTTTCGCCTTTGCCCTGCCCTTCCTGATGCTTATCGTATTGGCATCAACAAAACTTCCAAGGCCCTCATAGACTTCGATCTTGTTCTTGTCCATCAAAAACTGAATACCTTTGGTCGTTTGGTCAACAACTGCCTGCTTACGCCCGATCATCTGCTTTAAGTTCACCTTAATTTCACCACTGATGTCTATCCCATGGGTTTCAAAATGCTTAATGGCATCTTCATAATGATGACTCGAATCCAGCAAGGCTTTAGACGGGATGCATCCTACATTAAGGCAGGTACCTCCCAGCGTAGCATATTTTTCAATAATGGCTGTTTTCATACCTAGCTGCGCGCATCTGATGGCTGCTACATAACCACCAGGACCGGAACCAATTATCGCTACATCGTATTGAGACATAAAAGTGCTAATTTATCAATAATGGATCGTATATGTTACGAATGGACAAAAGTACAAATGTTTTACCGTAGGACAAGCAGGTCATTTCCCTTAAAATATTGAGTTTAGAGTGTTAAGACCGTGGTATAACTGACCTCGTTGATTACAAATGAACTTTGGGTGCTGCCGATATTGCTGATTGCCGTAAGCTTTGTAACCATAAATTCCCTGTAAGCCTCCATATCGCTTACATGAATTTTAAGAATATAGTCGTATTCCCCACTGATGTGATAACACTCAGAAACCTCCTCCAACTTTACGATCTCTTTTTCAAATTGCAGGACATTCTTCTCGATGTGCTGGGTCAATTTTACATGACACAGTACCTGAAATGACTTACTTATTTTCTTTTTATCGAGCAAGGCTACGTAGCCACTTATTACTCCTGATCGTTCCAGACGCTTGATGCGCTCATATACAGCCGTCGTAGAAAGTCCGAGGATATTGGCGTACTCCTTGTTCGTCCTTTTTGTGTCGGCTTGTAAAAGCATTAGTAGCCGTTTGTCTATAGGGTCAAAATCCATAAAGAAAATTTTTCTACAATATCACTAATATTATATAAATAACCGAATATTTATCTATAATATATACTATCTATAGTTGTATTTCCTATAAATGACAATTATCATTGACATAATTACAATAACAATCTAATTTCGTAGTGCAAAAATTTACTACGATGAAAAATAGCAGAGCAGCAGACAGGATACTGGACCTACATAATTTTGGTGAATTCGGTGGTGTAAATCCCTCCATTTCAGATTCTTCCACCTATACTTTCTTATCAGCCAAGACAATGTTCGATACATTTGAGGGTAATACTGAGGGCTGTTATTTATACAGCAGGCATTCCTCTCCTTCCAATCTCTATCTCGGAGAGGCTTTGGCCGCCCTGGAAGGTACAGAGGCCGCCAATGTCACGGCCAGTGGTATGGGCGCCATTAGTGCAACCATCCTTGAGCTGTGCAATGCCGGTGATCATATTGTTAGTAGCCGGACCATCTATGGAGGCACCTATGCTTTCCTTAAGAATTTCATCAAAAAATTCAATATAGAGACTTCTTTTGTTGACATTACCAATCTGGAAGCGGTAGTAAATGCCATTGGACCGGATACCAAAATGATCTATTGCGAATCTGTAAGTAATCCGTTGTTAGAGGTGGCTGATATTGTAGCACTTGCTAAGATTGCAAGAAAAAAAAGCATATTACTGGTAGTGGACAACACTTTTTCCCCAATGTCTATTAGTCCTGCCAGGCTGGGTGCAGATGTGGTAATTCAGAGTTTAACCAAGTTTATCAATGGCACCAGCGATACAGTGGCCGGAGCAGTATGTGCCAGCAAAGAATTCTGCCATTCCCTAAAAGATGTAAATACAGGTGCTGCCATGCTTTTGGGCAGTACATTGGACAGTATTAGAGCAGCATCAATCCTCAAGAATATGAGGACGCTCCACCTTCGGATGATGAAACACAGCGAGAATGCCATGTACCTGGCCGAGCGCTTTGAAGAAGATGGTTTGAGAGTCGTATATCCGGGCTTGCCGTCCCATCCCGGGCATCAATTGATGAAGAAACAAATGATCGCCGAATATGGATTCGGAGGAATCATGACCATCGATGCCGGATCTATAGAACAGGCAAATGCACTGATGGAATTAATGCAGCACCAAAATCTCGGCTATCTGGCTGTGAGTCTTGGCTTCTACAAAACGCTTTTCAGTGCGCCAGGCACTTCTACTTCTTCAGAAATACCATTAGAAGAGCAGAAGTCCATGGGGCTTACCGATGGATTAATTCGCTTTAGTATCGGTTTGGATGACGACATAGAACGCACCTATGAGACCATGAAAAAGTGTATGATCCGATTAGGAGTCTTAAAGACCAAGACGGTGATGGTATAGTATCTTGTTTGCAGAACCGTAACCAAAATTGTAATATTACGGGCAAACTAAGCAACCATACATGCCCGCGAAAAAAGCCAATAAGTACCGTCAGAATGAAAATATTGTAGAAAACAGGGAGTTGAATATCTGGGAGGCTTTAATCCCGGTAATTGCTCTGGTAGGTATGCTGGCCTACAACGTTTTTGTCTTCAAAGATGACGCTACCGGCGGGTCCAATCAGTTTATCTTATTAATGGGTGGGGCAGTCGCGGCCGTTGTGGGATTCATGAACAAGGTGTCTTACAAACAGATGCTGGCCGAAGTTGCTGAAAATGTCAGATCTACAACCGGAGCCCTGCTTATTCTCCTTATGGTAGGCGCTCTTGCAGGAACCTGGTTAATAAGTGGTATCATTCCCGCTATGATCTACTACGGTCTGCAGATCCTGAATCCAACCATCTTTTTGGGCGCCTGTGTGGTGATCAGCGCCATTATCTCGATCGCCACGGGTAGTAGCTGGACTACTGCCGCTACGGTTGGTATTGCCTTGATCGGCATAGGCGATGCCCTGGGTATATCATTGGGTATGACAGCAGGCGCTGTGCTTTCCGGGGCCTATTTCGGAGATAAAATGTCCCCTTTAAGTGATACAACCAATCTGGCACCGGCAATGGCCGGGGGTGAGCTTTTCGGCCATATTCGTTATATGGGCTATACCACTATTCCCACTATTTCCATAACACTACTTATATTTATAATAATAGGTTTTAGCCTGAACACCAGCGGAGAAGCTGATACGGCCAACATTCTCAATTCTATAGATGCAGCATTTAATATTAATGGATGGTTATTCATAGTTCCGGTGGTGGTAATCGCCATGATCATAAAAAAAACACCACCCCTGGTAGCCCTTCTCATCGGAACATTGCTGGGTGCCGTTTTTGCTCTCTTTTTTCAACCGGATATTGTGGCTGGTATCACAGGGGTGAAAGAACTGACTTTTGAATCGGCTTACAAAGGCGTATTGAATGCCATCACCATTGAAACCTCGATACCAACAGATAATCCGGACCTGAACAAATTATTTACCGCAAAGGGCATGTCAGGAATGCTTGGCACGATCTGGCTGATTGTTTGTGCCATGGTCTTCGGCGGTATCATGGACGGAATTGGCGCCCTGGCAAGGATAACAAAATCGCTGTTGAATCTTGCTAAAACCACATTCGGTCTTTTTGCCAGCACGGTAGGGAGTTGTCTTGCACTCAATGTTACCGCTTCCGATCAGTATCTGGCCATAGTAGTTCCGGGTAAAATGTTCGCAAAGGCTTATGAAGATCGTGGACTGGCACCCGAAAACCTCAGCCGGACATTGGAAGATTCAGGAACCGTTACATCAGTTCTAATTCCCTGGAATACCTGTGGTGCTTATCATAGCGGCGTGCTTGGGGTAAGTGTGGCCGATTATTTTATCTACGCTATTTTCAATTGGTTAAGTCCTATCACAACACTGTTTTTTGCCGCACTGGGAATCAAGATCAAGATGCTCGCTCAATCAGTGGCAACCAGTAAGGCATAAGTCGAAAACTGTAGCTTGCCTGCCCGTTCAAAAACTTAACCCAGAACTAAAATTGACATCTCATAGGTCTGTTGTCTATCAGAACTAAATAGCCCGGAGATCATGCCATAGTCCCTATGACCTTCCAGCTAATATTTTTTTACCTCTTTTTTGCAATGCCATTTCACTCCTTTTGGCTAAATTGTTAGTGCGGGGAGGAGGCGTTAGCCCCGAAAAAAGAAAATCAAAGTGGTGCGGATCAGTTCAAAAGGGAAATGCCTCATAGTCCACTGCAAGGGAACATTTATGAACACACCTTGCTTATATAATATTTCGCCTGCAAGCCTGCCGTTTTCCCCATTTTATTTTTTAATTTCACAGCCGTAGTTTATTCTACTTGATTACTAAAAAAGCACATATAATTTAATTTCTAATTCATTGCTATGGCTACAGTTACATTAAAAGGAAACGAAATACACACATCGGGAAATCTTCCTGAAATAGGCAGTAATGCGCCTGATTTTAACCTTACCCGAGGGGATTTATCATCAGCAAATCTTTCAGACTACAGCGGCAAAAAAGTTGTTCTTAATGTTTTTCACAGTATAGATACAAGTACCTGTGCGCAATCGGTGAGGCAATTTAACACCGAAGCTGCCGAATTGGATAACACGGTAATTCTATGCGTGTCCCGTGATCTTCCTTTTGCTCTAAACCGTTTTTGTGGGGCCGAGGGTATAGACAATGTAGAAACATTGTCCGATTTCAAGGATGGCAATTTTGGCAGGACATACGGCATCGATTATATAGATGGTCCTATTCAGGGCCTTCTCTCCAGAGTTATCGTCGTGATAGACGAACATGGAAAAGTAGTTCATAACGAACAGGTGCAGGAAACTGTTGAGGAACCAAATTATAAGGCTGCTTTAGAAGCATTGATGGATGCCTAAAGAGAATTTTCTCAAAAAGAGGATTAAAGGAGTAGGCATTGCAATTAGAGGCGCTTTTCTTCTGGTCAGGACGGAAGGAAGCATCCAAGTGCAGGTTGTGATCGCTATTGCAGTAACAGTTGCCGGTTTTTATTACGATATATCCGCAACTGAATGGATGCTGCAAATTATGGCAATAGCACTTGTTCTTGGGGTTGAAGGCCTCAACACCGCAATTGAAAAGATGTCAGATTATACCCAGCCTGAGTACGATAATAAGATAGGTTTCATTAAGGATATTGCAGCCGGAGCAGTAATGTGGGTGTCCGTAGCTGCCGTAATTATTGGGCTTATTATCTACCTCCCCAAGATTTTTTAGAGGCCTTAGGCTATCCGTATAGTTCCTAAATTTGTAATTTAGCCCCAACGAACTGATGATTAATGGCAAAAAGGAAAAAAAGGTCTAAACCTACTTCGAAGAAGAGGCTTTCTTTTGGCTTGTCAAAACAAAATAAGATTATACTCGGAAGCTTGTTAGTGCTTTTGAGTATTGCGCTGTTTTTCTCTTTTATTTCATACTACTTTACATGGCAGGCAGATCAAAGCCTGCTAACTGAGTTTGCAGACAGAAATGCAGAAGCAGAAAACCTGCTGAATAAATTTGGCGCCTCCGTCAGTCATTTCTTTATGTATAGAGGTTTTGGCCTTGCATCCCTGATATTCCCTTTTTTAATCTGTTTAACAGGGCTTTATCTGTTTCTAAGTATTGATAAGAAGGGATTGATAAGTAAATGGATCTGGGGATTGGTCTTCGTTATCTGGACTTCGATTGCATTGGGCTTTTTCGCCTATGAGCAACCGCTTCTTGGTGGACTGATCGGCTACGAGATGAATGATTTTCTTCAGGATTACACAGGGAAGATCGGAGTGCTCCTATTACTGCTGTTTGGACTTACCGTAATCATGGTCCGCCTCTTCAAATTCTCTCCCGAGGCAGTGGCAGGATTTTTCAGGACAAAGGCAAAGTCAATTTCAGATGATTTCAAAACACGGACGACTAAGACCGAGGAACCGATCATGGAACCGGAAAAGGAGGAAGTTGTAGTAATGGATACTTATACACACCGGGAAGAAATACCTCCTTTGGAACCAGAGGTGGAATTGAAGGCGGCTAACAATGGGGAAACAGATTCTCTCGAAATACAGGTAGAGAAAATAGCCGAAGAGAAGGAAGAGACAGATATCCTTGCGGAAAAACTGGTAGAGGATTTCGGTGAATTCGACCCTACACTGGAATTAGGAAATTACAAATTTCCACATCTCGATCTTTTAGACCCACATGGCAGTACCGGTGGGATCACCATCAACCAGGAAGAACTGGAGGAGAACAAAAACAAGATTGTTGAGACCCTGAAGAATTACAAGATTGGTATTGCACAGATTAAAGCAACCATTGGCCCTACAGTAACTCTTTACGAAATCGTTCCGGAAGCCGGGGTAAGGATATCGAAGATCAAAAATCTGGAAGATGATATTGCCCTGTCTCTTGCTGCCCTTGGTATAAGGATAATCGCACCTATTCCGGGAAAAGGCACCATTGGTATTGAAGTGCCAAACAAGAATGCAACTGTGGTTTCAATGCGATCGGTTATTGCCTCCTCAAAATTCCAGAAGGCAGAAATGCAACTCCCGATCGCCTTTGGTAAAACTATCAGTAATGAGACTTTTGTAGTAGACCTGGCTAAAATGCCCCACCTGTTAATGGCAGGTGCTACCGGACAGGGTAAATCAGTTGGCCTTAATGCCGTGATCACATCACTGCTTTACAAGAAACACCCGGCTGAAGTTAAGTTTATACTTGTAGATCCCAAAAAAGTGGAACTTACACTTTATAATAAGATCGAAAGGCATTTTCTGGCTAAATTGCCCGATTCGGCGGAGGCAATTATAACAGACAATACTAAGGTGATCCATACGCTCAACTCACTCTGTATTGAAATGGATAACAGGTACGAACTCCTCAAACTGGCCATGGTACGTAATATTAAAGAGTACAATACCAAATTCAAAGCGAGAAAGTTAAACCCAAACGACGGGCATGTGTATCTGCCCTATATAGTGCTCGTAATAGATGAGTTTGCAGACCTGATCATGACAGCAGGCAAAGAAGTGGAAACACCACTGGCCAGATTGGCACAACTTGCCCGGGCTATTGGGATACATTTGGTTATTGCCACCCAGCGGCCGTCGGTTAATGTGATTACAGGACTTATAAAGGCCAATTTCCCGGCTAGAATAGCTTTCAGGGTTACCTCGAAGATCGATTCAAGGACCATTCTGGATCATCAGGGGTCCGAACAGCTAATAGGTCGTGGTGATATGCTCTTCACACAGGGTAACGATATGACCCGATTACAGTGTGCCTTTGTTGATACACCCGAAGTAGCTAAAATTACCGGGTATATCGGGTCTCAAAGGGCCTATCCCAGTGCACACCTGTTACCTGAATACGTTGGAGAAGAGTCTGGCACAGGTCTTGATTACGATATTTCAGAACGCGACGCTATGTTCAGAGATGCCGCAGAGGTAATTGTTACCGCCCAACAGGGATCGGCATCACTGATACAGCGAAAACTAAAATTGGGATATAACAGGGCCGGGAGGATTATAGACCAATTGGAAGCTGCCGGTATTGTTGGTCCTTTTGAAGGCAGCAAGGCCAGGCAGGTATTGGTGCCCGACATTTTAGCACTGGATCAACTATTGAAGAACGAAACACAGCAAACATGAAAAATATAGTAAGTATTTGCCTCATACTGATAGGCTTCAGTTTCTCATTCGCACAGGATGCTGCCCAGGCCGAGGCACTGCTTGATGAGGTGTATAACAAAGTTAGCGCGTACGCAAATATTCAGGTCGATTTTAAATATGCACTACAAAACACCGAAGCTAATATCAACCAGGAGACCCGTGGTGATGTCACGCTGGAAGGGGACAAATACCTTTTCAACTATTTAGGTTCGCAACAACTTTATGATGGAAAAAAGGTATATACCATTGTTCCTGAAAACGAAGAAGTTACAATAGAGGACCAAACTGAGGAGAATAATACCATAACGCCTTCCAAAATGCTGACTTTCTACAAGAAAGGCCATACTTATCAATGGGATATTCTACAGAATGTACAGGGGAGAAAAGTACAATATGTAAAACTCATCCCAATAGACACCAATTCGGAGATTGAATCCATTTTATTAGGTGTGGATGTTGAAACCAAGCATATTTACAAACTGATTGAGACGGGTAAGAACGGTACCAAAACTACCATCACTGTTAATTCTTTTAAAACGAATCAACCGATCTCAGAAACCTTGTTTACTTTTGATGAGGCGAAGTACCAGGAAGCAGGGTACTATATCATTAGAAACTAGAAAGTTGCGAATTTTAGATCAGTATATACTAGGTCGATTTCTCTATAATTTTACCAGTTCTTTCGTCATCCTGATGTTTATCTTCATCTTTCAGACGATCTGGCTGTTCATCGATGATCTGGCCGGTAAAGGACTGGACTTTATCATTATAGCGAAGTTTATTTTTTACCTCCTCCCTGACCTGACTGAAAAGGTATTACCTCTTACGGTACTGCTTTCTTCTATCATAACTTTCGGAAACTTTGCCGAAAACTATGAATTCGCGGCAATGAAGGCCTCAGGCATATCCCTCCAACGCTCTATGCTAAGCCTCATCATTTTCGTGGTATTCCTGGGTGGGGTAACATTTTTCTTTGCCAATAGTGTTATTCCCGCCTCTCAACAAAAGATATACAATCTCAGGCGGAATATCGCCAAAGTAAAACCGGCGGCCATAATACAGGAAGGTGTATTTAGTGATATTGAAGGCAGGAGCATTAAGGTTGAAAATAAATACGGGCCCAACGACCGTCTCCTGGATAATGTGATCATTCACGAAAAATCACGTCTGCAAAAGAACACGACCGTTATCAAGGCTAAATCCGGGGAATTTATCAGCAGCGAAGATTCTGAGGTTATTCAGCTGATTTTGAAAGACGGCAACTATTACGAAGATATTGAACCTAAATCGGGAGATGATAAAAGGCTGCAGCCCTTTGCCCGCGCCTACTTCGATAGCTATACCATCAATATTGAGCTCCCTGAGGAACAAGATCTGGAGGAAGACCGGAACGTCACCACCGATAAGATGAAAAACGTTTACAGGTTGAATAAGGATATCGACTCCCTCAAGAAAAACAATATCAAGGTCATTACGGCATTCTCCAAAAATATCACAGGTAGAATGGGAGCATTTACGACCGAAGAAGAGATTGATTCCATTACTGGAGAAGACGATGATCGCGTATTGGAGATACCCAAGGGCTACCAGCCCGAAGTGGAAGAAATTGGGCCCGACACTGTTAAAACCACTCAGGATATCATAGATCTCTATAAAAAATGGGAAAGAGACCAATTGCTTGCCTCCGCAAAAAATTCTGTGACCAACATTTTGAATTCGGTAGATGGTAAGAAAGAGGAATTGCAACGGAGATATAAGATCTACAATATGCATATACTCTCATTACACAAGAAATTTGCCCTGGCCCTATCTTGCATCATCCTTTTCTTTGTAGGTGCTCCGCTGGGGGCCATTATCAGGAAAGGGGGTATTGGGTTACCAATGGTAATAGCCATCGTTCTCTTTCTGGCCTACTATTTCATAGGGGTGTTTGCCGGAAATTATGCCAAAGAAGGCAACATCCATCCTATTCTCGGGGCATGGCTTTCTACCCTAATAATGTTACCTTTGAGCATTTATTTAACAAAAAGGGCTACAGCGGACCGTGGATTGATGGATTTCGGATACGTAGTGGAACGGGTAAAAGATATTTTCAGGAAGAAGAAAGACTGATATGATCACAACTAAAGAAGATAGAATACAGCTGAATACCATTGAGGAGGCTATTGCCGACATCCGGGATGGAAAGATCATAATTGTTGTAGATGATGAGAATCGGGAAAATGAAGGTGATCTTATCGCCGCTGCCGAAATGGTGACCCCTGAACTGATCAATTTTATGACTAAGCAAGGCAGGGGTCTGATTTGTGTTCCGCTCACGGAGGAACGCTGCGAAGCACTGAATCTCAATATGATGGTGGAAAATAATACAGTGATGCATCACACCCAGTTCACTGTTTCTGTGGATCTCATCGGGGAGGGATGTACAACTGGTATTTCAGTTCAGGACCGGGCTAAAACGGTCAGGGCTTTAGTCAATAAAACAACCCAACCACATCAATTGGGAAGACCGGGGCATGTATTTCCCCTCAGGGCCAAAAATGGAGGTGTGCTCCGCAGAACCGGACATACGGAAGCTGCTGTTGATTTTGCGAGACTGGCCGGTTTTGAACCCGCGGGAATTCTGGTGGAGATCCTGAATGAGGATGGTACCATGGCCAGATTACCGCAACTGGTTGAGGTTGCGAGAAAATTTGATCTCAAACTTGTTTCTATTGAGGATCTGGTAGCTTACCGGATGAGACACGATAGCCTGATAGATAAAAAGGAGTGTTTTGATATTGAAACAAGATTTGGTCAGTTTAAACTCCATGCTTATCAGCAGACTACAAACGACCAGGTACACCTGGCGCTTACCAAGGGAACATGGAAGCTCAATGAGCCTGTACTGACACGGATCAATTCTACGCTGGTAAACAATGATATTCTGGGAACTCTTACTAATAATGCCGACAAAAGACTGGATGATATGTTCCGTCTTGTTAATGAAGAAGGAAAGGGAGCTATTGTATTTATCAATCAACAGGCTAAGTCATTCGATCTGTTACAACGACTGCAGGGACTGAAGGAGAATCAGTCCAAGGGCATCATGAAAGCCCCCAAGATCGAAATGGATACGCGCGATTTTGGAATCGGAGCCCAGATACTTCACGATCTGGACATCACCAAAATGAGACTCATGACCAACTCTGCTCAGGCAAAACGGGTTGGTATCGTTGGCTATGGTCTTGAAATTGTGGATTACATCCCTTATTGATAAGGGCTCTCGAAAGAACTAAGATCTTTGATAGTAAAGGCTTATAAAAAAAGCATGCCGACCTAAATCGACATGCTCCAATCATAAACCAGACTACTAAATCACAATTTTGATCTCAGTGTTTTCCAGTTTGCATTAGCAGTGCTAACAAGTTTAGGCTCATCTCCATCTAACCATAACTGTTTGGCGTCAACCTCTACATCATTTAGGAAGAGGTAATACTTGCCATTGCTTACTAAAAACTTAGTAGGATCTACCCGGAACTTGGCTCCTGCATATACTCCAAAGGCACAGTATCCGCCGTATTGTGGCATATATCTTTCAGGATTTTTTTCAAAACTCTTTTTCTGGTCTGCAGAGGTAAAATAATATGCGATGTCTTTGTAAATCGACTTATACTGTTTCAGACCCCTCTGAGCGAGTCCCAGATCTAAATAGGA
>CAJHXL010000068.1_pt1 | contig 25241 bp, 13 predicted proteins | sample 9198601 | NCBI WGS metagenome assembly CAJHXL01 (sample SAMEA7708277, study PRJEB35096) | sediment metagenome | biome: marine neritic benthic zone biome [ENVO:01000025]; feature: sediment [ENVO:00002007]; material: shallow marine sediment [ENVO:03000034] sea grass bed [ENVO_01000059] ...
AACGATTTTTTTACATATGTTTAACCTTTGGATTTAAAATTAACTAAACTTAAAATTAACTATTTATGAAGATTACGCTACTTAAAAGCTTTTTACTAGTTGGAGCGATCTTATGCTTTGGGCTGGTTGAAGCGCAAGAAGTATCAGGTACAGTTTCTGATGTAAACGGACCTCTGCCCGGGGCTAGCGTTGTGGTAAAAGGTACGACTACTGGTACGCAAACGGACTTCGATGGTAACTATACTTTAAGTAACGTTGACGCAGACGCTACATTGGTATTTAGTTACATTGGGTATTCCACTCAGGAAATTGCCGTTAATGGTCAGACGACCATCAACGCCACTCTGGCTGAGGATGCCGAAGCACTTGATGAGGTAGTAATTATCGGTTACGGTACTACTACTGTAAAAGATGCTACGGGTGCTGTCGCTGCCGTGACGGCCGAAGAATTTAACTCAGGGGTCATTGCTTCTCCGGAACAATTGATTCAAGGTAAAACTGCCGGTGTGCAAATTACTCAGACGAGTGGTGAGCCAGGTGCAGGTGTGGATATCAGGATTAGGGGTACGAACTCAGTACGTTCGAACAACAATCCTCTATTCGTTGTTGATGGTGTTCCATTAGCAGGGGATGATACCTCAGCCGGTTCTGCAAGTATTGGGGTTGGATCATCTACTCCAAGAAACCCGTTAAACTTCCTGAATCCCGCGGATATTGAAAGCATGAGTATCCTGAAAGATGCATCTGCTACCGCGATTTACGGTTCCAGGGGTGCAAACGGTGTTGTTATCATTACTACGAAAAGTGGTAAGGTTGGAGGTGAAGGAATATGGGAACTGAATTCCACATTAAGTATTTCTTCTCCAGCTGAGGAATTCGATCTCCTTAAGCCAAGTGCCTTCCTGGCAGGTGTTGCCGATCTTGGAGGAAATGCAGGAGATTTAGACTTTGGTAATAATACCAACTGGCAGGACGTTGTTACAAGAACAGCTGCTTCTACAAACCAAAACCTTTCTTATTCAAAGAATTACGGTAAAGGAAATGTAAGAGCAACTTTCGGTTACGGCAAGCAGCTAGGTATTGTTGAAGAATCATCACTTGAGCGTATTACCGGTCGTGTAAACTGGTTACACAGATTCCTGGATGATAAACTGACAGTTAACATTCAGGCTACTGTCTCAAGGGTAAATGATGAATCACCACCACTTTCAGGTAGTGCCGGTTTTAACGGTGACTTGTTAGGTGCTGCTTACTCTGCAAACCCAACATGGCCTAATAGTGCTCAATTCGATCCAGGTGGTGGTCTTATAAACCCGACTAACCTGTTGCAATCATGGTTAAGCGAAGGTCAAACTGAGAGATTCCTTGGTAACGGTTGGGCAGAATACGCCATCACTGATGAATTAAAGGCTAAAGCGACCTTTGGTTTAGACCGTTCTTCTGCTACGAATGGATCGGCCATCAACAGAGATATATTTGGCCTTTCTAATGGTACAGCAGGTAACGGTAGAGGTTCTGTAAACGATGTAGAAGTACAGAACAGACTTTTGGAAATTACGTTGCAGTACAACAAATCATGGGATAATGTTACACTAGATGCACTTGTTGGTTACTCCTTCCAGGATTTCCACAGATGGGGCACTAATACAAGCGGTTGGGGATTCGGTACAAATAGTACAAATCAAATGATCGAAGATCTTAGGAGTAGCCGTAATGCTATTGAAGCTTCATTATCAGGTAGATATCAGCAGTACGGTAGAGATACGAATGCAGACCAGATCTTTGTTAACAGATTGTTCCCATCACCAACTACAGACTTTTCATCCAATGTAGTAATACCCGTTCGTTCGGTATTTACAGACACATTTGATTTTACTGATGAATTACAGTCGTACTTTGGTAGGGTTAACGTTGGATTATACAATAAGTACTTATTCACTGCTACTTTAAGAGCTGATGGTTCTTCTCGTTTTGGTGAAGACAACCAATACGGTTACTTCCCATCAGGTGCCTTTGCCTGGAAGATCAATGAAGAGAACTTCATAGGAGACAAGATCTCTACACTTAAGCTTCGTGTGAATGCTGGTCTCACAGGTAACCAGGAAGGTCTTGGTTATGGAAACTTTGTCAGACGAGAGCGCTACGGATTCCCTAATGGCGATGGTGGTATTCAGAATGATGGTACTATCGTTATACCAGGTACAGGACCAGTTTCTTTTGCGAACCCTGAACTGAAATGGGAGGAAACCTTCCAGTACGGTGCTGGTATCGACTTTGGTATTAATAATGACAGGATGACAATTACGGTTGATTACTATCGTAAGGATACTAAAGATCTTCTCTTGAGTATTCCTTCGGCTCAGCCATCTCCTCAGCCTTTCTTCTTCGAGAACTTACCAGCTACGTTGATCAACGAAGGTGTTGAATTTGCAATAGCATACGATTTTGTTCAGTCTGCTGACTTCAATTTTGATGCTAACTTCAACATTGCGTATAACTTTAACGAGCTACAGGACTTTGACGGGCAGATCCCTGCCGGTACGATTCGAGGTCAGGGTCTATCTCTGGCATTCGCTCAGATCCTCGCCGGAGATCAGCCATTGTTCTCATATTTCCTAAGGGAATTTGAAGGATTTGATGAAAACGGACAGCCAATTGGTGACCTTCAAACTTTTGTTGGAGAAGATGCTTTACCAGACATAAACGCTGGTCTGTCATTGAATTTCCAATATAAGAATTGGGATCTCTCTACCTTCTTTACAGGTCAGTTCGGCTTCTCTGTATATAACAACACAGCTAACGCATTCTTTACTGCAGGATCCCTTGCTAACGGACGTAACGTAACAACAAACGTTCCTGGAAACGGAGAATCTGCAAATGCAGCTGCGGAAGTTTCTACAAGATTCCTAGAAGAGGGAGATTTTGTTAGATTCCAGAACGCAACCCTTGGCTACAATGTGCCTCTTAGTGGAGAGGGAGCCATTAAAAGTTTGAGATTGTCTCTGACAGGACAAAACTTATTCCTCATTACAGATTATAGCGGTTTAGATCCGGAAGTAAGTACAAACCCGGCACAGTTCGATCTTTTGAACGGACTGCCAACAGCAGGAATTGATTATACTTCTTTCCCAAGGCCAAGAACCTTTACTTTCGGCTTAAACGCAACCTTTTAAATAAAAAATTAGATCATGAGAAGAAAAAATTTCAAGTTTTATGGATTACTGGCCTTGGCGCTGGTATTCGTTGCCTCTTGTACCGATCTGGAGCTAGAAGAATCAGACTCCATAATCAGTACGGATGCAGGTGGTGGATTTAGCGGTGTTGAAGATGTTACTGCCGCCATTGATAACCTCTATAATGGTTTTAACCGTCTAGGGGATCAGGCAAACTTCTACGCACTTCAGGAAGTGGCTACTGATGAGCAATTAGTACCTACCAGAGGTACTGACTGGGGTGATAACGGTATCTGGAGAACACTCCATGCCCACACCTGGGCTCCGGGACACCAGTATATTTTGAATACATGGAATAACTGGAACCAGACAATCTTTCTTGCCTCTGAAGTAATAGACAGCAGAAGTAGTCCTACTACTGAAGAAGAAGCTCAGGCTCGCTTTGTTCGTGCATTTGCTACCTGGGTTATAATGGATATGTATGGTCAGGCTCCCTTTAGAGAAGTAGACGCTGCACCGCAAGACGTTCCAACGGTTCGTTCAAGAACAGAAGCCTATGCCGATGTTATTGCGGATTTGGATTTTGCCATAGCTAACTTACCTTCTGTTGCAGGTGGCGATGTGGCCAATCAGAACAGAGGTACGGTAGCAGCTGCCCGATTCATGAAAGCACGTGTTCTTTTGAACTCTGGCGTTTATTCAGGATCAGGTGCTCCTGACAGTGCTGCTCTTAATGAGGTAGTAAGTCTGGTAGACGCTATTGAAGCTGAAGGTTATGCACTACAAGCTGGATACTTTGAGATCTTTGAAGAATCTGCTGATACTGAAACTATTTTCTGGCTTCCAACCAGTGTTGGTAACAGGATCTGGAATGGTGCTCACTATAACACTGTTGCGCCTGACAATACAGGAGGTGGATGGAATGGTTTTGCCACACTATCCGAATTCTATGATATGTTCGAAGGACCAGCAAATGACAACACAGCAAGTGCCGGGCAGGAAGAGCGTAGAGGATGGGTTCCGGATGCTACCAATGCAGATGATACCAATTTAGGTTTCGCCTATGGATTCTTCGTAGGTCAGGCTTATGACATTAATGCTAATCCACTAAATACACGACCTGGTCCTCCACTTGTTTTCACACGTGAATTACCTGGTCTGATCGGTAATGGAGAAGCCACTGGTATACGTATTATCAAGTATCACCCGGTTAATGGATCGTTTACTAACCACGAAATCATCTTCAGATTTGCAGATGCTCACCTTATGAGAGCAGAGGCTTACCTGAGAGGAGCAGGTGGTGGTGATGCCACAGCTGAAGTAAACGAGTTGAGAGTACTTCGAGGTGCTACGCCACTCGGTAGTGTTACTGAAGCCAATTTACTGGATGAAAGAGGACGAGAGCTTTATGTTGAAGCTATCAGGAGAACTGATATGGTTCGCTTTGGACAGTTCACCAGAGATTGGGAGTTTAAAGAGCCTGCCTCTGTTGGAGATGTCAACAAGAACCTCTATCCTATTCCAACGAATGCACTTTTATCTAACCCGAATCTGGTTCAGAATCCCGGGTACTAGAATAATAACAAATAATTTATGGAGAACCCTGACGGTAAACGTCAGGGTTTTTTTTTGCCCTCTTGCCAGTCTATCATAAATACAATATCTTCCAAGGACAATACTCCAAACTAAATAATGTACTTCATAGGTTATGATATAGGCAGTTCCTCTGTAAAAGCTGCTATTGTCCATGCAGATACTTCAGTACCTCTTGCCGTCCTAAACGAACCGGCAGAGGAAATGGGTATGATCAGCCTGCAAAACGACTGGGCAGAACAAGACCCTGATGCCTGGTGGAACTATCTGTGTATAGCTACAAAGCGCTTGCTCAAAGAAAACCATTTAAAGCCGGAACAGATCCGGGGAATAGGTATTTCTTACCAGATGCACGGACTTGTGGTCATAGACAAGGAAGGTAGGTCGCTGAGAAACAGTATTATTTGGTGCGACGGCAGAGCAGTCCATATTGGCAATAAGGCCTTTGATGAACTCGGTCAACAACTGTGCTCTGAGCACTTGTTGAATTCACCTGCCAACTTCACTTCATCCAAACTAAAGTGGGTAAAAGAGAATGAAGCGGAGCTCTATGGTAGAGTCCACAAGTTCATGCTGCCTGGCGATTACCTCGCCTTTAAGTTGAGCGGGAGTTTAAATACTACCATACCCGGACTGTCGGAAGGCATTCTATGGGATTTTAAAGAGAAAGAGCTAGCCGGCTGGCTGTTAGATCACTATGAATTAGACAGAAATCTCGTACCTGAACTTGTACCCACCTTTTCAGAACAGGCCAAGGTAAATAAGAAAGGAGCACTGGAGACTGGTCTGAAGGAGGGTACCCCCATTCTCTACAGGGCCGGTGACCAACCTAATAATGCCTTGTCGCTCAACGTATTTAATCCGGGAGAGGTGGCTGCTACGGGTGGTACATCCGGGGTATTTTATGCAATTACTGACCAGCTCTCGGTGAAGGAAAGTGCACGTGTGAATAATTTTGCTCATGTAAATTACAGCAAAGACTTACCAAGGATAGGCAAACTATTATGTATCAACGGGGCGGGCATTCTCTACCGCTGGTTGCTCAATAATCTGGACGTAAGCTCTTATGAGGAAATGAATGAACTTGCCAATAATGTTGAAGTGGGGTCCGGTGGAATAAGATTTTTACCATTTGGCAACGGTCCTGAAAGAATGCTCAACAATAAGAATATAGGAGCCGGTTTAGCAGGTCTGGATCTGAACCGGCATACCAAGGCTCATTGCTGCAGGGCTGCTTTGGAAGGGATCGCCTTTTCATTTGTCTATGGAATGGAAATTCTCAAATCCGATGGTATTCAGACATCAGTAATAAGAGCAGGTAATGACAATTTATTTCGCTCCGAAATCTTTTCGCAGACGATTGCCGAATTGATTGAACAGGAAATTGAGATATACAATACCACTGGGGCTGTTGGGGCAGCCCGTGCCTGCATGCTCAGTGAGAAGGGTGAATCGCAATTTGCAGAAAACATGCGCGCTGAAGACTATCAAAAGTCTTTTGTACCCAATGGTAGAAAAAACAGCTATGAAGAAGCTTATGGTCAATGGCTTAAAGAATTGAAAACGGCATTAAAAAACAACTAATATGGCACTGATTGGGAATAAGGAATATTATAAAGGAATAGGTGATATCAACTATGAGGGAAAGGATTCAGATAATCCGTTTGCCTTCAAATATTACAATCCGGAACAAATTGTGGCCGGTAAAAGTATGCGAGATCATCTGAAATTCGCCGTCGCCTATTGGCACTCTTTCTGCGGAACCGGTGCAGATCCTTTCGGACCAGGCACACTGAATCATCCCTGGGATCAACCATCAGACCCTATGGAAGCTGCCCGGGAAAAGGCAGACGCGGCCTTCGAATTCATTACAAAGATGGGCTTTGATTATTTCTGCTTTCACGATTATGACCTCGTTCGGGAAGGGGGTTCATTGGCAGAGTCAGAGAAGAGGCTCATGACTATTGTCGATTATCTAAAGGAAAAAATGACTGCCTCCGGGGTAAAATTGCTCTGGGGCACGGCTAATTGCTTCTCCAATCCCAGATATATGAATGGGGCCGCTACCAACCCGGATTTTGATGTAGTCGCCAGGGCCGGCGGTCAGGTGAAACTGGCACTCGATGCCACAATAGCGCTTTCCGGTGAAAATTATGTCTTTTGGGGTGGCCGTGAAGGCTACATGTCATTGCTTAATACGAATATGAAGAGAGAACTCGATCATATGGGCAGGTTTCTGGCAATGGCAAGAGACTATGCGAGAAAGTCAGGGTTTCAGGGTACTTTCTTTATAGAGCCCAAGCCTATGGAACCCATGAAGCATCAGTATGACTTTGATGCCGCCACTGTAGTCGGGTTCCTGAATCAATATGGTTTGCAGGATGATTTTAAGCTGAATGTTGAAGTGAATCACGCCACACTGGCAAGCCACTCCTTTGCCCATGAGCTGGAAGTGGCCGCTGCTCACAATATGCTTGGTAGTATTGATGCCAATCGTGGCGATTACCAGAACGGCTGGGATACCGATCAATTCCCGAATAATATAACTGAAGTCACCGAGGCTATGCTTATCATACTTCAGGCCGGTGGTTTACAGGGCGGCGGTATCAATTTTGATGCTAAAATTCGCCGGAACTCCACTGATACCGACGATATTTTCCACGCTCATATTGGCGGTGCCGACACCTTCGCACGGGCATTGCTCGTTGCTGATAAGATTATTTCCTCCTCTACTTATACCAGGCTAAGAGAAGAACGCTATAGTTCATTTGACAAGGGTAAAGGGAAAGATTTTGAAAACGGTAGCCTGAAATTAGAAGATCTGTACGAGATCGCTTTGGAAGGTGACGAACCTGTTCTACGCAGTGGAAAACAGGAATTATTTGAAAATATCATCAATCAATATATCTGATGTCATAAATGAATAAGTTGATTAATTCTTACATATCCTGCCAGTTGCCAACCACAATTAAAATCCTGAGACATAATTAATCATTACTTCTTTTTTAACTAAAGCTGGCAATAACCAACTAAAAACTGCCAATTACAACCACTATGACTTCTTCCTTCGGATTCTGGGATTATATGATCTTTATTGCATATGCCTGCCTGATCCTCGGTGTGGGTCTATACGTCTCCAGGGACAAAAAAGGACATCAAAAAAACGCCGAAGATTACTTCCTGGCCGGTAAATCTTTGCCGTGGTGGGCTATCGGAGCATCGCTGATCGCTGCCAATATTTCCGCTGAGCAGTTTATCGGCATGTCCGGTTCGGGATTCGCCGTTGGCCTTGCCATCGCTTCTTATGAATGGATGGCAGCTGTTACACTATTGATAGTTGGCAAATTCTTTCTTCCCATTTTTATTGAGAAGGGACTTTACACCATTCCAGAATTTGTAGAACAAAGATATTCAACAACTTTAAAGACTATACTGGCCGTTTTCTGGATTGCGCTATACGTATTTGTCAACCTTGCCTCCGTACTCTATCTGGGGGCTCTGGCCCTGGAAACCATAATGGGCATCAAAATGGTTTATGGCGTCATAGGCCTGTCTTTATTTGCCGCGGCCTACTCCCTTTATGGAGGGCTGTCTGCTGTTGCATGGACAGATGTGATCCAGGTTACCTTCCTGGTTTTGGGTGGTATGATCACCTCATACCTGGCCCTGAATGCCGTTTCCGACGGTCAGGGTGTTTGGGTGGGTATGAAAAACATCTATGAGGCCGTCCCTGATAAGTTTGTCATGATCCTTGATAAATCAAACCCGGAATACAAAAACCTGCCCGGCCTGGGAGTGCTCGTAGGCGGACTCTGGGTGGCCAATCTTTACTATTGGGGTTTTAACCAGTATATCATTCAAAGGACGCTGGCTGCTAAATCACTGCGAGAATCTCAGAAGGGAATTGTTTTTGCCGCATTCCTCAAGATCATAATCCCATTTATTGTTGTGATTCCGGGTATTGCAGCTTATGTGATGATCAATGATCCGGCTATAATGGATCGCCTGGGTAATATGGCCATGAACAATGTACCCTCATTAGCACAAGCTGATAAGGCATATCCCTGGCTCCTGCAATTCCTGCCTGTAGGATTAAAAGGTGTTGCTTTTGCCGCCCTGGCCGCCGCTGTGGTCTCCTCCCTGGCATCGATGCTGAATTCTACATCAACCATTTTTACAATGGATATTTACAGGCAGTACATCAATACTGATGCATCTGACAAAACCACTGTAAATATCGGAAGGCTTTCCGCTGCAGTTGCATTGGTCATAGCATGTATCATGGCCCCACTACTTGGTGGAATAGATCAGGCCTTTCAATTTATACAGGAGTATACCGGTCTGGTAAGTCCCGGTATCCTTGCTGTTTTCATTATGGGCCTTTTCTGGAAGAAATCGACAAACAGAGCAGCCATCGTCGGAGCGCTAGTCTCTATACCTATCGCCTTGTATTTCAAAGTAGGCCAGAACGGATGGTCTGACAGTCCGGTATTTGTAGACATACCATTCCTGGATCAAATGGGGTACACCACTTTGCTGACTATGGGTGTCATTATCCTGGTTAGTCTAACACAAAATAAGGGAGATGACGATCCAAAGGGTATTCCCCTTCCAAAAAAGCTTTTCAAGACCGGGCCTGTTTTCAATATCGGTGCTTTCGCTGCATTGTTGATAATTGCAGCCATCTATGCCATGTACTGGAACTAGCAACAAAATTGAGACACTACACAAAACTATAGCTCAAAATACCATAGGTTTCTGCTACAATCCCGGTATTAGGAAATAATCCATTATATTCACAACTTCAAGTGAGCTCTGAGCTGGGGCTCTCTGAAAAACAAAAACCAAAACCAGGCAATAGAATAACTAACCAAACCCTTAACAAAATGGCTGATCAGCACCAGAAATCCACACACATCGAGAGTTATAATTTACCCAAGGTCATCTTTTTGGCCTTCGTTGCGGCCATAGGTGGCTTCTTATTTGGATTTGACAGCGGAGTGATAAATGGTACTGTAGATGCCTTACAGTCTGCCTTTGACTCAGATGCCACAGGTACTGGGTTTAATGTTGCCTCAGTACTCCTCGGTTGTGTTGTAGGTGCCTTTTTCGCAGGTACACTGGCCGACAGGTTCGGAAGAAAACCAATGATGTTGACCGCAGCTGTGGTTTTTATCATTAGTGCCTGGGGTTCCGGTATCTCGCAGGGTTCACTGGAGTTTGTTATCTATCGATTAGTTGGTGGTTTGGCAGTAGGTGCGGCCAGTATACTGGCACCGCTCTATATCAGTGAAATTGCCCCTTCGAAAATCAGAGGCCGACTGGCAACATTACAACAACTCATGATCGTTATTGGCCTGTTTATGGCATTTATGAGTAATTATTCACTGGTTGGGATATCCGGCGGTGCCGAGGAAGAGCTTTGGATGGGATTTCAAACCTGGTCATGGATGTTTTGGGCTGAAATATTACCGGCATCTATATTCGTACTTGTGTTGATCTTCATCCCTGAATCACCAAGGTATTTAGTAGCTTCCAACCGATCCGAAAAAGCGATCAAAGTACTTGCTGGTATAAGCAATGTTGCGGACGCCACGGCCAAGGTGGCAGACATAAAATCAACGGTAAGACAGGATAGCCGTCCGAAACTCAGTGATATCATCAGTAAATATACCGGTAAAATCCATCGATTGGTTTGGGTTGGTATCGGTATTGCCATACTGCAACAGTTTACGGGTATTAATGTAATATTCTATTACGGTGCCACACTCTGGCAAGCCGCAGGATTTACAGAGGCCGATGCACTGCTTACCAATGTCATTAGTGGAAGTGTCAATATATTTTTCACAATGGTCGCTGTTGTACTGATAGATAAAGTAGGCCGAAAGCCTTTGCTGCTGGTAGGTTCTATCGGACAGGCGGTTATGCTGGGGGTACTTGCCTATCTTTTTGGAACGGCAACCGTAGATAGTGCCAATAATCTTATCCTGGAAGGAAATAATGGCACCTATGCCCTGATAGCGGCTAATGCTTACATTGCCTTTTTTGCAGCCTCATGGGGTCCGGTTATGTGGGTTATGCTTGGGGAAATGTTTCCGAATCAATACAGAGGCGCTGCCCTGGCCGTTTGCGGGATTGCCCAGTGGGGATCTAACTTCACCATAACGATGACTTTCCCCATTATGTTGACATATTTAGGGCTCGGGTTTTCTTATGCTGTTTATGCGCTCTTTGGCATAGTGGCATATTTCTTTGTCAAGTCCTTTGTTAAAGAGACCAAGGGCAGAAGTCTGGAAGATATGTCGCGTGAACAGGAAGAGGAAGAAAGAAAGCACGCCCAGGCGGCACAATGAAATAAGTAATTTCCATCAGATTTCTTGCTCGTACTTTGCATACGGTTAGGAGGAAGCAACGGAAACTGATTGATAACTACAGGGTCAATAGTGTCAAAATGCTCTGATCTGCATGGCACAGGCGTCCTTAAACAAAACCTGCCTTTTTCTGAATTTCAGCTGTAGTCAGGAGGGAAACATTAACGTCCTAAAGATTCCTTATTCCTTGCAGTTTACGTATATTGCCGTCCTATTTTCAGTCAGATCATGGGAAGATTTTTGGGGATAATTCTGGCATTTTGTTTACTTTTTTTATCGTGTGACAGCTCTGAAAAGAAACGTTTCAGCAAAATATCTCCTTCCCATTCAGGAATCAGATTCACGAATGCGCTTACGGATACGCCTGAGCTGAACATCCTTACCTATCTCTACTATTATAATGGCGGAGGAGTGGCCACAGCAGATTTTAACCTAGACGGCCTGCCCGATCTGTATTTTACCTCTAATCAGGGTGCCGATAAGCTGTACCTCAACCTGGGCGGACTGCAATTCCGGGATATAACCAAGGAGGCGGGTATTGACAATGAAGGAAACTGGACTACTGGTGTTTCCCATGTAGATATAAACAATGACGGATTACTGGATCTATACATATGCCGTATTGGAAATTATCGCGGTATTGAAGGCAGGAATAAGCTATATATTAACCAGGGTGTTCAAAATGACGGTATCCCTGTTTTTAAGGAAATGGCTTCCTCCTATGGGCTGGATTTTTCCGGCTTCTCAACACAGGCTGCTTTTCTCGACTTTGATCTGGACGGGGATCTCGATATGTACTTACTGAATCACTCTGTACATCCTAACAGTAATTATGGCAAAGGATCCGTTCGAAAAGATATAGACCCACTCTCGGGAGACCGCTTTTATGAGAACCGGGGAGAAGAATTTGTTGATATATCTGAAAAAGCCGGGATCTTTCAGGGTCGGATAGGTTACGGCTTAGGAATTGGGGTAAGCGACCTGAACGGCGATCTTTATCCCGATATCTATGTAGGGAACGATTTTTTTGAGAATGATTATCTATATATGAATCAGGGTGATGGTTCGTTTTTGGAGGTCATCTCAGGTGATAATAATCCTCTCGGACATACATCGCATTACTCTATGGGTAACGACCTTGCCGATGTAAATAATGACGGACTCACGGATATCATTTCCCTGGATATGCTTCCGGAAGACCTGGAAACTTACAAAACTTCAGGCCTTGAATACCCTTTTCCCACTTATTCCTATTATCTGAAAAACGGTTATTCGCCTCAATACATGCAGAATACGCTCCACCTGAATCTCAATGAGGGGAAATTTAGTGAGGTGGCACATATGGCTGGGATCTCTGCATCAGAATGGTCCTGGGGCGCCCTCATCGCGGATTACGATAATGACGGTCATAAAGATGTATTCATTTCCAATGGCATCAAAGGGGCTACCAACGATATGGACTTCATAAACTTCATCGCCAATGAAAATATCCAGAAACGGATATCCATGGGGATGTCGGCGGAGGACATGGCCTTTATTGACGAGCTCCCCATCAAAAAAGTACCGAATTACTTTTTTAAAAATAATGGAGATCTGAGCTTCACGGATGCTACTGATTTGTGGTTTGAACGAGAAGATTCATTCAGTAATGGATGTGTCTATGCCGATCTGGACCTGGATGGCGACCTGGACATCGTGGTGAACAACATAGATGCTGAGGCCCATATTCTTGAAAATACCACTAGTTCAGATCCCGGCAGCAACTATCTTTCAGTGAAATTTGACGGAGCTGCAAGTAATCGATTCGGCATTGGAGCACGTATTGCTGCTTACAAGGATTCCTCTGTCTATTCATATGAAAATTATAGTACCCGGGGATATTTGTCAGCAATTGAACCCAAAGTACATATCGGACTCGGTACTATAGAGAGTCTGGATTCTTTAAGGGTGATCTGGCCGGGAGGTAAAACAGAACTTCTGAAAGACGTTCCTGCCAACAGGGAAATAGTGCTAGCCGAAGGAAGTGCAGCTGGTGAAGTTAATAGGTTGTCCCTCAAATCGGAGGGAAAACACCTGCAAATGCTAAGAACTACGCTGCCTTATTCGCATGAAGACCCCCCTACCCTGGAATTTGATAGAGATCCGCTGGTACCGTTCGTCAGCACGAATGAAGGACCGGATATTTCCGTTGCGGATGTTAACAGGGATGGGCTGGACGATCTGTTTATGAGCGGGGCCAAAAACAGGGCTTCAAAACTACTTCTCCAATTAAAAGAAGGCGGATTTGAGGCCAGTCAGGAGGAACTTTTTGAAATAGACGCCCTCAGTGAAGATGTGGCCCATATCTTCTTCGACAGCAATGGCGATCAATATCCAGACCTGCTTGTGGTCAGTGGTGGAAACGAATTTCAAAAAGGAACTGCACTGCGGCCTCGTCTTTATATCAATGATAATGGCACTTTGAAAAGAGACAGTGTTCAGTTTCGAGATATTGAATTAAACGCGTCGGCTGTTGAGGCCACTGATATGGATGGAGATGGAGACATGGACATAGCTATCAGCTCAGACCTGGTACCCTGGGAATATGGGGAAACTCCGCGTCAGTATCTTTTCCACAATAATGGGTCGGGGCAATTTACAGAGGTTACAGACACAACCTCACCGCAGTTTAGGAATCTTGGTAATACTAAAGACATTTTTTGGGCAGACCTCGACGGTAATGGATGGAAAGATCTGATAGCCGTAGGTCATTGGATGCCCGTATCTGTATTCATGAACGACGGAACCACATTGACACTTCAGGAAAACAATGGCCTGGATTATTCCCACGGCTGGTGGAACACGGTTTACGCTGATGATTTTGATAATGATGGCGATATTGATCTGGTCTGTGGAAATTGGGGGGAAAACAGCAAATTCAGAGCAGAAAAAGAAGAACCGATCACCTTGTACAGACAGGATTTCGACAATAACGGCAGTGTGGAAACACTTGTAACATATGTATATAAGGACCGGGAAACCCCTTTTGCATCAAAGGATGAATTAGTAAAGCAAATGCCTTTCCTCAACAAGAAATTCCTCTCCTACAAAGCATTTGCCGCAGCCAGCCTGGATGAACTATTTGGTGCAGAATCCCTGAAAACAGCAAAGGCTAAATACGTATATACTTTGCAAAGTGTCTATGTAGAAAATATGGGCAATGGTCAGTATAGCATGACACCACTGCCCAGGATCGCACAAACAAGCTGTATCCAGGATATTGAGATTACAGATTATGACCGGGATGGATTTAAAGACCTGATCCTGATAGGTAACAACTTCGAAATTAGCACTCAATTGGGTAGGATGGATGCATTACATGGCGTAATTTTGCGAAATGAACAAAATGGCAGCTTTAAGTGGTCTCAAAACCAGGGATTTAACATCCGGGGCGCCGCTAGGGCAATAGAAAATATAGCAATCGAAGATGAGGCCTGTTTTATAATAGGCTTGAATAATGACAGTCCTGTTCTGTTAAAAAAATCGAATCACTAAAATGAAATTACCTAACCTTAAGTATTTATTGGTTTTATCGGCATTTCTGGCAGTACTGAGCTCCTGTTCAGAAGACAAAAGTAATATGAAGGAAGTCGAGACCGAGAAAACACTTTTTACATTACTGACTTCGGACAAAACCGGAATTGATTTCATCAACCAGGTTAAAAACCAGAAAGATTTTAACATTTTCAAATACCGTAATTTCTACAATGGTGGAGGTGTGGCCGTAGGAGATATCAATAATGATGGCCTGGCCGACATCTATTTCACCGGAAATATGGTGGGCAATAAGCTTTACCTCAATAAGGGAAATATGCAATTTGAAGATATTTCCGAATCTGCCGGTGTTGTAGGATCCAAACCCTGGTCTACAGGCGTGGTCATGGCAGATATCAATGCCGATGGCCTGCTGGATATTTATGTGAGTAATGCGGGGAATATGGAGGGCAACAATCATGACAATGATCTCTACATCAACAACGGCGATCTTACCTTTAGCGAGAAGGCCAGCGAGTTTAATCTTGCTGAAACCGGTTTTTCCACCCATGCTACATTTTTCGATTATGACAAAGACGGTGATCTGGATGCCTATATTCTGAACAACAGTAATATCCCGGTGAGCAGTTTGGGTTATGCCGAGCAACGTGAGATCAGGGCCCAGGATTGGGAAAAAGTTCCCCATATATTCAGAGGAGTGGGCGATATGCTTTTGCGGAATGATGGTGAACGTTTTACCGATGTAAGCGAAGAGGCCGGAATATACGGGAGCCTTATTGGTTTTGGTCTGGGTGTCATGGTAACGGATATCAACAAGGATCTTTACCCGGACATCTATGTTTCCAATGACTTCTATGAAAGAGATTATCTCTATATCAATAACCAGGACGGTACCTTTACAGAGGATATCAAAAACTGGATGTCGCATCTTTCACTTTCGGCCATGGGTATCGATCTTGCAGACATCAACAATGACGGTCATGCAGAGATCTTTATTACCGATATGCTTCCCGAAGCGGAAGAGAGAGTCAAATCTGTGATGGAATTTGAAGGGTATAATATTTATAAGTTAAAACAGAGCAAAGACTTCTACCAGCAATACATCCAGAATACCCTCCAATTAAACAATGGTAACGGTTCCTTTTCTGAGATCGCATATTACAGCGGAGTCGATGCCACTGACTGGAGCTGGGCCGGACTACTCTTTGATATGGATAATGATGGTCTGCGGGATATATTCATTACCAATGGTATTAATCACGATCTGACCGACCTGGATTTTGTTGATTTCTTTGCCAATGAGATCATACAGAAAATGGCCCTTACCGGAAGGAAGGAATCTATTGATTCCATCATCCAGAAAATGCCCGTACGACCTCAACCAAATTATGCGTACAGGAACAAGGGCGATGTAACCTTTGACAATGCAAATAAATACTGGGGGTTTGAAGTTCCAAGTATGTCTAATGGTGCAGCCTATGGCGACCTCGATAACGACGGAGATCTGGATCTGGTAATCAACAATGTAAATATGGAGGCCTTCCTCTACGAAAACCATTCAGATTCACAAACAGATAACAATTTCCTCAAACTGAAATTGGAAGGTCCGGAACGCAATCAATTTGCAGTGGGAAGTACGGTTATGCTGTACTACGATGACAATGTTGTTCTACAGGAGCTTATGCCCTCCAGAGGATTTCAATCTTCAATGGACTATGTATTGACCATAGGTTTAGGCAACACAGGAAGCATAGATTCCCTGAGAGTAATATGGCCGGATGACAGAAGTCAGAAATTCAATGAGATTAGTGCGAACCAGACCTTGGTCCTTAAACACAATGAGGCCACTGAAAATTTCAAGGCGCAGAAGGCGATACAAAAAAGATCACTTATCAGGGAAATTAATAACGACAGATTGGTGAGCCATGAGGAGAATCCTTATAACGACTTTGATTACGAAGGTCTGATATATATGAAACTCTCTCAGGAAGGCCCTGCACTTGCCGTTGCCGATATAGATGGAGATGGAAATGAAGATGTATTTGTTGGAGGTGCCAAAGGTCAGCCAGCAACCGTTTACCTTCACAATGGAGGAGGTTCTCTCAGAAGTTCTGTACAGGCAGCATTCCAGAAAGATGCGAATTTTGAAGATACAGCGGCTTCATTCCTCGATGCTGATGGGGACGGTGATATGGACCTTATTGTGGGGAGTGGTGGTAACGAGGTAGGTGAGGAAAACTCTTATAGGGCGCGCCTGTATTTGAACGATGGCAATGGAAAATTTTCAGCTTCGGATAACAAATTACCATCCACTTTTAAGAATATTTCCACTATTTCGGCTTCAGATTTTGATGGTGACGGGGATACAGATGTCTTCATCGGCTCGCGAAGCGTGGTGGGCACCTATGGTGTAGATCCGGATCACCTGTTCCTGGAAAATAACGGAGATGGTTCTTTCTCCGATGCCACAGAACGTCTGGCGTATGATCTGAAAGATGCCGGGATGATCACTCATGCGATCTGGACCGATATGGACGGGGATGGCAAAAACGATTTGGTGACTACTTCTGAATGGGGCACGCCAAAGGTCTATAAGAACAACGGAAGACGACTGTCTCATATGGAAACTACACTAGATAGTCTTCACGGCTGGTGGAATGTGGTGGAATCTGCTGATCTGGACAATGATGGTGACAATGACCTGATCCTTGGTAATCAGGGTAGTAATATACACTACAGGCCGGATGAGGCACATCCGATGAAAATGTGGGTCAATGATTTTGACGATAATGGGACCATTGAGCAGATCGTTACACAGCATATTGACGGCAATGACTATCCGATACACCAGAAAAAGGATCTGACAACGCAGATGGTAAAACTCAAAAAGCAGAATTTAAAAGCTTCGGACTATGCCAGAAGGACCATACAAGAACTCTTTGAGCCTGAAATTTTTGAGACAGTGATCCAAAAACAAGCCTCCTATTCAGAGTCAGTAATTGCCGTAAACCAGGGAAATGGTACATATACCATTAAAAAGTTACCCAGCAATGTGCAGCTTTCCTGCGTATGTGGCATAACATGTTCCGATGTGAACAATGATGGCAATCTGGACCTCATCATGGGTGGAAATAATTTCGAATTCAAGCCGCAGTTCTCAAGACTTGATGCCAGTTACGGCAATGTACTCTTAGGAGATGGCAAGCTCGGTTTTGAATGGCAGGAATACAAAACGGCCGGTTTCTTTGTCAGGGACGAAATAAAGCACCTGAAATCCTTTAGAGATAAAGAAGGGAACACCTATATGATTGCGGCGATCAATGAAAACAAACCGAAAATCTTTGCACTTGATGAATAGGAAGTTCGCCTGCATTTTCGCTTGTGTCTTTCTGGTTATCAGTTGCAAAAAGGAAGGCGATTTATTCAGTAATCCGGAGGGATCTGAGACAGGCATCGATTTTGTCAATACCATCACGGAATCTGACGATTTAAACATTCTGGACTACCTCTATTTCTATAACGGTGGCGGCCTTGCCATCGGGGACATCAATTCCGATGGCCTTCCAGATATCTACTTTTCCGGTAACCAGGTAAAGAATAAGCTATACCTGAATAAAGGCGGTATGAAGTTCGAGAATATTACAGAACAAGCCGGTGTTGCAGGTAATAGCAGTTGGAATACCGGTGCAGTCATGGGAGATGTTAACGGTGACGGCTTACTGGACATCTATGTCTGTGCTGTGGTTGGACTTAAAGGGTTTGACGGTCACAACGAATTATTTATCAATAATGGCGACGGGACCTTTACGGAACGTGCAGCAGAATTTGGTCTGGATTTTGACACTTACAGCTCATCCGCGGCTTTTTTGGACTATGACCTGGATGGAGACCTGGATATATACCTGCTGAATCATGCCATACATACCCAGGAATCGTTCGGCAAGGCTTCGCTGAGGGAAAAAAGAAATTTCCAGACAGGCGATAAATTGTTGCGCAATGAACAGGGTAAGTTTACCGATGTCAGTGAGGAAGCCGGGATTTACGGAGGTATAAATAGCTATGGCCTTGGAGTGGCTGTAGCAGACTTTAACAAGGACGGCTTTCCCGACATATATGTAGGTAATGATTTTCATGAGGATGACTACTATTATCTCAACAATGGAGACGGAACATTTGATGAAAGTCTAAAGGAGAAGTTTGGGTTTTCCACAAGGTTTTCAATGGGGAATGACGTCAGCGATATCAATCACGACGGTTGGGTAGATATTATCTCTCTTGATATGCTGCCGGAGGATGAGTCCGTGCTTAAATCTTCTGAAGGGGATGATAACATCCAGACCCAGCGTATGCGCACAGAACAGTACGGCTATCACTATCAGTTTACCAGGAATATGCTCCATTTGAACAGGCAGGATGCTGGTTTTAGCGAAACTGCTTTATACAGTGGTATAGCGGCCACGGACTGGAGTTGGAGCGCACTATTTGGCGATTATAACCAGGACGGCGAACAGGATATTTTTATATCCAATGGTATTCCAAAAAGACCCAACGACCTGGATTTTATAAATTTCGTATCCGACGAACAGATCAAAAAGAAAATCAACAATACCAAGTTGGTAGACCAGAACGCCCTGGATATGATGCCATCCGGGAATACGCACAACTATGTCTTCAGGGGAAGGTCAGACCTGGAATTTGAAGATATGTCCGGAAAATGGATCCTGAACGATACTACTATCTCAGGAGCCACGGCTATGGCCGATCTTGACAATGATGGGGATCTGGACCTGGTAACCAATAATTTAAATGGTCCGGCCTCTGTTTACACTAATAAAACAGATACTAAAGCTTCCTTTCTGAAGCTGCAATTCAATTACTCAGGAGCTAATAAATTTGGCATCGGCACCAAGGTCTATTCCTACCACAATGGAATCATGCAGTACAAAGAGTTATACACAGTACGCGGATTTCAGGCTTCTTCGGAGCCGATAGTACATTTGGGCTATGGAAATGCGGCTATGGTCGACTCGCTGCGGATTGTGTGGCCCGATAAGACCTCCCAACTTCTCACGGCTATCGAGACCAATCAAACACTTACCTTAAGACCAGAAAATACAGTAGCATACAGTTACAGGTCCCCTATAAAGTCTGCAGATTATCAATTTGAAAAGGTTGAAGGTAATCTGGGCATCGACTTTATCCACCGGGAAGACAACTACCTCGATTTTAACAGGCAAAAACTGATCCCTTACCAGGTTTCCGACAGGGGTCCGGCTACAGCCATCGGGGATCTTGACGGTGACGGAAAGGAGGATATCTTCTTTGGAGGCTCAAGGGGAGCTACCTCAAAAATTTATGTTCAGAAAGACACGTCTTTTGTTGAGACAGCTTATACAACGATCTCAAATGATTCTATTAAGGAAGATGTAATAGCTACTATTGCGGATTTTGACCAGAATGGTGAAAACGATCTTCTCATCGGAACTGGCGGGGCCGATTTCTTCAACCAAATGGCGCCACTCTTGAATGGTTATTATCTGCGACAGAAAGGCGACTTTCTCAAAAGTGATTTTCCTGAAACCTTTGAAAATGCTTCCGTTATTGCTCCACATGATATGGATGGAGATGGGGATCTGGATATCTTCCTTGGGAACCAGTCGATCTCCAACAATTTTGGAAATAGTCCGTCTTCGTATGTTTTGAAAAACGATAATGGGGTATTTACATTAACGGAAAATGCTGTTTTAGACAAGGCCGGTATGATAACCGATGCCCTATGGACGGACCTGAATGGCGATGGCACAAAGGATCTCGTTGTGGTTGGCGAGTGGATGGCCCCTAAATTCTATTACAATGAAGCAGGTAATTTGAAGGAGGCAAGCTTGCTGACAGACGAAAAATTAAACGGGCTTTGGCAGAGCCTGGAGCTCTTCGATATAGATGGTGACGGAGACCTCGATATCGTGATGGGCAATTGGGGTACGAACAGTAAATTCAAAGCATCCGGGCTTGCCCCTCTGAAAATGTATTATGGCGATATGGATGCCAATGGCAGTACGGAAACTGTGGTAGCCATTGCCAAGAATGGAAAATACTTCCCGATTGAAGGACTGGACGGGCTCTCATCTCAAATGATCAGCCTTAAAAAGAAATTCACCACCTATAAGGAATTCGCTGGCAAAACAGTAGAGGAGATCTTCGATCCTGAAATGTTGCAGCGCAGTAGCATCCTGGAAGTACATGAATTGAGGTCGGGTTATTTGGAAAACGAAAATGGAAAATATAAATTCACAGCCTTCGGATCTGATCTTCAACTAGCACCACTGATGGATTTTCTGGTATATGACTTCGACAATGATCAGAATGATGAACTACTCGTGGGTGGAAACTATTTTGGGGTAAAACCATATCACGGACGTTTTGGATCCTTCCCCGGGGCATTGATCAGTGAGAGAAATGAAGTAATTTTAGGGCATCAAATAGGTCTGGATCTAATGGGCAGGTCACTTAGAAATTTCCGGATTATTACTCTTAACAACCAACCTTATTTACTGGCTACGTTCAACAACGAAAAGGCACAGGTATACAAATTGATTAATAATATTGACTTATGAAGAAGATAGCAGGATTTTTCACCTTGGCAGTTTTGCTTTCTGCCTGTAATCAGAAGAAAGAAACGATTACCATAACACCGGACGATCTTCACGCGGCCGTAGACCAGGTAACGGAGATTATGATACACGACATCTTCTCACCGCCTGTGGCAAGCCGGATATACGTATATCCAAACGTCACGGCTTATGAGATCATGGCAGTGGAGAATAATGAGTACAAATCACTTGCCGGACAGCTAAGAGGACTTAACTCTATCCCGCAACCGGATGCATCAAAAAAAATAAATTACAGCCTCTCTGCACTGATCGCACATATGGATATGAGCAGACGACTCATATTCTCTGAAGACAGGATGAAGGCTTACAGGGATAGCTTATATGGTCTGTGGGAATCTAAGAATCCTGAGGAATTTGAGGTTTCTAAAGAATACGGCCTGGACGTTGCCGAACATATGGTAGCCTGGATGGATCAGGACAATTACAATCAGACACGAACGATGCCCAAGTTTACGGTAAATACTGATGATCCTTCCCGTTGGCAACCTACACCGCCCTCTTATATGGACGGTATTGAGCCCCACTGGAATAAGATCAGGCCATTCGTGATTGATTCTGCCGCCCAATTCAGGCCCACGCCCCCTCCCCCCTTCTCTATGGATGAAGGAACAGATTTCTATAATGAAGTTAAGGAGGTATATGACATCAGTAATGAGATTACGGCCAAAGGAGATGAATCTGAAGAAATAGCCATTGCACAGTTCTGGGACTGTAATCCTTATGTGTCCGTAACCAGAGGTCACCTGATGTTCGCAACAAAAAAAATAACTCCGGGTGCGCATTGGATAGGTATTGTGAAAATAGCAAGCAGGAAAGACCAAAGCGATTTCGACAAAACACTCTATGCATATACTAAGACAAGTATTGCTATTGCCGATGCTTTTATCAGTTGTTGGGACGAGAAATACAATTCCAATCTGATCAGGCCGGAAACGCTTATCAACGAACATATTGACGACAGTTGGGAACCTGTTCTTCAGACTCCCCCATTTCCTGAATATACAAGTGGTCATAGTGTTGTTTCGGGTGCTGCGGCAACCGCACTGACCGACGTCTACGGAGAGGGTTTCTCTTTTGATGACGACACCGAGCTCCCTTACGGTTTACCGGTAAGGAGTTTTAACTCCTTTAACGAGGCTGCAGATGAAGCGGCTATCAGCAGAATGTACGGAGGTATCCATTACAGGACAGCTGTGGAAATTGGTGTGAAACAGGGCAGGGATCTGGGTAGCTTTGTGATTGAAAACCTCGACATGACCAATGATAATTCAACGGTAATGAATTAAATAGATGAGGAAGATCTTACTTATAATTGGTGTGCTGCTGGCGGCCGCAGCCATATGGTATTTTTTTATTAAATCTTATGACTACAGGGTCAGTTTTACCTTAAAGGCGAATACCGGAACGGTAAATCAGACAATAAAAACCTGGCTGAAAACACAGAACGGTGGAAAAGAGTTGGAGAAAGACAGTATTTTGCATTTCTCCCATCTCCTCACTTTCAATGACTCCATACACCGCTACGATTGGGAACTGAGCTCAATACATGATTCGTTGACACAGGTGAAAGTCTATGCCAGTGATACGGAGCACAGTTTTGACAATAAGCTAAAAATACCTTTTTCCGATACGGACTTTGAAAAAAGAACGCGCAAGACTTTACTCAGTTTCTCTGATAATCTAAAGGAACACTTACAAAATATAAGGGTTCGTATTGTGGGGGAAGATGAATTACAGACCACTTATTGCGCCTATGTCACAGCCAAGGTGGCTCAAATAGGCAAAGCTAGAGCCATGATGCGCGATCTACCCCTGCTGAGTAATTTACTGGCTGAAAACAAAGTGCAATTGAATGGCGCACCGTTTATCGAAATAACGGAATGGGACCAGGAAAAAGATAGTATAACTTTTGACTTCTGCTATCCCATAGTCCGGTCTCAATTCTTACCGCAACATCCGGAACTGAAGTATAAAAGATTTTATGGAAAAAGTGCTGTCAAGGCTGAATACAATGGAAACTACATTACATCAGATCGTGCCTGGTATGCGCTTTGGGACTACGCCGTCAGTAATGACATACCTGTAACAGGTTTACCGGTAGAAGTTTTTTACAACAATCCAAATATGGGCGGTGATGCCTTGCAGTGGAAAGCTGAGATATTTATGCCCATAAAAGAAGAGCTTTGATCCGGATATACACCATACTCTTCCTAAGTATCTTTATAAGCTGCTCTAACTACGGTCAGCTGAACTTCGAAGCCAAACTGCCAAAAAAGCTCAAGGAAGCCTCCGGCATGGTATATCTAAAAGATTCCACTGTTTGGATGATCAATGATAGCGGAAATCCCGATAAGATCTATAAGGTGAATTTTAAGGGCGAATTATTAAAGGAATTTCGCATAGATAACGGAAAGAATAAAGATTGGGAGGACATGGCAAGTGATGAAAAAGGAAATGTCTATATCGGCGATATAGGCAATAATAACAGCTCGAGAAAAGACCTGGTTATTTACAAGATCCCCAATCCTGAAAACGAAAAAGGTCAAAAAACAGAAGCACGGAAGATCAAATTCTCATATCCCGATCAAAAAAAATTCCCACCCAAGAAGAAAAATTTAAAATACGATTCTGAGGCATTATTCTACCGCCAGGGGCATCTTTACATCATAACCAAGAACAGGACAGATCCTTTTGATGGAGAGGCATTGATTTATAAGGTACCTGCTCAGAAGGGAGATCACAAAGCTGAATTGATCAACTCCTTCACACCTTGCAAAGACTATTCGGGTTGCCGGATCACCTCGGCCGACATATCGCCTGATGGAAGCCGGATAGTGCTCCTGAGCTATGGGAAGCTATGGGTCTTTACCGAATTTAAGGGTGATGATTTTACCAATGGGAAAATAGAATTTATTGATTTGGGTGCCACTACCCAGCTCGAATCAGTTTGTTTTCTCGATGACAACACCCTCCTGCTGGCAGATGAACAAAGGGCGGGCACTGGGCGAAACTTGTATTCGTATACTATTCAATGAAGAATGAATAGTGAAGAATGAAGAATTGAATCTCTACTTGCTCGATGTTTTAACTGATGAAACGAGAATGGCTATCAATTCATCGCAATTACTATGCAGCTCCTTGAATTTGGATTCACTTAGATATGAAGTTTCCTTCAATAATGATAACCAATAATCAGTTTCATTAGCTTCTTTCAGAGCAATACATAATTTATTTGAAAAATCAGCTTTACTTCTACCAAATTGAGCTTCGCGGATAAGTGCTCCAATCCCAGTCCCGCTTCGTAATAATTGCTTGCTCATGACATATTCCTTATGAATTTTCTGTAAATCCTTTGCCAACTGAACAATTTTAATGGCAAACTCAAAACTCTTTTTCTTTAACGGATTGCCCATGTTTTAATATTGATTCCAACATCAAAATAGAGCATTTAGCTGAAATAACTATTCACTCTTCATTCTTCACTCTTCATTCTTCACTCTTCATTATTCACTCTTCATTATTCACTCATCACTCTCCACTTTTCACTTTTCACTCTTCATTATTCACTCTTCATTATTCATTCATCACTCTCCACTTATCACTTTTCACTTAAAAAGTAACCTCTTTAGCCCCTTCTTTCGATAAATGATGGTGAAAATCCTTCATCCCTCCAAAACGGCAGTTGTCGACCAGCATGGATTCTGAGATGCCTCTTGCTTCTGCACAGGGTTTACAAACGATGATTTCTGCATTTTTATGGGCAAACACCTCTTCAAATGCAGGAGGCGGACCTACCGGGATCATTTTTTCGTAGCATCCTTTCACAGCAATAGTCACTGAATCATGAAACAACATGATCATCACGGTATCACCTGCTTCCAGGGCAGTTGCAGCAAAAA
>CAJHXL010000097.1_pt1 | contig 25205 bp, 25 predicted proteins | sample 9198601 | NCBI WGS metagenome assembly CAJHXL01 (sample SAMEA7708277, study PRJEB35096) | sediment metagenome | biome: marine neritic benthic zone biome [ENVO:01000025]; feature: sediment [ENVO:00002007]; material: shallow marine sediment [ENVO:03000034] sea grass bed [ENVO_01000059] ...
CGCACTTCAGCGTATTTGCGAAGAACACCAACTTCTCTTACTTGAGGATGCCTGCCAGGCAATAGGCGGAACTTACAAAGGACAACCACTGGGCAGTATTGGAGATGCAGGCTGTTTTTCCTTTGATTATGTAAAAACCATTACCTGTGGCGAAGGCGGCGGACTGATCACTGACAATGAGACTATTTATCGCAACGCAGATCACTACTCAGATCACGGACACGACCATATTGGGAAGGATCGGGGAGCGGAGGATCACCCGTTCTTAGGATATAATTTCAGAATAAGTGAACTGAATGCAGCTGTAGGCGTGGCCCAGCTGAGGCGATTGGACGACTTTCTGGAAATACAGGAAAAAAACTATAGAGTATTGAGAGAAGCCATTGCCGGAGTTCCCGGTCTCAGTTTCAGGCGCGTCCCGGATGGGGGTGTGGAAAACTATTCCTTCCTTAATTTTTTTATGCCTGATGAAGAATCGGCGCGCGGCGCAATAAGTGAATTGAAGAAGGCCGGGGTGGACGGTTGCTTTTACTGGTTTGACAATAACTGGCATTATCACAAGAAGTGGGACCACTTAAAAAATGCCAAGGGCATTGGCTCTCTGAGTCCCGAAATCAGGGAAGGCATAGAGAGGTGGAAGGATCGTTCATTTCAGCAATCCGACCATTGGATGTCGCGGACCATTTCCTGCCTAATTAAGTTAGGATGGAGTGAAAAAGAATTACAGGAACGGGCCCGCTCCATGAGCCGGGTACTTTCTTCTGTAACAGCCAAATAAAATCTTTTTAAAGCCAGGTCCTTCAATCCCGCTTTTCTATCTCAGCTTTTATCTCTTTCATGCGTTTCATGTTGATGGGGATTATAACCGAAAGTGCTATGGGCGTGACGAATAGAGGATTGATGCTTTTCTTGGTGAAAGAATCATAAAGAACAACTACCAGCAATACAATCAGCAGCCCGCCAAGCAGACCGGTGGCGAATTTCAAGGTTTTCAATTGCTTTTCTAATTGCTCCTTGCTCCATTTATCGTAATTGATCTTCTTTTTCATCAGTTGATTTTTTTTGTCCTGGTCAGTTCAATCGCCTGCCAGCTTTTTCCATTATCATAAGAATGCTCCTCTATCACATCATAGGATGCCGCGGTTACATTTGTAAGCCTGAGCTGATGCATATAGTCCAGTTTCCGACTGCCGCCCGTCCGTCGCATAATAACGTCTGATCCATCTCTAAACCACTGGTATTCAGAAATTCGACCGTTGTTGAATACATAGATTTCCTTCCATTTTCCAGTAGCGGCTTCTACATAACCAAAGCTGCGATACGTAAAACTACCATCTGCGCTTTTGAAATTCTGGCTAATGCTGCAGCCATCCTCTTCCACCGCCGCGCTAAGTGTTCCAATAAATACCTCTTCTTCTGTAATTGTATATTCCTGCCACTGACCCATAAAGGGCAGTACCATGTCAAAGGGATCACCCTGGCATGCGATACCTGGCTGTGAGTACGCAAAGTGTACCTCGAACAGGAATAAGCTGACTGCTATGTATAGTATTATTTGTTTCACGGAGTTTGAGAATTGGCTGAATCCGGGACTATGGCGAATTTAAGAACTAAAACTTATTTTTCTGGTACGGGGATCAACTACCTGTATATAAAACCTGGAGGCATCCTCTGGAATCAAATTTTCAATATGTTCGGGCCACTCCATAAAGATCCAGGCATCCTGTGAGAGGTAATCCTCAAGTCCCAAATCCAGGGCCTCAGTCTCATCTTCTATCCTGTAGAAGTCGAAATGATATCCCAGCAATGAGCCATCCTCCCTTCCGTACTCATTTACAATCCCAAAAGTAGGGCTGTTCCCTTGTTGTGCACCGCCCAGACCATTTACCAGGGACTTGATCAACGTAGTCTTTCCCGCACCCATCTGGCCGAAGAAGCACAGGATCTTTGAGGGGGCGGCGGCCAGGATCTGTGGCGCTATCTCCGGGAGTTGTTCTTCAGTATATGTAATTTCCATTGTTTAACGCGGATCTAGAACGACAAAGGGAATGACCATTTCTTCCAGCGAAACACCTCCGTGCTGGTAGGTATTGCGATAATAGCTTACATAGTGGTTGTAATTGTTCGGGTAGGCAAAGAACAATTCGTTCTTGGCAAAAATAAAGGAACTGCTCATTGTGAGGCATGGCAAATGTATATTCCTGGGATCCTTTGCTTCCAGCACATCCTTTTCTTCATAAGTAAGGCTTCTGCCCGTCTTGTATCTTAGGTTCAGGCTGGTTTCCCTGTCGCCGATTACCTTGGAGGGCTGCTTAACATTGATGGTACCGTGGTCTGTGGTTATAATCAGTTGGAGTCCCATATTTTGTGCCTGCTGGATAATTTCGATCAGTGGAGAGTTTTTAAACCAGCTCAGTGTTAAGGAACGATAGGCCTTGTCATTGGACGCCAATTCTTTGATCACTTCCATCTCGGTTTTAGAGTGCGAGAGCATATCCACGAAATTGTAGACGATGACAGTGAGATCGTTTTTTTTCTGGCTCCTGAAATTCTGGGACAATTGCTTGCCTTGTCTGAGACTGCTGATCTTGTGATATTCCCATTTAATATCCAGGCCAAGACGTTTTATCTGAGCTCCCAAAAACTTGTCTTCGAAAAGATTTTTTCCACCTTCGTCCGTATCGTTTTTCCACCATTGAGGATATTTCTTCTCCATATCGAGTGGCATAAGTCCCGAAAAAATTGCATTTCTCGCATATTGGGTGGCGGTGGGCAAAATGCTGTAATAAGGGGTTTCCCTGCGCTTTTTATAATAGGGCGACAGTGCATCTTCAAATGCGTACCACTGGTCGTACCGAAGATTATCGATAACCACGCATAAGGTAGGACCTTTTGCCAGTTGGGGTTCCACAAGCTTACGGAAGAGGGTGTGAGACATAACTGGCCCGTCTTCATCACTAAACCAGGAAGCGTAGTTCTTCTCAATAAATTTCCCAAACTGGTTATTGGCTTCAACCTTCTGGGATTCCAGTATTTCGAAAACCCCGGAATCTTCAATTTCTTCCAACTGGAGATCCCAGTACATCAATTTTTTATAGAGATCCACCCATTCTTCGTGAGAATTCACCATGGTGAGATCCATAGCGATCTTTCTGAATTCCTGCTGGTAGTTTGCCGTTGTCTTTTCTGATACCAGCCTGGAATGATCCAGATTTTTTTTGAGCGAAAGCAATATCTGGTGGGGATTGACGGGTTTGATCAGGTAATCTGCTATTTTACTGCCAATAGCCTCCTCCATTATATATTCTTCCTCGCTTTTTGTGATCATGACCACGGGGATAGACGCGTCTAATATCTTAATTTCATTGAGCGTATCCAGCCCCGAAAGTCCCGGCATATTCTCATCCAGGAATACAATGTCAAATCTTTTCGACCTGATCTCTTCGAGTGCATCCTGCCCTCCCTGGCAGGTAACCACTTCGTAATTCTTATTTTCGAGAAAAAGGATATGCGGTTTTAGGAGGTCTATCTCGTCATCCACCCACAGGATTGTTATCTTGTTCATTAACTCCTTATATTTACCTTGCAAAGAATAGTGATTTGTCCAAGACGAACAAACTAAAAATATTCAATGATCCAATTTACGGATTTATTAGAATTCCCAACGCACTTATTTTTGACCTTATAGGCCATCCCTATTTCCAGCGACTCAGGCGAATTTCTCAAATGGGCCTGTCATACCTGGTATATCCGGGTGCCCACCATACCAGGTTTCACCACGCACTGGGCAGTATGCATTTGATGCAACAGGCTATCGGCATTTTAAAATACAAAGGTGTCCACATCAGTGATGAGGAGTCAGAAGCGCTATTATTGGCCATCCTGATGCATGATATTGGACATGGTCCTTTTTCCCATGCGATGGAAAACAGCATTGTTCATGGCATTTCACACGAGATGATCAGCCTGCGGATCATGAAGGCGCTGAATGAAGAATTCGGCGGCAGGTTATCCCTTGCGATCGAAATTTTCAGGGGAAGCTATCACAAAAAATACATGAATCAACTGATCACCGGACAACTCGACATGGACAGGCTCGATTATCTCAAGCGGGATAGTTTCTACACCGGTGTTGCAGAGGGAAATATCAATGCGGAAAGGCTGATCACCATGCTCAACGTAGTTGATGATAGGCTTGTGGTGGAAGAAAAGGGCATTTATTCGGTGGAAAAGTTCCTGATGGCCCGAAGATTCATGTATTGGCAGGTTTATCTTCACAAGACGGGGATTGTGGCAGAGCAGTTGCTGATTAAAACTTTGCAGCGGGCCAAGGAGGTACACCAGCACTCGGAATTGCCTGGCAGTGATTCCCTGAGATTTTTTATGGAAAGGGTAATCAGTCTCGATGATTTTGATGCGGAGGCACTTAAGAAATTTGTAGCCCTGGACGATATAGACATCATGGCAGCGATCAAGAACTGGTCGACGCAACAGGATCCCGTACTGTCCAGATTGTGCAGAATGATACTGGACAGGAAGTTTCTGCGTATAAAATTGAAGAACAATCCGGTAAAAGAGCAAAACTTCTTAAACCGTCTGGAACGCTGCAAGGATCGCTATTCCTTCGACGATCATCAGGCATCCTACTTTGTTTTTAAAGGACAGATCGAGAATACGGCCTATAGTGGGGAGGAAAAGGGCATCAATATACTATTGGGGAACGGGGAGCTGACCGATGTAGCCGCCGCCTCAGATCATTTAAATCTTAAAGCCCTTTCAAGTAGTGTGGTGAAATACTTTTACTGCTATCCTAAAGACCTGGATTGAGTATTGTTTTCTTTATCGGACAGCACAGGTTAAAAGATGCATCATTCATGACATCCCCATATTTATTGGGTAATTCATAATGTAGCAGGATAACCAATTTTTCTTACTTTTGTGGCACCTTTGAAAAAAGTTAAATCGGTACGAATTGGAACTCACGGCAAGTCAGATTGCAAATTTGCTTGAAGGTGAAGTAGACGGGAACCCGCAGATTGCTGTTCACAAGTTGGCAAAGATCGAAGAAGGGGTGAAGGGATCCCTTACTTTTCTGGCAAATCCTAAGTATACACATTATATCTACAGTACGGAAGCATCCATTACCATTGTGAATAAGGACTTCGTACCGGAGCAGCAATTATCTACTACGCTTATTAAGGTAGTTGATGCCTACAAATCATTCTCAAAATTACTGGAATACTATAACCAGGTGAAATTCAACAAAATTGGACTTGAAGAACCGATTTACGTATCGGAAACGGCAAAATATGGCGAGGATTTTTATTTAGGAGCGTTTTCATACCTTGGAAATAACGTCAATATTGGAGACCGGGTGAAAGTATATCCCAATGTTTATATTGGAGATAATGTGACCATAGGGAATGATGTGGTGGTGTTTGCAGGGGCAAAGATCTATTCTGAATCCATCATTGGAAATAATTGTGTGATCCATAGCGGGGCTATTATAGGTGCGGACGGTTTTGGTTTTGCACCTGATGACAACGGAGAATACAGCAAGGTTCCGCAGACAGGTAATGTGGTCCTTGAAGACAATGTGGATGTTGGGGCCGGTACAACCATAGATCGGGCCACCCTGGGCTCTACCGTTCTGAGAAGAGGAGTGAAACTCGACAACCAGATCCAGATAGCTCATAACGTAGAAATAGGTGAGAATACTGCCATTGCTGCCCAGACCGGGGTGGCGGGGTCAACCAAAATAGGCAAGAATTGCCTCATTGGCGGCCAGGTGGGTATTGTTGGACATATCACGATTGGCGATCGTGTACGTATCCAGGCACAGTCCGGTATTGGCAGAAATGTAAAAGATGACGAAATATTGCAGGGGTCACCTGCTTTGAATTACGGGGATTACAACAAATCGTATGTGCATTTCAAAAATTTACCCAAGATTGTAAACAAGATCAATGAGATTGATAAGGGTAATAACGGAAAATGAGTAATGGCAAAACAGCAGACAATAGCAAATGAAGTTACCCTTGAAGGGGTAGGTTTACATACAGGCGAGAACGTGACAATGAAATTTGTTCCGGCTCCCGAAAATCACGGTTTTGCTTTTAAAAGGGTCGACCTGGAAGGTGAACCCATTATAGAAGCAGATGCCAATTATGTGGTCAATACCCAGCGGGGAACCAATCTGGAGAAGCGCGGGGTAAAAATCCAAACCTCGGAGCACGTACTGGCAGCACTTGTCGGATTGGAAATCGATAATGTCATAATAGAGCTGGATTCACCGGAACCGCCCATTATGGACGGCTCGGCAAAATATTTTGTTGAAGCTCTTGAAAAGGCCGGTATTGTTGCCCAGGAAACCGAGAGGGAGGAATATGAGGTGAAAGATGTGATTACCTATAAAGATGAGGCAAGTGGCAGTGATATAACCGTTATTCCAGCCGATGAGTACCAGGTTACAACCATGGTAGATTTCGGAACCAAGGTGTTAGGTACCCAAAATGCAACGCTTGAACATATTTCTGATTTTAAAGAGGAAATAGCCAGTGCCAGGACATTCAGCTTCCTGCATGAACTCGAAATGCTTCTTGAAAACGGTCTGATCAAAGGAGGCGACCTTAACAACGCTATTGTTTATGTAGATAAAGAGATTTCAGAATCTACCATGAAACGACTTGAAAAGGCTTTTAACAAAAAGAAGCTTTCGGTAAAGCCAAACGGTATACTGGATAATCTTACCCTGCACCAGCCCAATGAGGCTGCGAGACATAAACTTCTTGATGTAGTAGGGGATCTGGCGTTGACGGGCACCCGCATCAAAGGCAAGGTGATCGCAAACAAGCCGGGTCATTTCGTGAATACTCAATTCGCGAAAAAGCTGGCAAAGATCATCAAACTGGAAAAAAGGAATAATATCCCGAAATACGATCTGAATATACCTCCTTTAATGGACATTAATCAGATCATGGCCATGTTACCACACAGGCCTCCCTTCCTGTTGATCGATCGAATATTGGAACTCACAGACCAATATGTGGTAGGTATGAAAAATGTGTCGATGAATGAGCCCTTCTTTGTTGGACACTTTCCGGGAGCACCTGTTATGCCAGGGGTTCTTCAGGTGGAAGCCATGGCGCAGACCGGGGGTATCCTCGTACTCAGTACCGTTCCCGACCCTGAAAATTACCTGACTTTTTTCATGAAGATCGACAACGTGAAATTCAAACAGAAAGTACTGCCGGGAGATACACTTATCTTCCATTGCAGTCTCCTTGCACCAATTAGGAGGGGTATATGCCATATGCAGGCATATGCATATGCGAACAATAAATTGGTGGCCGAGGCCGAAATGATGGCCCAAATCGCTAAAAAAAGCTAGAATGAATCAACCGCTTGCCTATATACACCCCGGCGCCAAGATTGCTAAGAATGTGGTCGTCGAGCCCTTCACTACTATTCACAATAATGTAGAAATTGGTGAAGGCACCTGGATCGGCTCTAATGTAACAATCATGGAAGGGGCCCGCATAGGGAAAAACTGTAATATTTTCCCGGGGGCGATTATTTCCGCTCCCCCTCAGGACCTTAAATACAACGGTGAAGACACTGTGGTAAGGATTGGTGACAATACTACCATCAGGGAGTGCGCTACCATAAACAAAGGTACCATAGACCGTATGAAGACGGTGATTGGAAATAACTGTCTCATCATGGCCTATTGTCATATCGCCCACGATTGTCTCATAGGGGATAATTGTATATTCTCAAATAATTCCACACTGGCAGGCCATGTTACCATTGGAGATGATGTGGTTCTCGCCGGTCTTGTGGCTGTGCATCAATTCGTATCTATCGGCAATCATGCTTTCGTAACAGGAGGTTCCCTGGTTAGAAAAGATGTACCACCTTTTGTAAAGGGCGCGCGTGAGCCTTTGTCCTATGTGGGAATCAACTCTATAGGTCTGAGGCGCAGAGGGTTTGAATCGCATAAGATCAGGGAAATACAGAATATTTACAGAATATTGTACCAGAAAAATTATAATAATTCCCAGGCGGTGCAGATCATCGAGGCAGAGATGGAGGCTACCCCGGAAAGGGATGAGATCCTTCAATTTATAAGAGATTCACAAAGAGGGATCATGAAGGGGTATTTCAGCACTACAAATTAGAACTAAATGGCATCAACATCAGATATAAGAAAAGGACTTTGTATTCGGTACAATAACGATATATTTAAGATCGTGGAATTCCTTCACGTAAAACCCGGGAAGGGTCCGGCCTTTGTTCGTACCAAACTAAAAAGCGTTACCACGGGCAAGGTTATAGACAATACTTTTAGTGCTGGCCATAAGATTGAAGATGTAAGAGTTGAGACAAGATCCTACCAGTTCCTCTACGCCGATGGGAGTACCTACCATTTTATGAATACTGATGATTACAATCAGATCGCATTGCAGGAAGAAACACTCGATGCCCCCCAATTACTGAAAGAAGGTGAAGTTGTTACCATTATGTTCAACACAGAAGACAGCATGCCACTCTCCGTGGATATGCCGGCCAGTGTGGTGCTTGAGGTGACACATACGGAACCCGGTGTAAAGGGTAATACTGCTACCAATGCTACCAAACCGGCTACTGTAGAAACCGGAGCCAGGATCAATGTACCTCTTTTTATCAATGAAGGTGATAAGATAAAGGTCGATACAGAAAAAGGTTCCTATATGGAACGGGCCAAATAAGTGCCAGTGGCCTTCAATTGATGACTCTATGAAATTTCCAACCGTACAGACCTTAAAAGATGTTGCCGAATTCCTGGAAGTGGAATACGTGGGAGCCGATGATTTTCCTGTAGAGGGCATGAATGAGATCCATGTGGTGGAACCCGGTGATATCGTCTTTGTAGATCATCCCAAATACTACGATAAGGCGCTTGAAAGTGCTGCAACCATTATCCTCATCAATAAAAGGGTAGATTGTCCGGAAGGAAAGGCTTTGTTGATCTCTGATGATCCATTCAGGGATTTTAATAAGCTAACAGATCGTTTTAAACCATTTGAAGCCGCATCTGCCAGTATTGCGCCCTCAGCTACAATTGGTAAGGGTACCGTTATTCAGCCGAATGTTTTTATTGGTAATCATGTGGTAGTAGGGGAGCACTGTATCATACATTCGAATGTTGCTGTTTACGACCACTGTGTTATTGGTGACCATGTCACCATCCATGCAGGAACTGTTATCGGTGCAGAAGCTTTCTATTATAAAAACAGGCCTGAAGGATATGATAAGTTGTTGTCAGGTGGCCGTGTCATCATTGAAGATCATGTAGATATAGGGGCTTTGTGTACCATAGATCGGGGAGTTACGGGCGATACAACTATAAAAGAAGGTACCAAACTGGATAATCAGATCCAGGTAGGCCATGATACGGTAATAGGCAAAAAATGCCTTATTGCCTCGCAAACCGGTATAGCGGGCTGTGTAGTTGTTGAGGATGAGGTAACACTATGGGGTCAGGTGGGAATAGCAAGTGCAGTGACCATTGGTAAAAAGGCAGTATTGTACGCACAATCGGGCGTACATAAATCGCTGGCGGGAGGTAAGGCCTATTTTGGAAGTCCTGCAGAAGATGCCAGAGAAAAAATGAAGCAATTGGCCTTCTTCAAAAAATTACCATCTATTTTACAGCAAAAGAAAGAATAGGTCTAAGGATCATTTTTTAATATTTCGCAAAAACATACTTTTGTGATCTCCTAAACAAACCAAATTGAATGAGTGTATTAGTCAATAAGAATTCCAAGATTATAGTACAGGGTTTTACCGGTAGTGAAGGTACGTTTCACGCTGGCCAGATGATTGAATACGGCACCGACGTTGTAGGTGGCGTTACCCCGGGTAAAGGTGGTCAGGAACATCTGGGTAAACCGGTTTTTAATACCGTCCAGGAGGCGGTAGACCAGGTTGGTGCCGATACCACGATCATATTCGTGCCGCCGGCCTTCGCGGCAGATGCCATTATGGAGGCTGCGGCTGCCGGAATCAAAGTAATAATTACGATCACCGAGGGTATCCCTGTGGCTGATATGGTCAAAACGTACCAGTATGTGAAAAATCGGGATTGCGTTCTCATCGGCCCCAATTGTCCGGGTGTGATTACACCTGGAGAGGCCAAAGTGGGTATCATGCCGGGCTTTGTCTTTAAAAAAGGCAATGTTGGCTTAGTGTCCAAATCCGGAACGCTTACCTATGAAGCGGCCGATCAGGTCGTTCGACAAGGACTTGGTATTACTACGGCCATTGGTATTGGCGGAGATCCCATTATCGGGACGACAACACGAGAGGCTATAGAGTTATTTATCAACGATGAGGAAACTGAATGTGTAGTTATGATTGGTGAGATTGGAGGTCAGCTTGAAGCAGAGGCCGCACGTTGGTATAAGGAGAGCGGGAGCAAGAAACCTATAGTTGGTTTTATAGCCGGTGAAACAGCCCCTGCAGGAAGAACAATGGGTCATGCAGGTGCTATTGTAGGCGGTACCGATGATACGGCCCAGGCCAAGAAGAAGATCATGAGTGAATGCGGAATACATGTGGTTGAATCACCGGCTGAAATAGGGAAGAAGGTGAAGGAAGTAATGGGATAAGCCCCGTACTTAAATAATACCCCGGATTTTTTACCGGGCCTGTCTTTCAGAGGTGAAATATCAATAAGAGGAGAAACAGATACAATATGAAACTACTTCAGGGAAAAAATGTGATTATTACAGGTGCCAGTCGGGGAATTGGCCGGGGAATAGCTAAGACATTCGCGGAGCATGGTGCGAACGTTGCTTTCACCTACAGTTCCAGCGAAGGACCGGCTGTTGAGTTGGAAAAGGAGCTAAAAGCTGCGGGAGTAGAGGCAAAAGCCTATAAGAGCAATGCTGCCAGTTTTGATGAAGCGGAAAGCCTGGTTAGTTCTGTATTGGAAGATTTTGGCGGTATTGATGTGCTGATCAACAATGCCGGCATTACCAAGGATAACCTCCTGATGCGAATGGGAGAAGAGGATTTTGATACGGTTATTGAGGTTAACCTGAAATCTGTATTTAATATGACCAAAGCCGTACAGCGGACCATGCTAAAACAACGTCATGGCTCTATCATCAACATGAGCAGTGTGGTTGGTGTTAAGGGTAATGCAGGACAGACAAATTACGCCGCCTCCAAAGCCGGCATGATAGGGTTTACCAAGTCTGTTGCCCTGGAGTTGGGATCGCGAAACATCCGATGTAATGCCATCGCTCCAGGCTTTATCGAAACCGAAATGACCGATAAACTGGATGAAAAGACGGTACAGGGCTGGCGCGATGCCATTCCACTTAAACGTGGTGGTTCACCTGAAGATGTGGCAAATACCTGCCTGTTTCTGGCTTCAGATATGTCGGCTTATATCACCGGACAGGTCATCAATGTAGATGGTGGCATGCTCACCTAACAGCCAAATTTTACTTAAAGTATTTAATTAAGATCGAATAATTAAATACATTTCTCCCCCCGACCCGCCTATAGGCCGGAAGGAAAGTTTACCGAATGGAGATATATACCATTTTGCTTATAGTACTGGCGGCCATTTTTTCACTGGCATTGGCGCTATATCAATATTATTCCCGAATACAAAAGCAGCGATCGCCCTATTTATACCTGTTGCTTCTTAGATTTATAGGGCTGTTTGCCATCTTAATGTTGCTTATAAATCCCGGGTTCACCAAAGAGCAGTATTACCTGGAGAAAAGTAATTTGGTTCTCCTGGTTGATAATTCCTCTTCCATTGCAAATGCGGGGGCTTCCGAAGATGCTTTACGCATTGTTGACGAATTGGAATCCAACTCTGATATTTCAGATAAGTTTGATTTCAGCCAACTTAGCTTTGGCCGGCAGCTTAGCGCTACCGATAGTCTGAAGTTTGACAAGGAAGTGACCAATCTGGAAGGTGCACTTTCTGCTGCAGGCAGGTCATTTAAGGGCAAATCCACTGCATTCTTACTGCTATCTGATGGAAATCAGACCATTGGATCGGATTATCAATATTTGAGTACTGTTGAGAACCATGCTGTATTCCCGGTTGTTTTAGGCGATACAACCCAATACGAGGATATCCTGATTGAACAGGTTAATGTAAATAACTATGCCTTTCTCGATAACCAGTATCCGCTTGAGATCTTTGTGCGTTATCAGGGAAAGAATACGATCAATACAGATATAAGCGTGAGTGTTGATGGGACAACCAGCTATAGGGAAACGGTACGCTTAAACGGGCAGAACAATGCGCTGAAACTGGATGTGTTGTTACGTGCCGGAAGCGTAGGTGTAAAAAGACTTGTGGTTGAAGTTGACGCTTTGGAAAATGAACGAAATACGGCAAATAACAGACAGGAATTCGCTATTGAAGTCATTGACGAAAAAACCACGGTGGCAATCGTGTCTAAGCTTAACCATCCCGATCTTGGGGCCTTAAAAAAGTCAATTGAAAGCAATAGTCAGCGCAGGGTCGAGATAGTAAAGCCGGGGGTTGATTTGGCCGAACTGGAAGATAAAGAGGTGTTTATTCTCTATCAACCCGGACCGGGATTTGAAAGGATTTATCAATTTATTGAAAACAAAAGAGCAGGTAGCTTTACCATAACCGGACCTGCAACAAATTGGGCATTCCTGAACAGTGTTCAGAATAGTTTTAAGAAGACGAGTTTTAATCAGGCAGAAGAAGTCAGTCCTGTAATTAACCCTGGTTTCTCCACTTTTGACATTTCTAATTTCACTGCAGAGAATTTTCCGCCGCTGCAGACAACACTAGGCGATCTGCTAATAAGCAATCCTTCACAAACACTTGTTTATCAACGTATTAAAGGAGTGGACCTCCAAAATCCCTTATTGACCATTATTGAGGGAGATAGGGGCAGGGAAGTAGTACTTTATGGCGAAAACATCTGGAAATGGCGCATGCAGGATTACAGGAATGAAAACAGTTTTCAAATCTTCGATGAACTGATCTCCAAACTTATATTATACCTCTCCTCAGACAATACGCGGCAACGGCTCAATATTGATTACGAGACTATTTACCGCAATGCAAGTTCGGCCATACTAAGGGTATCCTATTTTGATGAAACCTTTGTAACCGATGGCAATGCCTCAATTACCGTATTTATTACCGGAAAAGACATGGAATTTTCAAGGCAAATACCCATGTTATTTAAAGGGACTAATTATCAGGCCGACCTCAGCGCATTACCGGCAGGCGATTTTAATTTCACCGTTAGGGTAGAAGACGAAGAGATCATGAAGTCCGGACAGTTCACCATTCTTGATTTTGATCTCGAGAAACAGCTGAACAGTAGTAATTATATAAAATTAGAGCGGCTTGCGAACAGGTCAGGTGGCAGGAGTTTTTTTCCATCTCAAAGCGAGCAACTCATAGCAGAACTGCTCGCATCCGAAAGCTATCGCCCTACGCAAAAAAGCGAACAAAATATCGTATCTTTGATCGATTTCAAAATACTTCTGGCGATCGTGATCACAGCTTTTGCAGCAGAGTGGTTTATCAGAAAATATAACGGATTAATTTAAAGCAAAAAAAATGGACAAACTTCCAAAAATAGCACTACCTGTAGTGTTCGTTCTCATATTAGTAGTCATTTTAATTTCAAAGTCAGCTATTACCATCGGGTCCGGTGAGGCCGGGGTACTTTACAGAACCTTCGGTGGCGGGGTTGTTACTGACGAACCACCATTAGATGAAGGATTTCATATTGTGGCCCCGTGGAACAAGGTTTACATTTATGAAGTAAGACAACAGGAAGTATTCGAACAGATGAAAGTACTTTCAAGCAATGGACTGGAAATTCAGATCGATGCTTCGGCCTGGTTTCAACCTACATTTAATGACCTTGGCAAATTGCACCAGGAAAAAAGTGAACAGTATATAAATCGGATTTTACTGCCTTCAATCCGGTCAGCCGCCCGTAGTGTGGTAGGACGTTATACCCCGGAACAATTGTACTCCAGTAAACGGGATGCCATCCAGGATGAGATCTATCAGGAGACCAAGGAGATCGTTGAACCACAGTATATTCAATTAAATGAGGTTTTGGTAAGAGATGTGACCTTGCCATCCACCATCAAGGATGCTATCGAAAGAAAGCTAAAACAGGAGCAGGAATCCCTGGAATATGAATTCCGTTTGGTTACTGCAGATAAAGAAGCACAACGTCAGCGGATCGAAGCTCAGGGTAAGGCCGATGCAAACCGTATTCTCAGCGCCTCACTAACGGATAAGATCCTTCAGGATAAGGGTATTGAGGCAACGCTTAAACTTTCTGAATCACCAAATGCAAAAGTGGTTGTAGTTGGTTCCGGAGATGCAGGCCTGCCATTGATACTTGGTAACAATTAGAGCGAATATTTTTTGTGAAATCAAAATAAATTCTAATTTTACCCTCAAATGACCAGAATTAATACACATCATCACAACGATTCCCGCGCTCAGGCGAGGTAGTTGTGTATTGTTGTATTTAAACATATACCTAACCCGTTTGAGCAATCAAGCGGGTTTTTTGTTGTTAGGAACCGCATCGGTTGAATAAAGAGACATGGAAAAGATAAAAATAGGCATACAGAAATCAGGAAGATTACAGGAGGATTCACTTAGAATCTTAAAAGATTGTGGTATTTCGGTAGATAATGGAAAAGACCAGTTAAAGGCCAGTGCCAGTAATTTCCCTTTAGAGATATTTTACCTTAGGAATAGTGATATTCCACAATATCTAATAGATGGGGTGGTAGATGTTGCCATCATAGGTGAGAACATACTTATTGAAAAGGGTGGGGGGATCAATATAGAAGAGCGACTCGGATTTTCACGATGCAGGGTCTCCCTGGCTGTTCCGAAGTCTGCATCATATGAGAGTAATAAAGACTTTGAGGGAAAACGGATCGCTACTTCATATCCCAATACAGTTCAGACATATTTAGACGAGAATGGGATCAGTGCCGATCTGCATATAATCAACGGATCGGTAGAGATAGCACCGAATATCGGTCTGGCCGATGCTATTTGTGACATTGTTTCCAGCGGAAGCACCTTATTCAAGAACAATTTGAAAGAGGTGGAAGTACTGCTGCAAAGTGAAGCCGTATTAGCCGTATCACCCAGGATCAGTGAAGATGCTAAAGAAATTCTGGCCCAATTGAGTTTTCGGATTCGTTCCGTGCTGGCAGCAAGGAAGAACCGCTACGTTTTGCTCAATGCCCCTAATGAAAGCCTGGATGAAATTGTACGCATATTGCCGGGTATGAGAAGTCCGACAGTTCTTCCACTCGCGGAAGAGGGCTGGAGTTCGGTCCATACGGTGATCAATAAAGATAAATTCTGGGAAGTGATCCACGAATTAAAACTTGCGGGGGCAGAAGGAATCCTCGTATGTCCAATTGAGAAAATGGTGCTATGATCAAATTATATAATCCATTGCGTTCTGAGTGGACCGGCATTTGCAAAAGGCCTGTCAGAGACTTCTCTGAGGTGGAAGAAGTGGTGCTGCCCGTATTTGTGGAAGTGCAACAGACCGGTGATACAGCTGTTCGCAAGTATACATCTCAATTTGATGGCGTAGTGATAGAAGAGTTCCTTGTAGATCAAAAAACCATCGAATCCGCATCGGACCAGGTTTCCAAAGCACTTAAAACAGCAATTAAAACTGCTTATTCCAATATACAGGATTTTCACAGGGCTCAGCAAACGGATAAGGTAGATATTGAAACTACCGAAGGTGTGCGATGCTGGCAGGAAAAACGACCTATAGAAAAGGTAGGTCTTTATATTCCCGGAGGTACTGCGCCCTTGTTTTCAACCGTACTGATGCTTGCCATTCCGGCTAAGATAGCAGGCTGCAAAGAAATTGTGCTTTGTACTCCCCCTGATACTGAAGGAAAGATCCATCCGGCTATCCTCTATACGGCACAGCTCTGCGGGGTAGATAAGATATTTCGGGTGGGTGGAATTCAGGCCATAGCTGCAATGACATTCGGTACGGAGAGCATTCCTAAGGTTTATAAAATATTCGGGCCAGGCAATCAATATGTCACTGTAGCCAAGCAAATGGCCACCCGTTCAGAGGTTGCTATAGATATGCCCGCAGGCCCCAGTGAACTTCTGGTATATGCAGATGGAAGCGCAGAACCATCCTTTGTTGCTGCGGACCTGCTGAGTCAGGCTGAACACGGGACGGACAGTCAGGTGATCCTGGTGTCAAACAGTAAAGAGATGCTTGAAAAAACAGAAAAGCATCTGGAAATACAATTACAGGAACTGCCCCGGTGGGACATTGCCGAAACTGCCATAGGTAACAGCAAGCTGATCTATTTTGAAAAAGATGTGGAAGCGATCGATTTTATTAATGAATACGGGCCGGAGCATTACATTATTAGTTGTGCTAATGAAGATCTATTTCTGGAAGGTGTTCAAAATGCCGGATCTGTTTTTGTGGGCAAATACAGCCCGGAAAGTGCCGGCGACTATGCCTCCGGCACTAATCATACCCTGCCAACCAAAGGCTATGCCAAGCAATATAGCGGGGTTAACCTGGACAGCTTTTTGAAAAGCATTACGTTTCAGAAAATAAGCGCTAAAGGACTTAGGAACATAGGACGGGCCATTGAGATAATGGCTGATGCAGAAGGACTGTTTGCTCACAAAAATGCTGTGAGCCTGCGGCTGAAAAGTATGGATTTAAACGAAGACAATGGCATTTGATATCAATCGGTTAGTCAGGGAAAATGTCAGGGAACTGAAGCCTTATGCTTCGGCCAGGGATGAATATGTTTCTGACGGTTCTGAAAAGGTTTTCCTGGATGCCAATGAGAATCCATTTAATAACGGATTGAACCGCTATCCGGATCCTCATCAGCGCAGTTTGAAATCCATTTTGTCTGAGCTCAGGAAAATGAATGAAGCACAGATACTGCTGGGCAATGGAAGTGATGAGGTATTAGACCTGATATTCAGGGCATTTTGTGAACCGAAGGCTGACAATGTCATTACGGTACCGCCTACATACGGAATGTACAAGGTACTTGCCGGGATTAACAATATAGAGAACAGGGAAGTCTTGCTCAGTCCTGAGCTGGAACTCGATGTAGACAGCATACTGAGTCACATAGACAATAATACCAAACTAATATTTATCTGTTCCCCAAATAATCCGACCGGGAACAGCTTTTTAAGAAAGGATATTGAACGCTTGCTTCGGGCTTTTGAGGGTATAGTTGTCCTTGACGAAGCCTATATAGATTTTAGTCGGGAGGAGAGTTGGATCAGCGAGCTGGAAAACTACCCTAATTTGCTGGTGACTCATACCTTGTCTAAGGCCTATGCCATGGCAGGGATCCGTTTGGGTATTTGCTATGGGTCCCGGGGGATAATCGCAGTGCTCAACCGGATAAAGCCTCCGTATAACGTCAATGAGCTGACACAAAAAAAAGCATCGCAGATTCTGTTGGATAAAAGCCTGGTTCCCAGGCAGGTTGCCATGATTCGTGATGAACGTGAAAAATTATCCACTGCTCTTGCTTCTATTCCATTTGTAGCCAAAGTATTTCCTACGGATGCCAATTTTATCCTGATTAGGGTAGATAATGCCAATAAACGGTACCAGCAGTTGGTAGACCGGGGTATTGTGGTTCGAAATCGATCTGCCTTACCCAGGTGTGAAAATGCATTGCGAATAACTGTGGGAACACCAGAAGAAAACAAAGAACTCATAAATGTCTTAAAAACAATTTGATGGGAAAAGAAATTAACTCCAGGAAAGTGCTGTTTATAGATCGCGATGGAACCATAATTAAGGAGACATCAGACGAACAGATCGACAGTTTTGAGAAATTGGAGTTTTTGCCAGAGGTGTATTACTACCTGGGCAAAATAGCAAAACAACTGGATTATGATCTGGTGATGGTTACTAACCAGGATGGCCTGGGTACCAAATCTTTTCCTGAAGACAGTTTTTGGCCGGTGCAAAATTATATTATCCACAGTCTGGCCAATGAGGGGATAAATTTTAAAGAGATCCTTATAGACAGGACCTTTCCGGAAGATAATGCCCCTACGAGAAAGCCCGGAACTGCCATGATGAAGGCCTATGTTGAAGGGCCTTTCGACCTGGAAAATTCATTTGTTATAGGAGACAGGCTTACCGATATGGAATTGGCCAGGAATTTGGGAGCCAGGGGAATATACCTGAACAACCAGAATAACTTAGGCACTGGTGAAATAACCTCCAGCACAGATGAAATAAGCAGGAGTATTGCCCTGGAATGCGATCACTGGAAGCCCATATATGAGTATTTGGCTTTAAGTAGCCGGGTAGCAGAAATAGAAAGGAAAACGAAGGAAACGAATATAAAGATCTATCTGAATATTGACGGCCGGGGCGAGAGTGATATCAATACGGGAATTGCATTTTTTGACCATATGCTGGATCAATTGGCAAAGCACGGGCAACTGGATCTGAAAATTGATGTGGAGGGTGATCTCCATGTAGACGAACATCATACCATAGAAGATACAGGAATAGCACTGGGAGAAGTATTTTTCCGCGCACTTGGCAGTAAGCTTGGTATGGAACGGTACGGCTTTGCCTTACCAATGGACGATTGTCTGGCCTCGGTGGCCATCGATTTTGGAGGACGTAACTGGCTGGTGTGGGAGGCAGAGTTTAACAGGGAAATGATAGGACAGATGCCTACGGAAATGTTTTCCCACTTTTTTAAGTCCTTTACCGATGGAGCCCGGGCCAACCTTAACATAAAGGCGGAAGGCAATAATGAACATCACAAGATTGAAGCAATTTTCAAGGCCTTTGCCAAGGCTATAAAAATGGCGGTAAAGCGAGATCCTGAAAAAATGGTACTGCCCTCAACCAAAGGCATGCTTTAATGGGGTAAATCGGATAATAATAGCTTGGAATGAAAGTAGTGATAATCAATTATGGGGCCGGTAATATTCAAAGTATCAAGTTTGCTTTTGAACGTCTTGGTGTACACCCGGTCCTGACCGATGATGCAGCAGAGATAAAAGCGGCGGACAGAGTCATTTTTCCCGGAGTAGGCGAGGCCAGCAGTGCCATGAAAAAGCTGAAATCGACCTCGCTCGATCTGCTTATACCGGACTTGAAACAGCCTGTACTCGGTATTTGCCTGGGAATGCAACTTATGTGCAATTATTCGGAAGAAGGCAATACCAAGGGCCTGGGCATATTTGATATCGATGTATTAAAATTCAATCACGGAGTAAAAGTCCCACAGATTGGCTGGAACAGCATCGGTGATTTGAAATCCGATCTGTTCAAAGATGTTGGAAACAAGGAATTCATCTACCTGGTGCACAGTTACTATGCACCATTATGTGAGGAAACAATCGCCGTATCTGACTATGGAATGACATACAGCACAGCACTGAATAAAGATAATTTTTACGGGGTGCAATTTCACCCAGAGAAAAGCAGTGAAGTGGGAGCCCGGATACTGTCTAATTTTCTAAGCTTGTAGTGAAAATGAAGGAAGAATATCAGATTAGCACAGCCCGGGATAGAATGGATCTCGATTTCATCCACAGCTATCTCAGTAGAGAAGCTTATTGGGCTAAAGGGAGAAGTAGGGAAAAAGTATTGAAGTCCATGGAGAATTCACTGTGTTTTGGGATGTACGATGGTATGAAGCAGATAGGATTTGGCCGTGTGGCAACAGATTATGTTGTTTTTGCCTGGTTGATGGATGTTTTTATTGATCCGGCATACAGGGGCCGGGGTCTGGGCAGGACGTTGATAAAAGCCATCATCGAACATCCGGAATTGCAATCAGTTAATGGCATCGGACTGAGAACGGAAGATGCCCGGGACCTTTATTCCAAATTTGGTTTTGGTCATATTCCAAAGCCCGATACCTGGATGTTCAAAAATTTATAAGCTATGAGAATTATACCGGCCATAGATCTGATAGATGGCAAATGCGTCAGGCTAACCAAGGGGGATTATACCACAAAAAAGGTTTATAACGAAGATCCGCTTGAGGTGGCAAAGGAATTTGAAGCCCATGGCATCCGATATCTCCACCTGGTAGACCTCGATGGCGCCAGAGCAAAGCGGATCGTTAACCATGCTGTCCTGGAAAAGATTGCAGCGAATACAGGTTTGCAAATCGATTTTGGTGGCGGACTTAAGTCAGACGAGGATCTGAAGATCGCCTTTGAAAGTGGTGCGCACCAGGTAACGGGCGGTAGCATCGCTGTAAGGGATAGGGATGTGTTCCTGGATTGGCTGAATCGTTACGGGCCCGATAAGATCATTCTGGGAGCTGATGCCAGAGACGAAAAAGTGGCTGTATCGGGTTGGCAGGAGGAAAGCGATGAGAAACTGATACCTTTTATTAAGTCCTATATGAAAAAGGGAATACGAAATGTGATCTGTACAGATATCAGTAAGGATGGCATGTTGCAGGGTCCGGCGATAGCGTTGTATAAAAAGATCATAGATAAGACCAGTGTCACAAAAACCTCTGTAAGTATGAGTGGAGTAGTTGATGAAATTGTACCCGGAGTAAAACTGATCGCCAGCGGTGGTATCAGCAAGATGGGTGACCTGACAGAACTGGCAAGGATCGGTTGTGAGGGCGCAATCCTGGGTAAATCGATCTATGAACACACGATCGAATTAAAAGAACTGGAACAATTAATTTTGGATTCATGGAAGCAGAATTGACCTGGGATGAAGATTTTAAGAACAATGCCAGCTATCGTTTGAACGAGAGTCTCAGAATGATCCGAAGCTGCATGACACGTTTGAGCGAAGAGGATGTCTGGAAAAAACCAAATCCTTCTTCGAACAGTGTAGGCAACCTGATCCTGCATTTATGCGGGAATATCAGTCAATATGTTATTTCCTCCCTCGGAGAGAAGCCCGATCTGCGCCAGAGAGACGAAGAGTTCGCCATCTCCGGAGGAATGTCAAAAACAGAATTGATGGGTCGCCTGGAAGAAGTACTTCAAGAGTCGGGCCTGATCATTTCCGGGGCTTCTGAGAAGGAGTTGCTCAGAGAAAGAGAGGTACAGGGATTTACGATGAGCGGCCTTGGAGTAGTCCTGCACGTTGTGGAACACCTGTCTTATCATACCGGTCAGATTGCATTCTGGACCAAGCTTTTGAAAGACGAAGACCTGGGATTCTACGATGGCTTTGACCTGAATATAAAAAACAGTTAGTATTCTATGCTTACTAAACGAATTATACCTTGCCTGGATATTAAGGACGGAAGAACCGTAAAAGGAGTAAATTTTGTTGACCTTCGCGACGCCGGCGATCCTGTAGAACTAGCCGCGCTCTATGCCGAAGCGGGGGCTGATGAACTTGTTTTTCTGGACATTTCGGCTACAGAGGAAAGGCGAAAAACACTGGCAGAGCTCGTGCGTCATGTGGCAGAAAAAGTCAACATTCCCTTCACTGTGGGAGGTGGTATATCCTCTATTGAAGATGTGGATATGTTACTCCACAATGGTGCGGACAAGGTTTCAATAAATTCCTCTGCTGTCAAGAACCCGCAGTTGATCAATGAGCTGGTGGCCAAGTTTGGATCGCAGTGTATTGTGGTGGCGATAGACGCGAAGCAAATTGAAGGTGAATGGAAGGTGCATTTAGTAGGAGGGAAGGTACCCACTGATGTGGAGCTGTTCTGGTGGGCGGAAGAAGTGGAAAAGAGAGGGGCCGGTGAGATCCTGTTTACCTCTATGGACCATGACGGTACGAAAAACGGTTTTGCCAATGAGGCCCTGGCGCGTCTTTCTGAAGAGCGCAATATTCCCATAATTGCATCAGGCGGGGCCGGCACCATGCAACATTTTGCCGATACTTTTAAGGAGGGAAAGGCAGATGCGGCCTTGGCTGCCAGCGTATTTCACTTCAGGGAAATGGAGATAATAGATCTGAAGAAAGAACTCAAGAGGCAGAACATCCCGGTGAGATTATAATTGGGCCGGTAATTGTTGAATAGGATATCAAACATTATGGAAATAGATTTTAAGAAAAATAAAGATGGTTTAGTACCTGCGATTGTACAGGATGCCAATACCCGGATGGTACTGATGTTGGGCTATATGGACAAAGAAGCCGTTGACAAGACCCGTGATTCAGGCCGTGTTACCTTCTATAGCAGAAGTAAGTCCAGACTGTGGACCAAGGGTGAGGAAAGTGGTAATTACCTGGAACTTGTAGACATGAAAGTCGATTGCGATCAGGACGCCCTTCTTGTAAGTGCGATGCCGGCGGGTCCAACCTGCCACTTAGGTACGGACAATTGCTGGGGTGATTCAAACGAACATAATTTCGGATTTGTATCCAGACTGGAGACTATAATTGCAGATCGGCAGGAGAATAAAGATCCACAGGGAAGTTATGTAGCTTCTCTGTTTGAGAAAGGGATCAATAAAATTGCCCAGAAACTGGGTGAGGAAGCTGTGGAGACAGTAATTGAGGCTAAGGATGAAAATCAGGAGTTGTTTCTCAATGAAAGTGCTGATCTATTATTTCATTTTTTGATATTGCTCAGGGCCAAAGGATCATCATTTGAAGAGGTTGTTAACATTCTGGAAAGCAGGCACAGGCCCTAATTCTTTAAGTTTTCTTAAAAAGGATTTTCTGTTGCGGAAATAGTTTATTTTTATGAGATGGCTATGAATACGAGGAAAGGCTTTCTTTTTACAAAGTACGAAGCTCCGGATCTTTCTCCCTTCGATAAATTGTTCGAAATATTCCAGGAACTCATTACCCATACTTCGGGTGATGTGGACGAAGCACTGGATTGGTTGCGAGAACTGGATCAGGAATACGATCTTACCGATGAGGATTATACCATTGAAGATTTTATAGAAGACTTGAAAGCAAAGGGCTATTTGCGTGAAGAATTTGACGATGAAGGCAATGAAGGCAATGAAGGCGATGAAGGGGACGGACAGCCCGGAGAAGGCAATCTCTCCATCACAGCAAAAATGGAACGCATTATTCGGCAAAGAGCCCTGGATCAGATTTTTGGCAGGCTGAAGCGAAGCGGCAGTGGCAATCACCGTACCAAAAAAGCAGGCCGGGGAGATGAGCATACCGGGGATTTCAGGGAATATCGATACGGTGATCCACTGGAGCATATATCCATGACGGAGAGTTTTAAAAATGCACAGATCAATCACGGGATTGATGGGTTTTCACTAACCGAAGACGATCTGGTTGTAGAAGACACGCATTACAAAGCCCAAATGAGTACGGTGTTGATGATCGACATCAGCCATAGTATGATCCTCTATGGGGAAGACAGGATCACACCTGCTAAAAAAGTGGCCATGGCTCTGGCGGAATTGATCACTACACGCTACCCTAAAGATACATTAGACATCCTGGTGTTCGGAAATGACGCCTGGCCTATTTCCATTAAAGAGTTACCTTATTTGAAGGTAGGTCCCTATCATACGAACACCGTTGCCGGTTTGCAACTGGCTATGGACATGCTGAGACGTAAACGGAATACAAATAAGCAGATATTCATGATCACTGATGGCAAACCAAGTTGCCTGAGGCTGCCAGATGGCAGTTATTACAAAAACAGCGTTGGACTGGATACGCATATAGTAGAGCAATGTTACAATATGGCAAGGCAGGCAAGGAAGTTGCATATTCCAATTACCACCTTCATGATAGCTCAGGATCCCTATCTGATGCAATTTGTCAGACATTTTACAGAGGCTAATAAAGGCAAGGCCTTTTTTACAGGATTGAAAGACCTGGGCGAGATGATATTTGAAGATTACGAAACAAACAGAAGAAGAAGACTAAAGTAATACGGAGCATGAGATCCGTAAACCACAAATTGCTAATAAAAGATGACAGTAGACCACAATAAGATAAAAACGCTTGGCGACCTTAAAAAATCAGGCTATGAAAGCAGAAGCATAAAAGAGGAACTCAGGGAGAACCTTCGTAATAAGATCATTAATAAGGAGAATGTCTTTGAAGGTGTTTGGGGCTATCAGAATTCGGTAATCCCGGAACTGGAAAGAGCCATCCTCTCACGTCATAATATAAACCTGCTGGGTCTGAGAGGGCAGGCAAAAACCAGATTGGCCCGACTAATGGTAAAACTACTGGATGAGTGGATACCGGTTGTGGAAGGCTCTGAGATCAATGATGATCCCTATGATCCCATCTCCCGGTACGCCCGGGAAAGGATCAGGGAAGAGGGTGATGATACGCCCATACAGTGGCTGCACCGCGAAGATCGTTTCTACGAGAAACTGGCGACCCCTGATGTGACTGTTGCGGATCTTATCGGTGACGTGGATCCTATCAAGGCTGCCAATCTCAAACTGTCTTATGCCGATGACCGGGTGATCCATTTCGGAATGATACCGAGGGCTCACCGCTGTATCTTCGTAATAAATGAGCTGCCCGATCTTCAGGCAAGGATCCAGGTTTCACTTTTTAATATTTTGCAGGAAGGCGACATACAGATCCGAGGTTTCAAATTGCGCCTGCCATTGGATATTCAGTTCATTTTTACTGCCAACCCGGAAGATTATACCAACAGGGGAAGCATTGTTACGCCTTTAAAAGACCGGATTGGATCGCAGATCCTGACACATTATCCGGAGGATATCGCCATAGCTAAACAAATCACTGTACAGGAAGCAAGGCTAGATGAAATGCAGGCCAGGAACATACATGTACCAGAAATTGCCATGGACCTGCTGGAACAGATCAGTTTTGAGGCACGTAAAAGTGAGTATGTAGATACTAAGAGTGGGGTAAGTGCCAGGACCAGTATCACAGGTTATGAAAATCTGCTGAGTACAGCTGAAAGGCGTATTTTGATCCAGGGAGAGGAAAAGACAAGCATTCGCCTGAGCGACTTTATGGGAGTTATCCCTTCTATTACAGGCAAAATCGAATTGGTATATGAAGGCGAACAGGAAGGAGCTGATGTTGTAGCTGGCATATTGCTGGAAGAGGCGGTTAAGACACTATTTCCATCATATTTTCCAGCTACAACATCAGCTCCTTCCTGTTCGCCTTCATATACCAATTCGATTTTGCCTGTAATAGAAGGGATAACTCCCATAAAGTCGCTCAGGC
>CAJHXL010000121.1_pt1 | contig 24621 bp, 24 predicted proteins | sample 9198601 | NCBI WGS metagenome assembly CAJHXL01 (sample SAMEA7708277, study PRJEB35096) | sediment metagenome | biome: marine neritic benthic zone biome [ENVO:01000025]; feature: sediment [ENVO:00002007]; material: shallow marine sediment [ENVO:03000034] sea grass bed [ENVO_01000059] ...
ACAGGCGAGTTAAAAGAAGGGGATGTGGATTTTTGTTACGGTAGCAGGGATGGCCAGCTTTGGAAGATTCTGAATGAAATATTCCGCTTAGGTCTGCGCTTTGAAACATCGGCTTATGCCGTGGAACAACGCAAAAATTTTCTGATAAATCGCGGGATCGGGATATGTGATATTGTGGATAGTGCCCAGCGAGAGAAGATAGATGCCATGGACATGGGTATGAAAAATGTTATCCTCCGGGATCTGGTTCGCGTGCTTTATGAAAACCCCCGGGTTGGGACATTGATTTTTACAGGAGGAAATAGTAAAAATGGACCTGAGTATTTCTTTAGGCGACTTCTCAGGGAATACGGTTTGGGACTGGAAAAGATTTCCGATGAGATCCCCAGAATACACCAGCTGCGATTACCGAAGCACCTTGCACCAGTTAAAAGGAAGGAGGCATCCGATAGCCATATACTGCAAGCTGATGGGGATAGAGTAGTCAAAACCATTTCTCTAACTGCACCTTCGGGCTCTGCCAACAGGGCTATAGGCAGTATGAAAGCATATCAGGATATTAAGAATAAGAACCAGGAATTCACCACTTTTGATTTCAGGGTATTGCAGTACAAGCCGTTCTTTTAGCCAAAAAAAGACAGCGAACAAGATTGCCCGCTGCCTTTCCAACTATCCATCAACACCTAACTAAAGTCAGTTTCTCGTTACCTGAATACTGTTTGAGAGGCTGAAGCAGCCGACCAGATTGGCCGTGTTCATTCCGGCCTCCAGGCCCTGGAGTCCGTCTTCGTAACGCAGGTACCATATAAAGCATACTCCGGGGCCAGCTGCATCAAAATCTACCCCTTCTACTGCGTCCAGGGTTGGGGGCAGCCCCAGGATATTACCAAGATCATCGGTTATAACCCAGCTGCTGTTGCTCCCTGAAGCATTGGAACTATCCAGACTTATGCCACTCACAAAATCCGGAGTCCCGTCAACAGTGAAAGTGAATGGTCCGCCCATCAGGCTGCCGGCATCGGTTTCATTTCTGACTACTTCAATTGGGTTCGAAAGGTCAAAATTACCCTGTATATCATTCGCATTCATGCCTACCTGTGCACCCTCTATCTCACCTTCGTATCGAGCGTACCAGATAAGGCAAACACCGGGTCCGGCGGCATCGAAATCCACACCTTCTACAGCGTCAAGACTTGGAGGCAGCCCAAGTATATTACCCTGATCATCGGTGATGACCCAGGTACTTTCTGAGCCAAATGCTTCTGAGGAATCAAGTGTAATTCCACTGACAAAGTCTGAGGTACCATCGACACAGATCTCAAAGGGACCACCGCTTATTATACCGGCGTTAGCACCCATATTACGCACTACTTCTATAGAATTGGACAGGCTAAAACAACCTTCCAGCTCGTTAGCATTCATGCCTGCTTCAAGACCTGCAAGTCCATCCTCATAGCGCAGATACCATATAAGACAAACACCAGCTCCGGCGCCGTCGAAATCCACCATTTCCACATCGGATAAAGTAGGAGGAAGTCCAAGTATGTTTCCTTCGTCATCAGTTATTATCCAGCTTGAATTACTTCCCAAGGAGGCAGAGCTGTCTAAACTTATGCCACTGACAAAATCAGGATTCCCGTCCACATTAAATTCAAAGGGTCCACCGCTTATCTCACCAGCATTAGTTTGACTCCTGACGACTTCTATGGAATTGGAAAGATCAAAATTGCCCTGGAGATCGTTGGCATTCATACCTGCTTCGGCACCCGTGATTTCGTCTTCATAGCGCAAATACCAGATGAGGCATACACCTGCACCGGCCTCATCAAAGTTAACTGCTTCAACATCGGTTAATGTGGGTGGCAATCCCAGGATATTTCCCTCGTCATCCGTAATTACCCAAGTGCTCGAGGAACCGAACACATCGCTGTTATCCAGGGATATGTCACTCACAAAATCTGCTGTGCCGTCAACACAGAATGCATAAGGACCGCCACTAATAGTTCCGGCAAGTGCCATTTCAGGGCTGTCCTGGACATTGTCATCATCCTCGTTACATCCGGCAAAAAATAATACAAGTACTAAACTTGAAAGTGATACAATCTTTTTCATAGGAATTCTTTTTTTAGGTTTTGATAGCAAAAGAATTCCATGTTTATAACAGGGGTTTCACAAAAGCTTCAAAATTTTGTGATAAATGGCGGAAGGGATCCAGAGCTAACAATGAGTTAATAGAAGCATAAAGGAAAATTTACAGTAATCTCAAAAAATAATTAGAAACTTTATAAAACCGAATTTTCATTTTTATGAAAAGCTTCCAGAATTCACTATCTGCAGTGATTTCGAATTATGCCATCAACCGATGGAACACTTACTACTCCCCATTAAAAGCCAAGTCTAAAAGACGAAAATCAAAATCCATAAGCCATGAAGAAAAGACCTGTTGAGATCGTGGTGATCTCTGATGTTCACCTGGGCACATATGGTTGTCATGCAAAAGAATTAACCCGATACCTGAAATCTATAAAACCCAAAGAGGTTATCCTCAACGGTGATATTATAGATATGTGGCAATTCAGCAAACGTTACTGGCCAAAATCGCATATGAAAGTCATCAAGATACTGATGGAATGGATTAGCAAAGGTATCAGGGTCAGGTATGTAACGGGCAATCACGATGAGATGCTGAGGAAGTTTGTCGGATTTGAGCTGGGGTCTTTTTCTATTGAAAACAAGGTGCTGTTGGAGTTTTACCATAAAAAAGCCTGGATATTTCACGGGGATGTCTTTGATGTAACCATGCAGCACTCCAAATGGATCGCCAAACTAGGGGCATTTGGATACGATATGTTGATCTTGCTCAACCGCGCAGTGAATTATTGTAGTGTAAAGCTTGGTTACGGGCCGCTTTCCATGTCTAAGAGGATCAAAAACGGAGTAAAATCCGCAGTGAAGTTCATCAATAATTTTGAGCAAATCGCTGCTGATATTGCTATTGAAAATCAGTATGACTATGTGATATGCGGCCATATTCATCAACCCGAAATGAAACAATTAAGCAATTCTAAAGGCTCCGTAGTTTACTTGAATTCAGGAGACTGGATAGAAAATCTTACCACGCTGGAGTATTACAATGGTGAATGGCATTTGTACAGATTTGAGGATGACAGGGCACTTCAAATCAATCTTGAACCAGTGGAGGAAGATGAAGTTCTGGCCAATAAGGTACTCTTTCAAGATCTGGTAAAGGAATTCCAGCTTTTCAATACACTAGACAAATAACAGTTCTTTGATATTAACAATGATGACAGCAGGGATCGGATGATGAGAGTATTATATGCTATACAGGGCACGGGTAATGGTCATTTAAGCAGGGCCAGAGATATTATACCCATTCTTCTTCAGAAAAACATTAACCTAGACATACTTGTAAGTGGCACACAAGCCGATGTAGAGCTCGGGTATCCAATTACCTACAGATATAAGGGCCTGAGCTTTATTTTCGGTAAAAAGGGAGGAGTAAACATGTGGAGGACTTATGTGAAAGCCAATTCGAGACGACTTCAGAAAGAAATAGCAAGTCTACCTGTAGAGGAGTACGATCTAATACTGAACGATTTTGAACCTGTATCTGCCTGGGCTTGCAGACTTAAGAAAACAACTTGTATTAGTCTAAGTCATCAAGCCGCAGTTCTTGCCAAAAATGCGCCCAGACCAAAAAAAAGAGATCACTTTGGTCGATTTATTCTACGGAACTACGCTCCCGGTTCTAAGCAGTACGGCTTTCATTTCAAAGAGTATCAGAACAACATTTTTACACCCGTAATACGTCGGGATATAAGAGATGCAATCATTTCTGACCAGGGACATTACACGGTTTATTTACCTTCATATAGCGATAAGAAGATTCTTAAGGTGCTTTCTGAGTTCAGGACCGTTCGCTGGCAGGTGTTCTCCAAACACAATGAATCTCCTTTCTACAATGGCCATATTCGTTTGCAACCGATTAGGAACGAGGCCTTTGTAAAGAGCATGTCCAGTTGTAAGGGTATCTTATGTGGAGCGGGATTTGAGACTCCGGCGGAGGCATTATTTCTAAATAAAAAATTACTGGTCATTCCTATGAAGGGTCAGTATGAGCAGAAATGTAATGCAGCGGCTTTGATCGAATTAGGGGTTCCTGTGATGAAGTCTTTAAAAAGAAAGCATTGGACAGTATTGGAAAGATGGCTCGCATCAGATGAAATAGTAAAAGTAGACTATCCAGACAGAACGGAAGTCATCATTGACCATATCCTGGCAGAAGCTGTAACGTCCTCATTTGTGTTGGCATAAACGATCTTTATTTGGGCAGGGAAAAAAAAGAACTTCATTCCACGGATTTTGGTGAGGACTTTGTCTGGGGAGTTTCATCATCGGCCTATCAGACCGAGGGAGCTGTATGCAAAGGGGGCAAAGGCCTTTCTATCTGGGATAACTTTTCGGCCAGAAAAAATACTATCCGCGACGGTCATAAGGCCTATATCGCCTGTGACTTTTACAATCGTTTTCCAGATGATATTTCGCTGATGAACCGGATGAATATCCGAAATTTCCGATTTTCAATTTCCTGGCCCAGAATAATCCCGAATGGGACCGGAGCTGTTTCTTCCCAGGGAATTGACTTTTATAATCGACTTATAGATACTTGCCTTGAAAATAACATTGAGCCATGGATTACGCTATATCACTGGGATCTGCCAAATGCACTACAGCGAAAAGGAGGCTGGACCAATCGGGAAATCGTTTCCTGGTTTGAGGAATATTCCGAAGTTTGCGCACATGCTTTTGGAGATCGGGTCCGAAACTGGATGGTCCTGAATGAACCTATGGTATTTACTGGTGCCGGTTATTTCCTTGGTGTTCACGCACCGGGATTGAAAGGGCTACAAAACTTTTTACCAGCCATTCATCACGCCACGCTATGTCAGGCAGTTGGGGGTAAAGTCCTAAGAGAAATTATTGAAGATGCCCGCTTGGGTACCACTTTTTCCTGTTCTCATATCAGTTCTTATAGTGATCGCATACGGGATGTTGATGCCTCCAGGCGGGCAGATGCCCTGTTGAACAGGCTTTTTATTGAACCTGCACTGGGAATGGGCTATCCCGTTGAAGACCTGCCAATTCTTAAAAAGCTGGATAAATTCATAATGCCTGGTGATATGGACAAGGTTGTTTTTGATTACGATTTCATCGGCATACAAAATTATACAAGAGAGGTAGTTAGATATAATCGTTGGGTTCCTTATATCCGTGCCGAGATAATTGGCGCAGAAAAAAGAGCAGTCCCTTCAACACTCATGAATTGGGAAGTATATCCGGAGGGTATTTACAAAATGATAGAAAAGTTCAGTAAATACAAGGATGTCAAAAGTATTATTGTAACAGAGAACGGCGCGGCATTCGAGGATGAGTATTTAAATGGATGCGTTGATGATCAGGACAGACTGTCCTATCTCAAAAAGTATATTCAACAAGTTCATAAGGCTCGTTCAGGTCATTTCAAAATAGACGGTTATTTTGTGTGGACTTTCACCGACAATTTTGAATGGGCCGAAGGTTACCATCCAAAATTCGGATTAGTTTATACAAACCCGGATCAACAGGAGCGCATAATAAAAGCCTCGGGTAAATGGTACAGCGAATTCCTCAACAGAGATAATTAGGGGATCGGTGTGCTCAATACTCCATAGAAAACCTGTAAGCCGTATGCAATTTGTCCGATTTTCAAGTTTTCATTCGGGCTGTGTTGGTTATTGTCAGGATTAACCAAAGGAAGCAAAAAAGCCGGAATATCTAATTCGTTAATAAAGGGAGCAATAGGTACGGTACCACCGTGAATCCTGATCCTTACAACATCTTCTTCAAAGGTCTTGGTCATCACATCCGTGAGATAATTTCCATATGGATTGGTCAGATCTGTGCGGAAGGCATCGGTAACTCCACTCTCGGTCACTTTTGCAATTTTATCGTGTTGCATACGGAGATCTTTGGTGGGATCTGTGTCAGTGATGAAAAACCCCTGAGACTCAATATGCTTTTTAACCAATTCCTTAAGTCGACTACCATCTGTTTCAGGTACTAATCTAAGATCCAATTCCGCAGTGGCTGAGCCTGGAACTATAGTCCTGGCCTCATTTCCGATCCAGGCAGATCCCAGACCTCTGATATTCAATGACGGGTATTGCAATGCTTCCTGGTAATTACTTCCTACTTTCTCAGGGGTTTTAATGGCCAGATATGCATTGATGGCCCTGGCGTCATCCGGAACGTTACCGAGGATCTCTTTGGTAGGTTCATCAAGTGCAATTCCGTCGTAGTATCCTTTGATGATAACCCTACCTTCAGCATCTTTCATACTTGCCAGCAATTGAGCCAGCTGGAATCCCGGATTTGGTGCATAATTCCCATAATGGCCGCTGTGCTGAGGTTTTATCGGGCCGTAAGTTGTTATAGACATTGAGGTGATACCTCTGCAGCCGTAAACAATTGTTGGATTTAAGGATGGGTGAACCGGACCGTCGGCAATCAGTAGAAAATCTGCTTCCAATAACTCGCGGTATTCTTTAACAGCCTTCGGCAGCGGATCGCTTCCTTTTTCTTCCTGTCCATCAAGTATTACCTTGATGTTAAATGGTATCTCCACCTCGTTTTTCTTAAGCAGGTCGATCGCGTTCAGGAACATAACGATAGGACCTTTATCATCTGAGGTAGACCTGCCAAAAAGTCGCCAGTCATAGTTGATATCCTCGGTAAGATCATTGAAGGATTGCTGTTTCCAGGAATCACCATCCGGAGATTTGAGCACTATCTCATAGGGATTGGGCTGGTCCCATTTAGAAGGGTCAACGGACTGCCCATCGAAGTGCATATAAAACAAAATAGTGGGCTTTTCATCTTCCATGGGTAAGGCCGCAAAAAATAGGGGCAGTCCTTCCGTAGGCAGTACGGACGAATTAAAGCCTCTTGCATTAAATTTTTGAGTAAGCCAGCTTAAATTTCTATTGATATCTGCAGCTTCCAGTGCATCGTTGGGAATGGCGATAAATTCACGCAATTCGTCAATAGTATGTCTGACCTGAGATTTTAACTCTGAAGACTCCTGTGCATTGGAAATTGTAAATATGAACAGCAGGATCAGATAGGAATATTTTTTCATCAAAGAGTGTCTTTTGATTTGAGCAGCTAAATCTAGCGAATTCTTTTAATAAAATCACTTATCGATCCCACTCCATTTTGAGTGAGGCCTTTAATAAATGCGGATCCTATGATGGCACCTTTGGCGTGGGATGTAGCTTGTTGAAAAGTCTCCGCATTGCTTATACCGAATCCGACTATCTGGGGATTGCGCAACCCCATGGCTGCAATCCTCTCAAAGTAATCGGTTTGCTCTTTCCCAAATCCGGCTTTTGCGCCTGTGGTGCTCGCAGAACTCACCATATAGATAAATCCTTCAGAGGCATTGTCTATCTTTCGAATACGCTCTTCGCTCGTCTGAGGGGTGATAAGGAAAATGTTCAGTAAATCGTATTTCTCGAATATGGACCTGTATTCTTCCAGATAGACATCCAGAGGTAGATCAGGCAGGATCAGCCCATCAATTCCCAGTTCACTGCACTTAGCGCAGAACGCTTCCACTCCGTATTGGAATACGGGATTGAAATATCCCATGATAATCAGTGGTATGCTTACATTATCTCTGATACCCTCAAGTTGTTTAAACAACAAATCTGAATTCATGCCATTGTGGAGTGCGGCGGTGGAGCTTTCCTGAATGGTTGGTCCGTCTGCTAAAGGATCACTGAACGGCAGACCAATTTCGATCATATCAACGCCGGCTTTTTCCAGGTCGGAAATAATGCGTACTGTATCATTCAGTGCGGGATATCCCGCCGTGAAATAAATGGATAGCAGCTTGTTATTTTCCTGTAGCTTTTGCTTAATTCTATTCATCTTTATAGTACTTAGTATTAAGTATTATGTATTGAGTACCAACTATTTTGTTTTCTATTTCTATTCACTAAGTTGACTTACTTTTAAACTCAAACCTCAAACCTCAAACCTCAAACCTCAAACCTCGTACTTTTCACTACAATCCAAAATACTCTATATATGTCTCCAGGTCCTTATCGCCCCGGCCTGATAGGTTGATCACCAGAATGTCATCGGGTTTGAACTTCCTGTGCTCGAAGATCGCAAAGGCATGGGACGTTTCGATGGCCGGAATGATACCTTCCAGTTTTGACATTTCCAGACCTGCTTCCATGGCCTCGGCATCGGTGATGGATATGAATTCTCCACGACCAGATCTGTAAAGGTGGGCATGCATGGGACCGACACCGGGATAATCAAGGCCGGCCGAAATACTGTAGGGCTCGGTGATCTGTCCGTCACCCGTCTGCATCAATAATGTCTTTGATCCATGAATAATACCAACTTTTCCTAAAGCCGAAGTGGCTGCGCTTTCACCCGAATCAATGCCCTTGCCGGCTGCTTCCACGGCAATGATCCCAACATCCGGATTATCCAGGTAGTGGTAATAGGCGCCTGCAGCATTGCTGCCTCCGCCAACACAGGCAATCACATAATCAGGATCGGTGGTGCCCTCGGCTTCAAGGAGTTGTTGCCGGATCTCCTCAGAAATCACCGATTGAAATCTGGCCACCATATCCGGATAGGGATGCGGGCCAACAACAGAACCAATGATATAATGCGTATCAACCGGATTATTGATCCAGTCTCTTATAGCTTCATTGGTAGCGTCTTTAAGGGTTTTGCTTCCCGAGAGTGCAGGTCTTACTTCCGCACCCAGCATCTTCATCCTTGCCACATTGGGGGCCTGTCTGGCAATATCAATTTCACCCATATAAACTACGCATTCGATACCCATCAGTGCACATACGGTTGCTGTTGCCACACCGTGCTGGCCTGCGCCGGTTTCTGCTATGATCCTGTTCTTACCCAGGCGTTTCGCCAGGAGGATCTGACCAACGGTATTGTTTACTTTATGCGCTCCTGTATGACAAAGGTCTTCCCGTTTCAGGTAGATCCTGGTATTATGTCTTGCGGAAAGATTTTTAGCGTAATAAAGCGGGGTTGGTCGGCCAACATAGTCACGGAGCAGCTGATCGAAATCTTTTTTAAATTCCGGATCTTCCATGATCTCTATGTAGGTTTGCCTCAACTCCTCCGTATTGGGATATAGCATTTCCGGGATATAGGCCCCGCCAAAAATGCCGTAATAGCCTTTTTCATCGGCATGATAGGTTTTCATAGTCTTTCTTCTTTTTTAAATATTTTCATCTCGGAAATGAAATTCCTGAGTTTCTCAATGTCCTTTAAACCGGGTTCGACCTCAAAACGGCTGTTCACATCTATAACATGGCATAGTGCAGCTTCTTCAGACCCCAGAAATTCCTTCAAGGCATCCACATCTTCCGGTCCAATACCACCACTGAGGAAGTAGGGCTTTGAATACGAATAGTTTTTCAGCAGTCTCCAGTTAAACTTTTTTCCGGTGCCGCCTGGTAATTCAGCTCTGGTGTCAAACAAAAAATAATCACAAGCGGATTCATAGTCGGCCAGGCGGTCAAAATCAAAATCCTGATGGATTGCAAAGGCCTTAATGATCTGGGGGAATTCTGACGCTTCTTCCCGCAACAGGTTTTTTAAATGAGCACAGTACTGAGCAGATTCCCGGCCGTGCAACTGCACCGCAGCCAGGTTGTGTTCCAGAATACTCAATACAACAGTTTCGTACGGAGCATCAACAAATACCCCTGTTTTTTTAATGGTAGGATCCAGATCATCAGCTATGCTTGTGTTGAAATACCTGGCCGAAGGTTCCCAGAAAATAAAACCCATATAATCCGGTTCCAGGGAAGCGACTGCTTCGGCATTGTATTTCATTCCACAGACCTTAAGTTTCATACTTCCAGTTTTTTGATCAGGGCATCCGCAGAATTGCCGGGATCCTCTGTTCGCATAAAAGTCTCACCAATTAAAAATCCTTTGTAGCCATGTGCTTGCAGCTTGCTAATGGTATGGTGATCGTCTATACCACTTTCAGAAATCTTAATAATACCATCCGGAATTTTAGGAGCAAGTACGATGCTGGTGTCAGTTGATACTTCGAATGTCTTGAGGTTCCGGTTATTTACTCCAACCAGGCTTATATCGGGAGAACAGATCTTCTGCAATTCTTCCTCATTGTGGATTTCCAACAGTACTTCAAGGCCCAGGTCTCTGGCTGTTTTGCTCAGCGTTCGGATCTCTTCCTTTTCCAGGATGGCAGCGATAAGCAAAATGATATCAGCCCCGTTTGCTTTGGCCTCCAGTACCTGATACTCATCTATTATGAATTCCTTTCTAAGCAAAGGCGTGTTGACCGATGCTCTTGCCATAAGCAGATCGTCCAGCGAACCTCCAAAGAATTGATTATCGGTCAGGACCGAAATACCACAAACCCCGGCCTGCTCATATCCCCTAACCACTTCCTGCACACTGAGTGAGTTATTGATGACAGATTTGGAAGGTGATCTGCGTTTGTGTTCTGCAATAATTCCCGATTTGCTCCTGCTCAGATTTTCAGCCAATGAAAATGTCGATCTGTCAAAAAGAACACTGCCTTCTAACTGTTTCACGGGGACCATCAGTTTCTTCAGCTTAATTTCCCTGTGTTTGGCGGCTACTATGGTGTCTAGAATATGCATGTTTAGTCTGTTCTTTGCTTATGTCTGACTCAGTTCCTGTAAGGATTTTAGAGCCTTAAGAGCCTTCCCGCTTTTTAAGGCTGCATGGGCCAGATCAAACCCTTCTTTGGGGCTTAGTTCTCTTGCTGTTGCTATGGCCATACCCGCATTGGCACATACGACGTTGTTCTGAGATTCACTTCCTTTTCCCTGGAGTATATCCATGAATATGGAGGCCGAATCGGCAATACTATCACCACCTGTAATATCCGTTGCTTTCACGGCAGATATGCCAAAATCTTCTGGCTGTATCATGCCTTCAGAGTGGTTTGAAATAGTCTTTGTTCCACCGGTGAGCGAGATCTCGTCATAACCGTCAAGGGCGTGCAAAACTGTATATTTCTTATCGGTGTTTTGATAAAGGTAGCCGTACATTCTAGCAAGTTCCAGGTTAAATACGCCAACCATCTGGCTTTTAGGGAAGGCCGGATTCACCATGGGCCCCAACATATTGAAGAAGGTTTTTACCGCCAGTTCCTTTCTGATCGGGGCAACGTTCTTCATGGCAGGGTGGAACAGAGGTGCATGAAGGATACAAATACCTGCTCTATCGATGGATCGTCTCAGGAAATCAGGATCATTGCTAAATCTTATCCCGAGGAACTCTAGTACATTACTACTCCCGCATTTTGAAGATACACCGTAATTTCCATGCTTGGTCACAGGAATACCGGCACCGGCAGTTACAAATGACGCCAGGGTTGAAATATTAAATGTATCCTTTCCATCGCCTCCGGTCCCGCACAGGTCAATTGGATCATATTCAGAAAGATCAACGGCATGACAGAGTTCCAGCAGGGCATCTCTAAAACCTTCCAGTTCCTCAATTGTAATACTTCTCATCATATAAACGGTAAGAAATGCAGCAATCTGACTAGAATTATAGGACCCTTTAGCTATGTGGACCAAAACCTGTCTGGCATCTTCTTTAGACAGAAGATCGTGGTTTATTAACCTGTTGAGTATATCTTTCATTGCTCTTTATCGTTGTTTAACCAGTTTTGCAATATTTTTTTACCATGGGGAGTAAGCACGGATTCAGGGTGGAATTGAACAGCGCTTACATCGTATTCACGGTGTCTGAGCGACATGAGCTGTCCGTTGTTATCGACAGATGTCGCTATCAGCGACTCCGGGAGCTCGGGATCTACCACCCAGGAGTGATATCTGCCCACCTCAATTTGTTCAGGAAGTCCCTCAAAAAGGATATCATCCTTTATTATGTTAATGCTGGTGGCAATACCGTGGTATACTTCATCCAGGTTCACAATTTTCCCTCCAAAAACCTCACCTATGGCCTGTTGGCCCAGACAAACTCCAAAAATACGTTTGGTAGGTGCATAGGTTCTGATAATATCCTTGAGCAGGCCAGCTTCATCAGGGATTCCGGGTCCGGGGGAGAGCACGATATTTTGGTATTCATCTATTTCAGCGAGTTCCAACTGATCGTTGCGTTTCACGTCGACCTGACAATCCAGATCTTCCAGATAGTGCACCAGATTGTACGTAAAACTGTCGTAATTATCAATGACAAGGATCCTTTTCATACTTCCTAGATCTTTTCTGCTATATCAAGCGCCTTGTTAAGTGCTCCTAGTTTATTGTATGTTTCCTGCAACTCATTGGCCGGGTCTGAGGCTGCTACCAGCCCTGCTCCTGCCTGGTAATAGAGCTGATGATTCTTACTGAGGAAGGTCCGGATCATAATGGCATGGTTAAAATCGCCCTTGAAATCCATGAATCCGATAGCGCCTCCGTAATAATCCCTGCTGGTTACTTCGTACTTTTCTATAAGCTGCATTGCCATATGCTTCGGGGCTCCACTAAGCGTACCGGCCGGAAAGGTGTCTGCGACCACTTTCATGGTTGAAGTATCCTTTTTCTTCTCAGCGGTAACTTTTGAAACCAGATGTATCACATGTGAAAAGAACTGAACCTCGCGATAATTTTCAACGGCCACATTGGTGCCATGCCTGCTAAGATCGTTCCGTGCAAGGTCTACCAGCATTACGTGTTCGCTATTTTCCTTGTCATCTTCAGTAAGTTTTTTGGCTAAGGCAGCATCCTCCTCATCATTCCCGGTCCTTTTGAAAGTTCCGGCAATAGGATGAATTTCGGCTTTACCTTTTTTTATGACAAGTTGTGCTTCGGGTGAACTGCCAAATATTTTAAAATCCCCAAAATCAAAATAGAACAGGTATGGGGACGGATTAATAGAGCGAAGGGCCCTGTAGACATTGAATTCATCTCCTTTGAATTTTTGTTCAAACCGCCTTGAAAGTACTAATTGGAAGACATCCCCTCTGTGGCAATGCTTTTTCGCCAGTTCTACGTGCTGCATGTACTCTTCATCTTCCAGATTGGAAGCCGGTTCGCCTTCTTTGGTAAAATTGTAAGTGGCGTAATTCCTCATGCTCAACAGATGCTCAATCTCTTCAATATTGTCATCTGTTTCAAAACAATGAGCAAACAGGTAAGCCTCGTTCTTGAAGTGGTCTATGGCGATGATATTCTGATAAACTGCATAGTAAATGTCAGGGATGCCTAAATGGCCTTCTTTCTTGGAGACCTCAATATCTTCATAGTAGCGAACTGCGTCGTAGGACATATAACCAAAGAGACCGTTATTGATAAACTTAAAACCGTTCTCTGCTACTTCAAAACGCCCGCTAAAATCGTCAATGATCTCCGTAATATCAGTGTTGTTGTCCAGGTCCTGGTGCTTTACAGATCCATCCGGAAAGCTCAAAGTAATATGCTCATCCTGCACTTTAACCGAGGCGATTGGATTGCAGCAGATATATGAGAAGGAATTGTCGTTAGCCCTGTAATCGCTGCTCTCCAGCAGAATACTATTGGGAAATTGATCCCTGATCTTGAGATAGACACTAACCGGGGTGATAGTATCTGCCAGGATCTTTTTGTAATGGGTTTTTAGCTTAAATTTCATAGTGATAAGCATTAAAAAAGGCCTGTCGTGATAGACAAGCCTTTAAATATGTTTTTACACATGGTGGAGCCTTTCTCACGACATCATTCGTAAGTTAATCCACCACCAGGTATTTGTATTTCCAATAATCATGAGGCCAAATATAGAAAGGAAATTTTAATATACAAATCGACCCAACAAAAAACCCCGATCTGATATTTGAGAACGGGGTTTAAGCTATTGGAATGAAATTTCTAGAATTCCAGGTCTACAACAAGGTCAAATTCATCATAGATGGTCTTGTCACCAAGATTTTCGAAGAAACTTCCTGAACCGTAACGAACATCGTATTGGGCCCTGTCCACTTTCATAGTAGCGGTCGCCTTGCTTCCGTATATGGAGACATCAAGAGTGATCGCTTTGGTGATCCCTTTAATAGTAAGATCTCCTGTTACCTCATAGGAATTTTTTCCAGTGGCAGTCACATTTGTGAATACCAAGCTTGAAGTTGGATTTTTTTCCACGCCAAAGAAATCGTCAGATTTCAAATGACCTTCCAGTTTACCTTTGTATTCACCCTCGAGATCCGTAGAGATGAGGCTTGTCATATCGACAACAAATTCCCCACCAGTGAGCTTATCCCCGTCAAATACCAGGGCTCCTGATTTCAGGTCTACTGTACCGGTGTGCGAACCTGTGACCTTATAAGCCTTCCAGGTTACTTTGCTTGTTTCAGTATTAACTTCTTTTTTTACTTCCTCAATAGGGTTGTTTGCATTGGCTGTAACCCCTATGATCAAGGCAAGTGCCAGTCCGAAAACATTCTTTTTCATAATAAGTGATTTAATAATGGATTAAAATTTATTTAGTAAATGATTTAAAAGTTCAAGTTCTGATAGATCGAAATTCTTAAGCATAGCCTCTTCGGTCTTTTTCACAGTCCTGTCCATTTTTGCCAAAATGGCTTCTCCTTCCGCCGTGATAGTGATCTCTACCTTTCGGCGATTCGCCTCACAGATGGTTCGCTTTACAAAACCTTTTTGAATGAGTTTGTCAACCAGTCGGGTGGTATTACTCATCTTGCTCACCATACGCTCGTTCAGCGTGGAAAGATTCGCAGGCACACCTTTCCGGCCCCTGAGAATCCGCAATACATTAAATTGCTGAATAGAGACCTCATAGGGCTTTAAGGCCTTCGACAGGCCTTCGTTCACCTTGTTGTGCACCAGCATTAAATGAATGATCGACCTACTTTTTATAGGTATCTTACGCTCCGTCTTAATAATTTCCTCTACATTCATGTAAGTACAATAATTGTATATACAAATGTATGTGATCTTTTTTTTCTTACAAAAGGGTAAGGGCATAAAATTCTGTTAAAATCTCTCAGAGCTTGAAAGTGGGCCAAAATTATCGATAGCCGTTGCGCTGGAACGATATAGATTTATATTTTTGCTGGAAAATTTATACAGACATGTCAGATCTGAGTCAGGAAGAATGGGCAGAACAGCTTGAAGCTGATGAGAATGCCGTAATACTGGATGTGAGAACAGAAGAGGAAATGGAGGAGGGCTACATACCGGAGGCGAAGAATATCGATATTTATTTAGGCCAGGGATTCCTGGATGAGTTAGAAAAGCTCGACAAATCCAAGAATTATTATGTCTATTGCAGGTCGGGCAACAGAAGCAGGCAGGCATGTGCTCTTATGAATCAGTTGGGCATCCCAAATGCCTATAACCTGGAAGGCGGGTTTGTTGAATGGGAAGGGGAGATCTCAGACTAGGTTTACAGCATATTAATCCATACTGAATCCCGCTTACAGTGGGATTTTTTATTTTGGATTTATGCGAGAGGCGTTGCTGCATTATATATGGAAGTATCAAAAACTCACTGCTAAAAATTTAAGGATTAGCGCAGGCGGTGAACTGATTATTGTAAAGAGCGGGATACACAACAAGCATTCTGGTCCTGATTTTTTCAATGCCTGTATTGAACTTGACGGACAGCGATGGGCCGGAAATATCGAAATCCACCATAAGTCCTCAGATTGGTACAAACACGGTCACCATAACGACCCGGCTTATGACAATGTGATCCTTCATGTAGTCTGGGAGGAAGACAGGATGGTTTTCAGATATTCAGGTGAGCCCATCCCTACGCTGGTTCTCAGGGAATATGTTCAGGAAGAATTCGCAGGCAAATACCAAAGACTGGTAACTAAAGCCAAAAACAGATTCATTAATTGTGAATTCTTTACTCCGCATCCCGGGGCTCAAATACCGCTCCGTGAGAAGGAGAAATTATATAGAGAACGTCTTAATCTTAAGCTGGACTTCATCATGGATCTGTTTTTCGCTTACGATAAGGACTGGGAAAAACTGACCTTTGTACTACTGCTTCGAAACTTTGGTCAGGGCATCAACACTTCCAGCTTTCTTTCCCTTGGCAATGCGATTGACTACACCTTGGTTGCCCGACTTAAGAACAATCCATTTCAATTGGAATGTCTGTTCATGGGAATGGCTGGTTTACTCGAAAATTGCGCTCAACCCGATGATCATTTTTTGACCATGCAAAGGGAATATCAATTTTTAAAATTGAAATGTCATTTGATATCTGAAAGTATTGAGAAACCTGAATTTATGGGTGTACGTCCGTCAGGTTTTCCAACGATCAGGCTTTCTCAGATTGCAGCCTTATATTCCCGAACCCACAAATTGTTCCATCATTTTGTAGAGAACAATGATTTGAAACTGTATCAGGAGCTATTGGACGTAAGTGCCTCGGATTACTGGTCTACCCATTATATTTTTGGTAAGACATCGAAGCGGCGTATAAAAAGGGTTAGTCGCACCCTGGTAAACAATATAATTGCCAATACCATTATTCCCCTAAAGCGATTATATTCCCTGGAATACGGCCGTGATAATTTTGAAGAGCTTCTGGCTTTGATCAAAAACATGCGAGCCGAGAAAAACGCTGTACTGAAAAGGTTTGAGGCGCTGGGATTTAAAAATTTGAATGCACTGGATTCTCAGGCCTTATTATATCTGAATAAATATCACTGTATGGAGAATCGATGTCTGGAATGCACTATCGGCAAGCAAATATTGAATTGAAAACACTATTTTTAACCAGTGAATTTATTCTATCAAATACTTTATTATTTCCAGAAGAGGGGATTTGAAGTATGCAGGCGAATCGCCGAGCGACTGGGTATTCGGGCCAGAGTAGTGAGAACCTCTTTTATATACTTGACATTTGTTACGCTGGGCTTTGGTTTTGCTTTGTATCTCTTTCTGGCGTTTTGGCTTAGAATAAAGGACCTGGTTTATACCAAACGCACTTCTGTTTTTGATCTATGATAGTGATTCAGCTCTTCAGATCTAAATTTATCCGGGCAATTGCCTTGATGCTTGGAATTCTTACGGTAGGAGTCATAGGCTACAGGTATCTGTCTGATTTCAGCTGGCTCGATGCACTGTATATGACCATCATTACAGTCACCACGGTTGGCTTTATGGAGGTCCAGCCTCTTGAGGATGATGCCAAGATTTTTACAGTACTTCTGATCATTACCAGTGTTTTTATATTTGCTTATGCCATATCGGTAATTACAGAGTATCTTTTAAGCAGAAATTCACTTCAACTCCTTAAACTCAAAACTGTGAAGAATAAGATTAAGAACTTGGACGGGCACACGATTATCTGCGGATTTGGAAGGAATGGGATGCAAGCGGCCGCTCGGTTGAATGCCTATAATCGTCCTTTTGTTGTGATAGAGAGGGATAATACGTTGATCGAGAAGCATGAGGAAGATATCTTATTTGTTATCGGCGATGCCAATGAAGATGTCAATTTGGTAGATGCGGGCATCGAGCGTGCAGACAACCTGATTGTAACGCTCCCTGACGATGCCTCCAACCTCTTCATAGTTTTCTCTGCGCGGCAGTTGAATAAGGATCTATTTATAGTCAGTCGGGCATCCCTGGTGAACTCTCAAAGCAAACTGGAAGCGGCTGGAGCGGACAAAGTGATCATGCCTGATAAGATAGGAGGCGATCATATGGCGTCTTTAGTTGTACTGCCAGACCTTATAACCTTTATGGATCAGCTCTCTGTTGAAGGGGAAGATACTACTAACCTTGAAGAGGTGGCGATAGAGGAGTTTATAGGCGAAGGTGAATGTAATTCACTCAGGGATCTCGATCTAAGACGGAAGACGGGTTGTACCATTATTGGTTATATAGACCCTGATGGTTCCTACATAATAAATCCGGAAGCCGACCTGGAGCTTCAACCCAAAAGCAAGGTCATAGTTCTGGGACGTCCAGAGCAGATACAGAAACTCAATGAAATGTTTCACATAGGCTAAAGTACAACTGCAATTATTTGATTGCCTTGGGTTTTTTTAGGATATTGCCGCAGTAACTAAACTTAAATACAAACCAAAAACGTAATTATGAAGCGTAGACTTCTCGCACTTTTCACCTTATTAGTACCTTTCTTATCAAGCGCTCAGGACAAAGGATTGGACGAGCGTATCAATGATGCATTTATGCCTATAGCCATAGGGTGGGAAGGCCTGGTCTTGACCCCTATTCCGATAGCCGGTTACAACATCCCAATCGTTTTAATATTGTTGGTATTTGGCGCTACATTTTTTACCATATATTTCAAATTTCCAAACATTCTAAAATTTCCTCTTGCCATTAATACGGTCAGAGGCAAGTACGATGAAATTGAATCCCCCGAAGGCCATGGAGTAGAAAAAGCCGAAGTTAATATCGTTGACGGAGATCTCCCCGATACCATCCGCGATGAGAGTAAAGAGGGGGAAGTAAGTCATTTTCAGGCATTGGCGACTGCTGTCTCCGGAACAGTGGGGCTTGGCAATATAGCAGGTGTAGCTGTAGCTATAGCCGTGGGAGGACCTGGTGCCACCTTCTGGATGATCGTATGTGGACTCATTGGTATGTCGACCAAATTCGTTGAATGTACCCTAGGTGTTAAATACAGGGATGTTGGAGAAGATGGTACTGTATATGGAGGGCCCATGTACTATTTATCAAGAGGCCTGACCGAAAGAGGCTTTAAAGGATTGGGTAAAACACTGGCAATAATTTTCGCCGTATTATGTGTTGGCGCATCATTTGGCGGTGGCAATGCCTTTCAATCGAATCAGGCAGCGGTTCAACTTTCTACGATGTTGAGTTTAGAAGGGGGTGCCACCGGTGTAATAATAGGTTTCGTATTAGCTATTTTGGTAGGTATTGTAATTATTGGCGGGATTAAGAAAATTGCGGCCGTAACTGAAAAAATAGTTCCTTTTATGGCTGTGATTTATGTAATCGCATCCCTGGTGATAATATTCGCCAATATAGAATTTATTGGAGATGCTTTTGGAATGATAATTTCAGGAGCTTTTACACCGATGGCCGGCCTTGGAGGCATACTGGGCGTCATTATTGTCGGGTTCCAGAGAGCGGCCTTTTCAAATGAAGCCGGTGCAGGATCTGCTGCCATTGCTCACTCAGCCGTCAAAACTAAATACCCGGCGAGTGAAGGTGTTGTTGCACTGCTAGAACCTTTCATCGATACGGTTGTAATTTGTACGATGACGGCCCTGGTCATTATTTTCTTTAATATGGATGCCGGAGCCTTCAACTATGGAAATTCAGTAAACAGCACAGTAATGCTAACAGAAACCGGAAACTATATTGGTGGCGTAGACCTTACTTCTATGGCCTATGACTCGGTAATTCCAGGGTTTAGATATGTTCTGACAATTGCAATTATTCTTTTTGCTTTCTCAACAATGATATCATGGTCTTATTACGGGTTACAATCCTGGAAATATTTATTTGGGAGAGGTAAGACCGCTGATGTGATCTACAAAATACTTTTTCTGTTGTTTGTTGTTATAGGTGCCGCTGCAACCTTGGATGCAGTTATCAAATTTTCTGATGCTATGATCCTTGCTCTGGTTTTTCCCAACATGATAGGACTGTTGTTCTTATTCCCCAGGGTAAAGGAAGAAATGTCCAAATATATCAACGCAATTAAGACAGTAGCCAAATAAAGAGGTTTAAGAAAAATATCAAATCCCACTTCAGGTTTAACAGACAGGAACGAAGTGGGATTTTCTTTTTGCTGTTACTTATTTTTCTGGCCCAGGTATTTTTGTTTGTTGTTAAGAGCAGTCGATTCGGGATCAGGGAAGCCAGGTTTCAACCGGATCACTCTGCCCAGGCCGTTATTGATTCCATGGTGATGCACTACGAGTCTGCCGCTAAAAAGGATATAAGACCATTTAATCCAAACTTTCTCACAGATTTCAAAGGCTATATGCTGGGTATGAGTCCCGATGAGATAGACAGCTTGCACGCTTTTCGGGAAACAGGAAGATTCTTGCAGTCGCCCGATGAATTTCAAAGTATAACTGGTGTCTCAGACTCCCTCCTTGCAGAAATAGCTGTTTATTTCAAATTTCCCGGGCAGCGTTCTCTTCGTCCCGAAAAAAACCGAGGCCAGCTTCCTCAAGGCAGGATAGTTGACAAAGTCCGGCAGGATCTGAACACGGCCAGTGCCATTGATCTGATGAAGATCAGAGGCATTGGCGAAGTATTATCCGCGAGGATCCTAAAATTCCGCAAAGCCCTGGGCGGATTTGTGGTAGCAGAACAGTTGTACGACGTCTATGGCCTGGACAAGGCGGTGGCTGACCGCGTATTGGAAAAATATACCGTAGTAAAGAAACCACAGATCAGGCTTATAGATCTGAACCTGGCCTCAGTTGAGGAGATAAGTTCATCGGTTTACATCACCAACGCGCTAGCCCGTCGTATAGTAGCCTATCGCAATATTAACGGACCATTTGAAGCATGGGATGAATTAACAAAAATTGAAGATTTCCCCATTCAACAGATTGACAGAATTAAGCTATATTTGACCCTGTAAAAAAATTGCTTAAATGATAACAGAAACTATGTCTTCAATTGGTTTTGACTTTACAGAGACCCATTTGATGGTGGCTGCTTCAGCCCGGGATTTTGCAGAGCAGCAAATAAGGCCCCATGTCATGGAATGGGATGAGGCCCAGAGTTTCCCTGTCAACTTGTTCAAGAAAGCTGGTAAAATGGGTTTTATGGGCGTCCTTGTACCTGAAGAATATGGGGGTAGTGGACTAGGATACCATGAGTATATCGCCATAATTGAGGAGATATCTAAAGTAGACCCTGCTATAGGTCTTTCAGTAGCTGCACATAATTCGCTTTGTACCAATCATATATTGTTATTTGGTAATGAGGAGCAAAAACAAAAATGGCTGCCCAAACTGGCAAGTGCCGAATGGATCGGTGCCTGGGGACTCACTGAGCACAATACCGGTTCCGATGCCGGAGGCATGGCTACTACGGCAGTGAAAGACGGCGACCATTGGATATTAAATGGTGCCAAAAATTTTATCACCCATGGTATAAGCGGCGATGTATCAGTGATTGTTGCCAGAACAGGTGAGAAAGGTGACAGTCGTGGAATGACCACTTTTGTCATAGAAAAAGGAACTCCGGGTTATGCCAGTGGCAAGAAAGAAAATAAACTCGGAATGCGTGCCAGTGAAACAGCAGAACTGGTATTTGACAATTGTCGTATACCGGATGCCAACAGATTGGGAGAAATTGGTGAAGGATTCATTCAATCCATGCAGGTACTGGACGGTGGCCGAATTTCTATAGCAGCTCTTTCTCTTGGAATTGCCAAAGGTGCTTATGAAGCAGCGATCAAATATTCAAAGGAAAGGGTTCAATTTGGCAAACCGATTTCAGCTTTCCAGGGCATATCTTTCAAACTGGCAGACATGGCGACGGAAATTGAAGCCTCCGAATTATTGGCTCATAAAGCAGCATTCCTGAAAAACGAGGGAAGGAAGACTACGCTTAACAGTGCTATGGCAAAAATGTTCGCGTCGGAAATGTGCGTGCGAGTGGCCAATGAGGCCGTGCAGATTCATGGTGGCTATGGTTATACCAAAGATTTTCCGGTCGAGAAATTCTACAGGGATGCAAAATTGTGTACCATTGGAGAAGGGACTACCGAAATCCAGAAAGTAGTGATAGCGAAGAATATTTTGAAGTAAATTGTTTTCTATTCATTAATTCCTTTTATATTTGCACTCGCAAAATGACTAAAGAAAGGAGGTTGTAGCCTATGTTAATAATACCCGTAAAAGAAGGTGAGAATATAGACAGAGCTTTAAAACGTTTCAAGCGTAAGTTCGACAGGACAGGAACCATGCGTCAATTGAGAAAAAGACAGCAGTTCACTAAGCCTTCTGTGACAAGGAGGCAGCAGGTGCTTAAGGCAAGATATATTCAGCATCTGAAAGACAGCGAAGAGATTTAAGCTACGCTCTCCACAATATACAATCCCGCAACAGCGGGATTTTTTTTTTGCTTATCCGGTCAGAAGTTTAGTAATTTTAGACTATGTCATTGAAAGCCTTTCAATCTTATCTTTCCCTGGAAAAGAACTATTCTGCCCACACGCTCAAGGCTTACTCAAGGGATCTTAATGAATTTCAGAAGTTTTGTGAAGAGGAATTGGATCTCGAAGAGCTGGGTAAGGTGGAATATCCCCTGGTGCGAAACTGGATTGCGAAACTAGTTGGTGACGGACTTTCAAACCGGAGCATTAATAGAAAAATTGCTGCACTCACAGCCTATTACAAATTCCTTGTAAAGATTGAAGATATTACAATAAGTCCTCTTGCCCGTCACAAGTCTTTGAAAGTTGCCAGGAAGGTGGAGATTCCGTTTTCGGAAAAGGAGATGGAGGGCATTATGCAGGAAGTAACATACTCTGATGATTTTGATGGCACCCGTGACCGACTGGTGATTGAACTGTTGTACACCACCGGAATGCGAAGGGCGGAATTGATCAATCTGCGGCTTACAGACATCGATATTCCTGCCAGGACAGTTCGCGTACTGGGTAAGAGAAATAAGGAGCGTATCATTCCACTGATCGGTTCAACGCTGGACCTTTACAAGCAGTACTTAGACCACCGGTCATCCTTGTTGGATGGGAAGCAGGAAGACTTTGTACTTCTTTCAAAATCAGGACTTAAAATTTATGAAACACTTGTTTATAGAATTATTAATAGGTATTTTAGTGAAGTATCGACGAAGGTTAAGAAGAGTCCGCATATCCTCCGGCACACATTTGCAACACATCTGTTAAATAAGGGTGCGGATCTCAACGCCGTAAAAGAATTGCTGGGGCATTCGAGTTTAGCCTCTACCCAGGTTTACACGCATAACAGTATCGCCGAACTCAAAAAGGTGCATGCTGCAGCTCATCCAAGGAGCAACGAGTAGAAGACGTTCATTTGCTATTGTTCAACCCTGCCGCCCCCTTTGCGGCGAAAAAATTTGCCTTATGAAAGTAAATACGCAATCTGTTAATTTCAACGCCGATGTAAAACTCATAGATTTTATTGAAAAAAGATTGGACAAGCTCGATCTGTTTTACGATAAAATTATTAGTTCAGATGTGTATTTAAAACTGGAAAATACCAGTAGCAAAGAGAACAAAACTGTGGAGATCAAAATACTAGTTCCAAAGGATAAATTTGTGGTTAAAAAGCAGTGCAAAACCTTCGAGGAAGCAGTTGATTCTGCATGCAGTTCACTTGAGCGTAAACTGGTGAAAAAGAAGAAGAAACCAAGGGTTTACAGCTCGATAAAATTTTTATAAAATAGTTTTGATTAAAAAAATAATTATCTACATTTGCAGTCCGTTAGAAATAGCGGACTTTTTTATGGGATAAAAAGGCTTAAAAAAGCCGATGTAGCTCAGCTGGCTAGAGCAGCTGATTTGTAATCAGCAGGTCGTGGGTTCGAGTCCCTCCATCGGCTCGAAACGCCCAAAAAATAAGGGAGGGGGAGATACTCAAGCGGCCAACGAGGACAGACTGTAAATCTGTTGGTTTTTACCTTCGCAGGTTCGAATCCTGCTCTCCCCACAAGTGAATTTTGAGGGTATCCGATTGACTTTCGATATTCTCACAAAATTCAAAAAGGATTTACACTGGTGTAAATACTCTTTTTAAACGATGCATTTAGAACGTATCTGGTGCTTTGACATGATGAAAATATTTGCGGGAGTAGCTCAGTTGGTAGAGCGTCAGCCTTCCAAGCTGAATGTCGCCGGTTCGAACCCGGTCTCCCGCTCTGAAACTTTGAGTTCACGTTTGCTTTTCGAGCGGATTTGGCCGAACAAACGGTTGGCGTTTCGAATTTAGAACGGACCAAGAAAGCCGACGTAGCTCAGGGGTAGAGCGTTTCCTTGGTAAGGAAGAGGTCACGGGTTCAAATCCCGTCGTTGGCTCTAACAAGTATTAGATTGAAAGTAAAAACGGTTCTTAGAACCACTAAATAAAAAAACGAAACAAGTAACTTAACTAAATTGAGGATTTTCAAACATGGCTAAAGAAACCTTTGACCGATCGAAACCGCACGTCAATATCGGCACCATCGGTCACGTTGACCACGGCAAAACAACTTTAACTGCTGCGATAACCAAAGTACTATCGGAAAACGGTTTGGCAGAGGTTAGAGATTTTTCGTCTATTGACAATGCCCCTGAAGAAAAGGAAAGAGGGATTACTATTAACACCGCTCACGTTGAGTATCAGACAGAAAACAGGCATTATGCTCACGTTGACTGCCCTGGTCACGCTGACTATGTGAAGAACATGGTTACAGGTGCTGCTCAAATGGATGGTGCTATTTTGGTAGTAGCTGCTACTGATGGCCCGATGCCGCAAACGCGCGAACACATTCTGCTTGCTCGTCAGGTTGGAGTGCCCGCCTTGGTAGTATTTATGAACAAGGTTGA
>CAJHXL010000082.1_pt1 | contig 24501 bp, 20 predicted proteins | sample 9198601 | NCBI WGS metagenome assembly CAJHXL01 (sample SAMEA7708277, study PRJEB35096) | sediment metagenome | biome: marine neritic benthic zone biome [ENVO:01000025]; feature: sediment [ENVO:00002007]; material: shallow marine sediment [ENVO:03000034] sea grass bed [ENVO_01000059] ...
AAGCAGAGAGAAAGCCCCGATATAGTTTCTTCCGTTATAGGTGAAACCTTGTAATATATCCTGGTATTGGGGATAAAGTTTCAGGATTATGGTCCACCCGTAATATCCAATAATACCATTGATCAACAGGGCCAGGAGTGCGGGTAAAAAACCTTTTCCCACACCAGAAACTGTGAAAACTTTTTTGCGCCAGCCATAAATTAGCAGTGCCACAAACAAAACGACTGCCAAAGCGAACATGGGCCAGATCCAGTCGAAGGGATAGCTTATGAGGCGATAAAATGGGAGATTGTAATAAACCCTGTCATCCAGACTTTTCAGGTCGTTGAGGTCAGCTTTACTAAAATATTCCAGCAAAGGCATCAGGTAGCTGCCCTGGTGCGCCAGCGTGTTGGGATCAAGTCGCTCATAACTATCATTTTGCGTATGATAATCGTAATGATCGTCTATAAAGGCAAAATTGAAGCCTTCTATATCGCCGTCTTCCCTGAAAACAGTCAGATCCGTATCATTGGGCAGCATTTTGTAGATGCTATAGACAAGGGAATTCGATACGGGAAATTCCGGGTTGGCTTCCTGGAAGGCTTCGATCATTTTAGCGTTCCCCCTGTTGGTTTCGATCAGCATAAACGAAGGACCTCCACTACCGCGGGCTTCAAAATTCAGAGCCAGTCCAACGTCCCTGGCCCATGGATGCTTATTCACGAATAAATCGGCACCATTTAAGCCCAGTTCCTCGGCATCGGTAAAAAGGACGATGATATCATTCTGAGGCTGCTGTTTTTGAGACATAAAAGCCCTGATTCCCTCGAGTATGGTGGCAACCCCGCTACCTGCGTCACTGGCACCCAGGGAGGAATGCGGGCTACTGTCATAATGTGAAAGCAGCAAAAGTGCTTTTCCTTCACTACTTCCCTCAATACGGGCCATTATATTTATGGCCTTGCTCAAATTGCCCCAGTCGCCGGCGGTATAACCTTGTTGAATTTGCGTATCAAGACCTAATTGTTCAAGTTCTGTGATAATATATTGACGCACCTCGTTATGGCCTTCAAAACCAACTCCATGGGGTTTTTTAGATATGTTCTGAACGTGTATGAGTGCCCTGTCTGCAGAGAAAGCTGTTTCAGCCTGAGTGGCATCCGGTGTATAAGCAGGCATTGTTTCTTCCAGGCCCCAGTAGACGGCAGCTATGATGAGTAGAAAACTTATCAGATAATCGTACTTTTTCATGTTGTGAATTTATCAATTATATGCTACAAGACGCATCAAAATGGCACATTTTGTCGACTTTTTTTACATAGTTTTCAGAATTTGTCTATATTTAAGATTAACCCAAAAACAAATCAGAAGATGGGAATCAAGAGTTTTCAGGGCCGCAGAGCAAAGAATGATTCGAGCAAAGAGTACCATGCACCGATCCTTGTGGAGGACTATATGAGCAGGAAACTGGTAACTTTTTACCCTGAACAATCCATTCTTCAGGTTATGGAATCTTTTGCCAAGAACAAGATTTCCGGAGGACCGGTATTAGATGACAATGGTTTTCTTGTCGGGATCATTTCCGAGGCGGATTGCATGAAGCAAATCTCGGAAAGCAGGTATTTTAACCAACCGATCCTCGATGCCAGTGTTGAGCGTTTTATGACCAAGAATGTTGAAACCATACCTCACGATATGAGCATATTTGATGCTGCGGGTGTTTTTCACAGAAATAACAGAAGACGATTGCCGGTACTTAAGGATGGAATCGTAGTGGGACAGATCAGCAGGAAGGACATCGTGGTCGCGGCGCTTAAACTCAGTGGACATAACTGGAAATAAGCCGCAAATTCACTTTTTACATTACAATGATTGTTTAGTATAAGCGAGCATGTCTATTCTCGTTTGACTATCATATAGTAGTCGTTATCAAGTGGGAGATAACCCAGATCGTAAAGGAAGAAATAGGTAGTGCCTTTTTTTGTGGTATAGAGACTGGTTATAAATTCAAAATCGAATCCCTTATCAAGCAAACGCGTCTTCGTAGTTCTGGTTTTGCCTTCTTTTAAATGAAAACTGTCCAGGATCCTGTAATTTTTCCGCAACCTGTTATTGATGTTGCGCACCAGGTTTTTGCTGTCTTTATTGAGCTTATTGTTATAGGCATTCCTGCAGTAGTCCGAGCAGAATTTCTTATCCACCCTACCCCGGATCTCCGTATTGCATTCCAGACATGTTCTTTCCAAATTAAGACTGTTTTTTATAGTTGAATTTAACCTCCTGTTCGCTGCCATCCTGCTGTCCGATCACTACATACATATTGATCTCCGTATCACTCACTTTCTCGATGGTAAAATTGTCAAAGTATACCTTGTTCTCTTCAATTTTAACCAGCTTAAAGTCGACAGTTTCATCCTTCTCTTCCCAGCCCTTCAGATCCCCGTGAAAATGTTTTAATTGCAGGATCAGCGTATTGTCGATCTGACGGATATGACCGACCTCATAAAAACCCACCGCACCGTTTTTTACCATTTTGAAAACGAACATCATGGAATTCCCTGAAGGCGGACTCCAGAACTCTTCCACAACGCCTCCGAATGCTTCACCTTTCCAGTGACCTGCCAGCCAGCTCATACTCTCGAGAGAGGCGACGGGGGAGATGTCGGTCTTGTTAAAGGTAAGCGTGTTTTGTGCATTGGCTATGCATGTAGCCAGAAACAGGGTGTAAATCAAATTTTTCATAATTCTGATCTTAAAATTTAGTTACTAGTTCAATTCATTGTTCTGTAATTAAAACGAATCAGACTTATAAAACTTGGACATTTTTATTGAATAATATACTCTAATAATCAATAAATCAAAGATATAAATAAATTCAAACGACTACAAACGATTACAAACGAAAATAAATAATTCCTAACCGAGTCCTGGTTTTGAGTCGTCTTATGTTTGCATTGTCGGAAAGTAGAAACCGATAGTATTAACTGTTTAATATGCCTGTCGATACAGGCAGAAAGAAAATTTAATTAAAATGAACGCACTGAGAAACAAAGTACAGTTGATTGGAAATTTAGGACAGGACCCGGAGATTATGGATCTGGACAACGGATCAAAACTAGCTAAGTTCACTATTGCAACGAATGAAACTTACCGCAATTCGAAAGGTGAAAAGGTTACGGATACCCAATGGCACAATGTCGTGGCTTTTGGAAAGACCGCCGAGATCATCGAGAATTATCTCCAGAAAGGAAAGGAGATTGCGCTTGAAGGAAAGTTGATTCATCGATCCTACGAGAACAAAGAAGGTGAGAAACGCTACGTAAGTGAAGTACGATGCAATGAGTTGCTCATGCTTAGTAAATAAGCATAAAAAATCCCTGTGAGCAGATCACAGGGATTTTTTCTTAAACTTAAACTAACTTATTGAACACTCTCAATTAAGCCACTTTCTTCAACATATCAAAACATGGACATTTGCTGCAACGTTTATTCTCCCCTTTTTTATACTTCCTGCAACACTTGGTTTTGCAAACTTTTGGGGGTCTCATTGCAATGGTTTCAGACCTGTGGGTCAGAACCATTTTGCGCCATTTTTTGATCTTAGCCTTAGCTTTTTTCTTCTTATTCATCCAATGACTTAAGGGTCACGGACAAATATAATTATTTATATTTAATCTAAATAAAATTCAACTACCCATTTACTCCGCCGTATCAGAGGCTGCACTTTCAACAGTTATCTGCTGTACATCGCGATCAAATAAGTAGAGGCCACCCTTATCATTACCAATCAGGTTGATCTTATCCAGTATGGTCCTTGCCAGGGCTTCTTCTTCAATCTGCTCCGCCACATACCACTGGAGGAAATTATGTGTCGCATAATCCTTTTCCTGTAAGGCTACATGCACCAGTTCATTGATACTCTGGCTAACGAAGATCTCGTGCTCATAGAGCTCCTTGAAGAGCTTTTGAAATGTGCCAAATTCAGTTTTAGGAGCAGACAGTTCAGTAATATGGGCATGCCCACCCCTTTCATTTACATATTTGATCAGTTTCAACATGTGCATGCGCTCTTCATCAGAATGCTTATACATAAACAGGGAAATACCTTCCAGGCCCTTTACTTCGGCCCAACTGGCCATTGATAGATATACTTGTGAAGATTCGGCCTCTATCCTGATCTGATTGTTAAGGGCCTTCTCCATGTTATTAGTCAACATATGCTGTTATTTTCCTCAAAGTTACAACTCTGTGAATCTAAAAACAACGACACGGATGCTTTTCAGGAGTTCTGCCTATCGGGCATATACAATCAGGGACAGGCCAACGGCATATACAACCAGCATGATGTTCAATACAGTATTCACACCCTCCGGTGCTTCTTTAAATTCCCTCCAGACATAAATGCCCCATATAGCTGCGATAACGGTGGCACCCTGGCCCAATCCATAGGAGATAGCAGGACCTGCCTTGTCTGTGGCGAGAATGCTGAACGACATTCCGAGGCACCAGATAATTCCACCTAACAGCCCCATCAAGTGGTCTCTGCGCTTCCCTTTAAAATAATCCGCAAACTTTACCGGAGCTCCCTCCAAAGGCACCTTCATCAATACACTATTGAAAAGAAGATTGCTCACAAGGATACCCAATGAAAAAATAAACACTGCAGTGTAGGGACTCAATTTACCGTCAAGGGGCCGTGTAAAATCCGGAAACATGGAATTGGCTACATACTTGTAAAACAAACCCATAAGACAACCAGCCAGTATGGCGAGCACGAGCCCTTTGGTAGGTACTTTTTTCTGACTTGAAGATAATCGCTTATAGGCCCATGCATTCAATACCATTGCGAGTACAATAGCTCCCACACCGGCAAATAGCAGGCCGGCATCGCCAACTGGAGCGTCCATATAATTCACTACTACTCCAATAGCCAAAGCAAGTCCGATCCCAACAGGAAAAGCAACACTCATCCCGGCTATGGTGATGGAGGCAACCAATAAGATGTTCGCGAGATTAAAGAGAACACCTCCCAAAAAGGCCGATCCTAAATTGTCTGCACTGCCCTGACTGAGATCTTCTAAGAAGGAACGACCTAAAACTCCGGTGCTTCCGGCAGTGAGAGAAAATATCAGTGAGAACATCACTATGCCGAATACATAATCCCAGTAATACAGTTCAAAACGCCAGGAATCCGAAGTTAGCTTTTGAGTGTTGGCCCATGATCCCCATGCGAGCATGGTAATAAAACAAAAGAATACCGCTATCGCATAAGAGTCCAGTACGAACATATCACCATTCTTTAATTACTTCTTTTTTATAGGGGGCTGATGCCTGCGCACCCATCCGGGTAACGGATACAGCTGCAGCCCTGCTCGCCAGATCAATGCTTTCCTTCCAGGACATTTGTTCCGCCAGGCAAACTGCTAGTGCGCCGTTAAAGACATCACCGGCCGCAGTCGTATCTACAGCTTCCACTTTTGGAGGCAACACAGTAAATTCCTCCTCCGCGTTCTTAAAGAAGGCCCCTCTTTTACCCATTGTAATGATGATGTTCCGGACCCCTTTAATGAGTAAGGCAGATGCAGCACGACTAGCAGATTCCTTGTCTGATATTTCAATTCCTGTGAGAATGTGCGTCTCCGTTTCATTGGGTGTGATCAGGTATAGCCCGTCCAAAATATCATCGGATAGTTCCTGTGCCGGGGCTGGATTAATGATCAGCGGTATATCTGAATTCCTGCAGAGGGATGCCAGTTCGGCAACAACTGAAACCGGTGTTTCCAATTGTGTCAATACAAGGCCGGTTTCCTCAATTTTTGCCTTATTGGCTCGTAAATGTTCTGCTGAAAGTGAATTATTCGCACCCGAAGCCACGACAATCTCATTCTCGGCCTGGGCGTTGACAGTGATCAGGGCGACGCCTGAAGGCACGTCTTTTAAAAGCAGGATCCCTGAGGTATCTATACCTTCCTTGTTGTATCCCTCCAGTGACTGCCTGCCAAATACATCATCGCCAAGACAGCAGATAAATGATACTTCACCACCCATTCTTACCGCAGCCACAGCCTGGTTGCCGCCCTTACCACCGGGAAACATAAAAAAATCTCCGCCAATAATGGTTTCTCCCGGGAGGGGAAAGCGCGGAGTTTTGATTACCATATCTGTGTTGGAACTACCTACAACTGTGAGTTTAGCCATGACTTATTGAGGTGTTACCAGGGTAGGATTATTCATCGTCTCAAAAAAATCGGACAGCATAGCCTCCTTATCAAAATTCTCCCACACTTTGATCTTCCGCTGATTTTCCGGTCTTTCCACCCATTGATTTTCTATAAGGACCGGAGCGGGGATTTCCTTTACTTCACCCCAGCTGGAATTTTTTAATATAGCTACAGCTACCATATCAAATAGAGGCCGGGAAGGCGGATCGCCATGATAGTCGATATACTTGAACAAGCTCACTGAATAATCGCCAAAATTGTCAAATTCTCCACCATGCCTGCCCGTAATGGGTTCCCTGGTTTTTGGGCCCAACCCCGGCATTTTCTCGTCTATCTCGGCCTGGGTTACTTTTACCGCATCGGTTCCTGACGGCTGACCATATCTGACTGTAACCATTTCGAAAGGAATGTTGCTATTCAGCACATAATTCATGGCTATGGTATCATTGTCCTGGTTGTACTCCCCGGGTTCCGGGTAATTGGAGCCAAGCCATATGATACGAGTACGCCTTGCAAAATCGGGCTCTTTATAAAGAGCCAAAGCAATATTGGTAAGTTTTCCTACTGCAATAATATCAATCTTCTCCCTCTTGGTCACCTCAATAAGATGATCAACGGCTTCCATACCGTCGTAATTATCCGCATCCCATTGATCTATTATCTCACTAAAACTAGCATTGGCTCCTTTGAGCAGTGGGATATCGCTCTCCAGATTACAGAGTTGTAAGATCCGATTTGCTTCCTGGTAATGTCCTTCAATATCGCCCCCGTTATAAGTAGCGTTCACCGTAACGGCGTCTACATCAAATTCATCACCATTAAAAAGTAGATAGGCCAGTGCGTGCTGATCATCAAGCTCATTGTTGGCATCGGTATCAAAAATGACTTGATGCAGGACGGATGGAGCCTCAATTTCCTCAACCGGTCCTGCTTGTTTTTTATCCTCAGCACAAGCCAGTAGAAAGAAGGCAGAACTCAGAAATATGGAATACAAGAGAGCTGGAGAAAGGGTTCGATTGCTTACAATCATGGTCGGCCAGGCAGGTGGGTGATTATCGTATTTACTAAATATACAAATTAAATGAAATCGATAATCAGAAGTTCAATTGACCTAGGCAGTCTGGAAATAGATTTCCTGGGCCAGTCGATATGTATTGGCGTGAGCATTCACAATAATCTCGATTTCAGCAGAATAGCCGCCTCCCATACTGCACTGAACAGGTATTTCCCGATCATAGCACGACCTCAGTACCATTTCGTCCCGTTTTTTGCAGCCCTCCATGCTCATGGAAAGCGTGCCCAGTTTATCTGTGGCCAGAATATCAACTCCGCTGAGATAAAAAACAAAATCCGGTGCTACCTGCTTCATCAGATTTTCTAATTGGTCAGTGAGAATTCCAAGATACTCTTCATCTCCGGTTCCCTTCTTTAAGGGAATATCCAGATCAGATTTTTCTTTCTGAAAGGGGTAATTGCCAGCTCCGTGCATAGAAAAGGTAAAAACCCGGGGGTCTGAGGCAAAGATCTCGGCCGTGCCATTACCCTGGTGCACATCCAGGTCGATGATCAATATTCGTGAGGCTTTATGCTGCTCCAGCAGATAGTGAGCTGCAATGGCCTGGTCGTTCAGTAAACAAAAAGCCTCGGCCCGGTTTGAATAAGCGTGATGCGTACCTCCGGCAATATTCATGGCTATTCCGTATTGAAGGGCATAATCACAGCCTTTCACCGTACCATCTGCAATGATGCGCTCTCTGAGTATGAGCTCATCGCTCAAAGGAAAGCCAATCCTGCGGGCGGCAATACCCTGTATTCTTTTATGAAGCAGCTCCTCAAAATAGGCCGCATCGTGTACTGCTAGTATCGTCTTTTCGTCCAGTGTATCCGGTCTGAAGAAGTTCTCCGGGCTACAGCTGCCCTCTTCTAAGAGTAATTTGGGGATGAGCTCATATTTTTCCATAGGAAAGCGATGGCCTTCCGGCAGCGGATGTTTGTATATGGGATGGTAGGCAATTTTTAGCAAGGTACTAACTAATAGCCTCCCCGTTATCCACATCAGCTTCATCGGGGTTGAGGAATACGAGCTTTCCTTCTTTATTCTCTGTCATAAGGATCATACCCTCACTGTTGACACCGCGTAGCGGTCTTGGCGCGAGGTTAATCAGTACCGTTACTTTTTTACCAACGATCTCCCCGGGAGAAAAACTCTCGGCAATGCCCGATACAATAGTGCGCTGATCCACTCCGGTGTCTACCTTCAGAACCATTAATTTCTTGGTCTTCGGCATCTTTTCAGCTTCCAGGATGGTTCCCACCCTCATATCCATCTTTCCAAATTCTTCGAAACTGATCGTATCTTTTTGTGGCATAACATTTTTGTTTTCAGATTCATTGGCAAGTCGTGTCGCCTCCAGCTTATCAAGTTGCAGCTGAATTTCTTTGTCCTCTATCTTTCTGAAGAGCAGCGTAGCTTTCTCCAGGCTATGACCTCCTGGCAGCAGGACCTCCTTTGTTGTAATATCGCCCCAGCTGATGCTGCCCTTAGCCGCCGCACCGGCATTCGGCATAGATGATGTAGTCTGAATTTGCAAAATACCCTTGAGCTTTTCTGTTGTAAAAGGCAAAAAGGGATCGCTTAATACGGCCAGGCCGGTAGCGATCTGGAGGGCTACAAACAGAATCGTTTTTACTCTATCCTCATCTTCCTTGATCACCTTCCAGGGTTCCTCATCGGCCAGATATTTATTGCCAAGACGGGCCAGGTTTAACAATTCCTGGCTTGCCTCCCTGAAACGATATCTTTCAAGCTTGTCCTTGATAATCGCGGGATACTCCCGGAGCTTTTCCAGTACTCCCAGATCACCCTTTGAAAATTCTGCAGGTTCCGGTACAACTCCGTCGAAATATTTATGTGTCAGGACTACAACCCTGTTCACAAAATTCCCGAATATAGCTACGAGCTCATTATTATTTCTGGCCTGAAAATCTTTCCAGGTGAAATCATTGTCCTTGGATTCAGGGGCATTGGCTGTTAAAACATAGCGCAACACGTCCTGCATATCCGGAAATTCTTCCAGGTATTCATGCAACCAGACTGCCCAGTTTTTAGATGTAGACAGCTTATTTCCTTCCAGGTTGAGAAATTCGTTGGCGGGCACATTCTCCGGCAATACATATTGCCCATGTGCCTTTAACATGGAGGGAAAAATGATGCAGTGAAATACGATATTATCCTTACCAATAAAATGTAGCAGCTTGGTGCCCGGATCTTTCCAGTAGATCTCCCAGTCCTTGCCTTCACGTGAAGCCCATTCCCTTGTGGAAGAAATATAACCGATGGGCGCATCGAACCAGACATACAGGACTTTACCTTCACCACCTTCCACCGGTACAGGGATGCCCCAGTCAAGGTCCCGGGTGACAGCCCTGGGTTTTAGGCCGGCTTCTATCCAGGATTTACACTGACCATACACATTGGGTTTCCAATCTGTTTTGTGTCCTTTCAGGATCCAGTCCGCTAAGAATTCCTCATATTGATCCAATGGTAAGAACCAGTGCCTCGTTTTTTTAAGTGAGGGGGTGGCCCCGGTAAGTGTTGATTTCGGATTGATTAGATCTGTGGCGTTCAGGGATGTACCGCAATTCTCACACTGATCACCGTAAGCCTCGTCATAGCCGCAATTGGGGCAGGTGCCTGTCACAAAACGGTCGGCCAGAAACTGTCCGGCTTCTTCGTCGTAGAGCTGATCGGTGCTCTGTTCCAGAAAATCACCCTGCTCATATAGTTTTTTAAAGAAATCGCCCGCTGTTTCATGATGGATGGGTGCTGAGGTACGGGAATAATTATCGAATGATATGCCAAATTGCCCAAATGAGTCTTTAATAATATTGTGATACTTGTCTATCAATTCTTTTGGTGAGACTCCCTCCTTTTTTGCCTTCATTGGGATGGCTACTCCATGCTCGTCACTACCACAGATAAAGGCTACATCTTTACCCTGTAATCTTTGGAATCTGGCATAAATGTCTGCCGGGACATACACTCCGGCAAGGTGTCCAATATGAATAGGGCCATTGGTATATGGCAGAGCAGCTGTAATAGTATAGCGTGATGGTACGGACATCAGCGGAAGATTTAAGGCACAAAAATAGCTTTTTTTGCCCTGTACCGCTTAACCAATACCAAAGAAAAACCCCCAAAACACCGGATTACATTATAAGTATCTCCGCTGATGAGGGGGTGTGCTTGCCAAGTAGGGGTGGTTTATGCCACCATTATCGATTTAGACATTTTCCTGTCCGATACCTGTATCCTGTAGATATATTTACCGGTGGAAATATGTTTGTTGAGTCTTTCTCTGATATTGATCTCTGCAGAACCTTCCAGCATGATCTCATTGTACACAGTACCTACATTTTGTCCGAGGATGTTATACAATTGAATATCAACATGGCCTGTAAATGGCATTTCCAGATAGATATGCGGGTTTCCATCAGTTGGATAGAAAGGTCTGTGATCAATGGCCTGAAGCAATTCAGGAGTTGGATCCTCAGCTACCGGATCCTCCGGAGTAGGAGGGGTAGGAGGTTCGTTGTCTATCGCTATTGGTGGGAATTCCACACCGCTACAGTTAAAGCCTAAGTTCACCGGATTATACGGGTGATTCAGCAAGTGTTGTTCCACCAACGGGATAGGTACACAGAGCCATTCTGCCAGTACGGTTGCATAGAGATCCCTGAAATCCATGGTATACTCCAAATTACCCCGACCATTAGGTGCATCCAGAGATGGGTGATCCCCAACAAAGGCACTGCCGTTAAGACCAGAACCAAAAAAGAGTGTCGGTGCTGCCTTACCGTGGTCCGTACCGTTAGATCCGTTTTCATAGATCCTTCTTCCAAATTCCGAGAAGGTCATACTCAAGACCTTTTCATCCTGTTCTGTAAAGGCCAGGTCATCGTAGAAATTCTGGACTGCCACAGACAGGTTAGTCATCAATCGCTCATGTGCCAATGGCTGATTTCCGTGTGTATCAAAACCACCCATGGAGATCATATACACCTTAGTGCCCAGATTTCCTTTAATGAGTCGGGCCAACAGGGCCAGCTGTCTTGCAAATCCGTTGTCCTGGTATTCCACCTGGTTTTGTCCTCTTTCATAGGCCTCATGGATGAGACCTGAGTATTCATAGGTGATGTTCGCCACACCACGAAGGAATTTCAACTGATCGCCGTACATACAGCCATCGAACAATGCAGGATCCAGACTATACTGTTGTCCGGTCTGTGCAATTTCTTCCAGCTGATCAATATTTGAGGTAACAAAAGCGTAATTCGTCTCATCTCCCTGGAAAACCAGGTTACCGAATTGACCAATCTGTATAGCTGCAGGTGCAGCCGGAGGATTAAGCAGGTAATCCGGGTACAGGTTTTCAAAGTATCGACCCATCCAGCCGGTACGCTCACCAGTGGTGGCTGTAGTGGTCAGATCGGTATTGGCATAAATATCCGAACCGGTAAAGTGCGACAGACTCTGGTTTTCGTAACCTACACCGTGAACGGCTTTGAACTGACCATCGCCCCATAGGGGTTCCAGGGCATTCATATAAGTAGGTACACCAAAATCGTCGGTCAGTTTAAGGATCTTACTTTCCGGGATATAGATGTTAGGTCTTGCATTGGCATAGGAATCGTACTGTTCAATCGGGATAACCGTACTAAGACCGTCATTACCTCCTGAAAGTCTGATTAGTATCAGGATACAATCTGTCTCGGCATTGGCAATAGCCGCAGTCAGTGGGGACGGCGCCGATGCGGTTAGCATATTACTGCCAAGCATCATGGTGCCCGACCCGGCGATGCCCAATGCCTGCAGGAAGGATCTCCTGCTCCAATATTTATGTTCCTCGTCGTGGGAGTTTTTTTCTATATGAGGGGGTAGATGTGTATTGCACATAACTGTAGGTTTTTATTTAAGTTGAAATTCTGGTTGCCTGGATAAATACATAAGAAGCAGGAAGACTTGCTGTGGAACTTCCGGACTAACCGCAAGCATCCAAAGTCCTAATCCACCCGGGATGTAATCCGGACCGTAATAGTTCTCCGGTACGTCATCTATTTTAAAAACATCCATGGCATTCTGAAATTCCTGGGGTGTTAGCAATCCTTTTGGGGTTAACTTATCGACAATGGCCATAACCACTGTTTCAGGGTTACTGGTATTACTGTCGGCCGCACCTACAGCATCCATTGCAAATGTTCTGAATTGTTCGGCATTACTTTGATAGAAGCTCTCGATAAATACCTCGCTGGATAGCCATCGACCAATGATAAAGTTTGTATTGATCCATGTCCTGTCTCGCTGCCATCCGGCCACGTCCACAGGGTCAAATAATTCCTGGCTGAGCATTGCACTGGTATCTACCACATTCAGAACTGTACTGTCGTCATATCCAAAATTGGTCTCCTTCATAAGATGCAGGTACAGGTCGAACGGACTTTTGATGATCACACCGATCGCATCCTCATCAAAGAAGTGCTGGCTGGTGAAGAGCTGTGTCAATACCGGAGCGATCTCAAAATTGTTGGCGACAAAGGTGTTTGCCATTCCATCAATGATCACCTGGGCATTGCCAGTTGCATCCAGCGAATCCGGGTGCACAAAGAATTCATACAATTTCCTGCACACAAATTCCGCTATTTCATTAGGACGTTCATTAAATAGAATGTCCATAACATCATTGTAGTCCCAGTTCCCGGTCTGCCCGAGGATAGTTTTGCTACCCGCATCAAATCTGGTCGGGTCAAATGCTATTGGTTCACAACCAATATCGCCTCTATCCACATAACCTGTAAGAGCCTTTGCGGTTTCAATAATATCATCCTCTGTATAGCCGTTACCTTCACCCAGTGAGAAGAGTTCGTACAATTCACGGGCATAATTCTCATTTGGATTATTCCCATTGTTGTAAGCTCCATCCAGGTAATACAGCATGGCATTGGTTAATCCGATCTCAGAAACGAACGTCTTAAAATTACCCAGAGCATTACGCTGAAGGCAATTGGTGTAGTAATAGAGATAGGAATTACAATCATAAACGTCGAGTTCGGTCACGAAATGATTACTCCAAAAGAAACTCAAACGATCTCTGAGATTGTTGTTGAGCAGTCCGTTGGTATAAGTAATTCGCCACTCTTCCGCTTGCTGGCGCCTAAGCGCTCTGGCGGCATCGTCGTCTGCAGGATAATTACTGTTGTTCCAGTCTGCCCATATCGGGGCAGCTGTCGGGGCCATGTTTAAGGCCTCATTAATAAGATTGTTCACCAGGGTGCCGGCATTCTGACCAACAGCTGCATCAATCGTCTGAACAGAGGCACTAAACCCCAGTCTTCTGTAAAGATGCGCCGCCCTCAGCTTATCCAAGGGGGTCGTATACGGCGCTAATGTAGAGGTGTTACAATTAACGAAGTATTCCATAGTTTTTTAGGCTTTAAGAACGTTCATGTGTTTAGGGGCAAATTCTTAACGCTTAAATGGTATGGATATTATTGTTTACCAGTTATTTTCGTTATACTGAAAGCCAATTTACATAGTTGGGGCTAATATTGGGTTCAAGAGAAGTTATTTTCGATGAATAACCCAATATTTTAAGAAATAGGCCCTAAATGAGCAATTTTTACCTTCTGGGCAGGCAGGCCGAGACCCAGGCCGTTAACTACCTGATTGAGAAAGACTACCAGATTTTAGCCAGAAATTATCGCTACCGGAAGGCCGAAGTAGACATCATCGCCAGTAAAGATGGTATTCTTGCCATCGTGGAAGTGAAGGCACGAAGCCAGAAGTTTTTTGATAACCTAACCTGGTCCATATCGGAAAAAAAGAAAAAGCTGCTGCTTCAGGCGGCAGATCACTTTGTTCAGCAAAATGCTTTGGACCTGGAAGTGCGCTTTGATGTAATTACGCTGATCGGAAGGCCCGGCAACTTCCTGGTAAAGCATATAAAAGATGCTTTCTATCATTTCTAGACTAGCTTCAATACAGTTAATTTGTTTTATTTGTAACAAATTGTTAGTTTTGATTCAAACCAACCAAGATGAAAACGATTTCTTCTGTAGTAGAACAATACATCAAGAAAAAGCCTTTTCTTCAAAGTGCCTTGTCGCAAGGGATAATCAATCTTACCTCCCTGTCAAGGATCATCAAGCCGGAAATAGAGGAAGAACTTGGAAAGGAGATTCGCAACGGAGCCATCGTTATGGCATTAAAACGACTCTCTGACGACCTGGAATTTCGGGCAACGCATCGCATCATCAAGGTATTGAAGAATATCGGAGAGATAACGGTCAGATCGTCACTTACAGATTTTACCTTTTTGGTTTCCGATTCTATCCTTGAGAATCAGACAAAGCTCATGAAAGAGGTCAACAAGAACAAAGATGTCTTCTATACCTCGTCCAGGGGCGTCAATGAACTTAACATCGTTGTAAGCAACAGTCTCAATAAGACGGTTGAGAAACTATTCAAGGCCGAAAAGTGTACTCAGAAAGCGGAAAACCTTTCATCCATAACAGTTAAACTACCGGCGGAAAATGTTTCTGTACCGGGTATCTATTACTTTATTTTCCAGAGGCTTGCCTGGGAGGGAATTGTTTTATATGAAGTTATTTCAACTACCAATGAGTTCACTATTCTGGTCAATGACGAGCAGGTGGATGTTGCTTTTAAAACGATAAAGGATCTGAAAACACTTTAAGGGCTGCTCGGGTATCTGTTCTATACCTGTTTAATTTCTACCTGCCCTGCAAAGGGCCTCAGGGCTTTTAAGGCTTCCTCGATAGAATTTATATTACTAAAACTGAGCAATAATCTCAATCCTTTTCGGGTATCCTTTTCTTTAATCCTGCAACGGCCGGGATGTTTCTGAACATAATGCAGGATTTTGGAAAAAATCTCACTTTGATAGAATTCAGATTGCTGGTCACCTACGAAGTATCCGATCATGACGCCTTTCTTCATAACTACTTTCTCCAGCCCCATTTCTTTAGCTATCCATTTGATCCGCACCGAATTCAGCAGATCTTTTGCCTGCTCGGGCAAGGGACCGAAACGATCGTTAAGCTGGGCCTCATAGCCATTGAGTGCTTCTTCGTTATCCAATTCGTTCAGTTCATTATACAATCGCAGCCGCTCACTGATATTGTTGATGTATTTGTCCGGATAAAGAAGCTCAAAATCTGTATCGATCTGTGTCTCCACTACAAATTGTTTATGACCTTCCCGCTCATCAGCATATAGTTCTTTGAATTCATTTTCCTTGAGCTCCTCTATGGCCTCACTTAGAATTTTTTGATAGGTTTCAAAACCAATTTCATTAATAAAGCCGCTCTGTTCTCCTCCCAGCAGATCTCCGGCACCCCGAATCTCGAGGTCTTTCATCGCAATGTTAAACCCGCTCCCCAGATCGGTGTACTGCTCCAGTGCCTGAATTCGCTTTCGGGCATCCATCGTCATGGCCTCAAAGGGCGGTGTGATAAAATAGCAGAAGGCCTTTTTATTACTCCGACCCACGCGCCCTCGCATTTGGTGCAGGTCGCTGAGTCCGAAATTATTGGCGTAATTGATAAAGATGGTATTCGCATTGGTTACATCCAATCCGCTTTCAACAATTGTAGTGGAGACAAGTACATCAAACTCACCATTCATAAATGAAAGCATCAGGGATTCGAGCTTTTTTCCTTCCATCTGCCCATGACCGATCCCGATCTTTGCATCCGGTACCAGCCGTTGCAATAGTCCGGCTACTTCTTTGATGTTTTCGATGCGGTTGTGGATAAAAAAGACCTGTCCGCCCCTTTGCATTTCGTAGATGATTCCGTCTCTTATTATCTCCTCAGAAAATCTGATCACCTGGCTGTCTATCGGATAGCGATTAGGCGGTGCGGTATTGATAACAGACAGATCCCGGGCTGCCATCAGGCTGAATTGCAATGTTCTGGGAATAGGAGTAGCCGTCAGTGTCAAAACATCAACATTTTCCTTGATCGACTTCAATTTATCCTTAACAGAAACACCAAATTTTTGCTCCTCATCAACGATTAGCAGTCCCAGGTCTTTAAATTTTACATTCGGACTGACCAACTGATGCGTCCCTATCAGAATATCGATGGCCCCGGACTGTAATTTCTCCAGGATCTCCCTTTTCTCTTTGGTAGTACGAAAGCGGTTTAGGTAGTCAACTGTCACCGGCATATCCTGCAGACGGGCTTTAAAAGTACGCTGATGCTGAAATGCGAGTATAGTTGTTGGTACGAGAACAGCAACCTGTTTTCCGTTATCGACAGCCTTAAAGGCGGCCCGGATGGCAACTTCTGTTTTTCCAAAACCAACATCACCGCAAACCAGTCTGTCCATGGGGCGTTCACTTTCCATGTCCTTTTTAATATCATCGGTGGCCTTGGTCTGGTCTGGCGTATCCTCGTAAACAAAGGAAGCCTCTAACTCGTGTTGTAAGTATGAGTCGGGGTGGTATTGAAATCCTTTTTGCAATTTTCGTTTCGCGTAAACCTGGATGAGGTCAAAGGCAATTTTTTTAACCCTCGACTTGGTTTTCTGTTTTAACTTTTTCCAGGCTGCGGAACCGAGTTTGTAGATCTTAGGAACGGCTCCATCTTTCCCGTTGTACTTGGAAATTTTATGTAGGGAATGAATGCTTACATATAAAATGTCCCTGTCGCCGTACATCAGCTTAATGGCTTCCTGCTTCCGACCTTCCACATCTATTTTCTGCAAGCCACCGAATTTGCCGATACCATGATCAATGTGGGTAACATAATCCCCAATTTCCAATTTGTTCAGTTCCTTCAGTGTGATGGCCTGCTTTTTGGCATAGCCATTTTTTAGATGGAAGCGGTGGTATCGTTCAAAAATCTGATGATCCGTATAGCAGACCAGTTTTAGTCCATCATCAATAAATCCGCGGTAAAGCGGCATAACGATAGTCTTGTAATGGATTTCCCTTTCTACTTCTTCGAAGATATCCCTAAAACGTTGGGCTTGTTGTTCTGAGGAGCAAAAAAGTAAATTCTTATAGCCCTGCTCGTAATTGTTAACCAGGTTGTCCATCAACAGGTCGAATTTCTTGTTGAAAGAAGGTTGCGGTCTGGTTTTAAAGGTAATATTCACGGCGGCCCCGGCTGTCTCCTCGTATCTCTTATTAGCCGACCCGTAGTATACGGTACTGTATTCCCGAAGTTGTTCTTTTATAAGTGCTGAATTCAAAAAGAGTTCTTCAGGAGTGGCATGATTCAGATCTTCCGAAAGCTGACCAAAGGCCTCCCCGGCTTTCTGGAAAAGAGTGTCGATCCTGTTTTCCAGAATCTCCCTGTTCTTTATAAAAAGGACCGTCCTGGGACTGAGATATTTAAAGAAACTCCCCCTGTCCTCATGCAAAACTTTATCCTCTACATTTGGAATAATACTTATTTTTTTGACACTGCCTGAAGAGAGTTGAGTCTCCACATCAAAAGTTCGTATACTGTCTACATCATCACCAAAAAACTCAATCCTGTAGGGTTCATCATGAGAGAATGAAAATACATCTACAATACCCCCTCTGACTGAAAACTCTCCGGGTTCAGTAACAAAATCGACACGTTGAAACTTATACTCGAACAATACCTCATTCAGGAAGTCAAGCGTCAGCTCATCCCCGGTCCTTACCCGTAAGGTCTTCCGGTCCAGTTCTTTTCGTGTGACCACTTTTTCAAAGAGGGCATCCGGATAGGTCACGATCAGTGCCGGCTTTTTTCTGCTGTTGATGCGATTCAGCACTTCGGCCCTCAGCAATACATTGGCATTATCCGTTTCTTCAATCTGATAAGGCCGCCTGTAGCTTCCGGGATAGAACAGGACATTTTTATCACCAATAAAATTTTCGATATCATTCAGGTGATAAGCGGCTTCTTCCTTGTCGTTAAAAACCAGGAGATATGGCAGGTCAGATTTCTGAAAAAGTGTTGAGATAGCGGCTGACCAAAAAGATCCGCTCAGGCCACTGAGTTGAATTTGTTTTGTTTCCAGGGCAAGGGCTTCCCTCAGTTTCCCAAGTTCGGGAGACTGTTCAAACAGTTGTAGGAAGGAAGCTGGGGTCAACTGTAATTATAATTTGTGCAAATATAAGGCGTGCAATAGTAGGCACAAAACGGCATTAGACTTTAAGGACTTCGGATGCAGTGCAGGCGTAGACCTCATCATTTTCAGTCACTTGCATGACATGACTACCTGTAAATTGGCCGAAGGCAGGTACAATGAGCTGATCTTTGGTTTTAAAGAAACAGGGGAGTCTGAGTGATTGGCGCCCCCTACCTCGTAGCCTGACCGCAGGATGAATATGGCCAGAGATATTGAAAAGCCCTTCTTTCTTAGAAGGTTCATGTGTGAGCAAAAAGTTGCCCACTTCAATTTCTTCAAATGATTGGATGCCCAGATTCTCAAATTTAACGGGAGAGATAATGTCGTGATTCCCTGTGACGAGCCAGATCCACGTACTATATCTGGAGATCCAGTCTTCGAAGAATTTCCACTCACTATTGATGTTGGAGTGAAAGAGATCACCCAGGAAACAAAGGCGGGAAGGTCTGAAATAATTCATGACTGAATCTAGTAAGTCAAAATTCTTTTGGACCAACTTAGGAGGGACGGCGGCACCGTATTTTCTGAAATGTGTGACTTTCCCCAGGTGAACATCGCTGATCATCATGATGCCTTCATCCTCCCAGAACAAGGTCCCGCTAGGGTGAAGAATAAAGGTCTGATCCAGAATATTGATGGATTGGGTCATAGGGATTGTAAAGATAGGAATAATGGATAATGGAAATTTGAAAACGGAAATGACCGAAGTCGGAAGTCAGAAGACCGGTTTTTAATCGAGCTATATTCATTGGGTTCCCCTCCTTTTTAAAGAGGGGTGTCACGCCTTAGCAGAGACGGGGTGGTTAACGCTTCATCAATTTTGCGGCCATGCGCCTGATGCGTTCTTCGAGCGGCTCGCTTGTAAGTCGCTCCCTGCTCAGCCTGTCGGTGATGATAGGAAAGGAGAAAGGAGTGGGTTGTTGACATTGTTTCCATATGATCTCCTGCTTATTAATACGTTCCATGGCTATTCGCAAGCGACCTTCTTCCAGCTGATGCTCGAAGGTCTCCCTGAAAGCCTGTAGAAACAGGAGATGATCCGGCTCATAATCCCTGAAAACATCAAAGAGTAATTGAGAACTGCTCTGCAGGTGTTTCATTTTGACTCCCTTTTTAGGATAACCCGAAAATACAAGTCCGCTGATCACCGCTATATCCCGGAATTTCCTCCTGGCCATTTCAGTGGCATTCAGGCTTTTTTGCAAGTCTTCCAGCAAAAACTCCGTGGTAAAAAGGTTATTATCTATAACGGCTTGAATATCCACTTCCTTATCTGATAAAAGTTCAAAACCATAGTCATTAAAGGCCAGGGAAAAGGTGATCGGTTTAAGGAGGCTAATGCGATAACCCAGTAGACTGCCCATGGCTTCGTGTACAAACCGGCCTTCGAAGGGATAGAAAATGTAGTGGTGACCTTCAAAAGTCTCGAAGCTTTCGATCAGGAATTCGTTCGGATCCGGAACAAGGCTTTCAATTCGTTGCTGCTCAAAGATATGCTCCAGTGATCTTATCTCAACAGACTGACTGCTGGCATGCTGGTTGGCCGAATATAATTCCTCTCTCAGGAGTTTCGACATTTCGGATGAAAGTGTAAGTCTTCCGCCCATCCAACTAGGTACTTTATTAGTCCTTTTAGATGTGTTCTTCACCAGCACCTGCATTTCTCTGATCTTTATAAATTCCAGGTTTTTACCGGCAAACGTAAATACATCGCCCGGGTTTAATTTTGAGATGAACCACTCCTCAATAGATCCGATATAGCCGCCTCTTTCGTAACGGACAGACAAGGAGGCATCGCCTACAATGGTGCCAATCTGGAATCTGTGTCTCATGGCTACCCCTCTGTTGGTAACTTTAAAAACACCCCCTGCGTCTACTTCTACCTTTTTGTATTCATCATATGTCTGCAGACTTTGACTGCCCAGCACAATGAAGTTTAATAACCATTCCCATTGTTCTTCTGTCATGGCCTGGTAGCAAAAGGTCTGAGACACTTCATGGTAGATCTCTTCTGGTTTAAATCCGTCGGAAACTGCGAGCGTAATGAGGTATTGGACCAGCACATCGAAACTATTGAGATAGGGCATACGATCTTCGACTGTCTGTGTTCGCAGGGCTTTTTGAAGGGCCGATGCTTCAATCAGCTCGATGGCATGGGTGGGTAAGAAGTAAATGATGCTTTCCTGGCCCGGCCGATGCCCACTGCGCCCCGCTCTTTGGAAAAAACGGGCTACCCCTTTGGGTCCGCCAATCTGTATCACTTTTTCGACTGGCGCAAAATCAACACCCAGGTCGAGGCTGGAAGTACATACCACTGCTTTAAGGCTTTCATTCCTTATGGCCTGCTCTACCCATAACCTGGTGTCTTTATTGATACTGCCGTGATGCATGGCTAGTTCACCGGCAAATTCAGGGTATTTTTCCAGGATCTTTTGGAACCAGATCTCGCACTGACTCCGTGTATTGGTAAATAGCAGTGTTGTTTTGCTGTTATTCAGGATGGGGATCACATCGTCCAGCAGCCGAATACCCAGGTGCCCCCGCCAGGGGAAGGTTTCCATTTCCTGAGGGATGATGCTTTTTACGGTGATTTTTTTCTTTATGGCTGCCTTGATCAGCATCGAATTATTGAAGGCCGCACTATCCGGACCCAGTAACACCTGTCTGGCCTGTTCCAGGTTGCCGATGGTTGCGGAAATTCCCCATATCCTCAGATTGGGTGCTATGGATTTCAGACGTGATAGGCCGAGCTCTACCTGAACCCCTCTTTTGGAACCCAGAAGTTCGTGCCACTCGTCAATTACAATGGCTGTGCAATCTTTAAATATTGCGGCGTAGCCCTTTGTTGCCAGGAGTAGCTGCAAACTTTCCGGAGTAGTGATCAGCAGGTCGGGCATGATTTTGCGTTGTTTAGCCCTTTCACCGGTGCTGGTGTCTCCAGTTCTGATACCAACGGTAAGCTGAGTGTCCAGGTCTCTGGTAACCCGTTCGGCCGACTGTTTAATTTCCTGGGAAAGTGCCCTTAAAGGGGTAATCCATATGGCCTTCAGACCCTTTTTGTGTTTGTCTTTGTAATTGGGATTCTGGCGTATGTAGTTAAGGACAATCGGGAACCATAGCGCATAGGTTTTACCACTGCCGGTAGGAGCATTTAAAAGACCGTGATAGCCATCCAGGAAAGCCATCCATGTTTTTTTCTGGAATGGAAAGGGTTTCCAGCCCTGGTCTTTAAACCAGATTTCGGCAATATTAAAAAGTTCCTGTGTCTTCATGCAATGGTTCCTTCCCTTCCAAAGGGAAGGTGGCTCGTTCCGTCCCGATCCGATAAAAATCGGATCAGATCACCTTTCCCTGCTCAGGGAAAGGATTATTTTTTAATCCTGAAAATTATTCTGAATTTCCAAAAGGACATTGGAAAGATCGTCAAAAACGAGACGATTTTCAAAACGTACTACTCGACAACCTTTTCTAATTAGATAGTTTGATCGCTGTTGATCATATTCTTCTACATTCGGATTATTATGTATTTCTCCATCAAGCTCAATGATCAGTTTCTCCTTCGGGCAGTAAAAATCTACAATAAATGGTCCTATATTGTGCTGACGTCTAAACTTTCTACCCAGTAGTTTTTTCCCCTTAAAATGTTTCCATAAATAGGCTTCAGCGGAGGTCAGTCTTTTTCTCAGTAATTTTCTTCTATTTCTAAGGTTATTCCTATTATGGAGTTTCACGGGCCTTAATATGCCTGATTTCCCTGAAGTGACCTTACAGTGAATAGGCATTTATTTTGGTATCAGTTTTTTAAGATCCTCAAGACTATTGGCATCTTCAATTTTCTTGTCCTTACGCCATCTCAAAATACGGGGAAAACGCGTAGCAACTCCGCTTTTGTGTCTGCTGGATAGTGCAATGCCCTCAAAGGCTATTTCAAAAACATGATAAGGCTGTACAGAGCGCACCGGCCCAAAACGTTCCAGGGTATTACTTTTGATCCAACGGTCGACTTCACGGAATTCCGCATCGGTTAAACCTGAATATGCCTTGGCAAAGGTGACAAGTTCCTTGTCACCCTTATCATTTTCCCTCCAGAGCGCAAAGGTATAGTCGGTAAATAAGTTGCTGCGTCTTCCATGCCCTCTCATGGCATAGGTGAGTACGGCATCTATGGTAAAAGGGTCTACTTTCCATTTCCACCAGCTCCCTTTTTTTCTGCCCACCTGGTAAGTTGAAAGTCGATTCTTCAGCATCAGGCCCTCACTTCTCTTCTCGCGTGATCTGGCCCTTTCCAGCGCGGCTTCATCCCAGCTCTCAAATAAATATTTCTTAGATAATTGAATAGGTAACTCCGCAGATAAGGAACTGATAAATTTCTCCAGTATCGCTCTGCGATCTTCATAGGAATGAGAGCGTATATCCTGTTTTTCCCATTCTAACAAATCATATACTTTAAGAATGACCGGCGTTTTTTCCAATAGGGATTTGCTGATGTTTTTTCGCCCGATTCTGGTCTGAAGATCATTGAAGGTTCCGATAGAACCCCCTGGATACGGGAGTATCTCCCCGTCAATAACTGTACCGTTTGGTATTATACCATTAAGTATATTAATTTCCGGATACTTATCTGTTACCAGTTCTTCTCCCCGGCTCCAAACGAAGTGCTGCCCTTCTCTAAAAATGATTTGAGCCCTTATGCCATCCCACTTATGTTCTCCATACCATTCTGAAACGCTTCCTAATTCATTCGGGCTACCTTCAACGGCATGTGCCAGGAAGAAGGGATAGGGCTTGGATAAATAATCACTCTTGCGTTCTTTCAAAACAAGGTCTTCGAAGCTGATTGAAGCAGGATCCCAGTTCCCCATCAATTTGTATGCGAGAATATCTTCATCAATCCCGGTTGACCTGGCCAGGGCACGGGTCATTAGCTTCTGACTTACCCCAATTCTAAAACCTCCGGTGATCAATTTATTAAAAACAAAACGCTCATAATAGTCGAGTTTTTGCCAGTTTTCCAACAGATATTCCTTCTTTTCCAATTCATCCTTTGGCTTCAACTCTATCATCTCCTCCAGATAAGCACTCAGACTTTTTTCACTGGTTCGCGAGTTGTTATCAACAACCAGGGCAATGGTCTCTGCAAGATCGCCTACAATATGATAGCTTTCTTCAAAAAGCCATTGTGGAATGCCTGCCAGTTCGGCAGCCCATCCCCTCAGCAGATTTGTGTTTACCGGTCTCGGAGGTCTCCTGTGTGAGAGAATAGCTATCGTCCAGACCTTATCTCTGTCCCCAGCCAGATCAAAATAATTTGCGAGTGCCTTTACCTTGACACTGGTCTTATTACTGCTGTCGAGCTCCCGTATGAGTGATGCAAATTTCTTCACGATCCGTCGGTTCGATTTTCCTGCTTAACCTCAGTATCTAACTCTACCAACTCGCCTTCGTATTGAGTGGATTCAGTATGAGCATCGTAACCTTTTTCCCTGAGATACCTGGAAAAAATATCGGAATAACCATGTGTGCAGATGATCCTTTCTGCACCAGTAGCTTCAATACTGCTCAAGAGCCCTTGCCAGTCGCAATGATCGCTCAACACAAAGCCTTTATCTATGGCCCTTCTCCTCCTGGCCCCTCTGAAAGTCATCCAGCCACTGGCAGAGGCAGTCACATAAGGGACCATTCTTCTTATCCAGGACGAACCATGCGCACTGGGCGGAGCCAATACCAAATTTCCTCTGAACTTCTCCTTTGGGGTGTCTTTTGTTATTCTGATGGTTTTCGGTAAGTCGACCATTGGCCTAATCACCTCATTCAGATTTTCTATGGCCGCATGGGTATAGATCTGCCCAATGGATGGGTCGAGATATTTAAGGAGTCGCTGGGCCTTTCCAAGGCTGTAGCCGAAAAGAACGGAGGTCAGACCTTCTGCTTTATTTTCAGCCCACCACCGATTGATATTATAAAAGACCTCTTCCTGGGGTGTCCATTTAAATGCCGGCAAACCGAAAGTACATTCTGTTATAAAACTATGGCACTTTACAGGTTCGTAAGCAGTTGCCACCCCATCTGCTTCACTTTTATAATCCCCACTGAAAACCCAGACCTCTC
>CAJHXL010000034.1_pt1 | contig 24400 bp, 19 predicted proteins | sample 9198601 | NCBI WGS metagenome assembly CAJHXL01 (sample SAMEA7708277, study PRJEB35096) | sediment metagenome | biome: marine neritic benthic zone biome [ENVO:01000025]; feature: sediment [ENVO:00002007]; material: shallow marine sediment [ENVO:03000034] sea grass bed [ENVO_01000059] ...
GTTAGCGTAGGGGACAGAATCCAGTTTTACCCGGTAACAAGGGCAGGTTATGACCTTCACAAAATAGAAGCAGAAGTTGGGATCTACAATATTGAAAAATCTATAGTGGATGTTCAGAGTACTTGACACAGGTTTTTTTACCACAATTCAGGACGCCGGCAGATTTGGCTTCAGGGATATCGGGGTGCCGGTCAGCGGCTATATGGACGCAAAATCTGCTGAAATAGCTAATTCTTTACTTGAAAATGACCTTGACGATGCGGTGCTTGAGATAACTATGACGGGCCCGAAACTGGAATTTGAGGCCCCTACATATATAGCTTTAGGCGGAGCCGAAATGTCTGCCGAACTAAATGAACAGCCTATTGGCAATTATGAAGTCCACAGGGTAAACACCGGTGATATAATTTCATTCGGGAAATTACATTCAGGATTCAGAACCTACCTGGCAATGAAGGGAGGTATCCGATCAAAAAAGGTACTTAACAGCCGGTCGTACTTTAAGTCGATAACCAAAAAAGATCGCATATTGAAAAACGAGGAGTTTGAGTTCGGTACTTTTACCGATTTCGAACCTAAAATTTCTCAGTTCAAACCAGAACCAATTTACAGGGAACACCAACTTCAGGTTGAACGGGGACCCGAATTTGAGCTATTGGATGAGGTGGCCCGAAAAGACCTTTTCGACAAAACATTTACTATTGCCAAAGAGTACAATCGCATGGCCTATCAATTGGAAGAGAAGTTGATTGCTCATAAGAACTCAATGATCACATCTGCAAATCTTCCGGGAACAGTACAACTCACCCCGGCGGGCAAGTTGATAATTCTAATGAGAGACGGGCAGACGACAGGAGGTTATCCGAGGATATTGCAGCTGGGAGAAACCGCTATTTCCGTCCTGTCACAGAAGAAATTCGGCGATCAGATTAGTTTTACTCTTTGAACAAACCACTTCAATTATTCTCCAAATAGCCATTAAAACAAGCATTTCAGGCCCGTTTTTCAATGCAATATCAAAGATCACTAATTGTTGAATATGATAAGAATCTGAAGGTTAGTATGTTGATATTCAACATTATAAGTGGATATTTTAACTATTGAGTTTAAACTGATATAAAGCCGAAAAATTCACGACTTTCCGAAAGGCATATCTTTGAATATTGTTAACACTACTCGAAACAGAATTGGAACTAAATAAGTATAGCAAAAATGTAACTCAGGACCCAACGCAACCCGCGGCTCAGGCCATGCTTTATGCGATAGGATTGAGCGAAGAGGATCTGAAAAAACCTTTCATTGGTATAGGAAGTACCGGTTATGAGGGTAACCCATGCAATATGCACCTCAACGAGCTTGCACTGCACGTAAAGGAAGGGGTACAGGAAAAGGATCTGGTTGGTTTGGTTTTTAATACTATAGGGGTAAGTGATGGTATTTCCATGGGAACATATGGGATGAGATATTCACTTCCCTCACGCGATATTATCGCAGATTCTATGGAGACTGTTGTACAGGCCATGAATTACGATGGATTGGTTACAGTTGTAGGCTGCGATAAGAACATGCCCGGAGCCCTGATGGCCATGTTAAGGCTGAACAGGCCCTCCGTACTTGTTTATGGAGGAACAATTGCTTCAGGTTGTGTGGGTGAGAAGAAGTTAGATATCGTTTCCGCCTTTGAGGCCTGGGGAGAAAAAGTTGCCGGAACCATCAATCAGGAGGAGTATAAAAGTGTTATTCAAAATGCCTGTCCGGGTGCCGGTGCATGCGGTGGTATGTATACGGCTAATACGATGGCCTCGGCAATTGAAGCCTTAGGTATGGCCATGCCCTATAATTCTTCAAATCCGGCCATAGGTGACGAAAAGAAAGACGATTGCCTGAGAAGTGGACACGCTCTCAGACATCTTATAGAAAATGATATTAAACCCAGCGACATAGTTACCAGAAAATCTCTGGAGAATGCATTGAGACTGGTTACAGTAATGGGCGGGTCTACCAATGCCGTATTGCATTTTCTGGCCATTGCCAGGGCAGCGGGAATAGACCTGAATTTGAAAGATTTCCAGGACATCAGTGATAATACACCATTCCTGGCAGATCTCAAACCCAGTGGTAAATTCCTGATGGAGGATGTCCACCGGGTAGGTGGCACACCGGCTGTTATGAAATTTATGTTGGAAAACGGTATGCTCCACGGAGATTGTATGACTGTTACCGGTAAGACTGTTGCTGAAAATCTGGCAGAAGTACCTGGTTTATACGAAGGTCAGCGGGTTATAAAACCGCTTAGTGATCCTATAAAAACTACGGGCCATATCAGGATCCTTCATGGTAACCTGGCCTCGGAAGGAGCTGTGGCTAAAATTACAGGAAAGGAAGGATTATACTTCAAGGGACCGGCCAAGGTATTTGACGATGAGTTTAAGGCAAATAAGGGAATAGGCGAAGGCAGAGTAAAAAAAGGTGATGTAGTGGTCATTCGTTATGAAGGCCCCAAAGGCGGGCCTGGTATGCCTGAAATGCTAAAACCTACTGCTGCCATTATGGGTGCCGGACTTGGAAAAGAAGTGGCACTAATTACGGATGGCAGGTTTTCCGGTGGCACACACGGATTTGTTGTCGGACACGTGTCCCCGGAGGCGCAGGATGGCGGTACCATTGGTCTGCTTAAGGATGGTGACATGATAACCATCGACGCGGAGAAAGATAGTATTTCAGTAGATCTGACCGATGAAGAGCTTGAGATAAGAAGAAAGGCCTGGGAGCAACCACCTCTTAAAGTAACCCGTGGAAGTCTGTACAAATATGCCAGGATTGTGAGTTCAGCATCTGAAGGATGTGTAACAGACGCGATCTATAAAAATAAGTAGCTTAAGGGAGCACGCATGGCTCCGGAATATTTCATTTATGGAAACACTTAAGGAAACAAAGAGCAAGACGGAAGAAAAAACAGCTGTTAGAATGTCCGGGGCCGAAGCAATTATACATTGTTTACTGGCAGAAGGGGTGGATCTGATCTATGGTTACCCTGGAGGAGCTATTATGCCTGTCTATGATGAATTGTATAAATTTCAGGACAAGCTTACTCATGTGCTTACAAGGCACGAACAAGGTGCTACACACGCGGCCCAGGGTTTTGCCAGAGCTACAGGAAAAGTAGGAGTGGCCGTGGCTACATCAGGACCCGGCGCAACTAATCTGGTAACAGGTCTGGCTGATGCCCAGATAGATTCCACGCCAATGGTTTGTATCACGGGACAGGTGCCCAGGCACCTCCTCGGTTCGGATGCCTTCCAGGAAACAGATGTTATCGGTATCTCCACACCGGTTACCAAATGGAATTACCAGGTCACTAATGCGGCCGAAATTCCGGAAATAATGGCTAAGGCATTTTACATTGCAAAAGCAGGAAGGCCCGGCCCGGTTTTGATAGATATTACAAAAAATGCCCAGTTTGATGAGTTGGATTTTACTTATGAGCACTGTACCGGTGTCCGTAGTTATAACCCGACCCCCAAACCAAATATGCAAGATATTGAAGCTGCTGCGGAATTGATCAATAATGCTAAACGACCCTATATTATTTTTGGACAGGGTGTAATTCTTGGAGAAGCAGAAAATGAACTTAGAGCATTTATTGAGAAAACCGGTATTCCGGCAGCCTGGACCATTCTTGGGCTTTCTGCCCTTGCTACAGATCATCCACTTAATGTTGGTATGGTTGGAATGCACGGAAATTACGGTCCCAACGTACTGACCAATGAATGCGATTTGCTCATTGCTATTGGAATGCGTTTTGATGACCGTGTTACCGGGAATCTGGAAACTTATGCCAAACAAGCCAAGATCATACATCTTGAAATAGATCCTGCTGAAATAGATAAGAATGTAAAAACAGACGTAGCCGTTTTGGGCAATGCCAAGAAATCTTTAGAACTGTTATTACCAAAGGTCAGGAAAAACAGCCACGATGAATGGCTTGGAGAATTTGCAAAGAAATATGAAGAAGAGTTTGAGGCTGTGATCAAAAACGATCTGCACCCCAGTAAGGACGGACTTACCATGGGGGAGGTGGTAGAAGAAATTAATCTCGCTTCTAAGAATGAAGCAATAATCGTAACCGATGTCGGTCAGCACCAGATGATCACTTGCCGGTATGCCAAGTTCAATAAATCCAAAAGTAATATTACCTCCGGAGGCCTTGGAACAATGGGCTTTGCACTGCCGGCTGCCATAGGTGCCAAAATGGGTGCCCAGGACAGGGAAGTGGTTGCGGTAATAGGTGATGGGGGTTACCAGATGACCATACAGGAACTTGCCACAATCTTTCAGAACAAAACGGCTGTGAAGATCGTGGTGTTGAACAACGATCATCTTGGTATGGTCCGACAGTGGCAGGAATTGTTCTTTGAAAGACGCTATGCTTCCACGGTGATGACGAATCCGGATTTTGTCAAGATTGCCGAGGGATATCATATCGATGCCAGGAGAGTGACCAAACGAGATGAACTGCAAGGGGCAGTACAGGAAATGATGGCCTCTGACAAACCTTATTTCCTTGAAGTTCGTGTTGAGAAAGAAGACAATGTTTTCCCAATGATCCCATCGGGAGCGTCCGTATCGGACATCAGATTAAAATAAATTAGTATGGACAAAAAATGGTTTACCATATCGGTATATTCTGAAAATAACGTTGGTTTGCTTAACAGGATATCCGGGATCTTCCTTAAACGGCATATCAATATCGAGAGTTTGAATGTGTCAAAATCAGAGATCGAACACGTATCAAAATTCACCATAGTAGTGTATACTACAGAGCTGTGGACCAAAAAGATCGTTGCGCAGATAGAAAAGCAAATAGAAGTGATCAAAGCATTTTACCATACAGACGAGGAAACAATTTACCAGGAGTCTGCTATTTTCAAGATCGCGTCACATCTGCTTTTTGACGAACCGCAGATCCAGAATATCATTGCAGAAAGCAAATCAAAAATCGTAACCGTATCCAGGGAATATTTTGTGCTGGCCAAGACAGGCCGCAGGCATGAGATTGACGAGATGCATGATAACCTTGAACCATTCGGGATCATGCAATTTGTACGCTCGGGGCGAATCTCTGTCACTAAAGCAGAAATGCCAATTTCGGCAATGCTGGAAGAGTTTTATCAGAATTAATACTTCCTAATTAAAAATTATAACGAGAACATTTATGGCTAACTACTTTAATACACTGTCTTTGAGAGACCAGTTGGAGCAATTGGGCAAATGCAGATTTATGGAAGCTTCAGAGTTTTCAGAGGGTGTAAATGCTTTAAAAGGCAAAAGAATTGTCATTGTAGGATGCGGAGCACAAGGGCTTAATCAGGGGCTGAATATGCGCGACTCCGGCCTTGACATATCTTATACACTGCGTGAATCCGCAATAAAAGAAAAGAGGCAATCGTATCTGAATGCAACGGAAAACGGATTTGATGTGGGCACCTATGAGGAATTAGTACCTCAGGCAGATCTGGTGATCAATCTTACACCCGATAAACAACATACTGGGGTCATAAGTGCAGTAATGCCTCTAATGAAGAAAGGAGCTACATTATCATATTCTCACGGTTTTAATATCGTTGAGGAAGGAATGCAGATCAGGGAAGATATTACCGTGATCATGGTGGCACCCAAATGTCCGGGATCTGAGGTGAGAGAGGAATATAAAAGAGGGTTTGGTGTCCCAACTCTGATAGCCGTGCATCCTGATAATGATCCTCAGGGCAAGGGCCTTGAACAGGCCAAAGCATATGCTGTTGCTACCGGTGGACACCGTGCCGGTGTACTGGAATCTTCTTTTGTAGCAGAAGTGAAGTCCGATCTCATGGGTGAACAGACCATCCTGTGCGGACTTTTACAAACAGGATCCATTCTTTGTTTTGACAAGATGTTGGAAAAAGGTGTCGATGCGGGTTATGCCTCAAAACTTATCCAGTACGGATGGGAAACTGTTACCGAAGGTCTAAAATATGGCGGTATTACCAATATGATGGACCGCTTGTCTAATCCGGCTAAACTGAAGGCCTTTGAACTCTCTGAGGAATTGAAAGAGATTATGAGGCCGCTTTTCCAGAAGCATATGGATGATATCATGAGTGGTCATTTTTCCAAAACTATGATGGAAGACTGGGCCAATGATGATAAAAATCTGTTGGGCTGGCGTGCAGCCACAGGGGAGACAGCATTTGAAAAAACCCCGGCAGGGGCTGATGAAATTACAGAACAGCAATACTATGACTGCGGTGTTTTAATGGTGGCATTTGTACGAGCCGGTGTAGAATTGGCCTATGAGTCGATGACAGAGTCCGGCATCATCGGAGAATCTGCCTACTACGAATCCCTTCACGAGACCCCTTTGATAGCGAATACTATCGCAAGGAAAAAGCTTTTTGAAATGAATCGTGTCATATCGGATACTGCAGAGTACGGCTGCTATCTTTTTGATCATGCCTGTAAGCCTTTGCTGACCGACTTTATGAAGAAGGTAGATACCGATGTTATAGGTAAACATTTCGGATCCGACAGGGATAACGGTGTAGACAATGCCAAGCTGATTGAGGTGAATAAGGCCATCAGGGAGCATCCGATTGAGGTGGTGGGAGCCAGACTCAGGGCGTCTATGACGGCAATGAAACCAATCGTCTAGAAAGGTTATAACATGAACTAATAAAAAAATTGCTCAAAAATGGAGACTACTTTATCACTAATACCTGAAAAGTTCAGGATCGATAATCCACTGCATCAGTATACATACCTGGTGAATGGTGAACTTTTAAATTGGGAAGGTGAGAATACAGAGGTTTACTCTACAATCTCAACTACGGAGGAATACGCACCTACACTTCTGGGCTCGGTTCCCAATATGGGCAAAGAGGAAGCGCTTCATGCACTGGATGCAGCTTGTGAGGCTTACAATAATGGCCAGGGAGTATGGCCCACCATGAAGGTCAGGGATCGGATCGAATGTATGGAAAAGTTCGTTCGTATCATGGCTACAAAACGTGAGGAAGTAGTGAACCTTCTCATGTGGGAGATAGGTAAATCCTTAGCCGATTCGCAAAAGGAATTCGACCGCACCGTGGAATATATCTATGATACGATAGAGGATTATAAGCAACTTGACAGGAATTCTGCCAAGTTTCAGAAGCACGGTGGGGTTTATGCCCATATCCGTAGAGGTCCCCTGGGAGTAGTTTTGTGTTTAGGTCCTTACAATTATCCGCTTAACGAGACCTTTACCTTGCTTATTCCCGCCATCATTATGGGCAATACGGCTATTTTTAAACCGGCCAAGCATGGAGTACTGCTTATAACACCGCTTATTGAAGCATTTAAGGAGAGCTTTCCGAAGGGTGTGGTCAACATACTTTTTGGACGGGGAAGAGCTATTGCCGGACCTATCATGGAAACAGGCAAAGTGGATGTCCTGGCATTAATAGGACACAGTTCCTCTGCCAAAGCCCTTCAAAAACAGCATCCCAGGAGCAATAGATTGAGGTTGGTACTGGGACTGGAGGCCAATAATCCGGCCATCGTACTTCCCGATGCCGATCTGGACCTGGCTATTGAGGAATGTATCTCCGGGACCCTGTCTTACAACGGGCAGCGCTGTACTGCATTAAAAGTGCTCTATGTTCACAAAGACATAATTGAAGAATTTAATGAGCGATTTGCCAAGCGGGTAGATGCTTTAAATTTTGGAAATCCATGGGACAATGGGGTGCAGTTAACACCATTGCCGGAACCTGGGAAACCGGCCTATATTAAAGAATTGATAACTGATGCCGAAGAAAAAGGTGCGCGTATTATCAATACCAAAGGAGGGGAGGAGACAGATAACTTCATCTGGCCGGCCGTTCTGCATCCGGTTACCAAAGATATGCGCGTCTACGAAGAAGAGCAGTTTGGTCCGGTCATCCCTATACTTCAGTTTGAGGATATTCAGGAGCCTTTGGATGACATGGCGGAGTCTAATTACGGACAACAGGTAAGTCTTTTTGGAAAAGATGTCTTTGCTCTGGCACCCTTGATCGATACACTGGCAAATCTTGTTTGCAGGGTTAATCTGAACAGCTCCTGCCAAAGAGGGCCTGATGTTTACCCCTTCACAGGAAGGAAAGATTCGGCCGTGGCCACACTTAGTGTGCACGATGCACTGAGGTCATTCTCTATAAGGACTTTTGTAGCTTCTAAGGACAGTGAATTAAACAATGAGATCCTGGAGAAACTCCTGGAAACCAAGTTATCCAATTTTATCAGCACTGACTACCTGTTGTAACCCACAGCAGAGGCAGAGCTTACGATCTTAGATGTTTGCGGCAAGCCAGTCTCCAACTTCACTGGTCCTGTACGACTTATCGCCTTCCGAGAGATCTTCAGTGACAATGCCTTCCTGAAGCGACTTGTTTACAACATCTCTGATGGCCTGTGCTTCTTCGCCCAAGCCGAGATCTTCGAACATCATAGCGGCTGAAAGCACCGTGGCCAGTGGATTGGCAATATCCTTTCCTGCAGCCTGTGGATAAGAACCGTGAATCGGTTCATATAATCCAATGTTCTCACCAAGAGATGCCGACGGCATTAATCCCATGGAACCCGAAATTACCGATGCTTCATCGGTAAGAATGTCACCGAACAGATTTTCAGTGATCAGCACATCGTATTCCTTGGGCCATTGAACCAGGCGCATGGCAACTGCATCTACAAATTCGTAAGATACTTCCACATCTGGATACTCCTTTTCTAGTTCCTGAACGGTTTCTCTCCACAATCTGGAAGATTCCAGTACATTGGCCTTATCTACACAACAAAGCCTGCCAGAGCGCTTACGTGCCATCTCAAAACCCTTTCTCGCAATACGTTCCACTTCTGCACGCGTATAAGTACAGGTGTCAAAAGCAGTGTTGCCGTCATCTTTACGACCGCGCTCCCCGAAATAAATACCACCTGTCAGTTCCCTTAGGAACACGAGATCGGTACCTTCAATGCGCTCTTTCTTTAAGGGGGATTTATCGATCAGGGAATCAAAAGTAAAAGTTGGTCTGACATTGGCAAAGAGTCCCAGCATCTTACGCATTTTCAACAATCCCTGCTCCGGCCGCACCTTGGCAGAAGGATCGTGATCGTACTTCGGGTGACCTATAGCTCCGAACAGTACCGCATCTGCAGCAATACAGATTTCATGTGTTTCAGGCGGGTAAGGATCACCCACTGCATCTATAGCAGCGGCCCCGGTTAAAGCCGATAACCACTCTATCCCGTGGTTGTATTTCTTCGATATCGCATCACAAACCTTTACGGCCTGATCAATAACCTCAGGTCCTATGCCATCTCCTGCCAGCAGGGCAATTTTTAAATTCATAGTGTAGTTAAAGCTTAGATAATATTTAGCATTTTTTCAGTGGCTTTGATGGCCGAAACTGTCTGATCCGAATCCAATCCCCTGGTTGTAAAGTCATTTCCATTATTGCGCCAGGTGATAATAGTTTCACAGAGTGCATCCGAGTTACTGCCCGGTGGTATGCGTACGGCATAATCGACCAGGGAGGGCAATTCTATTTTTTTAGACTTATAGACCTTGCGCAGCGCGTTCATAAACGCATCAAACTGACCGTCGCCCTGAGCATTTTCCTCTATTGCCTCACCCTCAATCTCTACAGATACCGTGGTAGACGGTTTCAGACCTTTGGAATGAGTGAGTACAAATGATCTGACAAATACTTTTTGTTGAAATTTACTGCTGTCCAGAACATCAGATATAATGAAAGGGAGGTCGTCCTTGGTCACTACTTCCTTCTTATCGCCCAACTCTATAATGCGCTGTGTAACTCTTTTTAGTTCATCATCGTTAAGAGTGAGACCAAGCTCCTGCAAGTTCTTTTGAATATTAGCTTTTCCAGATGTTTTACCCAGGGCATACTTCCGTTTCCTGCCAAATCTTTCAGGCAGTAAATCATTGAAGTAAAGATTCTTTTTATTATCTCCATCTGCATGTATTCCAGCTGTTTGCGTAAAAACGTTATCACCAACAATTGGCTTGTTTGCCGGAATACTGAAACCGGTGAATGCAGAGACTAATTTGCTCACCTTAAACAGTGTAGATTCATCCACTCCGATCTCGATCTCCGGAATAAAATCATTGATAACGGCAACAACACTGGCCAGAGGCGCATTCCCTGCACGCTCACCCATACCATTAACGGTAAGGTGAAGACCATGGCAACCGGCTTTAAGAGCTTCCATCACATTTGCGACGCTAAGATCATAGTCGTTGTGGCCGTGAAAATCGAAATGAATATGCGGATATCGCGATATAATTTTTGAAATATACTGACTGGCTTCTCCATGCGTTAGTACGCCCAGTGTATCGGGCAGCATGATTCTTTTAAGAGGGAGTCCAACTAGAAAATCGAGGTATTCAAAGACATAATCTTCTGAATTCCTCATCCCATTGCTCCAGTCTTCCAGATAAACATTAGTGCTAATACCTTTGGCATCGGCCATTGCAACAACCCTGGCAATATCTTCAAAATGGGCTTTCGGGGTTTTCTTTAATTGATGTGTCAGGTGATTCAAAGATCCTTTCGTCAACAGGTTCTGTACCTTGGCACCTGTCTTGGTCATCCAGTCCAGAGAAAGCCCGTTATCAACAAAAGTGAGCACTTCCACACGCTCAATATGACCATTTTCAGATGCCCACTGTGCGATCTGTTTTACCGATTCAAATTCACCTTCGGAAACCCGGGCTGAAGCCACTTCAATCCGGTCTACCTTAAGTTCATCCAACAAGAGTTTGGCTAAGGTAAGTTTCTCGAGGGCAGAAAAAGAGACTCCGGAGGTCTGTTCACCATCCCGGAGTGTAGTATCCATTATTTCAATCCTTCTCTTTTCCATATCAAGTCATCATCACAGTCCCTAATCGGACCTGATCCCCAAGTGTACTGCTAGAGTGGGGTTGTACTGGCGAAATTTTTAATTTCTTCCTGAATATTCAACAGATAATCAATATCGTCAAAGCCATTCGTCAAATTTTCCTTTTTATACTGACTAATTTGGAACGTTTCCTCATCGCCGGTCGAAAGGATTTTGATTGTTTGATCAGGAAGATTTACTTCTATTTCTGTTTTCGGATCCGCCTCAATCGCCTTAAATATTTTATCCAGAAATCCTTCGCTCACCTGTACCGGCAAGACACCGATATTGAGACAGTTATTTCTAAAAATGTCTGCAAAGAAACTGGATACCACACATCTGAAGCCATAGTCGTATACGGCCCAGGCGGCGTGTTCCCTGGATGAGCCAGAGCCGAAATTCTTCCCGCCAACCAGGATCTTACCAGAGTAGATCGGATTGTTCAAAACAAATTGTTCCTTTGGAGTATTATCCGAATTATAGCGCCAGTCGCGAAACAAATTGTCTCCAAAGCCCTTGCGTTCCGTGGCCTTTAAAAACCTGGCGGGGATGATCTGATCTGTATCCACATTTTCTATTGGTAGTGGTACCGCGCTGCTTCTGAGTATATCGAATTTATCGTAAGCCATTCTTATGCATTAATCGTTAAACTGATTCAAATTCCAGGAGTTCTCTGGGGTCTGTGACCTTACCGGTTACCGCTGCTGCAGCTGCCACAAGCGGACTGGCGAGTAGGGTTCTGGCTCCGGGACCCTGTCGGCCTTCGAAGTTTCTGTTAGAAGTACTCACCGCATATTTTCCGGCCGGGATTTTGTCATCATTCATGGCCAGGCAGGCAGAGCAACCTGGTTCGCGCAATTCAAATCCGGCAGCTGTAAGTGTTTCCAGGATACCTTCTTCCTTAATTGCTTCTTCAACTTTATGCGACCCAGGTACGAGCCAGGCCGTTACGTGGTCTGCTTTCTTTCTTCCTTTTACAATTTTTGCAAAGGCCCTGAAATCTTCAATGCGGCCATTGGTGCAACTACCGAGAAAAACGAAATCGATCTTTTTACCCAGCACATCGTCGCCTTCTTCAAATGCCATGTATTGCAATGATTTCTTATAAGTAGCCGTGGCGCCTTCCACCTCATTGGCCAGCGGTATTCCACCGCTGATACCTACTCCCATACCAGGATTCGTACCATAGGTGATCATCGGTTCTATGGCCGTGCCGTCAAAGCTGATCTCCTTGTCGAATACGGCACCCTCATCTGATTTCAGTGTCTGCCAGTAGGCCATGGCCTTATCCCATTCCGCACCTTTTGGAGCAAATTCTCTTCCCTCTATATATTCGTAAGTGGTGGTATCAGGAGCGATCATACCGCCACGTGCACCCATTTCTATGCTCATGTTGCAGACTGTCATTCTGCCTTCCATCGACATATTTTCAAATACCTCACCTGCATACTCCACAAAATAGCCAGTAGCCCCGGAGGTTGACAACTGAGAGATGATATAGAGCGCAACATCCTTGGGAGTTACGGCTTCATTCAATTTTCCAGTTACCGAAACCCTCATACTCTTTGGTTTTGGTTGCATGATACACTGACTTGCAAGAACCATTTCTACCTCAGAGGTACCTATGCCAAAAGCAATGGCACCGAAAGCACCGTGGGTACTTGTATGTGAATCTCCACATACAATGGTTGCACCGGGTAGTGTAATCCCATTCTCCGGACCTATCACATGCACAATACCGTTCTTCTCATGACCGAGTCCCCAATATGGAATCCCGTGTTCTCCGGCATTTCTCTCAAGTGCTTTTAGCTGATTGGCCGACAAAGGATCCTTTACAGGCAGATGCTGGTTTATGGTAGGAGTATTGTGGTCTGCAGTCGCAAAAGTTCTTTCGGGGTATAATACCCTAATATTCCGGTTTTTAAGCCCCAGGAAAGCGACAGGACTTGTTACCTCATGTACCAAATGGCGGTCTATAAACAGAATGTCTGGTCCGTTGTCAATACTTCTGACTACATGCGAGTCCCAGACCTTGTCAAAAAGCGTTTTTTTCATTTTCTAAAAACTAGTTTTCAAAGCTTACAAATGTATAAAATACAGGGTTTTCAACTGATCAGGAATGGGTGTTAAATTACGATGTTCAATTTTGATGATATCAGTGCAAATAACAGAATATCAATGATTTAAGTGCTTAAGGTCGGGCATTCAGAATGAGTGGTCAGGATTAATATTTTTTAGAAACTACTGTAAATGAACCCATTAGCGGCTTATAGTTTAACAAAAATCGGAATGAGTTTAACATAACAGTAACGGAATGGCCATCTGCTAATCTATATCTTTCATCTGATCTAAAACATTATAAAACAATTAATCACGCAATCATGAAACAACTGTTTAAAAAAGCGTTTCCGGCATTACTTCTGGGAGCGCTGATGTTCTGTTCACAGGCCATCGCACAATTAGATTTGCCAAGGGGAAGCCAGATGGCAAAAGTATCACAACGTATTGGTATTACTGATGTAACCATAATTTATTCGAGACCAAGCGTTAATGACAGGGAGGTCTGGGGAGCCCTGGTTCCTTATGGGATGAACAATCTCGGTTTTGGAACCGCATCTGAGTCGCCGTGGCGGGCAGGTGCTAACGAGAATACCGTTATCAAATTCTCTGATGATGTGAACGTAGAAGGTCAGGCACTGGCTGCCGGAAAATACGGACTGCACATGGTGATTCACGAAGACAACAAAGCAACGATTATCTTCTCAAAGAATCACGGAGCCTGGGGTAGCTATTTTTACGATCCAGCTGAAGACGCATTACGTGTAGATGTTGACATGGCAGACGGACCACATGTTGAGCAACTTACCTTTTCATTTGACAATGTAGATGCCACTTCTGCTATGGCAACTTTAAAATGGGAGAAAAAGCAAATTCCGTTTAAGGTAGAAGCCAATGTAACCGATGTTGTACTCACAGATATCCGACAAAAACTTCAGGACACACCTGGTTTTAACAGGCAATCGTGGGAGCAGGCCGCTAATTTTGCACTCAACAACGACGGTGACCTCAACGAAGCTATGCAATGGGTTGATGCGGCTATAGAAGGTCAGTTTTTCAGTCAGAAGACATTTAATAATCTGAGTATAAAAGCGCAGATACTGGCCAAACAGGGAAAGGATGCTGAGGCAGATGCACTGATGAAAGAAGCCATGCCACTGGGAACCGTATTCCAGGTGCACGGATACGGAAGACAGCTTATAGGTCAGGGACAAATGGACAAGGCCATGGAGGTTTTTGAATGGAATGCCAAAAACCACAAAGGAGTATGGCCTGTAAACTATGGACTTGCCAGAGGCTATTCTGCCAAGGGCGATCACAAGAACACTGTGAAATACTTAAAAATGGCCCATGACAATGCACCTGCCCAAGTTAACAAGGACAGGGTAGCAGCCAATCTTGCCAAAGCAGAAAATGGCGAGGCAATAAATTAAGAGATCAATCAAAAAATGAATTGGGAGGACCGGGTTTTTTGCCCGGTCCTTTTTTTTGAGAACTGTTGCCATAGTGGAAGAGCTAAGGAATGCGTATCTTTAGAAGCCAAAAAATGAATTCATTGCTATGATTCGCGGATCCCACATATTTTTATGTGTTCTTTTGCTGTATGGGTGCAGTTCGGACTTTAATCCGATCATAGATGCTTCCGAAACAGATCAAAATGATCAGCAGGGAGTTGAAGAATTTGAAAGACGAACTTTTGACATCACGGTAGTTTCATCCAAGGACGGGGACGAATACCAGATAGACATAGATAACTTCACACTGGAAGACTATCCCGTAACAAATTTGACGGAGGAGTTATCACTCTCTTTGGAAACACCTTATTTCAGCAGCATAGAAGGTACTACTTTGTCCTATTTACAGGGCCGTAACCAGGGCCATAAGGTCGCACAAAAAAATGTTCTCAATTCAAACACTTTCTCTGCTGAGAATTATTGCCCTTTCGAGGCCGAGGAGGGAGTTGGAAAATTTATTTATTTTACCAGGGGAAATGAGCATAGAATACTATATGTCTACACGGAATCCAGACCAAATGAACCGGAGGTCTTCTTTATCAGGATTTTTAATAAAGATGATGGTAGTTGTGTTACCGTTCCTTTGAATCCCAATCCGTTCAACGGATTGAGGTCTGCCATTCTTCAGGGGAAAATACTGGCCTTAAAATACAATACTGCCGAAGAAGGGGCAGCGGTTGTGTGCTTATACGATGTTATAAGCGGACAAAGAATAAATTCAATAGAGCTCGATTCCCTATTTAGGTCGGCAACATTACGCAATGATGAGCTGATCGTGTTTGGAGAGGACGGGTCTTACAGGATTTACGATATTTACTCAAAAGAATTAATTGGCACAGGATTCTCCGATATTTTATTTGGCGGCCAGAATGAGCTGTTTATATCCGAGTTCTATGGCAGTCAGATCTTTTATGATTTTTACTTCCCCCAACCCAACGCCATCGTTTCACAGCCGGCTATATTCGATCTGGAAAGCAACACTTTCCTGAAAGGTTCAGATTTTTACTTTTTCGATTTACGGGATCGGATGATTGAAGCCCTCGGAGCCCTCGTGGTTTTTACGACCTATAAGGTAGACATGGAGAGTGGGGAAATAATTCTCGGATACGATCTCAACGACGGCAGTGGGGGTGGGGGCATTGTTTTCACCAATTTTGAAAATGAAGTCAGGAAGGTTGTTCAAATCGATTATGTACCGTACGACATCATTATTAGAGAAATTAACTAATATAGTTCCACAGGCCACTTTCCCTCATTATTTCGGAATACACCTTTTTGATGATTCTGTTATCATCCATGCTCAGTTCCGGATCTTTTTTCAGGGTTTGCAGCGCATAATATCTGGCAGTTTTCAGAACGTCATTGTCCTTAACTATGTCTGCTATCTTCAAATTCAGCAGGCCGCTTTGCTGGGTACCCATCAGATCGCCGGGACCTCTTAATCTCAGATCAACTTCGGCAATCTCAAACCCATCATTGGTCTGGACCATGGTGTTTACCCTGGTCTGTGCATCGCTTGACAACTGATCGGCCGTCATCAATATACAATAGCTCTGATCTGCCCCCCGGCCTACACGTCCGCGAAGTTGATGCAACTGGCTAAGCCCGAATCTTTCAGCACTTTCTATAACCATCACCGAAGCATTTGGAATATTAACCCCCACTTCAATAACCGTTGTTGCCACCATGATCTGAGTCTGGCCTTTTAAAAATCGCTGCATCTCATAATCCTTATCCTCAGACTTCATTTTACCATGCACTATGGATATCTGGTAATCTGGCATAGGAAAGTCCCGTACAAGGCTTTCATAGCCATCCATAAGATCTTTGTAGTCTAAAGCCTCAGATTCCTTAATGAGTGGGTATACAACATAAACCTGTCGCCCCAGTTTTATCTCATCCCGTAAAAATTGAAAGAGTTTAAGCCTGTTACTGTCGGTCCGGTGTACGGTGCGTACAGGTTTTCTGCCGGGCGGTAATTCATCTATTATGGAAATATCCAGGTCTCCGTATAGGCTCATGGCCAGGGTTCTGGGGATAGGAGTAGCCGTCATGACCAGAATATGTGGTGGCACTTCATTCTTCTTCCACAGTTTAGATCGTTGTGCTACACCAAATCTGTGCTGCTCATCAATTATTGCAAGTCCCAGATTTGCAAACCGGACCTTGTCTTCCAGCACGGCATGGGTACCAATCAGTATGTGGAGGCTGCCGTCCTCCAGCTCCTTGTGTATTTCTGAGCGACGGGCTTTCTTGGTAGACCCTGTGAGCAGGGCCAGCTGAACCGGCATATCTGACAGAAGTTCTGTCAAACTGTTAAAATGCTGAAAGGCAAGGATCTCGGTTGGGGCCACAAGACATGCCTGATAGCCATTGTCCAGGGCAAGTAGCATGCTCATCAGGGCAACAACCGTTTTACCAGAACCTACATCGCCCTGTAATAGACGATTCATCTGTGCCTGGCTGCCCAGATCGGCACGGATCTCTTTAAGAACCTTCTTTTGGGCGCCGGTAAGCGGAAAGGGCAGATGTGTTGAATAGAAATTATTGAAATGATCACCCACCAATTCAAAGGGAAAACCTTTGATCTTTTTCTTTCTGATGAGCTTCTTGCTGATCAGTTGTAATTGTATATAGAATAATTCTTCAAATTTCAATCTGAATTTTGCCCGTGCTATCATTTCCTGGCTTTGTGGGAAATGAATATTGAATAGGGCAACGGAACGGGAAACAAGTGATAATTCAGCGATTAAACTGCTGGAAAGGGTTTCGGGAAACTGGTTGTTAGTTTCCCTGAACAGTTGCTGCATAAGGCCGATCATTACCCTGTTGGAAATCCCTCTTGCACTTAGCTTTTCAGTGGAAGGGTAGATGGGTTGCATGGCTGTTCGCAAACTGGACTGATGCTCCTCCAGTAATTCCATTTCGGGATGTGGCATGGAAAACCTGTTATTGAACCAGTTCGTTTTTCCAAAAACCACATACTTCTTTCTCAATTTAAGATGATTGGCCATCCATTTCTGGCCCCGGAACCAAACCAGCTCCATACTTCCGGTATCATCTGAAAAGGTAGCGACCAGCCGCTTGCCCTTTTTCTGTGAAACGGTCCTGATATCAGTGATTTCGCCTATGATCTGAACATCTGCATTGGTACGTTTCAGTTCACTGATCTTGTAATAGGAGGTTCGGTCTATGTAACGATTAGGAAATACATGTAGCAGATCACCATATGTGCGAACGGCCAATTCGCTGCCCAGCAATTCAGCCCTGCCGGGTCCTACTCCCTTTAAATAAGTGATAGGAGTTTGAAGGATATTAGCGTTCATCTGACTAAATTAGTATATACCAAAGTGAACTGCAACACGCCAAAATGGTAATTTTGGCACAACTTATGAAGCTATTGATTATGGTTCCCAACCGGTTCATCTGTTTTTTTACCCTGCTACTGCCATTTCTATTTATTGCGCAGGTGCCGGTAGATTTCAGGGAGGCGAAGATCTCCATTGAAATTGAACCTATTTCGCGATCGATCAAAGGTGAGGTTACCTATACACTGGATGTATTGGAACGATCTGATTCTATTATGATCGATGCCAGAAAAATGGATCTGATTGATCTCAGCATCAACAGGAAGTCTGTGGACTACCATTATGATCAGCGCCGGATAACGGTTTACAGAAAACTAAAGGAATCAAAGCAATACGATTTGACTATATCATATGCTACCAAGCCAGAAAAAGCAGTTTATTTTATTGGGTGGGAAGACGATATCTCCGGTAATGAGCAAGTATGGACTCAGGGCCAGGGTAAGTACTCCAGCCATTGGGTACCAAGTTTTGATGATATGAGTGAGAAAGTGGTTTTTGATCTTGAAATCGGTTTTGACAGCAAATACCAGCTTGTCGCCAATGGCACACTGATCCATACTGAAGTAAAAGACTCACTGCGGACCTGGAAGTATTCGATGAAAGATCCGATGAGTAGTTACCTGCTGGCTTTTGCAGCAGGCAGCTATGAAATTGACACGGTCAGCTCAGATTCAGGAGTACCCATACTTCTTTATACCTATTCTGATTCAGTTCAGAGACAGGAACCGACGTATCGCTATACTCCGGAGATCATGGACTTTCTTGAGGCAGAAATAGGTGTGCCCTATCCGTGGCAGAATTATAAACAGGTACCCGTTCGGGATTTTCTCTATGCGGGCATGGAGAATACGGGAACAACAATTTTTTCAGATGGGTTTTGTATTGATTCTATCGGATTTATAGATAAGAATTACGTCGATGTCAATGCCCATGAAATGGCCCATCAGTGGTTTGGAAACCTGGTAACTGAAGTTAGTGCCAGCGAACATTGGTTACATGAAGGCTTCGCTACCTATTATTCCCAATTGGCACAGAAGGAAATTTTTGGAGACGAACATTATTATTGGAAACTGTTCGAAACCGCAGAATTGTTAAGAGATCAGGAAGGCGAAGCACTAACAGACCCTAAGGCCAGTAGTCTGACCTTTTATGAGAAAGGCGCATGGGCCCTGGTGGCCCTGCGCGAACTTATTGGGGACGAAGTCTTTAAAAGAAGTATTCAACGCTTTCTGGAACTATATCAATTTAAAAATGTGACCATCGATAACTTTCTTGGTATAGCAGCTGAAGAATGGGGTTCCAGCCTTCGCGATTACAGGTCTACATGGCTGGATGCAAAGGCGTTTCCCTATGAAGAAGCAAAGGCATACCTCATAAAACATGCACCTTCAGTTAAATCCTGGTATGATTTGAGATGGGAATTAACGGTGAGTCGGGAGGCAAACGAAACAATTATCAGGAGGTATTGGGCGGCTGCCAGTTCCAGTGAGTTTAGACAACAAGTACTCAAAAAATTCATTAAATCCCTCTCTGATAAATACATCATCGAGATCCTGCAATCAGGAGATACCGCTACGAGAAGGGCTGTATCCGTTTATCTGGAGCGCATACCTCCGGAATTGAAGCTTGCCTTTGAGTCATTGCTGCAGGATCCCAGTTATATTACCAGGGAAAATGCCCTGTTCAAACTTTGGATATACTTTCCGGATTCCCGGATAGACTATTTACAGCAGACTCGCGGTATTTACGGCTTACCAAATTACAATATGAGGATCCTCTGGTTATTTCTGGCCACACTTACCAATGACTTTGATGATGAGAAGGCCAGGTTGGAATACAGGTCTGAATTATTCGGATATACTTCGGACAAGTATTCGATGGAGATCAGGCAAAATGCATTCGCTTTGATAACGGAGGTATTTGATCTACCTGAACAGAACCTGAAAGATCTTGTCAGCGCATCTGTACACCACTCCTGGCAATTCAGGGATTTCGCACGTAAGCTTTTGAAAGAGATCATGAAAGACGAAACTCAGCGCGCCCGACTAATAAAAATATCAAAAGAACTAAACGGTAAACAGCAGCGTTATTTAAATAAAGAACTTGATACTAAATGAGAGCTCTTGTCATTTCTGGAGGTGGTAGTAAGGGTGCCTTTGCCGGTGGCGTAGCGCAGTACTTAATGCAGGGACTTGGACATGAGTACGATCTTTTCCTCGGCACTTCTACAGGCAGCCTTCTCATATCTCATCTTGCGTTGAAGGAAATTGAGAAAATCCGTGAAGTTTATACATCGGTAGACCAGGACAGTATTTTCAGCAATTGCCCTTTTAATATTCAGAAAAAATATGGCGTAGACAACATCGCCATAAATCATTGGAATGTGCTCAAAAATTTTTATAAGGGCAGCAAGACTTTTGGGGAAAGTCTCAATCTCCTGGATCTTATCAGAAACACGCTGACCCCTGAGGAATTCAAACAATTGAAGAAGAGTTCAAAAGATATGGTGGTAACCGTTTCCAATCTATCACTAAACCAGGTCGAGTATAAATCGATCAACGACTTTGATTACGATGAATTCTGTGAATGGATCTGGATCTCCTGTAATTACACACCCTTTATGAGCCTGGTCAGAAAGAACGGTTGTGAATATGCAGATGGTGGTTTAGGAAGCATGGTACCTATAGAAGAAGCTGTGAAGAGAGGGGCTACTATTGTGGATGCCATAATACTTCACACAGAGGTTACTCATTTCAACAGACTACCTTCACGCAATCCCTTCGCTCTGCTTACCACCATGTTCGCCTTTATGTTAGACAGGATAGAGAGGCAAAATATAAGGATCGGAAAGTTTGTGGCGAATCACAACGATGCGATCATCAATTTCTATTATACGCCCACGGTCCTGACAACCAATTCACTAATCTTCGACAAGCAAAAAATGACTGCCTGGTGGGAGAGGGGATATGATTTTGCGATGAGCAAAAACCTGGATCAGAGTGAAATAGAACCAGACTGAATTCCTGTTATTTCCAGAGTGAACTAATCTCTTTTTTAACGTATGCAAGTGCGGTAGCGGAAGGAGATTGTTTGTCCATTGTCGCATTTAAAATGTCTTCCCTGAGCCTGTCTGAAGAATCAGACTCACTCATCGAAACTTTACGAATAGTCTGTATCGTGGCATTTTTGGCGGCTTTGATAATATTCCAGCACTCGTCGCTCATATAGATTTGCTGCGACAGGTTGTGTTCAAACTCGTTCTCAATAGTTCTTATCAGCAAATTCTCATATTCGTGCTTATCAGAATTTTTAGGTGCTACACGTACCACCAGATTCGGTATGGAGATCCGCTCCAGGAATAACGCCATTCTTTCGTAGGCCTGTAACCTTATGGGAAGGGCGCTTTTTTGGGAATCCTTGTGCAACAAAAATCTTCTGCGCCCATCTTCATTATTAGTGTGTAGTCTGAAAAAGTAGAAGGCTACGGCTCCTGTAACTACGGCGGGCAGGAGAAAGGCAAATAGTTGGAAAATATCGTCTCCGGTCATTTTGGTGGTGTTTGGTTAGAATTACTTTTTTTTAGAACGAAACGGCCACCAAAAAAGTATCCTGCCGGTTAAAAAATGATCTCAAATCATCCGCTGTTCTTAACAGCCTCCCTAACTTTGAGATAAAAGGCACTCCAGTCAGGATGTACCAGTATTTTGTATGACCTGATTGTACCTTCCTTGTACTTCAGATTTACCCTATTTATATCCGGAGTCATTGAAGCACCTAAATTGTCAATGATAATACTCGCCCGGTCTTTGATCAACTTGGTATCGACCCCTGCGGGAAGTGTTGTCAACAGGGTTATTTCAATACCCTTATGACGCTTGACCGCATCGGAAATACGTTTTAGAAAATCATTGCCTTCTGGATTTAAGGCAGCAGCTGAACCTGATCCGAACAGGCCAACTTCACTTAATTCAACACTAAGAGCGTCTTTCTGAACATCAACCAAAACATTCTCGCCCAGCGTCCTTTTATAATCTGACAATACGAGAAATGCAATAGAGTCATAGGCTCCAATGCCATCATTAACAACATTTAATTGCTCTTCCTTTCGCCTGATTGTTTCCAGGGTCCGACCTATGTTATCTGATCTTTGTGCAGTGGCCTCTGTAAGTGTCTTGATGTTTGTCAGCAGAGTAGCGTTCGCATCTTTCAACTCCCTGGCCTGTGCTTCAAATTCCGCGGCATTCGCCTTACTTATCCTTTCGCTCTGCTTTGCTTCATTTAATTCCTGATCTTTTTGAGCCAACTGGCTCTTTAATTCATCAAGCTCGGCTCTGAGTTCTTTTTTGCTTTGTGCAAAACCGATGCTAATACCTAAAACAATTAAAAGTGATAGAAGTAATAGTTTTTTCATATTGATTTTGTTTTGTCGTCTACTGGGGGTTCAACCTTGAGAATCCAAAATTAGTCTTTATTGATAAATTGGCACAGTCCTCACTTTGTGCGATATCAGGCCGAACCTTTAAAACCATCTGATTACCTAGCCCTGATTCAGGTAATCAATACTCATTTGGCTGAGGGCTTTCACACCAAGCAGCAATCCGCTTTCATCTATATAAAAGTCCGGGGTATGATGAGGAAATGATTCTGTATTTCCGGGAGTCATCCCACCGAGGAAAAAATAGAAACCGGGCACATCTCTCTGAAAATATGAGAAATCCTCTGCACCGGTCTTCGCTTTCTGGGTCATAACATTTGAATCTCCGGCTACTTTTCTGATACTGGGAAGCATTTGCTCCACCAGAGCCGGATCATTATAGGTAATATCTGTTGTGGATTGAATATCTATTGTTGCTTCACCACCATAAGCCTTTGCTATGGCCGGTACCATTTCTTCCATCCTTTTGTTGATATGCTTCTGCATATCGTAATCCAAGGTTCGGATAGTACCAATCATTTCCGCACTCTCAGGAATGATATTAAAACGAACGCCTGAAGTGATCTTCCCTACGGATATAACAGCAGCTTCGTTGGTAAGGTCAGATTCCCTGCTGATAATGGTTTGAAGACCGTCAATGATCTTCGCGCTTATCAGGATGGGATCTACGCCTCCCCAGGGCTGAGACCCATGGGTTTGTTTACCCTTAACCTCTATCACAAAACGCTGTGCAGAGGCCATGGCACCGCCTGATTTGTAGCGGATAACCCCAGCCGGAGTTTGAGAATTAATATGCAATCCGAAAATCGCGTCTACATCCGGACTCTTAAGTACACCCTCCTTGATCATAAGTAATGCGCCACCTTCTTCTCCGGGAGGGGCGCCTTCTTCAGCAGGTTGGAATATAAATTTAATAGTGCCGTTGATCTTGTCTTTGTTATTGGAAAGCACTTCCGCCACCCCCATGAGAATTGCTGTATGTGTATCGTGCCCGCATGCGTGCATAACACCTGTTTTCTTGCCCAGGAACTCTGTGGTTACCTGAGATCTGAAGGGCAAATCATTCCTCTCCGTTACCGGCAGGGCGTCTATATCGGCTCTCAACGCCACCACCTTGCCGGGCTTATCACCCTTTAAGATTCCAACTACTCCAGTCTTGGCTATTCCGGTTTGTACTTCCATACCCAGAGATCTAAGATGGTTGGCTACCTTTTCCGCCGTTTTGAATTCGCGATTAGAGAGCTCGGGATTCTGGTGAATATCTCGTCTCCATGTAATAACCTTTTCTTCAACAGCAGTGTAATCCTTTTCGGCAATACTCTGGGCCGAAAGACTTGCTATACAAAGTAACATGCAAATACTAAAAATCTTTTTCATTGCTTTCATTTAGAATTTTATTAGTCTATATCCTTTGTCCTGGAGTTGAATAAGTGCCGTCATAGCTGACAGGGAACTCTTTACGCCTGGAATGACCTCTGTCATCGGAATATCTCTCGACAGTGAAGACTGGCCACAAAATATTACTTCAACACCTGCTGCCATTAAACTTTCCAGAAGAGCTGCATTAGGATTATCAGTTCCAAATTTGCCTTGGTATGCCTCATTGGTCATCAGATCTTTGGATGCCTTATTGTGGATAATAAGAGCTGCTTTAATATTTTCCCTAGGTACTCCCGCCCGTGCATGCATATTCAAATACCGGGCTACCGTTTCTATTCGGGGATTAATATCAGCGTAAGATGAAGGACTTGCCATTACATCAAATACAGCTTTGAACTCCTTATCAGGCTCTGTTTTATATACTGGTTCTTTAATGTCCCAGACTTTGCCATAAGACTCGATAACAGGTCCTGCCTTTTTTTCCTGCGCTACGGATATCAAAGTGCAGAGACTGAACAAGAGCAGCAATGTTATCCGGTGAGAAATTCTCATAGTACTGATTAGAAGTGCTAAATATATTCAAATTGATCAACTTCAAATATTCAACCCGGATATTTATTAAAAAGCTGCTTTCGTTAGAGCTCAAATATGGCTAAATTCACGCGGTAAATGACAAATGAATTGAAGGA
>CAJHXL010000104.1_pt1 | contig 24365 bp, 13 predicted proteins | sample 9198601 | NCBI WGS metagenome assembly CAJHXL01 (sample SAMEA7708277, study PRJEB35096) | sediment metagenome | biome: marine neritic benthic zone biome [ENVO:01000025]; feature: sediment [ENVO:00002007]; material: shallow marine sediment [ENVO:03000034] sea grass bed [ENVO_01000059] ...
CCGCAGGCATTGAGGCGATCCAAAAGCTGGGAACTGAAAACGGATTCGAAGTAGATACAACTAAAAACGCCGCCGTTTTTGATGAAGAGCTATTAAAAGATTATTCAGCGGTAATATTCCTTAGCACAACAGGAAATGTGCTCGATCATGTTCAGGAGGCTGCTTTTGAACGATATATTCAGTCCGGCGGCGGTTTTGTCGGAATTCATGCGGCATCCGATACTGAATATGATTGGAACTGGTATGGTAGATTGGTAGGGGCGTATTTTGAAAGTCATCCGGACGGAACCCCTGAAGCCGATTTTCATATTAAGGATAGGGAGTTCATTGCCTCTGCTCACTTTAAAGACAGTGTCTGGCATCGAACCGATGAGTTGTACAATTTCAAGAAGATCTACCCTGAGATCAATGTGATCATGACGGTAGATGAGAATACATACGAAGGCGGTACCAATGGAGAATACCACCCGATGAGCTGGTATCACGGGTACGATGGCGGACGGTCCTTTTATACTGCTTTGGGACATACACATGAGAGCTTTTCAGATCCTCTTTTCCTACAACATCTTTTGGGGGGCATCCAGTATGCAGTTGGAGAGAATTACTATCTGGACTACAATAAAGCCGTTTCCCAGTTGCCGCCGACACAGGATCGGTTTAGTAAAGAAGTGCTATCAGTGGGTAAATTCTATGAACCGACAGAAATGGCAGTGTTGCCCAATAATGATGTATTGATTGCCCAGCGAAGAGGCGAAGTAATCAGGTATAATGCAAAGACGGGGGAATTGGAGGAAGTTGCTGCGCTTGATGTATACGATACAGCCCTGGAAGCCGAAGGAGTAAATGTGGAAGAAGGTCTGATGGGTTTGCAAAAAGATCCTGACTATCAAGAAAATAATTGGATCTATCTCTATTATGCACCGGCAGGTGAGCGTTCTGTGAATCTGTTATCCAGATTCAAATATACTGATGGGAATTTCGACCTTTCAACGGAACAGGTTATTCTCGAGGTATCCAGTGATCGAGAGGTATGTTGTCATACAGGAGGTTCCATTGCTTTCGGACCGGATAAACTACTATATCTCTCCACCGGCGACAACTCGACTCCGTTTGATGAGCCCGGTGCCAAATATGTGCACCACGGCTTTGCGCCACTTAACGATAATCCGGGAAGAACGCAGTATGATGCTCGACGGTCTTCAGGCAATACGAATGATTTGAGAGGGAAAGTAATCCGAATTAGAGTAAAGGAGGACGGCACTTATGAAATTCCGGAAGGAAACTTATTTGCTCCTGATACCCCGAATACCAGACCGGAAATTTACACCATGGGACACAGGAATCCCTATCGTATTTCCGTTGACATGAAGAACGGGAATTTATACTGGGGTGATGTTGGTCCGGATGCCCAGGGCGACAGCCTCGCTACCAGGGGCCCAAGAGGGTATGATGAGTTGAATCAGGCACAACAGGCGGGAAACTTCGGATGGCCTCTATTTATTGCAGACAACAAACCCTATGTGGCATACGACTATACCAACGGGCAAAGCGGGGAGCGCTTTGATTGGGAAAAGCCATTAAATCTCTCAAAGAACAACACCGGTTTGAAAGAATTACCTCCTGCCATGCCTGCATTTGTTTATTACCCCTATGCACCAACCCCCGATTTTCCCCAGGTTGGAACCGGTGGCAGGAATGCCATGGCCGGACCAGTGTACCACTCCGATCTGTTCCAGGGCGAGCAGGAACTGCCTTCTTATTATGATAATAAATTAATTGTATATGACTGGATGCGGGGCTGGATGAAGGCGGTAAGCTTTTTTGATGATGGAACTTTTAATAAGATGGAACCCTTTGCGTCGGAAATTGAAGTCAATAGCCTTATCGACATGGAAGTCGGACCTGATGGCAGACTTTATCTCCTTGAATACGGAAATGGGTGGTTTACTCAAAACCCTGATTCAGGTCTCAGCTTCGTGTTGTTTAACGGGGGAAACAGGCCGCCCGTTATAGATAACCTGATTGTTGACAAGGATTCGGGTTCCCTGCCCCTGAAAGTGAATTTTGAAGTGGAAGCCAGGGACAGAGAAAAGGATCCTATTTCGTATGTCTGGGATTTGGGTGATGGTACGACTCTTGAAACTTCAGAAGCACAGCTGTCCTATGAATACACTACTGCCGGGGAATACAATGTCACTGTAGGTGTAAAAGATGATCAGGAGGCCATGGCCCAAAGTGAATCGTTAAATATCGTAGCCGGAAACAGCAGGCCTGTGCTCTCCATTGAGCTTACATCGGGAAATGAATCGTTCTATTTAGCCGGAGTGCCCGTTTCCTATCAGGTATTAGTTGAAGATCCTGATTCGGCAGAAGAGATTAATCCGGAAGATGTATATGTTACCGTGGATTATATAAGCGGCATGGACGAATCTCAATTGTCTGCCGGACATAAGACATTCTCTGCGATCGATAATGGCAAGGCACTTAGCCTTTCCCTGGATTGTAAGGCCTGTCACAAGGAAAAAGCCGAATCAATTGGTCCTTCCTACCTGGAGGTTTCCACTAAGTATAAGGACGATCCTAATGCGGGTTCTTATATACAAGAGAAATTGATCAGTGGGGGAGGAGGCGTCTGGGGTGAAGTGGCTATGCCCGCACACCCGGATCTGAGTACGTCTGAAACGAAGATGTTAAGCCTCTATATCCTGTCACTGGCTCAGGAAGGTGAATTGAAAAAGAAATCATTGCCAATGTCAGGAACTATAATACCAGACAATACCAATCCTCTGGCTGTATTCCAGTTATCTGCGAGTTATACAGACCAGGGTACGGGAGAGGCCAAACCACTAACGGGATTTGCGAGCGCCCGTTTGCAAAGTAGCACCAGGTCTTTCTCGGAAAAGATCAGGCATGAGGGCATGATCCCGATCACTTTTGATAATATGGATTTGTTTCTATTACCTCCGGCCAGGTGTTGGTTTGCATTGGATAAAATGGACCTTTCGGGTATTGGCGCCGCCAATCTGATAGTAGGCTGGCAGCAAGCTCCTAAAACCGGCCTTACTTTTGAAATGAGACTGGGGGCAGCTGATGGCAAACTCCTTGGTTCCGGCACCATGGCACAACCCGTACCCGGGCAGCAGGGAGGTCTGGTTCGCATACCAATGAATGAAAGAAATAATTTAAAGGATCAGGAGGTATATTTTGTATACGTACCTGATACGTCGGGCGATCGCGGTGATTCACCGGTTGCTCTGATGAACGTTAGCTTTTCCGGAAAATAGGTATGGAGGTAGTTTCAGGGATTGATCTTTCGTGATTCCACGTAAAAGTTCCTGTCTATTTCAAAGCTTTCAATATCCGCGTTTCGTTCCAGGGATTTCCACTCTGAAGATGGAAAGATCCAGCTTTCTTCACCATTGATCCGGGCAAGCAGCGGCATATCGAAATCCGGAACAATTCTGGTATATCGGAAGCTCACTTCGTTTCCTTCGGTTTTGTGCTCCAGAAGTGGAATATCCTTGTTTCTCAAGTATTGATTAAAAAAGGCAGAAAGATCTTTTTTGGTTTTATTACTGATGTAGTCCTCTACCTGGCCCGTTGTTACTGTCTGATGATAGAACTCCTTATTCAAACCCTGTAGAATCTCCCTCCAAAGATCATCATCTTCAATTAGTTGTCTCAGTGTATGCAACAAATTGGATCCTTTATAGTACATATCTGATGACCCTGCTTTATTTACATCGTAATAACCTATTACCGGACGGTCGTTTTGAATATTGGCCCTGGTACCTATAACATAATCGGCGGATGCTTCCTGTCCGAAGTGATAGTCGAGATACAGGTTTTCGGAATAGGCAGTAAACCCTTCATGGATCCACATGTCCGCTATGTCCTTATAGGTAATATTGTTGGCAAACCATTCGTGACCAGCCTCGTGAATGATAATAAAATCGAATTTCAGACCCCATCCGCTCCTGGATAAATCCCGGCCCAGATAACCGTTTTGGTAGCCGTTACCGTAGGTGATTGAACTCTGGTGTTCCATTCCCAGGTAAGGTACTTCCACCAATTTGAAACTATCTTCATAAAAAGGATAGGGGCCAAACCAGTATTCAAAGGCATCCAGCATCATGGGTACCTGGATAAACTGTTCTTTGGCTTTTTCCAGGTTATCACGAAGCACATAATAGTCCAGATCGAGCGTGCCTTTAAGGCCCTTGTAAATCTCTTTGAAATTCACGTAATCGCCAATATTGACATTGACACCATAGTTGTTGATAGGGTTTTTAACTACCCAGTGATATACATTTTTCTTTTTGCCCTCCTCCATTTTTTCGAGCCGACCGTTTGATACGGCCACAAGATTTTTAGGTGCCGAAACGCTGATACGCATACTATCCACCTCATCGTACATATGGTCTTTGTTGGGCCACCAGACACTTGCGCCAATACCCTGGCAGGAGGTCGCCACAAAATGATTGCCATTGCTGTCCTTTGACCAGGTAAATCCACCATCCCAGGGAGGAAACTGTGCCTCTCTCGGCACTCCTGAATAGGTAATGCTCAGGCTTTTTCTTGAACCAAGTTCCTGTTTCTCAGCTAATATTATGAAATGAGCATTGCCTTCAGATCTCACTGCCAATTCCTTACCGCCTTGTAATGCTTTATCTATTTTCAGTGGAGCCTGCAAGTCTAGTTGTAGCTCTGTTGCGCGGTCCAATACCCGGTATTCAATGGTATTGGTTCCGGTGATATATTTTGTTTCGGGATCAACATCTATTTCCAGATGATAATATTTGAGATCCCACCAGGCCCTTTCAGGGGTAATACTCCCGCGCAAGCTATCCTGGGCAGTGAAGACCGGGTCTTGGGCCGAGGTCACAAAGACAAAGGTCAGGATGAAAAACAAAGGCCAATAGCATTTCATAAACTCGATTCTGAATTTGCCGTTTCACCATCCAACAGAAAGGCGTATTCGCTCGCCTTTAGTATAGAGATAACGTCGTTGGTATTGAGAAGTTCATAGACTGCTTTTTGCTTATCTTCTTGCAGCGTATAGTAGGATTTGGAAATAAGATAACCCATGGTATAACCTAAATCATGGGGCCTGTCCTCTATTGAGCCACCGTTGTAAAGCCATTTGGAATTATCATGAGAGAAGAGATCACTGCGCAGTTCTTCCATGATGAAATCCCGGTTATCAGGATCTTCCAGGTATTCCAGGTTGCTATTTTTTAACTCCTTCCCAGAACACAATTCCACAAGAAAATCACAGACCCCTTCCCCGATAATTCCCATCAGTACGGTCTCCCCATTCTCTACATCGCTGTAACCTTGCTGAAAATGCATCAATTCATGCAGAATTAATCCGGGTAGGTCTGAAAAATTCATAATGGCCCCTTTTTGCCATTCGGTCAGACCTTCTGTTGGCATATTCTCAGACTTGCCATACATATCACCTCCTACAAACATCCCCATTTCAGTTGCCGTCCCACCGGTGTTCAAAATGCCAGGAACCACATATACTTTTGGAAAAACTGCCTGAGGATATATGGTTTTAAAATTTCGCATCCAATTTGTAGTTCGCTTATTTAGCATGGTTAAGCTATCCGGTTTCAGGTAATTCTTTAAATATTCGTAATAACCCGGAGTACCATTGATCATTTGCCCATACATATTGGAAGGATTTGAGTAACGGGCTACATAGAAATCTCTTATCTCCAACGGACCTTCGAATATAAATTCCTTAAAAACCTTCCTGGCCTGTGTACTGTCTTGTCTGGCTCTTTCAAAATAATCCCAGAATTGGATCATAGCGCCCATTTCCACACTGAAATGCTCCACATTTTCCAACTCATTTTGCACGGAATCCAGGCGTTTCTGAAGATTTTTCCAGGCGACGGTCTCAGGGATCTGATCTCCCATCGATAGTTTTTGAAGGATCTTGGGATTAGACATGCCCCTGTCCAATGCCAGATGCAGCATTTTTGCCACTGAATCCGACTCTCCTGCCCTGTGAAAAAACCAGGCTGCATCTATATACATCTGACTCGCTTTAAGGTCCCTATTGAGCCTATGCAATTTCTGGGCCAATTCACCATAACGCTTCGTACTATCGACACTGGCATAGTCTGAATCCAATTCATTGAGATCCGGCAGGTAAAGAGCGCTGACATCTATTGATTCATATTTGTCTGCTTCTTCCTTACATTGAACAACGAGTGCTGCGACCAACAGAAGTAATATAATTCTTCTCATAACAATAGGTGGCGTTAGTCTCTAAAGACACTATTTGGAAACACTACAAGGCTTTCATGTCCGTCCGGACCCACTGCAGCCACACCGAACAAATAATTATCGATGACAATGCCATCCAGGGTATGTTCTCCAGTATTGGCAACAAAGACACTGTGATCCCAGGTAGGGGAAGTAGTATCTCGCCAATAGATCTTATATCCAACGGCTCCTTCCACTGCTGACCAACGTAATTTCGCTGCAGGCTGAACAGCCCCTCCGATCTCGACACTTGCTGGTGCTGGTGGTGCCCAGGCAATGGAAGCCAGGTTGATGGCATTCACTGCGGTTAATTTGCCTGCGTAATCAAAGTTTACATGTTCCAGTACATCTCCGTAATCGATACCGTTTTCAGTTCGGATATCCTGGTGTTGCTGTGTATAGTTTTCATGAGCTTCCATGATACGGATCCCTGCAAAGCCAGCATCGTTGAAAGGGCGGTGATGTCCACCCCGGGCAAATCGGTCAAGGCGATATATCAGTATTGGGTTCATATCGGGCATATATGCCCGCGTTGTTTTGTGAACATATCGCGCCAGCTGCCTTGAGATACCATCTACTTCTCCTCCGTAAAACCTCCTGGCTCGTCTTTCATCTTCTGTTTCCGTAGGGGGCACCGGTTCTGAAAAAATACGGAAATCACGGTTGCTGACCACACCGTCAACACCCTTTATGTTCCCTATCATATCATTATTCATGATCCCGATGATCTCCCAGCCTTGTTCTTTTGCATAAGCCGCCAGGCCTTTGCCGCCAAACAAACCCTGTTCTTCGCCCGAAAGACCGACGTAGATAATACTATTCTCAAATTCATATTTGCTCAATACCCTGGCAGCTTCGATAGTGCCCGCCATTCCACTTGCATTATCGTTAGCACCGGGGGAATCTGAGGTAAAGTTATTTGGATCACTTACCCTGGAGTCTATATCACCACTCATTATGATGAATTTGTTGGGATGGGTCCTGCCCCTTTGAATGGCTACCACATTAACAACCCAGACATCTTTTACAATGCGCTTTCCGGTACCTTCTTTTACTAAATCTTTTTGATAAAATACTTCCAGGCAGTTGTTACAATCTGTGGAGATGGCGTCAAACTGATCTTTGATCCACCTCCTGGCGGCTCCTATGCCGCGGGATTCTGAAATGGTATCACTAAGTGTGTGTCGCGTGCCGAAACCGACCAGACTGGTAATATCTTCTTCAATCCGGTCCCTGGACACTTCGGAAATGATGTCATATATTCTTGGGTCTGATTGGGTAAAGCCTAAAAGGGGTATTAGCGATAGCAATAAGAGTACTTTTTTTCTCATAAATCATTTTGGGTTATTGCCAATTGAGAGATAAAGATATGTTTATAATGGTTAAGTTCTAAAACAAAATTCCGGCTGCTCAAGTAATAAATTTTCTAAGTATATGCCTCACCTCTTTATTACTGTCTATAAAGTACTTAGCAGCGGTTTTTTGTCTTCCTACTTTAACAGTGTGTGCGGTCTCCGGTAATTCCTGGAACATGAATTCATCAGTCCAGTCATCACCGATCGCGAAAATAAAATCGTACTTGTCACCATTCATCATCCTTACTGCAGCCCTTCCTTTATTTACGTTGCTGCTCTTTACTTCCAACACCTTGTTTCCAGACATCACGCTGATATCATCATTGCCAATCAAACTTGTCAGAACGGTGCTTAATTCGTTGGCCCTGAGGTTTCCGAAATCAACGTCTGTATTTCTGTAATGCCATGCCAGGGAATAGTTCTTTTCCTCGATGAATGAACCCGGGGTTCGGTCTACGAAGGATTCCAGTACCGGGCGGATCTTTTCCATCCAGTTATTATTGACATTTTCGAGCATTTTGAATTTTTCACCATCCCTGGAAATCCATACGCCATGCTCGACGATCATATTGTATTTCTTAGGTAAGAACCATCTCTCAAAGGTTTGCTTGTCCCGCCCACTGATCAGGAACATATCCGTATTTTCAGTATTGGCCAGATTGTCTAGCAATTCATAAAGTGAATCATCGGGGCTTGCTTTTTGCGGATCCTTGTGGAAATTGGTCAAGGTGCCGTCATAGTCAATAAATAAGAGTCGGCGCTTGGCGTTTTGAAAGGCCTTCGCAATGGATCCCAGATGTCCGGAAGTTAACTTCTTCGATACAAAAGGATCATCCGCATTCCTGTGGTTTTGCAGCGACTCCATAAAATCATTGGCCCACTTCTCCACATTATATCGCCTCAGCCTTTTCTGCAGTAATTTGTTGCGTCTTTGCTGTTCTTCCAGCGGCATATTGAGGGCCTTGTACAAGGCACAGGCAATTTGTTCAAAATTATTGGGGTTAATGAGGATCGCCTCATTCATTTCTTTTGCCGAACCGGCCATCTCACTAAGGATAAGTACTCCGGATTGATCGGTCCTGGCAGCTATATACTCCTTAGCAACCAGGTTCATTCCATCCCTGATGGGGGTAAGCCAGGCAATATCACTGGAAGTATAAAGATCGATAAGACTTTCAAAAGGCACAGAGCGGTAAAAGTACCAGATAGGGGTCCAACTGACCGTTGCCAGTTCCCCATTGATGCGACCAACAAGTTCATCCACCTCTTTCTTGAGCAATTTGTATTGGGGTACCTTGGAGCGTGAAGGGACAGCCAGCACAATGAGCCTTATCTTTTCTTTGTATTCCGGGTATTTGTCTAAAAAATACTGAAACGCATTCAGCCTTTTGGCAATACCCTTGGTATAGTCCAGGCGGTCTATAGAAAGGATCAGCTTGGCATCTGGCGTAGATTCCTTGTGCAGGCTTAACCTGCGCTGGAGATCTGATTGCTCTGTAGTGGTGTCTACCTGCTCTTTTGCCGCAGTGTTGAACCTCTTATAATCGATGCCCATAGGGAAAGAATCCACTTTAATTATGCGATTCTCGTTAAAAACCTCATTGAAACGCACCTCCAGGTCTAAAAGCCTTCTTACAGAACTGAGAAAGTGCCTTTCATAGTCATAGGTGTGGAAACCAATCAGGTCTGATCCCAGTAATCCTGACAAAACTTCCTCGCGCCACGGCAGCGTTCTGAATATCTCGTAAGAAGGAAAGGGTATGTGAAGAAAAAAACCAATGGCAACGCCCGGTCGTTTATCCCGTACCATTTGAGGTACCAGCATCAATTGATAATCGTGAACCCATACCGTATCTTCATCGGAGATATTTTCAACAAGGGCATCGGCGAACTTCTGGTTTACCGATTTATAAATCTCCCAGTTAGGCAGTTCAAATTCCGCATACTCCATAAAGTAGTGGAAAAGGGGCCAGACAGTGCGATTGCTAAAACCAAAGTAAAAACCATTGATCTCATCAGCATTGAGTTTTACCTTGGCGCAACCCACATCAGATAATGCTTCATCTATCTTTGATTCCAGTTCTTCCGGAATCTCTTCTTCGGTCAGTCCACTCCATCCGATCCACAAACTGTCACCACCTGAATGCACTGATTTCATTCCGGTAGCCAGTCCACCAACACTGGGAATAGCTTCGATCTGTCCTTTGCTAATTTGCAATTGTACCGGTAATCTATTGGAGATAATGACAGTTTTGGCCATAAAAAGCTCAATTTTGACGTGATTTTGCTCAAATATTCTTTAAAATTCGACAAATTGCGTCTCTTAAGCAATACAAAGACCGAGATTTAATTTATGGATAACCTTGATTACGGTATTATAGGTAATTGTAGAAGTGCTGCGCTTGTATCAAAAGACGCTTCCATTGATTGGTGCTGCCTGCCCGAATTCAACTCATCATCGATATTTGCAAAGCTCCTGGATGAAAAGAAAGGTGGTAGTTTTGAGATATTGACCGAAGAAGGGTATGAGGTTAAGCAACGTTATAAAGAATTCACAGCATTGCTGATCACTACCTTCAGAAAAGGGGAAGATTGTTTTGAGGTTAGGGATTTTATGCCCAGATATCACAAGGAAAATGGATCGTATTTTTCACCTCCTGAGATTGTGCGTTATATACGCCACATCAGCGGGAAACCGAAATTCAGTGTTAAATATGACCCAAAGCTGAGATATGCACGTGGTAAGACAGAAACCTATGTCAAAAAGAACTTTGTAGCGAATCTTACCTACCAGGATAAATTTGACACCGTCTTTTTGTACACTTCTTTTAATAAGAATGCTGTAATAGAAGGTAGGGAACTGGAGGTGACCGAAGATGGATTTTTCCTGGTTACCTATAATGAAAAGATCTTTCTGCCAACCACTGAAAAAATGTATGTGGAACAGGAGAGGACCAAGGTTTATTGGTTGAATTGGAGCAACATAACGCCCAGTTTCAGAAAGTATAACGATCATATCGCCCGTAGTGCCATCACACTAAAGTTATTGAGTTATGACCGAACCGGGGCCGTGCTGGCCGCTGCAACAACATCCCTGCCGGAAACCATTGGTGAAGTTCGGAACTGGGATTACAGGTTTTGCTGGATACGAGATGCCTCGATGGTTATTAAGGTAATGGCCGGACTAGGTCATAAGAATGTTGCCAAGCGCTATCTGCAATTTATTATTGATCTGATTCCCGACAAGGATGAGAAGCTCCAGATCATGTACGGGATCAACAAGGAAAAGAAGCTTACAGAAGTAACACTGGACCATCTTGACGGTTATAAAGGTTCAAAACCGGTGCGTATCGGAAATGCTGCCTATTTGCAGAAGCAAAATGATATCTATGGCATTCTGATGGATGTCATCTTTACACAGCTCGACAGGTTCCGAACCAATATAGAAGGTGGAGAAGACCTGTGGGGCATCACAAAGGGTATTGTCTGGATTGTCTCCAAACACTGGAAAGAGCCGGATAAAGGAATCTGGGAATTCAGGACGGGAGATCAACACTTTACCTTCTCCAAGGTATTGAGTTGGGTAGCAGTAGACCGCGCAATAAAGGTTGCCAAGATTTTCAGGAAGTTCAGAAAGATCGAAAAATGGTCCAAACTAGAAGAGGAAATAAGACGGGATATTCATGAGAACGCCTGGAACAGTGAGGTGAAAGCCTTTGTACAGGCCTATGGTACAAAGCACCTTGATGCATCTGTACTACTGATGGAATCTTATGGGTTTATTGATGCCAAGGACCCAAAATTCGTAAGTACGGTAAAGGCGATTGAAAAAGAGCTGAGCAACGACGGACTATTATATCGCTACAAGAATGAGGACGACTTCGGATTGCCGTCTTCATCATTTACTATCTGTACTTTTTGGTTTATCAACAGCCTGTTTAAAATAGGAGAAGTGGAAAAGTCCGAAAAATTATTCGAGCAACTTCTTGGATATAGCAATCATCTTGGGTTGTTCAGTGAAGATCTGGATTTCAAGACAAAGCGGTTACTCGGTAATTTCCCGCAGGCTTATTCTCACCTGGCCCTGATTGACTGTGCCGTTAACTTTTCCAATAAGGACACCGAGGATCAGATTATTGAGACCATGCTGTAATACAAACTTAGTTATGACAATATCAAATTATGTGCTGGCAGCCATGTCTTTGATATGATTCATAAGCCCCTTAAAATGTTCTTCAGTGGTGAAAGGATTCATGATGGTTGTTCTTAAATACTGACGACCCCTGAGTTTCGTCTGCACGATATAATATTCCCCTTTCTGAAGTACCTTTTGCCTGATGGCCCTGTTTATTTTATCAATTTCATCCGGCGCTCTATCCATTGCCCTGTATCGAAAGCACAGAATATTGGACATTGGGCTCACGGCCAGTTCAAAATCCGGATCATTTTGAAGCAGGAGAGCAAACTTAGCCGCCAGATCGTATAGTTTTGTCACAAACTCATCAAATACGGAGACACCATATAGTTTAAATGCCATGTACCAATGAAGGCTCATCATGTGCTTTGTGCACTCAAAGGTGCGTTTGGCAAGATTATACCAATCTTCTTCCTCGGAATCTTCAAGTAAATAATCCGCTTTTTGTCTAAATGTGTTATGGGAATCATTACCATCGCGATAGAGTAAGGCCGTTGTAATACCGGGCATCATCATCATCTTATGGCCGTCAATCACGATTGAATCCGCATCATCAATTCCTTTAAGCAATGATTTGTATTTATTAGAGAACACAGCTGCACCCCCATGTGCCCCGTCTATATGAAACCATATGTTGTATTTGGATGCAAAGCCCGCAAGCGCCTCCAGATCATCATACATACCTGTGGCTGTGGACGGCGCACAGCCTACTACTGCAAACACCTGCTGCCCGTTTGCGGTAGCCTGTGTGTGAAATTCTTCCAGCAGATCTGTCCGGATCCGGAACTCATCATCAGCGGGGATCTTTATGATGCCTAAATCACCCAGCCCCATGATTTTTGCAGCCCGACCAATGCAGTAATGTGCTTCCTCGGAGACCATTACAGCCAGTTGTTGTGAATGCCCGTTCCTGGCAAAATATCGTTGTCTGGCACTCAGCATGGCCGTTAGGTTAGCCAGTGTTCCGCCTGAGGTCAGGATACCCCTGGAAGTCTTTGGGTATCCTATGATCTGACACAAGTAGTCTGTTGAAACCCGCTCCATAGCAGTAGGAGCAGCCCCCATCTCATATATACCCATCCCATTGTTCATCATCGCACTGATCATGCTGGTCAGACCGGTAAAGGGTAAAGAAGGGCTGATCTGATGACCCATATAATTTGGATGATGGATATGAATAATACGTTTGAATAGATCTGAAAAGAATACTTCAGTTGATTCGGGCGCTTTGTATTCCTCCCAGAACTTACGTTCTTCTTCCGGAAGTTTGTAATCAATGACCTTGCCGCTGTTGCCACTCAGGGATTTCCGGAGATGATCAGCTAACAGATCTATCAGTTGGTGGCCCTGTTCCCGAAATAATTCCGGGGAATAGACCTCGTTCAAAATTGTTTTGTCCATGCTATAAAATTAGTCGGTAGCTGGCTGGAAAACAACCTTCAAAAGACTCAGGAGTTGAGATTTAATATAATTTGAAGGATTACAATTTCACTGTTACAGATCAAAGAAATCTGTTTAGTTTCGTTAAATTTGAAACTTATTTTAAAAACACAAACAATGAAGCTGAAGTATCTGATTAGCGGTCTTTTCACGATCGCATTTTTATGGTCTTGCCAACAGTCTGAACCCAAAACTGAAGTTGCGGTTGAGGATGGCAAAGAGTTTGAATATGTAGTTGAACAGTTTGCAGATCTGAGAATCCTGCGCTATCAGATCCCGGGCTTTGAGGAACTTTCTCTCAACGAAAAGAAGCTGACCTATTATCTTACCCAGGCCGGACTTGCCGGAAGGGATATAATGTGGGATCAAAACTACAGGCATAATCTTGAGATCCGCGTTGCACTTGAACGCATCTTTACTGATTTCGAAGGGGATCGCGGCAGTGATGACTGGAAGGCCTTTGAAGTATATTTGAAGCGGGTGTGGTTCTCGAACGGGATCCATCACCATTATTCCAACGATAAAATAAAACCAGACTTCAGCAGTGATTATCTTTCTTCTCTTTTAGCGGCGGTTGGAGCTGAACTTAGCAATGAGGCATTTGATGTCATTTTCAATGAGCAGGACAACAAAAAGGTAAACAAGAAGAAGGGCATTGACAATATTGCTTCTTCAGCTGTTAATTTTTATGGTCCGGACGTTACTGATGCCGATGTTGAAGCATTTTACAGCAAGGCATATCGCGGGCCTGAAGGCAGGCCTATTGAAGCAGGCTTAAACTCCAGGCTGGTTAAGGAAGATGGGGTATTGGTAGAAAAAGTTTGGAAGTCGGGCGGTCTCTACGGCGATGCCATAGACGAGATCGTTAAATGGCTGGAACTGGCAAAAGGGGTTGCAGAGAATGAAGGACAACAAAAGGCTCTCGGTTTGTTAATTGATTACTACAATACCGGAAGCCTGGATACCTGGGACGAATATTGTGTGGCCTGGGTGACCAGCACCGGAGGAAATATTGACTGGATCAATGGTTTTATCGAAGTCTATAATGATCCAAAGGGTTATCGAGGGTCGTATGAAAGCGTTATTGAGATCAAGGACTTTGAGATGTCGAAGCAAATGGCCGTACTCTCAGAAAACGCCCAGTGGTTCGAGGATAGCGCCCCTATAATGGACGAACACAAGAAGGCCAATGTGGTAGGTGTTTCCTATAAAACAATCAATGTAGCCGGAGAAGCCGGTGATGCTTCCCCGAGCACACCTATCGGGATCAACCTGCCCAATAACAACTGGATCAGGCAGGAACACGGCAGTAAGTCGGTATCGCTTGGGAACATCATAGACGCCTACAACAATGCCGGTGGTAGTGGTCGACTCAAAGAATTCGCGCACGATCAAGAAGAAATTGCCGGCGAGGAAGAATACGGTAAATTGGCAGATAAGTTGCATACTGCCCTACATGAAGTTATTGGTCATGCTTCAGGAAAGATCAATGATGGGGTGGGGCAGCCAAAAGAGACCCTGAAGAACTATGCATCAACCATGGAAGAGGGTCGGGCCGATTTACTGGGCCTATATTATATTATGGATCCGAAGATACAGGAACTCGGACTTGTAGATGATTGGGAAAAGTTGGGTAAAGCCAGTTATGACGGATATATTCGAAACGGTCTTATGACACAGCTCATTCGCATTGAATTAGGGGATGACATTGAGGAAGATCATATGGTGAATCGACAATGGGTTTCTGCCTGGGCATTTGAGAAAGGCATGGAAGACGGTGTAATTGAGAAAGTTCAAAAGGATGGCAAGACCTATTTTAATATAGTGGATTACGCTAAGCTCCGGGAATTATTCGGAGCCTTGCTCAGGGAAACGCAGCGGATCAAATCCGAGGGTGATTTTGCAGCAGCACAAGAACTTGTAGAAGGTTATGGTGTAAAAGTAGATCAGGAACTTCACGCTGAGGTTCTTAAAAGAAATGAGCAGTTTAAATCGGCACCTTACAGCGGATTTGTAAATCCGGTATTAACACCAGTGACTGATGATTCAGGCAACATTACCGATATAGAAGTGGTACAGCCTGAAAGCTTTGAAGCCCAGATGCTTGAGTACGCTTCAAAATTCAATCATCTTACACCTTGAGAACCTTTAAAATAGGCTATAAAAAAACCGCTCAGAACTGAGCGGTTTTTTATTGATCATCAACTTAAAATCAATCAAATGTATAAGCCTTGTCAGCAGACAGCTTATCGGCAATAGTAATTCGCAGCGCTGCAATATTCGGGTAATTCGTGTATTTAGTAAAACGTTTTAATCCCATTAGCATCATACGCAATTCATCACCTTCCGAGAAGGATATAATGGCTTCCTTGGCCTTTTGCTGAATAACTTCAACCGCCTGGTAAAGGTATAGTCTGGACATGGCTATCTGCACAGACTGAGATTCTTCACCGAACCTGGCAGCATTTTTATCTGTTCGCAGGAGTGTTGATTCTGCCATGTATATTTCTATAAGGATATCTGCCGCAGCCAGCAGGAGTTGCTGGTGTTTTTCCAGATCCGGACCATATTTCTTCACGGCACTACCTGCCACCATCAGAAAGACCTTTTTCAACCTGGTGATAAGCTCTTTCTCCTCAGCGAAAAGGATGGAATAATCGGGCGTGTCAAAAGAGGGTATGCTCATTAATTCCTCACCAACCCTGGTTGCAGGCCCAAGAAGGTCTACATGGCCCTTCATAGCCTTTTTGATAAGCATTCCCACAGCAAGCATCCTGTTGATCTCGTTGGTTCCTTCATAGATCCTTGAGATCCGTGCATCTCTCCAGGCCTTCTCCATAGGGGTATCTGCACTGAAGCCCATACCTCCAAAAATCTGGATCCCTTCATCAGTTGTCCATTGAACATCTTCAGAAACCGCTACTTTCAGTATTGAACACTCAATGGCAAACTCCTCAACACTCTTCAATTCGGCCTCGTTGTGCGCCTCTCCGTTCTCCACTCTGATGGCTATTCTATCCTGGATATCTTTTGCAGCCCGATAACAGGCAGATTCACCTGCATATGCATTTGTAGCCATATAGGCAATTTTGGCCTTGATCGCTCCAAAATTTATGATTGGCGTTTTGAACTGTACTCTTTCATTTGCATAACCAACTGCTTCGTTAATAACCCTTCTCTGAGCTTCCAGACAGGCAGCAGCCAACTTTATCCTGCCTATATTAAGTGCGTTCAGGGCTATTTTAAATCCATTTCCTCTCTCTGAGAGCATATTTTCCACAGGCACTTTGGTTTCATTGAAGAAAACCTGGCGAGTGGAAGATGAATGGATTCCGAGTTTCTTTTCTTCTTCCCCAAGTGAGATCCCATTTTCAGGATCATTTTCAACTATAAATCCGGTAATGTTCTTATCGTCCTCGATCCTGGCAAATACTATGAAGAGATTGCAAAAACCTGCATTGGAGATCCACATTTTTTGACCGCTGATCGAATAGTACTTACCATCGTCAGAGAGTACAGCTTTTGTCTTTCCGGAGTTTGCGTCTGAGCCCGCGCCAGGTTCTGTAAGGCAATAGGCCCCAAACCATTCACCGGTAGCGAGTTTTGGGACGTATTTTTTCTTCTGTTCTTCCGTCCCATACATGGTAATGGGCATAGTACCAATACCGGTATGTGCTCCGAAAGCTGTGCTGAAGGAACCTGTTGCACCGGAAATATAATCACATACCAGCATGGTGGAAACGAATCCCATTCCCATACCTCCGTATTCTTGCGGGACAGCGATGCTTAAAAAGCCCATCTCCCCGGCCTTGCGCATACACTCTTCAGTATAGGCGTAGTCCTTATTTTCAAAGCGCTCCCAATGGCCCCATAATTCGCGGTCTACGAATTCCTTGGTGCTTTCTCGCATCATCTTTTGTTCCTCATTAAGGTCTTCCAGTGTAAAGACATCTTCACTATTTGTCTCCTTTACCAGGAATTGACCTCCACGTATCAAATCTTTGTTAATGGTTTCCGTAGTCATGGTAGTATAAGTTTATCGTATTATTAATTCAAAAATTCATAGATGCCGGCAGCCCCTTGTCCGGTTCCAACACACATCGTTACAAGTCCGTATTTACCTTTCATGTCGCGCTTCCTCATTTCATCAAATAATTGAACAGAAAGTTTGGCACCTGTACAGCCCAATGGATGCCCCAGGGCAATGGCTCCACCGTTCACATTGACAATATCCGTATTCAGGTCCAGTTCGCGTATTACAGCTAAAGACTGTGAAGCAAAGGCTTCATTTAGCTCGATAAGCTCCAGGTCTTCCAGTTTGAGACCAGCTTGTTTCAGAGCTTTTGGTACTGCCTTAACAGGTCCGATTCCCATAATTCTCGGTTCAACCCCTGCAGCAGCATAGTTTACGAGACGTGCTATGGGTTCCAGATTCAATTCTTTAACCATTTCCTCGCTCATTACAAGGACAAAGGCAGCTCCGTCTGATGTTTGCGAAGAGTTTCCGGCTGTTACACTTCCTCCGGCTGCGAAAACAGGTCTGAGCTTAGCCAAAGCTTCCAATGAGGTGTTTTTTCGCGGTCCTTCATCGTCTTTTACCGTGTAGGCGCTGGTTTCTTTCTTGCCAGTTTTGCCCACATAGGTATGTTCAATTTCTATTGGAATGATCTGATCATCAAACCTCCCTGATTCCTGAGCTTTTAGAGCCTTCATATGGGAATTATAAGCGAATTCATCCTGATCTTCCCTGGATACCTTGAACTGCTCAGCAACGGCTTCCGCGGTTAAACCCATGCCCCAATAATAGTCTTCATGACCTTCTTTAGCCGTTTGATAATCAGGGGTAGGCTTGTAGCCACCCATCGGAATAAAACTCATACTCTCAGCGCCACCAGCAATAATGCAGTCGGCCATCCCGGACTGTATCTTGGCCGTGGCGATACCAATAGTTTCCAATCCTGAAGCACAGTAACGGTTGACTGTAACACCGGGGACATCATCTATGTTGAGCCCCATCAGTGAAATGAGCCTCGCCATATTGAGGCCTTGTTCAGCTTCAGGCATGGCGTTGCCTACGATAACATCATCAATTCTTTTTTTATCGAGTTCAGGTACCTGAGACATCATAAATTCTATCGTCTCAGCGGCGAGTTCATCCGGTCTTTTAAACCTGAAGAGACCTCTTGGCGCCTTTCCAACGGCCGTTCTGTATGCCTTAACTATATATGCTGTTTTCATTTCTTAGTATTAAGTAACAAGTATTAAGTAAATAGTATTGTTATAAATTTTTGATTTACAGTGATTTTAATAGTGCATAATTCTTTTTTTGAATTTCATTAACCTTCTTCAGAATAGGTTGTACTATCTCCTTTTTTACAAGCCTTAACCTGTACGATATAACTAATTGGGTATAAAGCTCATTGCACGAACCACTTGCTATCCCAAGGTAATTACGAAATTCTCCTTCCGTATTTCTTCCAGCACCTTCCGCAATATTCGAAGGGACAGAAACTGCACATTTTCTTATTTGACTCGTCAATCCGAATTTTTCCTCTGCAGGAAAATTGGCTGACAGCGTGTATACCTCTTCAACAATATCCATTGCCTTCTGCCAAACTTTCAACTCTTCAAATCGATGCATGACTACAATTTTTTCAAATCTGAGTACTAAATACTCGGTACTAAGTACTTTTTAATTCCTCAGAGGTTTACCTGTTTTGAGCATATGCTGGATCCTTTCAAGCGTTTTGCGTTCCGTGCAAAGCGACAGGAAGGCCTCCCGTTCCAGATCGAGCAAATACTGCTCACTTACATAACTGGACTCTGACAAATCTCCACCGGCCATAACATACGCCAGTTTATCAGCTATTTTTTTGTCGTGTTCCGAGATGTAATGGGCCGCTTCCATGGAATCTGTTCCTACCAGGAACATTCCCAATGCCTGCTTACCCAAAACTTTTACATCAGTTCTCCGTATCGGTTGGGTGTAACCCGCCTCTGCCATCAATTTGGCATAAGCCTTGGCCGTGGCAATTTGTCTGTCCTTGTTAACCACAACCGTATCTTTTCCAGCTTGCAGTATTCCTAAATCATAGGCTTCATATGCAGAGGTGGAAACCTTTGCCATACCTATGGTGAGAAAGTATTCCTGAAGTACATTTAGTTCAACGTCGTTCTTCCTGAAAGAATCAGAGGCCCTCAAAGCCATTTCTTTAGATCCACCCCCCCCGGGGATCACGCCTACGCCAAACTCAACAAGACCGATATAAGATTCTGCCGCCGCAACCACTTTGTCTACATGGAGAGAAAGTTCACAGCCTCCTCCAAGGCACATTCCATGCGGGGCAGAAATTGTTGGAATAGAAGAATATCTCATTCGCATCATGGTGTCCTGGAACATTTTGACGGCCATGTTCAGTTCATCGTACTCCTGTTCTACGGCCATCATAAAGATCATGCCGATATTGGCACCTACTGAAAAGTTGGCGGCCTGGTTCCCTACAACTAAGCCCTGGAAATCCTTTTCCGCCAGGTCGATGCCCTTATTGAGTCCGGCAATTACATCCCCGTCAATGGTATTCATCTTGGACCTGAACTCTACGTTGAGTATACCGTCGCCCAGATCTTCGATGACTACACCCTTATTTTTAAAGACTTCTTTGGATTCCCTTATGTTATCCAGAATGATAAATGCATCCTGGCCGGGAACCTTCTCCATAGATTTGGCTCCTATATTGTAGTAATAAGTTGCCCCGTCCTGAACACTATAGAAGGAATTAAATCCTGCGGTACTGAGTTCATTGATCCAGCTTGCAGCACTTTGTCCTGCTTCCTTTATCAGTTCTAGTCCCTTATCCAATCCAATGGCATCCCAGATCTGGAATGGCCCGTGTTCCCATCCAAATCCTGCTTTCATCGCATCGTCGATCTTGTAAAGATCATCTGCTATCTCAGGAATCCTTTGGGAAACATAGGCGAATAGTGCCCCGAAACTTTTGCGGTAGAATTCACCGGCCTTATCCTTGCCTCCAATAAGTATTGCAAAGCGATCAATTACACTCTCAATTGGTTTGGTCAGCTCAAGCGTTGCAAAAGATGCTTTCTTTTTTGACCTGTAATCCATGGTATTGAGATCAAGGGTAAGGATCTCACTTTTGCCGTCTTTGCCCTTTACTTTTTTATAAAATCCCTGTCCGGATTTACTGCCCAGCCATTTGTTCTCAACCAGGGTCTCGATAAAATCGGGTAATTGAAACAGATCATGTCGCTCATCATCCTTACAGTTCTCATGAATTCCATTGGCCACATGAACCAGGGTATCCAAGCCAACAACATCTACGGTTCTGAAAGTTGCCGACTTAGGCCGTCCGATTACCGGACCCGTAAGTTTATCCACCTCTTCCACAGTTAGATCTAATTCCTTTACCATGTGGAAAAGGCTTTGTATACTGAAGATGCCTATCCTGTTTCCAATAAATGCCGGTGTGTCTTTTGCCAGGACTGATGTCTTGCCCAGAAATTTTTCCCCATAAGCATTCAGAAACTCAAGTATCTCTTTTTTAGTTTTGGGCCCCGGGATAATCTCAAATAGTTTGAGATATCTGGGGGGATTAAAAAAGTGTGTTCCGCAAAAATGCTCCTGGAAATCATCCGAACGGCCTTCGCTCATGAAACCTATCGGGATACCGGAGGTGTTGGAAGTTATAAGCGTCCCCGGTTTTCTATATTTCTCTATTTCCGCAAAAACCTGTTGTTTTATATCAAGGCGCTCCACAACCACCTCAATAATCCAATCCACATCTGCAACTCCGGAAATATGATCCTCAAGATTGCCTGTTCTGATCCTGCCGGCAAACTTTTTGTGATAAATGGGAGAAGGATTGGACTTTAATGCCTTCGAGAGAGAGTCATTAACTATTCGGTTTCGTACAACAGTATCCTGCAGACTCAATCCTTTAGCTTTTTCTGCTGCCGTCAATTCTCTTGGAACGATGTCGAGCAGTAAAACCTGAACGCCGATATTGGCAAAATGACAGGCAATACCACTGCCCATTATTCCGGAACCAATGACGGCTACTTTCTTAATGTGTTTGTTCATGGAAAAGGAGAATTATTCTGTAGTTTTTCGATTATAGATTTTCTTTTCAGCGATCAGTTTATTTACGGTTTCGATTACGGCAAAAAAGCCTTCCATCTGATCCTTGGTAAGCTCGGATTTCACAACATCATTAAAGCGCAATACCACATCCTTGGAATCGTTGCGTTTCTCCAAACCAAAATCTGTAAGATAGATAAGCACGCCTCGGCCATCCTGCGGATTCGGACGACGTTCAATCAGGCCCTTTTCCTCCATACTCTTCAGGATCCTAGATAAACTGGTCGCTTCCATTCCCATTTTAGGCCCCAGTGCTGTTGAAGGAGTACCCGTCTTGGGATCTATACTCAAAAGGGTAAAACCAACGGCCATTGTAGTTCCAAAATGCTTTGCCTCCTCGTTATACATTCTGGCCACAGCCTGCCAGGTGGCTCTTAAGGCATAATCAATTGTAACGTCTTTCATGGGTATCGCTTAGGATCCAAAGATAAGAAAATTTATTATGCATGCATAATAAATTTAGGTTAATCTAGATAGGTGCGATATACCGGAAATTGGAGGAGCTAAGACAGGGTAGGGGTCAGTTCAGATATCAGTGCCCGTAAATATTGTTGTAGAGATCAATATACTTTTCCTTTATGATCTTGCGCCTGAGCTTCATGGTAGGCGTGAGATGCCCGTCATCTACAGACCAGATGTCCGGAGTTAGCCTGAACTGTTTCACTTTTTCCCATTTTGCGAATTGTTCATTGGCCTCATCTACTTCATCCTGATATTTTTCAAGTACTCTTTGATCCATAATGATGTCTGAGTTTTCACCATGTTGGATATCATGACGCTCTGCCCATTCAAAAAGGTGTTCGTAATTGGGCTGAATCAGTGCGGCAGGCATCTTTTCACCTTCGCCAACTACCATGATCTGTTCAATAAATGAAGACTGCTTGAACCTGTTTTCAAGAATCTGGGGCGCTACATATTTACCACCGGAAGTTTTAAACATCTGTTTCTTGCGATCGGTAATTTTCAAAAACCCGTCTGCATCCAGTTCGCCGATGTCCCCGGTGTGGAAGTATCCATTCTTTATTACGGTTGCGGTAAGCTCCGGGTCTTTGTAATAGCCCAACATTACCTGAGGCCCCCTGATGCAAATTTCACCGTCCTCTGCGATCTTAACGTCGGTTCTACCAATAGGTCTACCAACAGTGCCGATCTTAAAACCGCTGTTCCTCATATCGTTTACAGAGATCACAGGGGAGGTTTCGGTAAGCCCGTATCCCTCCATGACACCCATTTCGGCAGCATTAAATATTCTGGCCAATCTGGGTTGCAAAGCAGCACTACCGGATGCGATTAGGGACAGATTGCCGCCCAGACCTGCTTTCCACTTGCTAAAAATTAATTTTCGGGCCAAACTGAGTTTTTGTTCATACCACCATCCGTTCTGACCATAAGGTTCAAATCTCAACCCTACATCTACCGCCCAGAAAAAAAGTGTCTTCTTCAGGCCCTTTAGTTCATAGCCCTTAGCCATAATCTTATCAAAGACTTTTTCCAGGAGCCTTGGAACAGCCGTCATTACGTGGGGAGCAGTTTCTTTCAGATTTTCACTGATGGTTTCCAGAGATTCTGCAAAATAGATAGAGACCGATTTATACTGGTACAAGTACATCAGCATGCGCTCATAGACGTGGCATACCGGTAAAAAGCTCAGTGCGCGTGCCGATCCGTCAGCAATTGGTAAACGTTCTGCGCTTTCAAGGGTATTGCTGACCAGATTATCATGGGAAAGCATCACTCCCTTGGGCTTGCCTGTGGTTCCACTGGTGTAGATAAGTGTTGCCAGATCTTCAGGTTGAACCTGCTGCATCAATTTCTCCACTTCGTCCTGGTTGGAATAATTTTCTCCCAGCTTAAGAACCTCATCCCAATTCTTGCAATTTTCCAATTGGTCAAAGGAAAATACATCTATTAAGGAAGGCACCTTGTCTTTTATGGCACTTAGCTTAGCAAACACTTCCTGGCAGGAGACAAAACAATATTTAGATTCGGAATGGTTTAACACATAGGCGTACTCCTCTTCCGAAATAGTCGGATAAATGGGAACGTTCTGTGCCCCTATCTGTAGTACTCCTATATCCATGATATTCCATTCTGTGCGGTTGTTCATGGAAATAATGGCAATTTTGTCATTTGGTACTACACCCAGCCTCAGCAAAGCCCGGCTGATCATATTGGCCTTATTGATGTATTCCTGAGTGGAAGTAGCCACCCATTCGCCATCGTATTTAGTAATTAAAGATTTTTCTAGATTTTTATTTGCCAGTTGATAGTAAGGAAAGTCAAATAGCCTGGTTATGTTTTGCATACTAAGTTTCTAATTCGTAATCGCAAAATAAGAAAAGGCGGTGGTTTATCGAAATCCACTAACGATTAAGTATCCTATGGCTATTGTTTACTTTATCTGTCAGTAATATTTATTTGGCAGATTGAAGCTGTCTTTGATGTTTTTCCACCCACAGGCGGGCATTTACAAATGCTTCTATCCATGGGCTGATCTCATCCTGGCGATCCTTTGGGTAATGCGCCCAGTTCCAGGGGAATATCGATCTTTCTATATGAGGCATGGTCACTAAATGCCTTCCTGTCGGATCGCACAGCATCGCCGCACTGAAGTCGTTGCCGTTCGGATCCGCAGGATAACCCTCATAGCCGTACTTGGCCACAATTTGATATTCTTCCTCCCCGTAGGGCAGATCAAATTTGCCTTCTCCATTTGAGATCCAAACGCCCAGTGTTGTACCTGCCAGGGATGACAGCATAACCGAATTATTCTCCCCGATCTTCACCGAGGTAAAGGCACTTTCGTGTTTACGAGAATCATTAAAAGTCATCTTTCCGTGGACCTCGTGTTCGGGATAGATCAGATCCAACTCCATAAAAAGCTGGCAGCCATTGCAAATACCGACAGATAAGGTGTCCGGACGCTCAAAGAAGCGTTTTA
>CAJHXL010000150.1_pt1 | contig 24206 bp, 14 predicted proteins | sample 9198601 | NCBI WGS metagenome assembly CAJHXL01 (sample SAMEA7708277, study PRJEB35096) | sediment metagenome | biome: marine neritic benthic zone biome [ENVO:01000025]; feature: sediment [ENVO:00002007]; material: shallow marine sediment [ENVO:03000034] sea grass bed [ENVO_01000059] ...
ATATCCGAAGGAAATTGAAAGCGATAAATTGTTTCAAAATAATGACGGGAAATTTACCGATGTCTCCCAGAAAGCAGGACTCCGAAGCTTTGGCCTTTCACTAAGTGCCACCGTGGGCGACCTCAACAGTGATGGATGGCCCGATCTCTATATCTCCAATGATTTTAGCACTCCTGATTACCTGTTCATCAACAACAGGGACGGCACTTTTAGCGAACAGGTGAAGCAAGTGACCAAAAATACTTCCTTCTATGGCATGGGCGTGGATATTGCTGATTTCAATAATGATAATTTGCTGGATATTCTTCAGGTAGACATGACTGCCAAAGACAACCGGCGTGCCAAGGCCAATATGGCAAGTATGAATCCGGACCTGTTCTGGAGTACTGTAAATTCCGGCTTCCATTACCAGTATATGCAAAACAGTTTGCAACTGAACAACGGTTTATTGCGTGATTCGCTGCCGGATTTCAGCAATATATCGAGATTTGCCGGAGTATCCTCAACAGACTGGAGCTGGGGGCCCTTGCTCGCAGATCTGGACAATGATGGATGGAAAGATATCTTTATCTCGAACGGAACAAGGCGGGAGATCAATAACCGTGATTATTTCCTGCAACGCGAAGCGGAAAACAATCCGATGGATAGTTTGCTGGAACGCAGCCTTGCCATACCATCAGAGAAAATAGACAACTTTGTTTTCAGAAATGAAAGGGATCTTAGCTTCAAACAGGTCAACGACGACTGGGGACTGAGCTTCGAAGGATTTTCCAACGGCGCCGTTTACGCCGATCTGGATAATGATGGCGACCTGGAAATAGTGATCAATAATATTGATGATCCCGCCCTGATATTTGAAAATAGGGCCTCCGAGTCTGCTAATTATATCGCTATGCAATTTGAAGGTCCTGATGAGAACCGTTACGGACTCGGTGTTAAAGTCACCATAGAAACCGGAAAAGGATCACAATTCCAGGAACTCACGCTGAGTCGTGGTTTCCAATCATCTGTTGCTCCACGACTGCATTTCGGCCTGGGTGATGTGCTGGCCATTGATGCCATCAAGGTGGTATGGCCCGATGGAAAACAGGAGACCTTGAATAAGCCAACAGCGAATCAACTTCTTACTTTCAAGCACGCAAACGCAAGTATGGCACAGAAGAGGGAAACCGAAACCATGCCCCTGCTTTTCTCCACTTCAAGAGACAGCACTGTGCTGCCGATGTACAGGCACGAGGAAAACTATTACGATGATTTTTTCAAAGAAATTCTGCTACCGCACCAAACCTCTACTTTTGGTCCGAATCTGGCTGTAGGTGATCTAAATGGTGATGGGCGTGATGATATGGTAATAGGTGGTGCTGCTGGCTTTCCCACTGCGATTTACCTACAGGAGCAAAGCGGATTCAGGGCTAATCTCATTGAGGCTTTTGATTCCGATAAAGCCTTTGAAGATATGGGTATAGAGATCTTTGATGCTAACGGCGATGGTAATGAAGACATTTACATCGTTAGCGGTGGAAATGAGTTTGAAGCTGATTCTGATATGCTTCAGGACAGGCTATACCTGAACAATGGCAACGCCGGATTTGAGAGATCCGCTACTGCTTTGCCAAAAATGACCAGTAGTGGTTCCAGGGTCCACAGCAAGGATTTCGACCAGGACGGGGATTTGGATCTCCTGGTTTGTGGTCGATTAATTCCGGGCAGCTACCCCTCGCCTGCAGACAGCTATCTTCTGGAAAATGTAAGTGCTGATGGCGTGGCGCGTTTCGAGGATGTAACAGACAACAAGGCCCCTATGCTCCGCCAATTGGGTATGGCAACCGATGCCGTTTGGACGGACTTTGACGGAGATGGTGCAGTAGACATAATAATGGTCGGAGAATGGATGCCCATAACTGTACTGCGCAACAACCAGGGTAATTATGAGGATATCACGGATTCTGTTCTGGATACTGACTCCACCGGCTGGTGGTTCAGCATCGAGGCGGGTGATTTTGACAGCGATGGAGATACGGACTATCTGGTAGGTAACCTCGGCTTAAACTACAAGTACAAAGCGAATGAAGAGGAGACTTTTGACATATATTACAATGATTTTGATAACTCCGGTACCAATGATATCGTCCTTAGCTATTTCAATGGAGGTAAAAAATATCCATTGAGAGGAAGGGAATGTTCTTCCCAGCAAATGCCTGGAATAAAGAAGAAATTCGAGAATTATGCCTCGTTTTCCACGGCAACGCTGGAAGACGTATATACTACAGATTACCTCGAATCATCCCTCCACTACCAGGTAAAATCATTTGCAAGTATCATGCTGAGAAACGAAGGCGGAAAATTAGTTGCTCAACCCCTGCCCAATTTATCACAGCTTTCGTCTGTAAATAAGATCCTGATAAGCGATTTTGATCAGGACGGAAATACGGATGCAGTACTGGCTGGTAATTTATACGGGTCAGAAGTAGAAACACCACGTAATGATGCAGGGATCGGTATGTTTTTGAGAGGGGATGGCGCAGGGAACTTCGATGCTATTCCCGCCAGGGAAAGCGGATTTTTTGCACCCGGTGATGTAAAAGATATGGCCTTTATTGAGATTGGCGGCCAGATGCATCTTGTCATTGCTAAAAACAGCGATTATCTTCAGTTCATTAAAGTGGATAATGGAAACACTAGAAACGATCTAGCTGTTCGAGGGCAGCATTAACAGAGTTTACCGGTAGTTTACACGTATTGTTCTGGCAAACAAAAATGTAGGTGTCATCTTCAAAATAACGATCTTCAAAAAGAGGTAATTCACTCTCCACTCTACTGGCCACTATAAGTGTATTGGCCAGGTATTTAGCATGTAATTGCCCTGCCAGTTCCACCGCCTCTTCACCAACTACGGCAATTTCAAAATACGGGAAAACACGATTCGCCAGTAAACTCCCCCATTCGGAATAGTTTGCAGCGTCCCTTACCAATGCCGGCACTAAGGTTTCAAGTGCAGTGTCAACGGATCCAAGGGCGTCTGTATCGTATAGGATATGACCCAGTTTTAACTGGTTCTTTATCATGGTTGCATTAGGGGAAGGCATTACACCATCGTTGATCTTTACGATCTTGGAAATCAATTCATCTTTACGGTTATAGCGAAATAAATCAGAAGTCTCATCCCTGAATTCAGCATTGACTGTCTCGTTAAGCTCCATCGCGAATTCCAAATAAGCGGTTTCCGAGCTGACCTCATATAATTGAAGACTTGCTGAAATCAGAAAGGCATAATCATCCAGAAAGCCATCGATCCGTTTGCTGTTTTCTTTATAGGAATGCCCCAGATATTTCCCGTCGTAACTCTTTTGCTGTAAAACAGTAAAAATAGCTTTGGCCTCATTCAGAAAGATAGGGTCGCCAAATGTTTTATAAGCCTCTACCAGGCCTTCTATCAGCAGGGCATTCCAGGAAGTAATGATCTTGTCATCGAGGCCGGGCCGAACTCTCTCGCCCCTCTCCTCCAGCAACAAGGCTTTCCACTTCTTATCTTCTTCTTTTAATTCTTTGATATTCAGCGATCTGGACGAAGCAAAGGAGAAGTCATCCTCTCGTTTGTGAAGAACATATTTATCGGTTTCCCAGGCCTTGCCGGGCAGTATATTATAGTAGTCTGAAAAGCGCTCAAAGTCCGAACCGAGGATCACTTCCAACTCTTCCTTTTTCCAGGTGTAGAATTTGCCCTCCTCCCCTTCGCTATCTGCATCCAGGGCAGCGTAAAACCCGCCAGCCGGATCTTTCATCTCCCTTATTAAAAAATCATACGTCTGGTAAACGATATCACGGTAAGCAGATTCCCTGAAATTTCTGTGCGCCTTCGAATATATACCGATCAATTGGGCATTGTCATACAACATTTTCTCGAAATGCGGAACCTTCCAGGTCGGGTCGGTGCTGTAGCGAAAAAAGCCGCCACCAACATGGTCATAAATACCCCCCAGGGCTATTTTGTCAAGCGTGTTTTTCAGGTGATCGTTAACGGATTCATCCTCTGCCAATGTGCTGTATAATAGCAAAAAGTCGAGATTTGAAGGAAGCATAAACTTTTGCACGCCTTTATTGCCGCCCCATTCTGTATCCCATTGTTCTTTCCACAGTGTCAGACTTCTTTCCAGGTTTTCCTTATTGATATTTTCAGAGCCAACTTCTTTTTGGATGAGGTTGACCTCCTGGATTCCTGCAGCCACTTTTTCCGAATAATCTCTTGCACGTTGGGGGTCTTCCTGATACATGGTGCTAATTTCCGAAATAACCTTCCTCCATTGTGCATTAGTATGGTAGGTGCCACCGTACAGGGGCTTCCCATCAGGAAGCGTAATAACGTTAAGAGGCCAGCCACCATTACCCGTAATCAATTGCAGGGCAGTCATATATACCTGGTCTACATCGGGTCTTTCTTCCCGGTCTACTTTTATATTGATAAAATTCTCATTCATCAATTCGGCAATGGTTTCATCCTCAAAAGTTTCCCTTTCCATTACATGGCACCAGTGACATGAAGAGTAACCAATGCTGACCAATACCAGTTTGTTCTCCTGCCTGGCTTCTTCAAGCGCCTCTTCACTCCAGGGCCGCCAATCTACCGGATTGTGCGCGTGTTGCAGCAAATACGGGCTTGTTTCATCAATGAGTGCATTCGTGAACTTGTGTTCTTCGGATTTCTTCGATGATTCACCGCAGGAAAGTACAATCGCGAATAATAGAACTAGAAGGGGAATACCGGCAATAGGGCTCTTAGCTTTCAGCATTTGTTCTCTGTAATACCGGGCTAAAGTACAAATTATCGAATCAAATATGATCGCTGATCAATACTCATTCTGGTGCTTATAATCCCCAAACCTGTATTTAACAGTTCTCTTTAGAGGTATCTGCATTCCACCGGTACTGCCCAACCAGTCATAGATTGAGGCCGACATGGACCTGGCTATATCCTGATATTTTGGGTTTGCTATCAGATTGAACATCTCCATTGGATCCTCTTGCAGATCGTAAAGTTCATTCCGGTCCCAGATACCGTGATACTTAATGTATTTGTATCGGTCTGTGCGCATTCCAAAAACGGTAGGTGTCATAGGAAAGTCGTATTCCCAGAAGTATTCGTAGAAAATTTCATTACGTGATCCTTCATTGTTTCCGGCAAGCAGTGGCAGAAAAGAAGTCCCGGGCATATGCATCGGCTTTTCTGCACCGGCCATTTCCAGAATGCTCGGAGCGATGTCTATATTTTGTACCATCGATTCAACCACCATCTTATCGCTAATCAATTCAGGACAGCGCATTAAAAGTGGCACTTTTACAGACTCTTCATAGAAGTGGCGCTTATCAATCAATCCGTGTTCACCCCAGCTGAATCCGTTGTCGCCCATATAAATTATCGCCGTGGATGCTGCCAGACCCTCATCTGACAAGTATTCCAAAATAGCGCCAACACTATCATCCACGCCCATTAGAGTCTCACAATAATCGACCACCAGTTCCTGCAATTCCCCCTGCCCGTGGTACATATAGTCAACACCATGCCAGCTGATGCGCTGATCGGCCACCCACTGAGGCCATTTCAGGTTCCGATATTCACCGGTCTTAGTCTGATAATAGGTTTCGGGCAACTCAATTTTCTTATTCCTGTACATGCCCTTGTGCCTCCTCGCAGGTTTAAAGGCTGCGTGTACTGCCTTATGAGACAGATAAAGGAAAAAAGGCTGGTCTTTTTTACGCTTTTTCATCCAATCTATAGCGTGTTCTGTAAGTAGATCCGTGATATAGGTAGAATCTTTATACGTTTTGTGTTCGCCGTTGATGTTCAGCTCGGGATTGTAATAGACACCCTGACCCTTAAAGCTCTCCCAATGATCAAATCCCGGTCTGGGATCATCGTTATCGTCACCCATGTGCCACTTGCCAAAAAACCCTGTCTGGTATCCGGCTTTTTGAAGGTATTCCGGAAAATAAGTGAGATTACCCGGATCCGGCGCATGATTATCAACAATTGTATGACGGTGCGAATACAGACCGGTAAGAATAGAGGCCCTGCTTGGTGAACATAATGAGGTAGTAACAAAAGCATTGGGAAAATGAACACCTTCAGCCGCCAACCGGTCCAGATTCGGAGTTTTTAACCAGGAGACTTTGCCGGTAAAACCCATATAGTCGTAACGATGATCGTCCGTCAGGATAAAGATCACGTTACGCTTTGTGTTTTCAGTTGTACTTAGTTGTCCTTTATCCTGGGCGTACAGCGCTGTAAGGCCAAGAATATAAATTACCAGAATACTTCTCATCAATTAGATTTTTTAACATTCTGCTCCAAAGCGGGCTTTTCTTTAATTGGTCTCCCCCGCCACCAGGTAGCCAGAGAAGAGCCTGTGATATTCATCATGGGACCAAATACTGCCGGAGCCAGGCCCATGGTTGCAACTCTGCCCATTTCCAGGGCAATTCCTGAAGCGAGTCCGGCATTCTGCATACCGACCTCAAAAGCAACAGTACGAGCCGATCTCTGATCCAGTCCGACCAGCCTGCTGCCCCAATAACCAAAGAAGTAACCGGCAGCATTGTGCATAATCACTGCGAGTACCAGGGCAAGTCCAATGGTTAGTAGTGAATCCCTACCAGCTGCTGTGATAATCGTAATGATGACAGCTATACCCCCCATGGATACTATGGGCATGGCCCGGTCAAGCCAGAGGAATTTGCCATGGGCAAACCTGTTGAATATCAAACCGGCGATGATAGGCAGGATAACGATCTTAATGATACTCCAAAGCATCGCCAGGAAATCAATCGGCACTAACTGATCGGCGAGCATCTTCATTAAAAAGGGAGTGAAAACCGGTGCAAGCAAGGTTGCCACGGCTGTTAATGTGAGGGACAGCGCCAGGTTGGCATTAGAAATATAAGCCATTACATTAGATGCCAGGCCACTCGGGGAACTACCTACCAGGATGATCCCCGCCGCGATTTCAGGAGGAAAACTAAAAAGGTATGCCACACCAAAACCAACAAAAGGCATGATAGTAAACTGACATACGATGCCTACCAGAACTCCCTTTGGCATTTTAACAACACCGTGAAAATCTTTGAGGCTCATAGCTGTTCCCATCCCGAACATAATGATCATCAATAGTGGCACTATCAATTTCTTCAGGTCGAAACTACCAATACTTGTAAAATATTCGGGGTAGTACATTGATGCTACTACCGCTGCAAAAATGAGTACTGTATATGAAAAGCCTCCCAGCACAGCGTGTTTTCGAATCACAATCGCCAGGGAAAGAAAGAACAGCACCAGGTAAGGCCCCAGGCTGCTGGCTTTACCCATCGATAACAGAATAAGAACAGCGATACCCGATATAATACTGATTAAGGCCAAAAGTTTATTAAGCATCTTCAATCCTCTCGTTTTTGTTGAACAATCCAGGAGTATAATTCCTCTGTATTGTAAGCCTTCGTCCAGGCATCGTGACCCAGCCCGGCATATTTTGTAAACTTCACCTGATAGCCCATGGTTCGGAGTTTTTCCACCATCTCTTCTGACTCCGTTACAGAGATGACAGGATCCTCAGCTCCATGAAATACCCAAATTGGCATATCCTTATCTATCCAGGAGGCATAGGGCAGCGGGGTCATACCACAAACCACCGCCATGGCCGCGAAGACATCAGGATACTGAACTGCCATTTCCCAGGCAGCGCTTCCTCCCCTGCTAAGTCCCGTTAAATATATCCTCTGTCTGTCAACACGGTTATTGGCAATTACACTGTCCAATAGCTGTTTTACAGATCTGGTATTCCAAAATTGTTTCTTATACGGGTGTTGAGGTGCCAGGATCAAAAAGGGAAACTCCTTGCCGTCTACTATCATTTTAGGAGGTCCGTTGATTTGAAGGTCCTCCAGTTTGCCTCCTGCCTCACCCCCACCATGCAGAAAAAGAAGCAGACCAAACTCCTTATCCTTATCCTCTTCATAGCCCTTAGGATAATACAGATAATACCTCAAATCTTCTTCCAACAATGTTTTCTGCACATCTTCAACAAGATTGGGCTGCCCGCTGCAATTACTGATAGTCATCAGAATAGCCAGTGAAAAAACCAATTTGAACAGTGTTTTGAACATGGATCTGGATTACATCAGGAGTTTCGCCTTACCGACCGCACAAGTGATAAGGCATCAGAAATATCGTTTTGTAGTTCAGGATAATTTGCTGATTTGATCAGGTTTTTTGAGAATAACTTAGACCCCATACCCACACATGATACCCCTGTATTGAACCAGGAGGTCAAATTTTCAGCTGTAGGATTTACTCCGCCTGTGGGCATGAGTCTGGCATTGGGCAAAACAGATCTTACGGCAGCGGCAAAGGCGGGACCCAACACGTTTCCCGGAAAGATCTTCACCAGCATCGCACCCGTTTCTATAGCTTTTGATACCTCGCTTACCGTCCCGCAACCCGGGATCCAAAGAACATTCCGATTGATCAGGGCTTTACCCATCTCAGTATTCAAACCTGGTGAAACAATAAACTGCGCTCCGGCTTCCAGGAACTTATCTGCATCTTCCGTAGACCAGATCGTACCGATTCCCAGAACCATCCCATCCAGGCCGGAGGCTGTATTACTAAGTTGCTTAAATACTTCCAAAGCGTTAGATCCCCGGTTGGTAAATTCAAATACACGCAGGCCGGCCTCATACGAATTGATCAATACTTGTATTGCCACTTCCGCATCTGCGTGGTTAAATACGGGAACCAGGCCCGATGCTTCCATTTTAGCAATTATATCCTCAGCTGATAATCTCTGCATGTTTTAATATAGTATTGAGAATATGTCCTTTCATCGTGACACACGGCCCGACGCATCTCCCCCCATTAGTTTTTCTACTTCTTCCCTGGTTACCAGGTTAGAATCACCATAAATAGTGTGCTTCAGACAGGAGGCAGCAACGGCAAAATTTAATGCTTTTTGATCGTCCCCCTCATATTCCAGTAAGCCAAAGATCAAGCCTCCCATAAAGGAATCACCTCCGCCTACTCGATCTACAATATGCGTTATTTGATAGGTAGGTGCTTCAAAGAGTTTATCACCATTATAAAGAACACCAGACCAGCTATTATGCGACGCGCTTATGGAACCTCTCAGGGTAATGATCACTTTTTTGGCCCTGGGAAACCGCTTCATCATTTCCTTGCATACCGACTCATAGGCCTTTGCATCCATTGCCTCGCCATGGGTCACATCAACATTTTCGGGTTTAATCCCAAAATGTTTTTCGGCATCCTCTTCATTTCCCAGGATAATGTCACAACCTTCCACAAGTGCAGGCATTACTTCGGAACATTCTTTACCGTATTTCCACAGATTTTTACGGTAATTTAAGTCCGTACTTACGGTGACACCCATTTTATTAGCTATCCCGATTGCCTCTAAACAGGCATCTGCTGCTCCTTGTGAAATGGCCGGGGTAATTCCCGTCCAATGAAACCATCCGGCATGCTCAAAAACCTTTTCCCAATTGATCATTCCCCTTTCTATGGTAGCCATAGAGGAAAAAGAACGGTCGTAAACCACTTTACTGGCCCGGCTTACTGCCCCGGTCTCCAGAAAATAGATACCCAGTCTGTCGCCCCCATATAAAATATGGTCTGTGCCTACATTGCGTTTGCGAAGTTCCATCACGGCACAGTCAGCAATATCATTTTTGGGAACTCGCGTGACAAATTGTACAGGTATGCCATAATTTGCCAATGATACGGCCACATTGGATTCCCCACCACCATAAATGGCCTGGAAATGATTGGTTTGAGAAAATCTCAAAAATCCGGGTGGTGCAAGGCGAAGCATGATCTCGCCGAAGGTGATTACTTTTTTCAAATGAGGTCGTTTAGTTCAGTGCCTGACAATTTCTGTTATTGCCCATTAAGTTTACAATTTAGGCAAAAATTGTGTATAAGAATTCCAGGGATTCATCTTTCTAAGAGGCCGGCATTCAAATTGAATTTTACGGACCATCGGCATCGATTCAAATCTTAACATTTTGTAATCTGAGCGCATTGGTTATTACAGAAACGGAACTGAAACTCATTGCCAGCGCTGCTATCATGGGTGATAGAAGAATACCAAATACTGGAAAGAGTATGCCGGCTGCCACAGGAACACCCAATGCATTGTAGATCAAGGCGAAAAAAAGATTCTGTTTTATATTGGCAAGTACATGCCTGCTGAGTTTGAGAGCCGTTACAATACCCTTCAGATCCCCGTTTATCAGGGTAATATCTGCACTTTCTATTGCTATATCAGTACCAGTTCCCATAGCAATACCAACATTGCTCCGGGCCAGTGCCGGGGCATCGTTAATCCCGTCTCCGGCCATGGCAACCAGCTGGCCTTCCTGCTGTAATTTTTCGATTTCCAGCAACTTATCTTCAGGCATCAGTTGGGCCTTAAAGTCGCTAATGGGCAGCATATTTTTCACGTATTGGGCTGTTCTCTCATTATCTCCAGTCAGCATTATAACCTTTATACCTTGTTGGCCCAGCTGTTCAAGTGCCTCTTTACTACCCTCCTTAATCTTATCTCCAATTACAAAGGCACCCACTGGCCTTTTATCCACGGATAGAAAGACAACCGTCTTACCAAGTTGTTGTTCTTTTTCAGCAGCTTCAAGTAAGTCTTTATTTATGTCAACTTTGATTGAATCCATCAACGCCATGCTACCTAGATTGATGTTTTTGCCCTCAATACGACCTTTGACACCTCTTCCCGTAAGTGATTGGAAATCATTTACCTGCAAAGGCTTTAAATTGTTTTTGCTGGCAGCACTGAGAATAGCATAGGCCAGCGGATGTTCACTAAGAGCACTCAGTGAAGCAGCATACCGGAGCAGCTCATCTGACTGTATGTTGTTAGAAGCAGGTATAAGCCTTTCCAGGAAGGGCTTACCTTCTGTGAGCGTCCCTGTCTTATCAACAACCAGTACATTTATCTTCTTTAGTTGTTGTAAAGCGGTGGCATTCTTGAACAGGACCCCGTTGCGGGCACCTTTCCCAACACCGACCATGACTGACATAGGAGTGGCCAGGCCAAGAGCACAGGGACAGGCTATGATCAGTACGGCTATAGCATTTACAAGTGCGTATACGTAGGCAGGAGTTGGTCCCCAAACAGACCAAATCACAAAAGTCAGTATGGCTATCAATACGACAGCCGGTACAAATAAACTGGAGATCTCATCAGCGAGGTTTTGTATAGGTGCCCTACTCCTGCTCGCCTCATTAACCATCCTGATCATTTGAGCGAGTAGCGTATCGGATCCAACTTTCTCAGCAGTCATCAGAAAGGATTGGTTGCCGTTTATAGTTCCACTGATTACAGGATCACCAACCATTTTATGTTTTGGAATAGGTTCTCCGCTGATCATCGATTCATCGATACTTGAAGTGCCTTCAAGTACGAGGCCGTCTACAGGGATCTTTTCTCCCGGCTTCACCCGGAGTATATCACCTACCTGAATATGTTCTACATCCAATTCCTCTTCATTACCATCCCGGACGATTGTAGCTTTTTTAGGAGCCAAACCCAGTAATGATCGAATCGCGGACGAGGTTTTGGAATGTGCTTTTGCTTCCAAAACCTGACCCAGCAAAACAAGTGTCAATATAACGGTGCTTGCCTCGAAATACACATGTACACTGCCGTTCTCTGTTCTGAATTGCTCCGGAAAAATATCCGGAAAGATCAGTGCAAACAGGCTAAAGATCCATGCCACACCGGCACCTATGCCGATGAGGGTAAACATATTTAAATTACCTGAGACAATACTTCTATAAGCCCGCTCAAAGAACATCCATCCACTATAGAAGACCACGGGTAAAGACAAGATCAGTTGTATCCAATTCCACTGTTGCTGGGACAGCCAATCATATAAAGGATTTGCTTCCAGCATTTCGCTCATAGCAATGAAAAAAATGGGTGCAGTAAAGAGGATCGAGATCCAGAGTTTTATTTTCAAACTCCTCAATTCGTCGTCTTGATCCGCAGCTGTGGAGGGTAAAGCTACCAGATCCATACCACAAACCGGGCAGTCACCAGGGTCAGGATAGGTTTTGTCCCCTTCGCATTGCATGGGACAGTAATATTCTGCCTCTCCAAATATAACATTCGGGGATTGTTTTTCAACAGATTGCGATTCTGCCTCCAAAGCGGCTCGTGACTCATAAATTGAATAGCCGCCACCGTCACTTTCGAGCTTGTTCTGCAGGTCTTCAGTATTTACAGCAGGGTCAAATTCAATATCGGCCTCTGCTCTTTCAAGACTGACCTCTACAGAAGCTACACCAGCAACAGAGGTAAGTGACTTCTCAACGTGGGACCGACAGCCCTGACAGCTCATGCCTTTGATATAATAAGTACGCCTCATTGGCAACTTTATTTAGATTTAGGAATTTGCATAGTCATCTCAGGGCCGAGTTCGAGATCATCAACATGTCCGGCTAAGGAGCCATCTGCAGTCTTAAAATGCATGTGAATAGGAATATTTCGATGCGTGATGATGCCTTCGTGCTCCCTTGAATAAAACCCCAGGATTTCAACTTCCACATCCTCAATGACATCTGATACTTTTGCAATCTTATGTCCGGTTTTAGAGGTGCTGTCAGCTATCGGACCATTAACGACATGCCAGTTAATCTGCTCAGCTTTGCCTTCTATAGTAAAAACCAATGGATCGCCGGAACTCATCTTACTGATCTGTTCATCATACTCAAGAAATCCTATGAGAGCTTCCTGGTTTACTACGGAAAGCGGCATGTTTATCTCTCTCCAATTTGCCACCTGGGCATAAATCAAGAGTGAGGCATTCGTGGTACGGGACAAACCCACAACCACACTGTCATCCCTGACAGAGCTGTTGAAAGCTGAACCGTTAAATACCTGTATTTCGCCGACCAAACCCTCCATAGCTCCAATGGCATAAATATTTTCCTTGTTTAAAAGTGAATCCATGTGGAAGACTGCGGGGTAGTGACCGGTCATAATGGAGTCTACATTTCCATAATATTTCACATTGCTCGCCTTGTTCTTTCGAGTGCCTGTCCGGCAAGAAAAAACGATGCACATAATCGTGCAAATAATAACAATGCTTATAGGGAACTTCATGTTTTATAAAATTAAGGAATCCTGGACGGGTGTTGCGTCAACAATTCAAAAATCTATACCCGGATACATTTTCCTCTTGACTTAAAGCAAAATTAGTAAAGGTCATCCATATGGATTCCAATAAACAGCGTTAGTTTGTAATTCATATCAACTGGAGATTCGCAAAACCTTTGCTCCTCTTATTTTTTTGAATTTTATGTCGATGATCGCACGGTTGGCTTCCTCCATCGGATATTCTTCTACCTGTGGCCTGATCTCAGCCCTGGCAGCCAGGTCCAGGAATTCCGAAACATCCCTGGAAGTGACATTGGCCACGGATTTTATCTCTTTTTCATCCCACAGATGATCAGGATAAGTCAATTGTTGCAGGTAGGACTTATCTATATCTTCTTTTCGAATAGCGTTGATCACAAGACGGCCTCCTTTTTTTAAGTTAGCCATTGCCTCCACAACAGGCTTCCATACAGGTGTAGTATCTATAATGGCTTGTAGTTTCACAGGTGACTGCTCACCTATATCGCCTGCCCATTTTGCACCAAGTTCTATGGCAAACTGCCTTTCAGAAGCACTTCTTGCAAATGCGAAGATGCTGGTGTTGGGATGGGTAAATTTTACCAATTTCAGTACCAGGTGGGCAGAGGCACCGAAGCCTGTTAAGCCCAGATGCTGACCGTCTTTTATATCGGCCAGTCTCAAAGACCTGTAGCCAACAGCCCCTGCACAAAGCAATGGGGCGGCCTGTGCATCGGTAAAATTATCCGGGATCTTATAAACGCTTTTTTCCGGTGCTGTCATATATTCTGCATATCCACCAAAAGAATCGCGTCCGGTAGCCTGAAATTCGTCACACAGATTCTCATTTCCGTTCAGACAATACTCACAACGACTGCAGCTTGAAAAAAACCAGGCCACTCCAACTCGATCTCCTACTGATAATTCTCTCACCTTCTCACCTGTCTGAACAATATCTCCTACTACCTGATGACCGGGAACCATGGGAAGCACTGGTGGTGGTGTTCTACCCTCAATTTCATCCAGTTCTGTATGACAAACTCCACAAACCCTTACCTTGATAAGTACCTCCTCCCTGCCTGGCTGTGGCATAGGAATATCGGCGAAGACCAGAGGGGGTTGCCCTTCTTTAATTTTGCGGATATTTTTTAATAACAATGCCTTCACAGAATAATTCAAGTTAGTACAGTCTAAATTCCTTCAATACACTAGTTATAAGAAGACTATTCCTTAATATACAAAAGTAGACTGGGTAGTGGGCTGTGTGAATGATATTTATCAGAATACCGTAGTTCGCCAACAGTTAGTATATATTCTTTGGGCAAAACTTAACAAATCCTTATTATTGCCAGTACTTTCATCAATGTATCAGGAGATTGAGTCGCAGGAAAGTCATTTTATTTTGTTTATTGCTTGTAGCTGCAACAGCGGCTTACTCTCAGGTTTCTTTCGAGGATAATCTATCTTCATTAGCTGATACCCCTATTAGTTATGGCTCCATTGCTACCTTCCATGGTCCGGGCATATCATTTGCTGATTATGACAATGACGGTTGGGATGACATTTCGATCCCTGCCTCGGACAATAGAGATTTCCAATTCCTTCGTAATACAGGCGGACAATTTGTGCTGACCTCACTGCCTATCAGCAGTGGTGGCTTTCATGCCAGACAGGTAAGCTGGGTTGATTTTGACAATGATGGCGATAATGACTTCTTTGCTCTTGGTGAAACAGGAAATCGCTGGTTCTATAGGAATGACGGCAATAATCAATTTACCGATATTTTGGGTTCATCCGGACTGGCGTTACAGCAATGGGAATATTGGGGAGTTTGCTGGGGAGACTATAACAACGACGGTCAACTAGACGCCTTACTGCTTGTCAGAGATCCTGAGCAAATACATTACAACTTGCTATATCGAAACAATGGCGATGGTAGTTTCACTGATGTCACTGCGGAATCTGGACTTATGCAGACCGGGCAGTTCACCCAGGCTGGTGCGTTTCTAGACTACGACAAGGACGGATACCAGGATATTTTTGTTGCCAACGACAAAGACGTTATACCGAACACCTTGTACAAAAATCTGGGTAATGGAAGTTTTCAGGATGTCACGATAGCCAGTGGTATGGATTTGGAAATGGACGGTATGTCTGCGACCATCGATGACTTTAACCGTGACGGTTGGCTCGATATATACATCACAAATATTTATCCGCCTGTATTTTCAGGGAGTGTTATCGGTAACGCCTTTATGAGGAATAACGGGGATGGTACTTTCAGCAATATTGCTTTCCAGAACGGCACCCGATTCGACAGTTTTGGCTGGGGAGCCAGTTTCCTGGACAGTGAACTGGACGGCGACCTCGATCTTTATGTTAGCAGTCAACTTGATGGTAGTGATGGCCGGACTCCTTCCGCATACTACAACAATGACGGCAGTGGATCATTCAATATCCCCACAAATGCAGGATTTGCAGATGATATTTATGCCAGCTATGGCAACGCCATAGGGGATATTCAAAATGATGGCCTCCCCGATATTGCTGTTGTAAATATTGACAATCAACCTATCAATCTTTGGGAGAACCGATCGGGCAATGCCGGTAACTGGCTCAAAATAAAACTCCAGGGCACCACCAGCAACAGGATGGGAATTGGTTCCTATATCAAGGTCAAGGCCGATGGAAAAAGATATTACGGTTATACGCTCTGCGGTGAAGGTTATATCAGCCAGAACAGCCAGACGGAATTTTTTGGCATTGGGGATGCACAGGAAATTGAATACGTAGAGGTGACCTGGCTGAGCGGGCAAACAGACCGTATAGAGAATATTGCACCCAACCAGCTGATAACGCTGGTTGAGGGAAGTTTTCCGGCCGATCCCATCGATGATGAAGAAGATGAACCTGAGGACAATGACGGAGTGGAAGATCATTCCGTTGCACGACTATGGAATGATGTACTGCTTGATGCTATTCGCGTAGATCTTGCAAGACCCACCGTCCATGCCAGAAATTTATTTCACAGTACACTTGCGATGTACGACGCCTGGGCCGTATTCAATGAGGAATCTGAAACCGTATTCCTGGGTAAATCCTTTGGGGGCTACGCCTGCAATTTTGAGGGCATTCAAGAGCCGGAGGATCCTGAGGAAGCCAGCGAAGAGGTGATGAGCTACGCACTGTATCGATTATTAAGTCACCGGTTTCAGGATTCGCCAGGAGTGACCTTCTCCCAATCTAATTTCAATAGCCTTTTCCTAATACTGGGTTATGATGTGGATTTTACCAGTACAGACTACAGCAATGGTTCATACGCCGCCCTTGGCAATTATCTTGGCGAACAGCTTATTTCATTTGGTATGCAGGATGGTGCCAATGAGGCTGACGCCTACTCCAATAAGTATTACGAAACGGTAAACGAACCTCTTATACTGTCTGAATATACTGATGATGTACAGTTAAATGATCCCAGCCGATGGCAACCTTTGAGTTTTGACAATTTTGTGGATCAGAGCGGTAATCCCATACCCGGCGAAACACCGGAATTTTTAAGTCCGGAATGGGGTGAAGTAATCCCTTTTGCCAATAAGACCGAAGATCTTATCGTGCTGAACAACGGATTTGACAGTTATATTTATCAGGATCCGGGAGCACCACCGGAGATAGAGGACTACAACGGAATTAACGATCCTTACAAATGGAATTTTGCACTGGTGGCAGCCTGGTCGGCCCATCTTGATCCCAACGACAACACGCTTATAGACATTTCACCCGGTGCCCTTGGCAATGTAGATTTATCTGCCTTTCCAACCAGTTTTCAAGACTATACCAATTTCTATAATTTCAGTGAAGGTGGAGACATTGGAACGGGACATGCAGTAAATCCGGCCACCGGACAGGCTTATGAACCACAACTGGTAAAGCGGGCCGATTATGCACGGGTTTTGGCCGAATTCTGGGCTGATGGACCAGATTCAGAGACCCCTCCGGGACATTGGTTCACCATACTCAACTATGTTAGCGATCACCCGGAAACGATTAAAAAAATAGGCGGTGAAGGTGAAGACTTAAGTGACCTGGAATGGGACGTGAAGAGTTATCTTGCACTGGGAGGTGCTATGCACGATGCGGCCGTTAGTGCCTGGGGTGTAAAAGGGTATTACGACTACATCAGACCAATCTCAGCCATTCGCTATATGGCCTCGAAAGGACAAAGTAGCGATCCCCTTGCAGCTTCTTATCATCCGCACGGTATGCCCTTAATACCCGGACTTATAGAGTTGATCGAGCCTGGAGACCCGCTTGCAGGTGTGTCTAACCAAAATGTTGGTAAGATTAAGATATACGCCTGGAAAGGACCGGATTTTATTACCGATCCTACCCTTGAGACTGCAGGGGTGGACTGGATACTCGGAACACAATGGTGGCCGTATCAGCGCCCCACCTTTGTAACCCCACCTTTTGCCGGTTATGTTTCTGGCCACTCTACATTTTCCAGAGCGGCGGCTGAAGTTCTGACGCTGCTTACCGGAGACCCCTTTTTTCCTGGTGGTATGGGTGTCTTTGATATTGAACAAAACAATTTCCTGGTGTTTGAACAGGGCCCCAGTGAGAACATGACACTTCAATGGGGTACTTACAGAGATGCATCTGACCAAACCAGTCTCTCCAGGATCTGGGGCGGCATCCATCCTCCTGTTGATGACATTCCTGGTCGGATAATGGGTGATGAAATAGGCAAAGAGGCCTTCGGCCTGGCAAAAGATTATTTTGAAGGACTGGCTGTTTTACGTCCCGATAATTTTGTGATTCAGATTAACGGTGAAAGCTGTGTAGACCGGAATGACGGGAGTATTGTTATAAAGGCCAGCGACTATTACAATTATGTATTATCCGTGGAGGGTGAAGACCGCGAATTCACCACCAATATAAGTGTGGGGAATTTGGCACCAGGCAATTACGATGTTTGTATTCGAATAAAAAACCAGCCCGCAATTCTTCAATGCTACAAACTGACCGTGGCTGAAGTTGAAGCTTTGGATGTAAATGCTTCACTGGAGGTTTTTGATAGCAGCTCTGTTGTTAATTTGGAAATAAACAAGGGTACAGCTCCCTTTATTGTTGAAGTAAATGGGAAAATAGCCGGGGAATATTCAAACAGGAATATTCAATTATTCGTAGGCAATGGTGATGATATTCAGGTAAGCAGTAGTAAACCTTGTGAAGGGATTTACTTTAAAAACATCGTACTACCTTCCTTTATTTCGGCATATCCAAACCCCTCGGCATCTGAAATTTCGCTGATCTGGCCAGGTGAAACAGGTATGGTAGAGGCTACCGTATTTAATCTCAGTGGTCAGCTGGTATTACAAGAAAAGCTGGATCTCTCAGCCGGTGAAGTCATACTGCCCATTCAGGAGTTGGCAAATGGAGTTTACATTCTCAGGTTAAAGGGTAGGGTAACCAGAACGGTTAAGATCATAAAAGATTCATCTGACTAGTGCAGCTGAACATTACAGATAATAATTAAAAAAGGGAGCTTTAGGGCTCCCTTATCATTTTGTTTATTAATTGATCAGTCTCTTAATTGGTATAATTTCTAACCTGGTTCCAGCTTGTTCTCTTACTGGTCTGGAAGGTTGAAAATAAGAAAGATCCTCTTGATTTATTACTTTTATTTGAATGTCTCATAGTTTTATTATTGATTTAATCGATGCATTTAAGACGCACTTCTTTCAGAATCGTTACTCAACTAAAGGAACTTTATCTAAATTTTAACATTTGAGGCATTAGCTTCAATTCAAGGAACTAAGTATAATTTGATATTTTTAAAGTCCTAAGTGATTAGCTATGACAAGAGATATCATCGACATCAATGATTTCACCATCCTGGTGGAAGAGGCATATACAGATCAGGATACCATTGATGCCTGCTCTTTTGATGAACCGGTAATTGCCATAGCTTTATATGGATCGGGGAATGTAGACCTCAAAATGAAGTACGGTTCCAGAGAGGACCACTTCAATCATACTAAAGGCCTTGCATTATCCTTTTATGCCGATGAAAAAGTTATATGCGAACATCACGTATCAGCCAGTAAACCACTACAGTGCATCGTAATCGCCACTGCGATCAGAAATCTGAACAAGTTGCCTAACCAGGAAGGAGAGCTATTTTCGGAGATGCTTAATCAATTGGTTAATCCGACGGATCACTTTGTGAAAGGGCCATCTTTTTTTATGGCACCCCAGATGCTCAGCCTGGTGGAACAGGTTTTTAGCAATAAATATGAGGGAAAGACCAAAATGATGTTCTTCAGAAGTCAGATGACTTCTCTACTGGCACACTTTTTTGGCCAATTATCTTCAATGAAACAGGAAATAGTAAAAGCATCGGAGCGAGAAAAATTATTACAAGCCAAAGAGATCCTGTCTGAGAACCTGGATACACCACCTTCTCTTAGTGAGTTATCCCGACAAATAGGGTTGAACAGTTTTAAACTAAAAAAGAACTTTAAGGAACTTTTTGGCGTACCTGTATTTAAATACCTGCAGAACCAAAGACTTACCAGGGCCTACGAACTGATCAGTGAAAATGAGGCAAGCGTCCAGGAAGCTGCCTGGCATGTAGGTTATGACAGTCTTAGCTCATTTTCTAATGCCTTTGCCAAAAAATACGGCTTCCGACCCAGTCAGATAAGGCAATAATCCTTTTCGAACAAATTTTCGTCCTTTTCGAATAAATAGGCCCGTTTAACAGCCTCTAGATTTGTCATATCAATAATCAAAACTCATAATGATATGAAAACAACTAGAGCGATTTTATCAGGAATTATTGTCTGGATCCTGGGTGTTGCAATTTATGTCACCTCTTTCTATATACCCGTACTGGACAATGCAGAACTACAAGCAAACATTGCATTGGCAATAGGCCTATTGTTTTTGGCCTGGTTTAGCGCAACCACATACTTTATGAAGTATCCGGCTGCTTCAGCCACTAAGCTGGCCGTAATCATGGTGGGAATCGCCATTTTACTTGATGCAGCGATCACTGTACCCTTATTGGTCTTACCTGTTGGAGGAACCTATGAAGACTTTTTCGGAGCAACAAGCTTCTGGTTCATAGCATCGGAGTACTTCTTGACAATAATCCTCAGCAAGCGCTATGTAGTAAGACACAGCGCACAGAATTCAATTCGCTAATCTCAAAACGAAAGACTCATGGAAATCTCAATAAAACTCTCATCCCTGGTAATGGCAACACTTTTGACAGGTCTGTCTGCCGGATTGTGTTTCACCTGGGCCAATGCAGTAACCACGGGCCTGTCAAGACTTGATGACATCGGATACCTGGCTGCTTTTCAACAAATGAACAGGACCATCTTAAATCCGACTTTCTTCCTGGTCTTCCTGGGACCAGTAGTGATCGGAATTGCTACTGTCATTTTTTATAGGAATGCCACAGGTCCTATCCTTTGGATGTTAGTGAGTGCAGCCGCCATCTATTTCTTCGGAGTGGCTATGGTCACCGTCTTCGGTAATGTCCCCATCAATGAAATATTGGATAATACGGATTTGAGTCAGCTAAATGAAACAGGAGCCAGGGAACTCAGAATGAAGTTCGAGATCAACTGGGTGCGATTTCACCTAATACGAACCTATACATCAGCACTCTCGTTTTTGCTGCTGATCCTGGTCTGTGTCTGGAGAAATACCGCTTAACATGAACATTTCAGTAATGGCAGTTCCTCCTTCGCCACAGCTTCGCAGGACGGGAGGCAAGTCTTAAAGTATTAAGTATTTAAACTCATCAACGAATCAACGAATCAACGAATCAACGAATCAACAATTTATCATTAACATAAAAATTAAACAACATGAAAAGTAATTTTTTAGTAATCGGAGGAACCGGTAAAACCGGAAGAAAAGTAGCAGAGAAATTAACAGCGCTCGGTCAGGAAGTGCGAATCGGATCCAGAAATGCCAATCCTGCCTTTGACTGGCACAACCCTGACGGTTGGGATGCAGCACTAAATGGGATGGATATGGTTTATATCACCTTTCAACCGGACCTGGCGGTGCCTGGTGCCCTGGAAGCTATTGAAACGCTGGTAAGAAAAGCAAAAATACAGGGTGTTAAGAAATTGATACTATTATCGGGCAAAGGAGAAAGGGAAGCTGAGTTATCCGAGCAGGTAGTTATCCATTCAGGATTAGACTATACTATTGTAAGGGCAAGCTGGTTTAACCAGAATTTCAGCGAGAGTTTTTTCCTCGAGCCAATACTCGGCGGACATTTGGCAATGCCTAAACCTAATGTGCGTGTTCCTTATGTAGACACAGATGACATTGCCGATGTTGTAGTTGCTTCCTTTATGGATGAAAAGCACAATGGTGAAATATATGAAGTAACCGGACCCAGGTTGCTGACTTTTGGCGACATCGTAAATGAAATTTCGGAGGCCACTGGCAGGGAGATCCAATACACGGCTATCTCCATGGAAGCTTACAATGATATAATGAAGGAAGCCGGCCTTCCTGAAGACTATATCTGGCTAATCAACTATTTGTTCAACGAGGTATTGGACAATGAGGCAAATTCCATTGTGTCTCATGACGCTGAGAAGGTTTTAGGGCGAAAAGCCAGGGACTTCTCTGAATTTGCCCGGGAAACGGCAGCCTCCGGTATTTGGGAGCCCGCAGCTAAGGCTATATAGGCGATCAGGGCGACTATTAACATTTTGTTAACTTCCTGTTTAAGCAGTTTGATTTAGCTTCGTGGCGATGATTGGATTGCTCAACAGGAAGTTTTACTCATTTATTTTACTCCTCCTTTTTCTGAGTGTAAAGGGTTTTAGCTATCACCCATTGACCCATGAGACTCAGGAAGATCAGCTGAAATGCGAACTCTGTGAGGTAGTAATATTAAATGACCAGATTCCGGTAGATCACCCTCCGGCAATTGATGTTCCGGCGATCCCTGCAGAATCATCTTCAGCAATTATTACTTCATATCAGCAGCCATATTTCTATACAAATAAAGGCTCATATTCTTGCAGACCACCTCCTGTAATCGGTTAATACTGTTGCCGAATTAGAGCTGCACACTATGTGTCTGAGCTCTTTATCCATTTATTGAAGGGGTATGTTTAGGAAGATCTTAATACTATTATTTTTTGTTTCAGGTTTAGTGCTTTACGGTCAGGATTGTGATAATAAACTCACCGGACGGGTACTGGATTTCCATGATAATTCGATGCTCTCAGGTGCGATTATATACATAAACGGTATCGGGCGGTCTACTGTTTCCGATAATGAAGGCAATTATTCATTTGATGGATTGTGTCCGGGCAGCTATATAATCAACATTTCTCATCCTGAATGTGATCCAATTGATATAGAGCTTAACATTACTGGCAATACGGAAAAAGATCTGCTCCTGGAACACCATATTGAAGAACTGGAAGAAGTAAAGGTAGTTGGGGATGCCATTAATGACAAAACCAATTCATCCCAGGAGGCGAGTTTGAATGAGGTAGTAATAGAGCAATACAGCAGTGGCAGTTTAGGTGATGCTCTGAAGGAAATCGGCGGTGTTTCATCCCTGAATACAGGTGCGAATATCGTAAAGCCTACCATACATGGTTTGAACGGAAGCCGGGTTCTCATTCTCAACGATGGAGTGAGGATGCAGGATATGGAATGGGGTGAGGAACATGCGCCTAACGTTGACATAAATCAAACCGGTACCATATCAGTCATTAAGGGTGCTTCGGCCCTGCAATATGGAGGTGATGCCATAGGTGGGGTGATTGTTATGGACCAGAGTTTCAAAACATTAAAGGATACGTTATACGGTAAAACGTTACTTAATGGAATGACCAACGGCAGGGGCGGCAATGGTTCAACAGAATTAACCAGGATTTTTAAGGATGGATGGTTCGTTAAAGGTCAGGCTTCCTATAAGCGCCTGGGCGATCGCGAAGCCCCGGATTATGTCCTGTCCAACACAGGAATACAGGAGCTTGCAGCTTCCTTAAGATTTGGGAAAAAAAGCTTTAGCTGGGGATGGGATGCCTGGTATTCATACTATGATGCGGACATCGCCATTCTGAGGGCTTCCCATATTGGTAATGTAGACGATTTGATAAGAAGCATCAACAGTATGCAGCCTCTCGTTATAGAACCCTTTACTTATGATATTGAAAGCCCGCGACAAGAGGTCACTCATCACATCGGCAAGCTTAATATTTACAAAAGATTTGAGGGAAAGGGTCTGTGGAATGTGCAATACGATTTTCAGAACAACCGTCGTTTTGAATACGATGTACGGGTTGGCGACGATAGAAATACTCCGGCTATCGATCTCGAACTTACCACCCATACGCTAAATACAGACTTCAAGTGGGATGCAAATCAGAATTATACAGTGCGAGTAGGCCTTTTGGGAAGATATCAGGATAATTTCGCCAATCCCGACACCGGTGTCCGAAGACTAATTCCTGACTATGAGCGCTACGATTTGGGTGCATTTGCCATTGGCGATTATCAATTGACTGATCATTTTCTCGTTGAGGCCGGATTGCGCTACGATTATAATCGGGTGGATGCCTTGAAATTTTATAGAACATCCCGTTGGATCGAAAGGGGCTATGATGAGGATTTTGCAGATATTGTTGTAGAGGATCTGGGCACTCAACTTTTGACCAATCCCGTCTTTGATTATCACAACTTCTCAGGTACCATAGGAATACAGCACAAAGTTAACGGACATAGTGAATTCAGATTCAATTATACTATGGCCCAAAGAGCTCCAAACCCCTCTGAACTTTTCAGTGACGGCTTACATCACTCGGCGGCCAGGATCGAATTGGGAGACTTGAGAATTGACAGTGAAACTTCTCACAAAATTGCACTATCTGAAAGTCTTGACTTCGATCATTGGGGATTTACCGTAGAACCATATGCCAATTTTGTATCAGACTTCGTCCTTTTGGAACC
>CAJHXL010000033.1_pt1 | contig 23841 bp, 22 predicted proteins | sample 9198601 | NCBI WGS metagenome assembly CAJHXL01 (sample SAMEA7708277, study PRJEB35096) | sediment metagenome | biome: marine neritic benthic zone biome [ENVO:01000025]; feature: sediment [ENVO:00002007]; material: shallow marine sediment [ENVO:03000034] sea grass bed [ENVO_01000059] ...
AGCGCAAACGTGTTTAAGGAATTTCGCCTTACCCTCCTTGTGCCCGATATTGATCGAGCGCTTCTTGTCATAGAAACTATTCTCATCATTGTGGGCCAGTAAGTTTTTTATAAGCAGGCGTTTATTGATCATATTTTAACTATTCCTGCGACCGTTTATCGATGATATTTCTTTCCGGTCGATTGCACTAAACTAAATAGTGTCTAAAATTGAATTTAATTGTATCTTTTGTAAGATAATTCTTCTCATTTCTCCCCGTCTTTTGTTCACCCCATAGTATAAATATTAAACCGTGTATTATGGTAACAAAATTACGCTTTTCGATATTGTCCTTTTTAATATTAACTCTTTTATACAGTATTCCTGTATTCTCATCCGGTAACGGGACCGGAACCTCTTCCGTAGAAATGCCAATAGAAGGTCCGGGCATAGTAACCCTTGAACTGGTTGACGCGGAAACTGATATGTTCATTGGTCCAATTTTTAACGGGCCTGTAACAAGTGGTGCAATTTTACCCTTGAATGTAGTTCACAAAAAACTAAACATATTTGCAGGTGTTGCAGATGTGCCAGGTAGGACTTATGTCGAATTTGAATTGAGAGGTCCAATAAACAGAACATGGACTGAGAGGGTAGCCCCCTATGCGCTTTTTGGTGATATTGACGGAGACTACAACGGTGAAATAATGCGTCCGGGCACATACTATTTAAAAGCCTCAGCTTTTGATATTTCCGAAGGTCTGATAAATTTTCTGGAAACACATTTCACTGTTCCTGATGTAAATGGGATCCTGGGCTTTGAGATGATCTCTTCAATTGACAAGTCCGTTTCAGGAGCAGGATTTGTAACAGATCCGCTAACTCATGATGAATACTTACAAGCTGGGAAAATACCGCATTTAGTCAATCCAAAAACCTTCGTCGCATTGGTGCCGGATGGATTTATGGGCAGTGTTAAAATGGAGATACATGGCCCATCGGTTTGGGGCAGTGAAAGCCGGATAGAAAATTTTAGCCCCTATTCCATGTTTGGTGATCGGGCACATCTGCCCGGTGCCGATCCTTACGACCTTAATTTTCGCGACCTGCCCGATGGCGACTATCTGATTTCCGCAACTCCCTATGCAATGCCCGGGGGAAAAGGTGCTCCCGGTCTAACAGTTTCGCTAACTATCTCACTTAGACATATCAATACCACACAATTTGAATTTCGGAGTGAACCATTTACGGAATTCGTGGCACTTGAAGATGGTGCAACATATTTCCCTACTGAAGGTCCGTTTGCTGGCATCACATTTATAAAAGCAACTACCGCATTAACAGCCGGAAGTGTTGTCTTAGAACTTAAAGGCCCCATAAATCACACACAAATTGAAAATAATACTCCTTATAGTTTGTTTGGAGATACTGAAGGCGTATTCAATGGCAGGGTATTCCCTGATGGGGATTATACCCTAATAGCCAGAACATACTCAGAACCTGATGGTATGGGAGTAGGCGGAAGAATAGATGGTATATCGTTCACTATTGATTTGCCAGAAGAATGGAATACCAACATTGTGCGAATGATAGATGTAAATTCTTCGACTGAGATTGCAGACCTGGAAACTGGTATTGGTATAATTGACATGAATGATACCCCAACTGATAACGTTACAATCTTAGTAGACTACGAATGCGACTTTGACTTTGGCAACTGTCCGGGAAGTGTTTCTATGTTGTTAGAAGGTCAGTTAACTATTTCAAGAATCGAGAATGTTGCCCCATATACACTTTTTGGGGATATAGACGGGCAATTGAATGGCGGATATCTGCCAGTTGGAAATTACACAATATCAATTACTCCATATTGGATGGCAAATGCAACCGGCGGTCCGGCAGGACCAACACAGGTATTTAATTTTCAAATTATCGATCCCGAGCCTCCCCCGGCTCTAAAACTATCCTTATTTCCAAATCCAACTAATGCCAATATTAGGCTGGAATCCGGTCAGTCAGATAAACTGGTTACGGGCGATATTCTGGATCTCAGCGGTAGGGTAGTAATGACGCTGCCTGAGAATTGGGATGGAAAAGAGCCACTGAACATCAGTACGCTTAAAAGAGGTGTTTATTTAATGAGATTACAGTCTGGTGATCAACAAACGATTAAGAAGTTCATTGTTGAATAAAGGGTTTAAATAGATTGACGATTTAAATCAGCGATCTTAGCTGCTTTAACTACAGTTCTTTTTTTATAATCGTACTACTCGCCTGTGCGGTGGGCATAACCACAAGATCGGCAATATTTACGTGGGCCGGTCTTGAGATGACAAAATAAATAACCTCCGCAATATCACCCGGGGTTAAGGGTTTGTAGCCCTGGTATACTGTGTTCGCCCTATCTGAATCCCCTTTAAATCGTACATCGCTGAATTCAGTTTCTACCAGGCCGGGATTAACGGCGCCTACACGGATGCCGTGTTCATTAAGGTCGATGCGCATGCCCTGGTTTATGGCATCTACAGCGTGCTTACTGGCACAGTAAACATTTCCTTTCGGATAGACCTCCTTACCGGCCGTGGAACCAATATTGATTATATGGCCATTTTTTCTTTCCACCATACCAGGCAATACTGCCTTAGACACATAGAGCAGTCCTTTGACATTAATGTCGATCATGGCATCCCAGTCATCTATGCTCCCCTCATTGATTGGGTCCAGGCCGTGGGCATTACCGGCATTGTTGATGAGTATTGAGATATCTGCAAATTCAGCTGGTAAAGATGCAATGGCCTCTTCAACAGCCTTTCGGTCCCTTACGTCAAAATTTAAAGTCCTTAGCTCAGTTAGCGAAGATAGCTCCTGCCCCAGGGAATCCAGACGCTCCTGCCTTCTGCCACAGAGAACCAGATGAATTCCATTCTTAGCCAGAATTCTCGCTGTTTCCCTGCCAATCCCACTGGTAGCTCCTGTTATTAATGCTGTGTCTTTCATAAATATTTAAGTATTCGGAATCAAGGCACTTTGTGTCCTAAGGAAGCCGTATGCAAAAGAAACCAGTCTTCCAGTTCCATCTCAATTTTTGAGGCGTATAAAGCGTGCATAAGTCGATTACTATCTGTGGTACCGACAACGGGCAATACCCCGGCCGGATGTCTCATGATCCAGGCCAGCAGCAACTGGCTTTCATCCGCATTGTATTTGGGGCCTAAAATGGCCATCACCTCCCTGATGCGCTCGCTTTGTTCATTGTCTTCACGAAAATAAGAGCCCAATGGGCTCCAGGCCATGGCGCCGCGTTTGTTGGCCATACAGTCGTCCAGGGTGCCATCAAACATTACCTGGTCTGCCGTCAATGAAAATTCTACCTGATTAACCAGTACCGGCACCTCAGTTTCCAGCAGGGCAATCTGGGAAGGGGTGAAATTTGAGACGCCGAAATCAATTATTTTTCCATCTTTTGTCAATTGTACTATCGCTTTAGCTATTTCTTCCGGCTCCATTAGCGGGCTTGGTCTATGTAACAGAAAAAGATCGAGATATTCGGTTTGTAGTTTTTTTAAGGATTGTTCTGCAGACCAGATAATATACTCAGCGGAGTAATTGTAGTGTTTTACCTTGTTCTCACGACCCTCAACCACATATTGGATTCCGCATTTGGTGATCAATTGAATATCCTCCCTGGCTACTCCACTTTCTGTCAGTGCGGGGCCAAAATCCTGCTCGGTTGTATAGCCGCCATAAATGTCTGCGTGATCAAATGAGGTGATACCAATATCAACACAGTGATTTATCATTTTAGACATTTCGTCGGTGGAAAATTGCTTCCCCCAGCTTCCCCAGGTCATCGTTCCTGCGATTACAGCTGAAAAATTTGTCTTTACTTTCATATTTTTGATCCGGTTGGCCTGTAAATTTAAAAACTTGTGCCTGTTAAGAAGTGAAAAATTACCCTGTTTTTTGAAGAGGTGGCATTGCGAAATTACCACTGGGGAAAATATACGACAAATCCCTTAAATACTTCATAAAACTTGGGGTTCAGGGGATTTTTTAACCAATCATTAACAGCACATCACTAAATAAATTTTCAATTTGCGCCTTACTAAAAACCAACTTATTGAAACACAATTACTAATAAAGATTTTATGGAGGAAAACACAACCGTTGACATCAGTGCGGTAAATGAAAAAATCGCACGTGAAAGTGCGTTTATAGACCTGCTGATGATGGAGATGAATAAGGCGATCGTGGGTCAGAAACATATGGTAGAACGCCTCCTCATAGGACTCCTGGGTCAGGGACATATTTTGCTGGAAGGAGTACCCGGCCTGGCGAAGACTTTGGCGATCAACACCCTTTCCAGTGCAGTAAAAGGAAGTTTCAGCCGGATTCAGTTTACTCCTGACCTGCTCCCGGCAGATGTTATAGGTACACTGATCTACAACATTAAGGAGAACGATTTTTCGATAAAGAAGGGGCCGATATTTGCCAATTTTGTGCTGGCCGATGAGATCAACAGGGCGCCTGCAAAGGTACAATCCGCATTACTGGAAGCTATGCAGGAGCGACAGGTGACCATAGGCGACGAGACCTTTCCGCTAGACGCTCCCTTCCTGGTCATGGCAACCCAGAACCCGGTGGAGCAGGAAGGAACATATCCATTACCAGAAGCGCAGGTAGACAGATTCATGCTTAAGACGGTTATTGACTATCCCAGGATGAACGAGGAACAACTGATCATGAGGCAAAATCTCAAGGGAGGAAATGAACCTATAAAGCCCGTGGTAAGCTTGAAACAGATTCTGGATGCGCAGCGTACCGTCCGTGAAGTTTACATGGATGAAAAAATAGAGAAGTACATTCTCGATATCATATTCGCCACGCGCTATCCCGAGAAATACAATCTCGGCGATTTGAACCCGCTGATAAACTTCGGGGCTTCTCCGCGGGGAAGTATTAATCTTGCAAGCGCTGCCAAGTGCTTTGCCTTTATTAAGAGAAGGGGTTATGTAGTGCCCGAAGACGTAAGGGCTGTAATACATGATGTACTGAGGCACAGGATAGGTATCACCTATGAGGCTGAAGCTGAAAATGTCACTTCTGAAGAAATAATCAATCGGATCGTCAACGAGATTGAAGTACCATAATTGTTCATTGTTCGTAGAACAGGTTAACTGCCAACTCAAACACTAAACCTGAAACCCAGTCTGCCGTTAGGCAGACTTGAACTAGAATGGATACTAAGGAGCTTTTAAAGAAAGTACGGAAGATAGAGATAAAGACGAGACGTCTTTCCGACCATATATTTGGTGGGGAGTATCACTCTACTTTTAAGGGAAGGGGAATGACTTTTTCGGAAGTCAGGCAGTACCAGTTTGGCGATGATGTCCGGACCATTGACTGGAACGTGACAGCGCGCTACAACGAACCCTATGTCAAGGTGTTTGAAGAGGAACGTGAACTCACTATGATGCTCATGGCCGATGTAAGTGGTTCTGAACTATTCGGAACATCTAACAGCTTCAAAAAGTCGATCATTACAGAAATATCAGCCACACTCGCATTTTCAGCCCTTCAGAACAATGATAAGGTTGGACTTATCCTTTTTTCAGATAAAGTAGAGCTTTTCATTCCTCCGAAAAAAGGCCAGAGTCACGTTCTCAGAATAATCCGCGAGCTATTGGAATTCTCTCCTTCCAGTAAGCGTACCAATGTTGGACAGGCACTTAAGTTCCTATCGAATGTGATCAAGAAAAGGGCTATCGTATTTGTCTTGTCGGACTTCATTTGCGAGGATTATGAAAGAACACTTAAGATAACGGGAAATAAACACGATCTGACCGGTATCCGGATCTACGACCAGCGCGAAGAAAAAATACCGAATCTCGGAATGGTCCAGATGCAGGACGCCGAAACAGGAAAAACCATATTGGTCAATACCCAGTCAAAAAAGGTGCGCAGGTCTTATGAAGAATTTTACAACGACCGTGTAAAATACTTTAAGGAGGTCTTTAAGAAATCGGGCTGTGGCACACTTGACTGCCGGGTTGATCAAAGCTATGTGAAAAAGCTATTGGGTTATTTCAAAAACAGGGGCTAGTAGTGTTGGAAAAAAAGGTCCATAGGAACATATTTAAATCTCCACTTCATTTGTGGGGCAGCTTGCTTTTTTGCCTTACCCTGAGTATCTCCCTGGCTCAGAAAACCCCAGTGGTATTATCGGAAGTAGACACCACCCAGATCCGCATAGGCGAGCAAATACAGTATACCATAACCGTTGAAACAGATACCACTTCGGTAGTATTCTTTCCGGAAGGTCAGACTTTTTCACCTCTGGAAACTGTTGAATCCTATCTCAAAGATTCAACGCGAAACAAAGACCGCCTGAGACTTCAGAGGACTTATGCACTCACCCAGTTCGATTCAGGCAATTACATGATCCCCATTCAAAGAATTGAAATTGATGGCCGGGGCTATTTTACAGATTCTGTGCTAGTAGCTGTGGGAGATGTTCCCGTAGATACGCTTACACAAAAAATGTACGATATCAAGCCCATCATAGAGGTTGACAGGAATTACGCCGGATTATGGAAAACCATTTTGTGGATATTGCTAATCGCACTTATTGTCGGGGCTTTTATCTACTTCTATTTTTTCAGAAAAAAGAAATTGACCGAAGAGGAAAAAGAAGCCATGTTACCGCCTTATGACAGGGCCTTGCTGGAGTTGAAAAGACTTGAAAACTCAAAATACCTCATCCAGGATGAGTATAAAAAATACTATTCCGAGCTAACGGCCATAGTCCGGTCTTACCTGGAGGAGGATGCTAACATATCTGCCCTTGAGAGCACTACAAATCAGTTAATAGACAGGCTGGAGCTTCTTAAAGACTCAGGAGAGTTGAAATTGAAAGAAGATACTATCCGCCAGTTTAAGATGATCCTGCAAACGGCCGACCTCGTCAAGTTTGCCCGTTCCAAACCACCTACCACACAGGCTGAACTGGATCGTAAATCTGTTGAGGAAATTGTTATTAAAACAAAAGAAGCCCTTCCCGAACCCACGGAGGAGGAGCTGATGCAACAAAAGGAATACCAGGAAGCATTAGAAAGAAAACGACGTAAGACCAAGATAATCAGACTGGCCGCAGCCGCCCTGGTGCTATTACTTGTGTCTACAATAAGTCTGATGAGCTATTACGGGCCTAAATATGTTTGGGACACGGTAACCGGTCATCATACTAAAAAATTGCTGGAAGGAGAATGGATCAAGAGTTCTTATGGAATTCCGCCTGTGCTGGTTGAAACCCCGGAAGTTCTGGTAAGGCAGGACGGTAAACTGGCACCGGAGAATATGGGGGAAGTGCGCGAACTGCACAACTTCATATACAGGAGCGAAGAAGGTTTGTTTTTAGTAGGAACAACTTCCAAGACTCTACTGGAGCCTAAAGAACCGGATTTTGCGCAAAGCCTGGAGCAAGTATTACAGGAATTTGAAAGTCTTGGGGCCCGAAACATCATAACCAAGGAGGAGGTATTCACCACAGTAAGCGGTGTTAAAGGCGTGAAAATCTATGGAAGTGGAAATTTTACCGAACCTGGTTCGGGTGACAAAATTCGTGGAAAGTATGCTATTTTCATGTTCGGCGGAAAAGGGTTTCAGCAGCAATTGATGCTATCCTGGGAAGATGGAGATACATATGCGGAAGAAATTGTTGAACGCATATTAAGTACGTTCGATGTTAAGACAGAGGTATAGATGTTTAGTAATGTAGAATTTGCCAATCCTCAGTTTTTCTGGTTGCTGTTATTGCTTCCGGTGGCTATTCTATGGTATATTTTAAAGCGCAGGGAGGAAAATGCATCGCTTAAAATATCAAGTACACAAGGATTTCAGGTTCATAGCCTGATACCAAAGTTGAAGCCTGTACTCTTTGCATTGCGACTATTGGCGCTTGCTGCAATAATCACGGCAATGGCCAGGCCTCAGACAGAGGATATTTCTTCACGGACAAAAACAACCAGGGGAATAGACATTGTAATGGCTATTGATGTGTCGTCCAGTATGCTGGCCAGGGATCTTAAACCAAACAGACTTTCGGCTTTGAAGAAAGTAGCTTCGGAATTTATCCGTGAGAGGCCTAATGACCGTATAGGGCTCGTCGCCTATGCCGGTGAAAGTTTTACCAAAACACCTATCACCAGTGATAAGGGAATTGTACTAAATTCACTTAGGGATATAAGCTATGGAGAGCTTGAGGACGGAACTGCGATTGGAATGGGGCTGGCAACCTCAGTTAACAGGCTGAAGGAAAGCAAGGCGAAAAGCAAGGTGATAATTCTTCTCACTGACGGGGTCAATAATTCCGGGTTCATAGAACCTCTGACCGCGGCGGACCTCGCAATTGAGTACGATATCAAAACATATACGATAGGCCTGGGCACCAATGGAAATGCACTTTCTCCGATAGCATATAATGCCGATGGTTCGTTCCGGTATGGGATGAGACAGGTGGAAATAGACGAGGATTTACTAAAAGAAATTGCCGGCCTGACCGGCGGCGAATATTTCAGAGCTACCAACAACGAGAAGCTGGAAGAGATCTATGACGAGATTAATAAACTGGAAAAAACCGAGATAGAGGAGTTCAAGTATTATAAGTACGATGAAAAATTCAGACCCTGGATACTCTTTGCCGGATTCCTTGTTCTTTTGGAGTGGTTTTTGAGAAATACAGTTTTTAGAAGTTTTATTTAAGACATGATACAGTTAGACGAAAAAATATACTTCTACCTATTATTCATCATCCCTGTGATGGTGGTACTCTTCATATTGCTACAGGTCTGGAAAAAGACCACCCAAAACAAATTTGCAGAAGCTGTCCTTTTAAAGCGCCTTAGTCCAAGCAGGTCAAGAACGAAAGCATCACTTAAACTGCTTGTACTGGTATTGGGTTTATCCTTTCTGGTACTGGGGTTGGTCAACCCTAAAATCGGGACAAAAATGGAGACTGTGAAAAGACAGGGTGTTGATATTGTTTTCGCTGTTGACGTCTCAAAAAGCATGCTGGCAGAAGATATTGCGCCCAACCGTCTCGAAAAGGCAAAACGTCTGGTTTCTGAAATAATTAATCAACTTGCCAGCGACAGGATAGGTATTATTGCATATGCAGCACAAGCCTATCCGCAATTACCTATCACAACAGATTACGGGGCAGCCAAAATGTTTCTTCAAAGTATGAATACGAATATGCTTTCATCTCAGGGAACAGCTATTGACGCCGCAATTGAGCTGGCTTCAACCTACTTTGATGACGAAGAACAGACCAACCGTGTACTGTTTATAGTATCGGACGGCGAGGATCATTCCGAAGGAAAAGCAATAGATGCAGTAGAGCTTGCCGTAGATGAAGGTATCAGAGTTTATACTATTGGCGTTGGAAAAGCAAAGGGCGCACCTATTCCCATAAAGAGGAATGGTGTTGTTGAAAGTCTGAAAAAGGACAGGAATGGTGAAGTTGTTATGACCAGACTCAACCAGGAGATTCTGGAGGAGATAGCCAGCGAGGGCAAAGGTTCCTATATAGATGGGACGAATACAGAAGATGCTGTTTCCTTCATTCAGGATGAATTGGATCAAATGGATAAGAAAGAATTTGAAGCCAAGCAGTTTGCAGAATTTAAGGATCAGTTCCAATGGTTTTTGGGAGCAGGCTTATTCTTCCTATTTTTAGACGTTTTTCTTTTGGATAGAAAAACGAGATGGTTAAGAAAATTGAACTTGTTCAATGAGAAGGATGAATCGTAACATAGGTGTATCGCTGTTAATTTCCATGCTCCTGGCTGTGTTCACTTATGGTCAGGAAGAGCAGGAAATAGACCAGAAAGCACAGCGTGCTTCAAACAATCTCACCTGGGAGGCCAATCAGCAATTGACGGATAACAAGTTTGTTGAGGCAGAGGTAGACTACAGAAAAGCTATATCCAAAAGCAGCAAAAATGTAGTAGCTCCATACAATCTTGGAAACGCCTACTATGACGGTGAAAGTTTTAATGAAGCATATGCCCGTTTTAAGCAAGCGGGGGAGTTGGCTGAAGAGAAACCGTCTAAACATAAGGCATTTCACAACATGGGAAATGTGTTTATGAAAAATAAAGACTATGCTCATGCCGTTGAAGCTTATAAGAACGCGTTGAGAAATGATCCGACGGATGAAGAAACTCGATACAATCTCGCTCTGGCAAAAGAGATGCTGAAGAAACAGCAGAATGAGCAAAAGAACGACGATAATAAGGAGAACGAGCAAAAAGATCAGGACGAGAAGGAAGATCAGAATAAAGGGGCACAGGAACAGGACGATCAGCAGGATAAGGGAGAAGAGGGAGAAGATAAGGACGAACAAAAAGAGCAGGACAAAAAAGGAGACGGCGAGGAGAAAAAGGATAAAGAAAACCAGCCCAATAAGAACGAAGAGCAGAAACAGCAAAGGCCAAGACCGAACCAACTTTCACCTCAGCAGATAGAGAACTTGCTGGAGGCCATGGAAAATGAAGAAAAGAAAGTACAGGAAAAAATGGAGGCCAAAAAGATAAAAGGCACAAAGCAAAAGACAGAAAAAGACTGGTGAGAAGAAGTTTCTTTACATATAGTTTAATAATGGTTTGTCTGACATTGCTGATTCCCTCAAGCAGTATCAGCCAGGAGAAGGAAGGCGTTAGTTTCGAAGCAAAACTAAGTAAATCGAAACTGGGTATTAACGAAAGACTTCGGGTAGATTTCACCATGAATAAGGATGGTGACAATTTTAATCCTCCTGATTTCAAAGGTTTCAGGGTTGTGATGGGCCCTTCACAGTCTATCAGTTCTTCGTGGATAAATGGTGTCAGAAGCTACTCCAAGACCTATTCCTACACCCTGGCGCCTACGGCGAGGGGGAAATATGTAATCAGGCAGGCGACTATTGTCATCGATGGCAAGACCTATAAATCACTTCCAAAGGAAGTAGAGGTTACTGCTGCAGTAGACAAGCCAAGTGACCAGATGACGGTAGACGATATTGCCGATGAGAACCTGCATTTGGTTGCAGAAGTTTCCAAAACAACTCCCTATTTAAATGAAGCGATAAGCGTTGTTTACAAACTCTATGTCAGCCCTACTATCAACGTGTCCAATTTCAGGCCCCTGGACAATCCCAAATACAACAATTTCTGGAGCCAGGAAATTTCATTTACCAAATACAATGTGCAAAATGGTACCTATAAGGGGCAGGCTTATCGATATGTCATTTTGAAGAAGGTGGTATTATATCCACAAAAAGAAGGTCAACTTGAGATCGAACCGCTATCCCTGGATGTAACACTCGATGTGCCCACCAACAGGCGTGACTTCTTTGGTGGCCGTATTTATACCCAAACCAATAAAACCGTCTCAGCAGGTAAAAGGACCATAAATGTAAAGCCACTACCTGAAGCAGGCAAACCCGCCGACTTTAGTGGCGCAGTTGGCGACTTTGACTTTTCCGTGCGTGCCAGTAAAACTGAACTCAATGCAACAGAGTCGCTTCAGGCCGTGGTGGAAGTACAGGGAAAAGGAAACCTGAAGTTATTTCAATTACCGGAGCCTAATTTACCCGGCTCTCTTGAAGTCTATGAACCCGAATTTGATGTGGACGTACGTACTTCACTTTCGGGGATGCAGGGAAAGGTGCAAAACAACTATACTATAGTACCCTCATATCGGGGTAAATACCCTATTCCAAGTATCTCTTTCAGTTACTTCAACCCTACAACATCGAGCTATCACACACTGAGTTCCGATGAGATCATGATCAATGTACTCGAGGGACCTGCCTCAGGAAATATTGCAGCATCACCTTCTGTATCTGGCAATAAGCAGAGCGTTATCAGTACGGGAATGCAGTTTAATTTTATCAAATTAAAACCAGATCTGACGGCAATAAGTAAGCCGTATTTCTTTTCGAGTCCGAGGTTCTATGCCTGGTTGATCTCTCCTTTGTTGCTGATCCCACTGTTTATCCTGCTCGGTAAGAAAAAGGAAGCGATCGCCAGTGATGAAGTTGGTAATCGAATCAAAAAAGCTAATAAACTGGCCCGTAAATTTCTTTCTACTGCCAAGAGAAACCTGGGGCACAAAGAAGATTTTTATATCGCACTCGAAAAAGCCCTGCACAATTATCTCAAGGCCAAATTGAATATCGAGACCACTGATTTCAGCAAAGAAAAAATCACCAGTCTCCTGGCTGAAAAGAACGTATCGGAGGAGACGACTGATGGATTTATCGGCTTGCTTCACAATTGTGAGATGGCCAGATACAGCCCGTTTTCCGAGGTACAAATGCAACAGGACTACAATAAGGCAATTGAGGTAATTTCATCACTTGACAAGCGCTTATGACAATGAAGATAGGAGCAATCATCATAGCACTGCTGATAAGCATTCTGGGAAACGCTCAGAATGGAGCACTTTTTGAAAAGGCGACCGAATTATATAATAACGGGGCTTATGAAGGGGCTATTGAAAATTACGAACAAATCTTAAGCAACGGGGAACACTCAGCCGCCCTGTATTACAATCTGGGGAACTGTTACTACAAGTTGAATCAAATAGCTCCCAGTATCTACAATTATGAAAAGGCCCTCCTCTTAGATCCCGGTGATAAGGAAATCCAGAACAATCTGGCTTTCGCGAGACAAATGACCATTGATGCCATCGAACCACTGCCGGAAACAGGACTCGCCAGGATTTATAACAGCCTGATTGGAGTACTCTCCTTTGACCAATGGGCCTATTTAGCAATTGCATTTGTCATACTTTTTGTGCTGGCCTACCTGGCTTATTACTTTCTGAAATATTCCTCTCAAAAGAGGGTGGCATTTATTACCAGCATGGTAGCCCTGATCCTGACCGCTCTGTTTATTGCCTTCGCTTTTGTTCAACATAAGTATTATAACGCTGAACAACCAGCCATTGTGTTTGCATCAGAATGTTTGGTAAAATCTGAACCAAATAATAGAAGTACAGAGGTGTTTCTTTTGCATGAAGGCACTAAGGTTCAGGTAGTTGAAGGTCTTGAAGAGTATAAGAAAATAGAACTGGCCGATGGCAAAACAGGCTGGGTCCTTCAGGAAGACATTAGAATGTTGAAAGATTTTTAATATTCTCTTAACAACTTCGCATAAAAATCCTTTTATTTTTGTTCTTTGGCCGACTTATAAAAATGAGAAATCAAATACTTGTTGGGTTTTTATCGCTATGGGTCTTCTCTATCCTGGCGCCTTCTGTTATTACCCTGGCCAGCAATGGTGAAGAAACGCTGATGATTTTGTGCCACAACGAGGAGGAGCAGCAGGAAACCGGTAAAAAGGACAGTGTTGAAGAAAAGATCATCCCTGAATATAAAGATCCAAATTCTCTGACCCATCATACCGAAGATATAGTGCCCGGTGATAAATACACCCAGCATTCATCCAATTATGTTGTCGAGATACATCTCCCCCCTCCGGAACAGGGCTCAGCAGTCTAGTTCTTTTAGCTTAATATTTACTTTTTTCTAATTCCCTATTCAAGTTAGGGCTAAATCTTATTGTTATGTTCAAGTATTTAAAAAATGACTTGCCAGCGAGTATAGTAGTATTCTTCGTTGCTCTTCCTCTCTGCCTGGGTATAGCGCTGGCCAGTGGAGCACCTCTTTTTTCTGGTCTTATCGCCGGTATCGTTGGTGGAATAGTGGTAGGAAGCATGAGTGGTTCCCATATCGGTGTGAGTGGTCCGGCTGCGGGACTGGCAGCCATCGTTCTTGTTGCCATTGGAAGCCTTGGCGGTTACCAGAATTTTTTACTTGCCGTTGTGTTGGGTGGAGTTATTCAGCTTGTGTTCGGATTCCTTAAAGCCGGAGTTATAGGTTATTATTTCCCTTCGTCAGTTATAAAGGGAATGCTAACCGGCATTGGAATAATCATCATTCTAAAACAAATTCCTCATTTCTTCGGATATGACGGCAGTCCTGAGGGGGATTTCGCCTTTATCCAAATGGATGGGGATAACACTTTTACAGGCATCTTTAAATCCATTAAATACATTAGTCCCGGTGCAACACTGGTTGCTACCATGGGTATTATCATATTGATCCTTTGGGAAAAGGTCCTGACAAAAAAAGCGAAGATCTTTAAATTGATCCAGGGACCGCTGGTAGCTGTCATATTTGGAATTATCTACTATGCAATTACCTCGGATAATCCCTTTTGGAGTATCTCCGGCGACCATCTCGTAAGTGTCCCCGTACCCGCAGATGCAGATTCCTTTCTGGCACAGTTCAGTTTGCCCAATTTTGCTGCAATTACCAGGTCAGATATCTGGCTTACAGCTTTTACCATAGCATTGGTGGCAAGTCTAGAAACCTTGCTCTGTGTGGAGGCAACAGATCGTCTGGATCCTCAAAAGAGGGTAACACCTACTAACAGGGAACTTCTGGCGCAGGGCACGGGAAATATCCTTTCCGGGCTTATCGGAGGTTTACCAATTACCCAGGTGATCGTTCGAAGCTCTGCAAATATACAATCCGGTGGCCGCACCAAATTATCTGCAATTATCCACGGCTTTTTCCTGCTCATTTCAGTGATCCTGATCCCGCGTTTGCTGAATATGATACCTCTTTCTGTACTTGCGGCCATACTTTTTGTAGTGGGCTATAAACTCGCAAAACCCGCTCTTTTCGCAAAAATGTACAAACTCGGCTGGAAACAATTCGTTCCCTTTACCGTGACCGTTCTCGGTATCATCTTTACCGACCTGCTGATAGGAATAGGTTTAGGTCTTGGTGTAGGTATTGTAGTGATTCTGATCAAAAGTTACCAGAATTCACATTTCCTGCATATTGAAGATCAAAGCAATGGTGTTCACAAGATAAAAATGACCCTGGCAGAAGAAGTTACCTTTTTCAACAAGGGTGCGATTTTGAAGGAATTGGATAACCTCCCTCCCAAAACATTACTGGAACTTGATGTGAGAAAGACCAGATACCTGGATAACGATATTGTTGAAATACTGGAAGATTTCTCAGAAAAAGCAAGAAATAGAAAAATAGATATTAAATTGATATCGGAACGAGGTACAGCCGATAATCCTCAGAGCTATATTGAATTCTTCAGGCTCAGACCTAAATCGGCTTAACTCTAAAGCACATAAATAGAATGAAAGCACTCACAAAAGAACAACAAGCCGCCATTACCCCTACCTCGGCTATCGAGTTACTCAAAGATGGCAACCGAAGATTTGTAAAAGATCAACATGCAGACAGAGACCTGCTTGAGCAGGTGGCCGATACGGTTGCAGGCCAATTCCCTTTCGCAACTATACTGAGCTGCATAGATTCCAGGGTATCTGCAGAACTGATCTTCGACCAGGGAGTGGGCGATATTTTTAGTGCCAGAGTGGCTGGTAACATTGTTAACGAAGATGTTTTGGGCAGCATGGAATTTGCCTGTAAACTAGCCGGCACTAAATTGATTGTGGTACTCGGTCATACGAGTTGCGGCGCCGTCAAAGGAGCGGTTGACGATGCCAAATTAGGCAATCTTACAGCCTTACTAAGCAAGATAAGGCCTGCGGTAGAGGCAGTAGACGAACCTGCAGAACCCGGAGACAGGACTTCTGCCAACCTGGATTTTGTAGACAGTGTTGCAAGAACAAATGTAGCAATGACCATCGAGAATATCAGGCGGGATAGCCCTGTGCTTAAGGAAATGGAGGATAGCGGCGCTATCAAAATCATTGGAGGCATGTATGATATCAGCTCAGGTGAAGTCCACTTTTTTGACTAGTACAACAGGCTTAAATGAAATTAAAAGGCCGGGGTTTCGTTAAACCTTGGCCTTATATAAAAAAAACACTATATTTTTCGTCCTATAACGGACGAAAAAAATGGCCAACCTTTTTAGCAATATAAAAGGTGACATGTTTGGTGGTATTACCGCCGGTATTGTTGCCCTCCCTCTAGCACTCGCTTTCGGTGTGAGTTCCGGACTCGGACCAAGCGCCGGCTTGTACGGCGCGATATTTATAAGTTTCTTCGCAGCACTCTTCGGTGGGACCAGCACACAGATCTCGGGCCCAACAGCACCAATGACAGCGGTGAGCATGGTTATTATTGCCGGCATCATCGCCATCTATGACGGCAGTGTGGAGAAGGCACTTCCCGCAATTCTCATGGTGTTTTTGCTAGCCGGACTCATGCAAATAGGTCTCGGACTGCTTGGAATAGGCCGTTATATACGCTATATCCCGTATCCTGTGGTTTCAGGCTTTATGACTGCAATAGGGGTAATCATTATTATTACCCAGATCATGCCTGCACTGGGCTATTATCCCAAGGAGGATGAAGCATATGTTAAACCCTTTATACCTGAAGCAGAGGAACTGATCCTGGAGAATATTCTCAAAGAAGAGGCTGGAGAAGGGATCCTGGTGCTCGAAGATTTTGAAGAAACTATTGAGCGTGCCGAGGAAATTACGGTCGAAACCATTAACGAGGAGGCCAGAACACTGGCAGCCAAAGAGGCTTCCGGAGTAATCGGAGCTATTAAAGTATTGCCCAGAGCCCTGAATAACATCAACTGGCTTGAAGTGATCCTTACGCTGGCAACCGTCTTTATTATTTACGGCTTTAAACGCATTACAACAACTGTACCGAGCACGCTGGTGGCCCTCATTGTGGTCTCAGGTGTGGCTTATGGTGCGGGACTCAACTACCGTCCTATAGAAAAGATCCCTGAAGGGTTTCCTCTTCCGAATCTGGAAATATTCAGTTCGTTTTCTGTGGCAAGTGTTACACCTTATATTTTTACAGCACTTACCCTGGCACTCTTAGGAGCCATAGACTCTCTGCTGACCTCGGTTGTTGCAGATAATATGACAAAGACCAAACACAAGCCGAATAAGGAACTGGTTGGTCAGGGAATCGGGAACAGTATCGCAGCCATTTTCGGGGGTATCCCGGGCGCTGGTGCTACCATCCGCACCGTTGTCAATATAAACTCCGGTGGCAAAACCAAGCTATCCGGTATGATCGCAGGCCTCCTGCTGTTAGTCATACTACTTGCATTGGGCCCTGTAGCTTCACAAATTCCTGCTGCCGTGCTGGCCGGGATCTTAATTACAGTAGGTATAGCGGTCATGGACTATAAAGGCCTGAAGGCCATCCCAAGCCTCCCAAAGGACATTACTATCGGACCATTGAAACTGAGTTCCGAGGTTTTGGTCATGATAGTAGTTCTTGTACTTTCAACATTCTGGAACCTGGTATATGCTGTTGGTATCGGACTGGTAATCGCCTCCCTGATGTTTATGAAGAAGATAGGTGATCTCACTGCCAAAAGATCGGATGTAAAGACCTTGCTTACAGAGAAAGCATGGGCAGACGAGAAAGATTTTCCTGCATCACTCAAGGAAGAGGTATTTATCAAACATATTAAAGGTCCTTTGTTTTTTGGTACTACCAGTGATTTTCAGCAACTATTACTGCAAATCCCTGCAACGGCCAAAGCGGTTATTATAAGACTTGGAAGAATGCAATATATGGATCAATCTGGCCTCTATGCCATGGAGGATGCCGTGCTAACATTGCAACGACATAATATTATGGTCCTATTTACCGGTATCCTGGATCAGCCCAAATACCTGATGGAACGAATTGATATTATCCCGGACCTGGTTCCTCCAGAACATATCTTCGAAAGCTTTGACGACTGCGTAGACTGGCTCGGGTCTAAACATTATGAAGAGGACAAAAAGCTCGTTGGTGATAAATAGCCAATAATCCCACAGATAGAAGTAAAAAGTAATAAATTTGCCATTCGAAACCTTCCTACAGTGGACTGGTAAGCATTTTTAGCTGAAACGAACAGTTGTTTTCATGATCGATGAACTCAAAAAACATATAGCAGAGGTAGATAGCTTTTCTGCCGGTACAGAAGCCGATGTAGAGGCATTTCGCATCAAGTACCTGGGTAAAAAAGGCTTGCTCAACAAGTTTTTTGCCGAATTCAAGAATGTTCCTAAAGATCAGAAAAAAGAATTCGGACAAACCATCAATTTGCTAAAGAGCAAGGCCAGTGACAAAGTAACTGAGCTCTCTACCGGTTTCAAGACACAAAAAAGTGGCGGTTCTCAGTATGGAGATCTTACCCGACCGCCAGAACCTATGGATCTCGGTGCGCGGCATCCTATTTCCATTGTAAAGAACAGGATAATCAATATTTTCTCCAGGATCGGTTTCAATGTATCGGAAGGCCCGGAAATTGAGGACGACTGGCACAATTTTACAGCATTGAATTTACCCGAATACCATCCGGCAAGAGATATGCAGGATACGTTTTTCGTACAGACAGATCCCGATATCCTTCTAAGAACGCATACCTCATCGGTACAGGTGCGCTATATGGAGAATAACAAACCTCCCATAAGGACTATCTCTCCGGGACGGGTATACCGCAATGAAGCTATTTCTGCCCGTTCACATTGCTTCTTTCACCAGATTGAAGGACTATACGTAGATAGGGATGTCTCGTTTGCAGATCTTAAACAAACCCTGCAATTTTTTACAGACGAACTCTTTGGCAAGTCGAAGATCCGCCTCAGACCTTCCTACTTCCCTTTTACGGAACCCAGCGCGGAAGTAGATGTTTATTGGGGTTTGGAGACCGAAACAGATTATCGGATGACCAAGGGAACCGGTTGGCTCGAGATCATGGGATGCGGTATGGTAGATCCGAATGTCCTGGATAACTGTGGTATAGATTCCAAGGAGTATTCCGGCTTTGCCTTCGGACTTGGAATAGACCGTATCGCCCTTTTACTCTATCAGATCTCAGATATCAGGATGTTCAGCGAAAATGACATTCGCTTCCTGGAACAGTTCAAAAGCGCTTTTTAGAACTAGCGGAGCGGGAAACCCTTAGCCGCCCACCACGGGTGGATCTCAATAGTGAGTCTGCCTGCCCTGACCATCGGGTCCATATTGGCCAGTGAGTCTGCCATTTCCAGATTGGGTGTATTGTAGATGGTAATTCCTCTTATGTCTCCGTTATCTCCAAATGGTCCGGAAATATCGGCATATCCTAATTCGTACATTTTACCCAAATGTTGCAGGTGTAGAACCTGTAAACTATCTGCCTCCTCCTGTGTCTGTGAACGAACCGGCCCTCTTTTAAGGAAAGCGATAAAATACTGTTGCATGATTACCGTATCACCTGTTTTTTCATCAGTATACTCAAATGTCTGATAGCCTTCTCGGTTTAATTCTTCTTTGATTGATGCTATGCTTTGTCCGGGCGGGTCGGTGACCTCCTTTGCTTTCTGAACATCTCCACCGCAGGAGCAGATCAGTAAGAGCGCGATCCCTGATAAAATAATACTCAGTCTTCCCATTCCTTATATGGTATTTTACTTAGTTGAGAATTGTAATATTTAACATCTCCTGTAACTTCCCTGCCCAACCATTCTGGTCGGCCGAAAACCTCTTTTTCCTCACTTAGTTCGATCTCGGCAATAACGAGTCCCTCGTTATCCCCGGCAAATTCATCTACTTCAAAAGTATGTTTCCCCACCACTACCAGGTAACGGGTTTTCTCAATTACGGGTCCCTCACTGATTTGCAAAAGCTCTTTGGCCATTTCAAATGCGATATCTACTTCCCATTCGTGTCTGATAGTTCCCGCTTCATTAGACTTACCTTTAATGGTGAGACAAGCCTCATCATCCCTTATCCTGATACGCACGGTTCGCTCAGGATCCGTATTCAGGAAGCCCTGAATAATGTGTGAACTGGAAACAGCTTCTTGCTTGTAATCCTCTGAGACTACTAAAAATTTTCGTTCTATTTCCACAGATGGCAGTTATGGTTCTATGATGCAGGCAGACTAAATATAGTTTAATTTTGATTATGGGATTTGATTTTCCAATGCGTAAGATCATACATGTTGATATGGATGCTTTCTACGCTTCCGTTGAACAGCTGGACAACCCTGATCTCAGGGGAAAACCACTGGCTGTAGGAGGTAGTGAAAAAAGAGGTGTGGTATCAGCGGCCAGCTACGAGGCCCGGGTATATGGGGTTCGCAGCGCTATGACAGGGGTTATGGCGCGAAGGAAATGTCCTGACCTGATCTTTGTGAAACCGCGTTTCGATCGCTACAAGGAGATATCGCGACGGATCCGGCAGATATTTTACGATTACACAGACCTGGTTGAACCACTTTCTCTTGATGAAGCCTACCTGGATGTAACTGAAAACAAGAAAGGAAATCCCTCCGCCACGCTGATCGCAGCTGAGATCAGAAAACGGATCTTTAACGAGCTGGAGCTGACCGCTTCTGCGGGCATTTCCATCAATAAATTCATCGCCAAGGTGGCCAGTGATTTCAATAAACCCAACGGTCAGAAAACAGTGAATCCGGAAGAAGTATTAGAATTCCTTGAGAATTTGGAGATCAGGAAATTCTATGGGGTAGGCAAGGTAACCGCTGAGAAGATGTATAAACTGGGAATATTTACAGGCAAAGACTTAAAGGCTCACTCTCAGGAATACCTGAATGCTCATTTTGGCAAAAGTGGTCAATTCTATTATCAGGTTGTTCGCGGTATACATACCAGTGAAGTAAAACCTCATCGTACACCCAAGTCTGTGGGTGCCGAACGCACTTTTGGCGAAAACCTCAGCAGTGAGATCTTTATGCTCGAAAAACTGGAGCGGATTGCGGTGGAATTGGAGTCAAGGCTTCAAAAAAACAAGCTGGCCGGCAAAACGATCACACTTAAAATACGCTACAGCGATTTCAGCCTGCATACCAGGAGTAAGACCTTACCGTATTATATTTCGGATAAGGCTTTGCTATTGGAAAATACAAGGGAACTTCTCATGCAGGAACCACTTGAAAATTCAGTCCGCCTGCTGGGCATTACCCTGTCTAATCTCAACACAGATAAAGGGAGTGCTGCGAAAAAGGACGAAGGGGTAAGCGTACAGCTTAAATTCGATTTCTAGGAAAATAAATTACTCCAGATTGATCAGCCAGGAGCCGTCATTGATCCATTTGTCGCTTAGAATTTTAAGTGCTCCGGATATTTTCAGGGCTTCCAGATAATTCTCTACCAGATTGTAATAATGCATGTCTCCGGAAGGTATCGCCATCCCAATGGGTTCTATATTCAGCGGTGCATCAAGGGTTACCAGATCCTTTCCCTCATTCCTCATGACGGTGATAACGCAAATGGGATAGTCTGCTACCATAGCATCTGCTTCGTCATTCAAGATCATGGCAATAGCTTCGTCATAATTACTGACCGTCTTGATCTGGGCCTTTGGCATGGAATTTCTGGCAAATGTTTCGCTCGTAGACCCCTTGAGACAGGTAATTCGATTCTCGGCGTTATTGGCGGCATCAGTACCATTCAGCTTGTTGATGTTCGAGGTTTTTGCGAGTATAGACTTTCCTGAAACAGTGTATGGCCCCGCGAAGAGAACATCGGCGCTTCTGCTTGCGGTAACGGTCATCCCGGACATAATAGCATCTATTTTGCCAGCCTTCAGAGCAGGCAACAGTTCGGGAAAACTCATTTGAACAATGTTAAGTCTGACCCCCATTCCGCTGGCCATGGCTTGTGCCAGGTCTACTTCAAAACCCATAAGCTCGCCGCTTCTGTTCTTCATGCTATAGGGAGGCTGATCTCCGGTGAGTCCGACACGAAGCTCTCCCCTGTCAATAATGGATTTGATCGTGTTCTGGCTAAAGCCGGAAAAAATAAAGATAGCCGTAAAGGCAAAGGCAAACAGGATGCGTTTCATTGTATAAAGTTTTTAGTTGGTGATTTTTAATGAGTCTGTCAAGATAACACATATTTGATCTATTTCAACTCATACTCGCGTTAAGACTTCATTATTTGTAGTTTACTGTTTTATATGCAATAAAAAACCCCGGAGATCATCCCCGGGGTCACCTAATCAAAAAAACCTCTCCTGTTTATACCTCAACCGTTTGAAGAGGTTGAGCAACAGGAAAATCAACTGCTACTTGGGTTGTTTTGTGCACGTAATTCGATATGGTTTTGTCGCCAACCATAACAATGGTGTCTATCAGGTTTTCTTTGGTCCATCCATTGGCAAAGAAATTTTCAAGTACTTGCGCGTCTATGTTGCCCCTGTTTTTAGTAATATTCCTGGATAATCTGGCCAAAGCATCCAGACGGTCGTCAAACGAAGCATATCCGGCTCGTAATTCGAGGATCTGCTCATCTGTAAATCCGTTCATTTTACCAATCGCAGTATGTGCAGACAAACAATAAACACAGTTGTTAACCTCACTTACTGCCAGGTTCACTACCTCTTTCTCTTTCGCTTTCAATGATGATTTAGCGTTGTTTAGTGCCAGGTAATTAGCCAGGGCGTTGTCAGAATATGCATAGGTAGCATATAGATTCGGAACAAAACCAACGGCTTTTTCCAATTGGTCAAAAATGACCTGGTTTTCGGGACTTACTTCTTCTTTTTTAGGTACATTAAATGTGCTCATAATGATATTTTTTACGAGCCGTCTTAAACAGCTCTGATTATTAATTATTGATTATGTATATGTGGACGCTCGGCATCGCAATAGTAATCGTGATGTTGATTATGTTCGCAATGCTGAACGGGATCTACCGGTCTTAATTCAGGGTTTAAGGTTCTTCTGAAAATTTCAATCAGGTTGAATAGTGATTTGTTCTTCATGATCTCATCTTTTAATTCTACAGTGCAAATATGCGATGAGATACCAGGCAGGTGTTAGGAAGAATTGCCCGACTGCTTGTACAAATTTCCTTTTAGGCGGCTATTTCACCTTTCAGGCGGAAATCAGTAGGGGAATGGCTCGTCATTTTTTTAAAGAAGCGGCTGAAATGAGCGGCGTCGTTAAAACCAAGATCGTAGGCTATCTCCTGGTTTTGTTTGTCGGTGTAGAGAAGTAGTCTTTTGGCTTCCAGAGCAATTCGCTCCTGGATGATCTGCTGTGGAGATTTCTGATTATAGATCGCAAATATGTTTGAAAGTGTTTTGGGGCTCTTGTACAACATATCGGCATAATCGCTCACTTTTCTTTTTTCACGATAATGAATATCAACCAGGAAGTTGAATTTGCGGATGATCTCAATCTGGTCATTTTGAAGTTCATTTCCCATCAGTTGATCTTTGGCCAGTCTGGTGGTGAGAATGATCAGTCTTTTAAGTAACATTTGCAGCATTTCACCCTGTATGTGATCCGGATTTCGGAATTCCTCCACAAAAACACTATAGAGGAGTTCAAACTTCTGTTCCTGTACAGCTGGAATACTGATCAAGGGGATTTCCTGGGTGCCAAAGAAGAGGATACCATTGCAGGAAACTTCACTATCGTGATCGTTGATACAATAGAATTCCCTGTTAAAGGTAAACGCAGTTAGCGGTAATTCTGTTTCCCCATATGAAACCTGATGGAGATAAGTAGCTGTTGTCAGCTGGTTGGGAGAAAGTGTTATAGGCTTATCGTCAATATGAAGCTGAACCGGTTTATCATTCCGGTTCCAAAGAAACTTAATGGTCCAGTCTGTAACAGAAAACTTATTTTCATCCTCCCGTATATCATCGGTAAGACCCAGTACGGCGCCTAATTTGTTGTCGTAATACTCGTACCTCATAAGATTATCTTCCCTTAATAGGTAGGTAAAATTACTAATGGCTTACAAAAAGTAAAGTATTTGTACCCGAAAGTTATGGCATAGCTTCTTAAAAGATGTATCTCCTAGAAGCTGCAGGTCTCAATTTCGGTCACCCGC
>CAJHXL010000143.1_pt1 | contig 23398 bp, 23 predicted proteins | sample 9198601 | NCBI WGS metagenome assembly CAJHXL01 (sample SAMEA7708277, study PRJEB35096) | sediment metagenome | biome: marine neritic benthic zone biome [ENVO:01000025]; feature: sediment [ENVO:00002007]; material: shallow marine sediment [ENVO:03000034] sea grass bed [ENVO_01000059] ...
ATGCAGTTTCAAAGAGTATTTCAGAGGCATATAGAAATACATCGATATCCAGGATGTCACTGCCAGTATGCATATGTATCCCGTTGATCTGCATTTTGGTTAAGTCTACAATTCGCAGAAGATGCGGTATCTGGTGTATACTAATTCCGAATTTAGAGTCAATATGACCTACTGAAATGTTTGTATTACCACCAGCCATGACATGCGGGTTGATCCTGATACAGACAGGAATATCCGGATGCTTGCTGCCGAATTGTTCCAGGATGGAAAGATTATGAATTTTGATTTGAACACCCAGTGCCGCTGCTTCTTCAATCTCTTCCAGAGATACACCATTTGGAGTATATATGATATCCTCCGGTGCAAATCCGGCCAGCAAACCCAGCTTTACTTCCTGAATGGATACGGTATCCAGGCCGCTACCGAGTGAATTCATCAGTTTCAAAATGGCCAGATTGGACAGGGCCTTAGCCGCATAGTTGAGCTTTAGTTGTTTTACGGAACTGAAAGCGCTTGTCAGTCTGTTGAACTGGCTAATTATCGTGTCGGCGTCGTATACATAGACGGGAGCCCCGTGATCGGCCGTTATTTTCAGGAGATCCTTGTTAGATATCATGATGCAAGTTTGAGAACAAATCTAGGACAGCAAGCTAATATGAACAAAATTTTTGATCAAATATTGAAATTTACAACAAATAGTTACATATATAACAACTCAAGGTTAATAACTTCTAGTGTTGCCTTTAAATGAGATTTGTATTTTTTGGTAAATTTATTTCATGAAGCTTCCTTTATTTCCATTACAATCTGTTTTCTTCCCGGGGGAAAAGGTACCACTACACATATTTGAAGAGCGCTATAAGCAGTTGATAATAGATTGCAGGGCCGATGCCATTACTTTTGGAATCCCGGTTTATATACACGACAGTATTGCCTACGGTACTGAAGTCCAATTGGTTGAGGTTGTAAATACTTATGAAAGCGGGGCCATGGATGTGATCTGTGTGGCACGGCAGGTATTTCGGGTACTCACTTTTGACAATGAAATGGAGGGCAAGCAATATGCAGGTGGCGTTGTCCAGTTTTTGGATAATATCAATGACGGTCAGAAAAAGGAGAAGGAGAAGGTCCTTGCGGGGATTGAAGAACTTTACAATATTATGGACGTGCCTTTTAGTCCTATCGAAGTAGATAAGTTTAACAGCTTTGTATTGGCTCACAAAATGGGTCTCTCCTACGAACAGGAATATCAATTGTTGCAAATGGAACGTGAAAGCGAGCGTCTGAACTTTATCAAATCTCATTTACACGGAACGATTCAGGTGCTGAAAGAGGTGAACAAAACCAAAGAAATGATCGATATGAATGGGCATTTTAAAAACTTTGACCCACTGGATTTCAAAGATTTTAAATTGAAAAGCTGACATTTTCACTCCTGTCACTTTTTATAAAATCCTTCGGGATCAACCGGATATTTTTTGGGCGGTTTCTAATTAGTCTAAATGGCATGGGTTTTCTATTTTTGCATGCAACTAACAAATCAGATATATGAATCTTCACGAATATCAGGGTAAAGAGATACTGGCAAGTTTTGGAGTAAGGATACAAAGAGGTATCGTTGCGCATAATGCCCAGGAAGCTGTTCAGGCTGCGAAGAGCCTGACCGAGGAAACGGGTACCAGTTGGCATGTGATCAAGGCCCAGGTTCATGCCGGAGGCCGGGGAAAAGGAGGTGGTGTAAAACTCGCAAAATCCTTGTCGGAGGTTGAATCAGTAGCAGACAGTATCATAGGGATGCAGCTTATTACGCCACAGACATCCGCTGAAGGCAAAAAAGTACATCAGGTTCTGGTTGCCGAAGATGTATATTATCCTGGTGACAGTGAACATGAAGAATATTATATGTCCGTTCTTCTAAACAGGGCCACTGGCAAGAATATGATCATGTATTCCACAGAAGGTGGTATGGATATAGAAGAGGTTGCAGACAAAACCCCGCACCTGATATTCACGGAAGAAATTGACCCGACTATTGGCCTCTTGCCTTTCCAGGCACGTAAGATCGCATTTAACCTTAAACTTTCGGGATCCGCATTTAAAGAGATGGTCAGGTTCGTCAGCTCCCTATATAGAGCTTATCTGGAAAGTGATGCAAATTTATTTGAGATCAATCCTGTCCTGAAAACTTCAGATGAAAAGATCATGGCTGTAGACGCCAAGGTTACAATTGATGATAATGCCCTATACCGCAGAAAGCAATATGCTGAAATGCGCGACCTGCGCGAAGAGAGTCCGATAGAGGTAGAAGCGCGATCCGTAGGACTGAACTACGTGGATCTCGACGGAAATGTTGGTTGTATGGTTAACGGAGCTGGCCTTGCCATGGCTACGATGGATCTAATCAAAATGGCCGGAGGAGAACCTGCTAATTTTCTGGATGTAGGAGGTACCGCCGATGCAAAAAGAGTAGAAGAGGCTTTTAGAATTATCCTGAAAGACCCCAATGTCAAAGCAATACTCATCAATATTTTTGGTGGTATTGTAAGATGCGATCGAGTAGCACAAGGTGTGGTGGATGCCTACAAGAATATGGGTGATTCCATCAATGTACCTATAATAGTCAGACTCCAGGGAACCAATGCAGAACTTGCCAAAGAGATCATAGATAATTCCGGTTTGGCGGTGCACTCTGCCGTACAATTCCAGGAAGCCGCAGATAAGGTCAAGGAAGTACTTGCATAATACTTTCGGTATACGAAAAGTTGGTTTTTAGAGTTATTAGTTAGGACGCATTTACCAACCTAAAAAATTCCATGAATTCTTTCGAGGAAAAACTTAGCATTTTGGCCGAAATGATTGCCATGGCCAAAGCCGATCACGTTGTTTCGGACAAGGAATACTACTTTCTGCTCAGTGTAGCCGAGCAGCTGGGCGTGGATGAGGAAACATTTAAATCACTCTTCGATACCAAAGTAAAAAAGATCATTCCTAAAACACAGGCCGAACGTATTGTTCAGTTCCATCGGTTGGTCCTGTTGATGAACGTTGATGAGCAGCACGAGCTGGAAATCGCTAAACTGCATAATTTAGGCCTGGGTATGGGACTACCTCCTTCAGCAATCGAACAGGTGCTCACAGTCATGCATCAGTATCCCAACAAGATCGTACCTCCGGACGTGCTTATCAATATCTTTAAGGCACATTATAACTGATCCCATCCATTTTCCTTAATATACTGAATCGATCTACTTTCAAAGCATGGTGATCAATGGCCGCTCCGGCATTAATAATCATCCACTTACTCCAATTTTTTCCTTTTTTACGTCATAATGACAGTAAAACCAGGTACAAACAAGACATAAAGACAGTATTGTAGACTTGGTACAGCATTTGACTATGGTTAGTCAGATTCGAAAAGTCTTTTAATAAAAATTATAAAACGTATTAGCATGAGTTTAGTTAGAAGAAATAACACATTGTTTCCATCGCTGATGAATGAGTTTTTCAAGCCTGACTGGTTTGGAGGTATGGAAAGATTTGAAAGCACACTACCCGCTGTCAATATTAAGGAGAATGAAACGGGATTTGAGTTAGAACTCGCTGTTCCCGGTCAGAAGAAAGAGGATTTCCATGTAGATATCGACGAAAATGTAATGACTATTTCCATGGAGGCTAAATCTGAAGAAGAAACATCTGAGGATAATTACACCAGAAAGGAATTTTCTTATAGAACATTCAGGAGGGCTTTCACACTACCTGAAACTATAGATGAAGATAAGATTGAAGCTTCTTATACAGATGGAATCCTGAAATTTGTTCTTCCCAAAAAAGAAGAGGCTTTGCCAAAGCCTAAAAGAAATATCTCTATCGCGGGATAAGAAATTTTAGTATTATGCAGTACCCGCCTAACGGGACTTCATAATGGTTGGTTTGTTTAGTTGGTTAGTTAGGAGGCGCCCCGAGAGATCGGGGCGCTTTTTTATTGTTCCTGGGTTTGCAACACTTTTATTTCATCCCTCAATTTAGCTGCCTGCATAAAGTCCAGATCCTTGGCTGCTTTTTCCATTGCCTTCCTTTTGTCCCGAATCAACTTTTCCCGCTGTGCCGCAGTCAGATATTTGGGATCGGGCTCCGCGGCCTTCATGACCTCCTTTTCGAAATGGAATGTGGATACTGAATTTTTGGCCAGCACATTATCCAGGCTTTTATTCAGAGCAGTTGGTATAATGTTGTTTTCCTTATTGTAAGCAAGCTGCTTTTCCCGCCTGTACCTGGTCTCATCTATGGTCTTTTTCATACTATCCGTAATGGTATCCGCATACATGATGGCTTTCCCATTTAAATGCCTGGCCGCCCGTCCAACGGTTTGGGTAAGAGATCGGTTGCTTCTCAAAAACCCTTCCTTATCGGCATCGAGGATTGCTACCAGCGAAACCTCGGGCAGATCAAGACCCTCCCTTAGAAGGTTTACCCCGATAAGTACATCGAATATACCTTTTCTCAGGTCCTGCATGATCTCAACGCGTTCCAGGGTGTCTACGTCGCTGTGAATATAACGGCACCTGACCTGGATTCGACTGAGGTATTTGGTAAGTTCTTCGGCCATTCGTTTGGTCAGTGTGGTCACCAGGGTTCTCTCATCCAGTTCTACACGCTGCTGGATCTCTTCAACAAGATCATCAATTTGGTTAGCACTGGGGCGTACATCTATTTGAGGGTCCAGCAAGCCCGTGGGCCTGATCACCTGTTCCACATATACCCCCTGACTCAATTGCAATTCGTAATCTGCCGGCGTGGCGCTGACGTAGATCACCTGGTTTTGTATGGCTTCAAATTCCTCAAACTTCAAAGGACGGTTATCCATGGCTGCCGGCAACCTGAATCCGTATTCCACCAGGTTCTCTTTCCTGGAGCGGTCGCCCCCGTACATGGCATGCACCTGGGGGATGGTGACATGGCTTTCGTCTACCACCATCAGGTAATCATCTGGAAAATAATCCAGGAGGCAAAAGGGTCGCGTACCTGGCTCACGCCCATCCAGATACCTCGAGTAGTTTTCTATTCCCGAACAGTAACCAAGTTCACGTATCATTTCAAGGTCAAAATTAGTACGCTCTTCAAGACGTTTAGCCTCAAGGGGCTTCCCGATATCCTTAAAATAATTTAGTTGTGCCACCAGATCATCCTGGATCTGATAAATCGCATTCTGAAGAACATCAGGAGAGGTGACAAATATATTTGCCGGGTATATATTCAGTCTTTCAAAGGACTCCAGCACCCGGTTTTTGTAGGGGTCAAATGATTCAATCTCTTCAATCTCATCCCCGAAGAAATGTACCCGGTACGCATGGTCTGCATATCCCGGAAAAATGTCGAGCACATCTCCTTTCACCCTGAAATTTCCATTCTTGAAATCCGCCGTGGTACGCGAATAAAGACTTTGTACAAGCTGATGCATCAGCTTGGTCCGGGATATGACCTGGTCCTTATTTATAGTTATGACATTCTTTTGGAATTCAAGTGGATTGCCAATCCCATATAAACAGGAGACGGAAGCAACTACCAGGACGTCCCTCCGGCCGGAAAGCAGGGAGGAGGTCGCACTGAGCCGCAGTTTTTCAATGTCTTCATTGATAGACAAGTCCTTTTCTATATAGAGCCCGGTAGTGGGTATATATGCCTCAGGCTGGTAGTAATCGTAATAGGATACGAAATATTCCACGGCATTCTCCGGAAAAAATATTTTAAACTCTGAATAGAGTTGTGCGGCCAGTGTCTTATTATGTGCCAGGACCAGTGTTGGTCGCTGAACACTCTCAATCACATTGGCCACGGTAAAGGTTTTTCCCGAGCCTGTAACCCCAAGTAAGGTCTGATATTTTTCCCCGGAATTTATGCCCTCTGACAGCTCCTGAATAGCTTCCGGCTGGTCTCCGGTTGGACTAAAATCTGAAACGACTTTGAATTTCATTCGTTAAAGGTACAAAAGAGGGTAAGTACACTGCAACAGGCTTCTGTTAGACTCTTGTTAACGTTTTAGAGAGAAATGTCCACTGATTTCCCGGCTGTTAAGATCCCGCGCTCTGAACCAGTAATCCGAGGCTGGTAAAGGGCTTCCGTTAAAGCGGCCATCCCATCCTGCAGACAAGGGGTCCAGTTGCACAAGTAATTTACCATAACGATCGAAAATATGAATGACCACGAGCGGATTCTCCAGAAATGAAGGCGGTGGAATAAACTGCCAGAAATCATTTATACCATCACCATTCGGGGTAAAGAACTTTGGAAACCCTTCTAATGTCAGGTCCTGTGTAATGGTCTCTTCAGCAATACCACATCCGTTTTTATCCCGAACGTATACCGTATGCATCCCAGGTATTATATTGTTAAATACATTGGAATCCTGATAGGGTCCGTTTATATCATCAAGAGCAAATTCGTAATCTCCATCGCCCGATACATCAACGGTTATACGTATGGTACTGGTCTGGCCAAGGACATCCACCTCATTAATAATCGGTGCTTCGGAAGAAACAACCTCGAAGATCTTCGAATTAGGACATTCAAGACTACCCGAACCTGCCTGAGATACTGTATTATATGCCTCGTATCTGTACTGGCCGTTTTCAAATATGGTAAGCTCTGCACTATCAGAAATTAAGGACTCATCTCCAAACTGATCTACCCTGTACCAACGAAATCCGTCGGCTTGATCCGGGGCAGTAACAACCAGGGGTTCCTCATTCTCACAGAAAGAAAGGGTATCCGGGAAGTCTATTTCGGGGAAAAAATTCACCAATTCGCCTGTATTCGGATCAAAATAGGGCCCGCATCCTAATTGGGTAGAAAAGGTTTCCTGTATACAACCAATGGCGTCTCCGGCTGTATTAAAAGGTACAATAGTTACAAAAAATGTCCTGTTTGGCTCAAAATCGATTACAAAAGTTGAGGTGCTTGTAAAGACCCCCTCGTTCAGTACATCAGCGGTAAATGGTGTATTGCCAATAGTGACCCTGTAGCCATCTGCCCCGGGTACCGAGTTCCATTCTATATTCGGTGTCAATGGCACATTGATTTCGCCATTTACAGGACTAATTAAAGACGTACAGCCCGGAAGCACTGCTATATCCCCGGTTCTAAAACTTTCCTCCGGGCATACAGGGTTAGGCAGATTGCTGTTTTCCGGAATGACCGTTACATAAATATCTGTATTTGGTGGAAAATCGGCCGGTGGATTATAGCTCAGCACATTTCCCAAATTCGTTGGTGGCAGGATCTCGTTACCTCCAGGTGTTGTACCTATAGAGAGTGTATAACTGGTTGCTGTAGGTGCGTAATTCCATGAAATATTACTGGCTATATTTACATTGGTTGAGCCATCAAGAGGTAGTTGCAGACCGCTGCAGGGTGGGGGTGTGGTCACGTCTTCGGTGCGGAAGCTTTCACTATTACAAACTATATCAGGGATACCGCCTTCAAAGAAGAAAAGTGTGATGGTAACATAGATCAGAGTGTCCTCCGGCAGGCCCAAAGGAGGAGTATAGGACAAAGCACTGCCCACATTTATCTCATTCACAATATCGACACCCCCGGGAGTAGTACCTATAGAGATAATATAACCAGGGACACCTACAACTTCATTCCAGCTAATGGTGGTATTGACAGATACATTGGTCGATCCGTTGGTAGGGCTGATCAATACGGGATTAGGGCATTGCTGCCCAAATATCATGCCTCCGCAGAAGCCAATTATTGTAGCTAAAAACCTCCTTTTCATAGCTTGTTCACTAAAACTACAAAAAATTCTTCCAACTCTAAGTAGTACATTTTCATCGCTTTAGGGCAAAATGTCCTGTAATTTCTCTTCCATCACTGAGCTTGACTCTAAACCAATAATCAGATGCCGGCATAGGATTGGATTGGAGTGTACCGTTCCAGCCTCCGTTCAAAGGATCTATCTGAGTCAGGAGTTTTCCATATCGATCATAGATCGTTATAAAGGCATCAGATTCAAACTGTTTGCTTGTTCCGGTTATTTTCCACAGATCATTGATCCCATCGCCATTAGGCGTAAAGAATTTTGGATAGCCCAGAACTGATATATCGCTTTCTGTGATCCCGCACCCATTTTTATCATTGATATACAGGATATAGAACCCGGGCGCGACATCACTAAATAATTCGCTGTCCTGAAATGATTCTCCATCGAGAGAATACTCATAATTACCATCTCCACTTACTAATACTTGTACACTGTTTGCATCTGAGAAGTCCTCAACAATCACTTCCTGTACCAGGGCCTTATTGGATGGTTCAACAACAAAATCAAAGCTTTGATCACAACGCACCACGATGCCGTTCAGTTCGTATAGATAAGCAGCTACAAGCTGATAAGTACCTAATTCAGAAATAGATACATCTGCCTGACTGGAAATGTTTATCGCATTACTACCCTGGATCCTGCTCCATTCATACAGGTCGAAACCCGGCGGGGCTTTTAAATTCAATACTGGATTATCCGTACATAACAAGTAGCTATCTTCCAGGGCGAATTCCGGTACCGGTAGTACTACCAAATCTATTTTTTCAACTCCCAGACATAGATTATCAGACTCCAGGCGTGCATAAATGATACTGGAAACCGTACTGAAAATATGCGGAAGACTTTCAACCCTGTCGATGGCATCTTCCGGACTGCTGAAAAACTGAACCTCGATATCGGGGTACTGGCTGGCTGCAAACTCTCCGAGATCAAAACTGCCCGATAATACCTGATCATCAGCATCCTCATCACAAGTATAGATAGTTTGATCGCTATTGGCACCTAGTGGATTAGATATAACTTCCAGCTCAAAACTACCGGTTTCTGAACATCCGAATTGATTGGTTGCTTTGAAATAGAGGGTCTGAATGAAAGGATTACTATTCCTATAGTTTGTGGTGTTCACAATGGGATTATCATTTGTTAAATCGACACTGCTCTCGTAAAAATCATAGACTAATTCCGCTGATGTGATACTTCGTTCCAGGTTGAAACTTGCTATACCATCCTCACTGGCCCCCGGGTCGATGTCACATTCAATAAGTGAATAGGCCTCGGCGGCAGGTACTGGATTTACTCTGATAAAGGCCTCACCGATGATAGGGCATTCCTGTGGGTCAGGGGTTGTGATCTTGACTCTGTAACGACCTGAATCATCTTCGCTTACCCCATTTACTGAGTATTCATTGGAAGATACCGTTAGTGGATCACCATCTTTTTCCCATTCATAAATAGCTCCTGCAATGAGATCAGTCTCCAGCAAAAATCCCTCACCTTCACACAATTCCAGGGAGCTACTCGTACTGCCATCAGCATTTCGGATAATGGCTGTTTTATCAAAAAAGGACTGAACGAAGGGAGGCAATCCCTGCGTACCGATTTTATCTCCCAGGTCTACAGCACGATGTTCGTATATTACGGCATCGCCTCTCTCATTGGGGTTATTAATGGCTCCCAAAAAGCTCGTACCCTGGGTATAGCTGTCTGCGATAGTACGGTAGATCTTACCGTTGGGACCTAGCTGTAGCCCGGCACGGTAGGTATTTCTCTTGTCAATCAGGTATTCTGAGGCGGCAATATCGGGTGAGGTCATGTCGTACTGATATAAGGAAGACGAATGTCCGCTCTCGCCCTGTATGTCATTCGAGGCATGGATATACAAAAGTTCACCATTGGGTGAAAATTCCACGCCGTAAGCTGCTTTGTTGACGCCGGAGATATCAATCCTATTCTGATTGGAGACGATCCCGGTGCTGGGATCAAAATCGTAGAGATAAAGTCCGGAAGTGGCATTGGCGCTCGCAAGTTTGCTGCCATCCGGTGATAGCTTTAAATACCCTCTCGGGTCCTGAACAGCAATATCGATAAAGGTCGATTTGACTGAGATCGGGTTTACACCTGCTACACTCACTTCAAAGGCGTGGAAGGTATTCATAAGCCCGGGGGTGCCTTCTATGGTTGCCAGGGTGATCACCCAGAAGGCCTGGTCTGCGCAATCTTTTATTATCGCGGCTATCTTTTCAGAACAGTCGTTGAGCAGCTGTACATTCTTCTCCGTAATGGCACCGTTCCCGCCATTCAGCCTCATGTCCACTACAGAGTAGTTCAGACCGAAATCCGGGTCATTCTCGAAGATCTTGGTGTCGACGGTAAATATATAATAGAGCGAAGGGTCTGCCGGATCGGGTACAATGATGGCAGATTGTGTACTGGAAGCATCACCGTATAGTGATCTGCCGTTTTGCATGATCCTGTGGGTGCGGTCGTAAACCGTAATCCCATCCGTATAAAAGAGAAGATCTCCGAATGCGTCAGAGATAGTCGCGCAGCCTTCAAAAGTACGCAGCAGCCCGTCATCGAGAGAGGACACGCTGCCATCACTATTGAATTGTATTCCCGCCCTCTGGCCAAAATACCAGTTGGATGTCTCCCCCTGGCCATAACTTATGGTGGCACAGAGTACAATGTACAGGGATAGGGCAGTCCTTTTCATAGTGTTCTCGCAAACACCACAAGATACTACAAATCCCTCTTTTTCAATAAGGCATACGACAAATAGACGAAAATGGCGGTCCAACCTAATACTATGGCCATCTCATACCAGTGTACCTGGTAATCCAGTGCCAGTTCCTCACCGATCTGATTGGCTACGGACTGGACGGCACTCAACCTTGTAAAAGGTTCTTTGATAAGATTATACATGGAATTCAGCGGGAAAAAGGCCATTACGGCATCTGTAGTGTCCCCGTCAAACAATTTCCAGCGTATCAGTCCCCTGAAAATTCCCTCGATGATTTGCCACAGGATAAGGAAACCAAGGGCAAATGCCGATCTTTTCACCAATATTCCCAGAAAAAGACAGAAGGAAAAGAATCCAACCAGTTTTACAAAGAAAGCGAGCAGGAACTCCAGGTCTGAAAATATAATGGACAACTCATTGTAATCTGAGTAGACCAGTCCAAGAACCATCGATACAATAAATACAAAGGCCGTGGAAACCAGTGCAAAGGCCATAACAGTCAGGAATTTGGAGAATATGAATTCCTTTTTGGACAGGCCGTCAATTAGATTCTGCTTGATGGTCTTATTGCTGTACTCATTAGCCATCATAGAAACGATGACGATGGCCAGAAATAACTTAAAAAAGGCTGTTATAAAGGTGTTGAAATGCCAGATATACGGGAAGTTGAATATTCCCTGTTCGGCCAGGTGGAATTTAACCGGACCAATATCAAATTTTATGGCCGCGATCAGCGCAATGGAGGTAAGCAACAGGAAATAAGAGATGATGAGTACCCTGCTCGATCTGTTGTTCCAGAGTTTGATATATTCTATTTCTAAGAGTCGTCTCATGAGGTTGGTTTCAGGCTTTTAAATTGAAGATTGGCCATTTGTCAGGGTCAGGAATTGCTCTTCCAGGCTTTCTTTTCGTTTTACTAAATGGGAAAGGACAATACCCTTCTTATATAGCATCTGATTAAGCTCTTCAGCATTCATCTCTTTGTTCAGATAGGCCGTGATCATACCATTTGAATGCTCAATCTTGCCGAATCCGTCATCTTCTTCCAACAGATTGGCCAATGCCTTCATATCGGCTGATTTCAGTTCAAAAAAGCCATAACTCGCCAGCATTCCATCCACTCGGCCGGAATACAATTTTTCACCTTTTCTCAGAATCACCACATGGGTACATACCTTCTCCACTTCATCGAGCAAATGTGAGGCCAGCAGGATGGTGGTTCCTTCTGAAGCGACTTTTTTTACTATCTCCCTGATTTGGTGTATACCCTGAGGATCAAGTCCGTTCGTGGGTTCATCCAATATGAGGATCTCCGGGTCGTTTAACAAGGCGGAGGCGATAGCCAGCCTTTGTTTCATTCCCAGGGAATAGGTCCTGAATTTGCTGTCCTTTCTGCCCCATAATCCTACCAGCTCAAGTTTTTCCTGGATCTTATCATCAGGAACCTCTTTGATCTTGCATACAAGTTTCAGATTCTGGACGGCTGTCATATACGGATAAAAGTTAGGCCGCTCAATAATGGCCCCCACTTTTTTAAGGGCGTCATGAGTTGTGGTATTACCATCGAACCAGGTGAATGATCCGGAGGTCATATTTACAACGTTCAGGACCATGCCCAATGTGGTTGATTTTCCACTGCCATTGGGTCCAAGTATCCCGTATACATTACCTTTCTCTATGGTAAATGAGAGGTCCTTTACGGCTGTTAGATAGCCGAACTTTTTGGTCAATTGATTTACTGTAAGTATTTTTTCCAAGGAGATGGATTGATTTGATCAGGTTTATAGTAACTTGACGATAAATTAAAAGATTTGTTACAAAGTATATCGAGAAAGAGCAAATAGATCATGTCTGAAGAGCGAATGATGTCGAAAAAAAAGCCGGCTTATCCCGTAAGTCCGGAACTCGATGCCTATCTGGAGCAGTATAACCGAAAGATAGAAATTCCCATATTTTATGAAGACCTGTTGCGTTTTACAGGTTCAGTAGTTGTCTATGACGATGACGAGGTGGACACCATGTGGATCCGCGTATATTATTCAGATGCGGACCGTCAGGAGATCGACCTGAGTTTGAAACGCGTATATTCTATACTTCATTCCGATGGTAGTTCAAGGATCTTTCAGTATCTCAATATTGACGCCGTAGACTATTGCACTTTTGGCAATTCGAAACCATTCAGGATCAAGGTGCGTAATATACTGAATGACAACTATTTGCATTTCTATGTAAAGAAAACTGATGCTTCGCGGATCTACGGCCTCGAACTGGAACATATGTTGTCGCCCTATAATCTGAACTTCCTTGTTTACAAAGACACACTGATTGAAGAACATATAGCAGGTATCCCGGGCGATGTATTTATTAAAGACATACTTCCCGATTGCACAGACCCGGAAAAAGCGCAGCTGGCCAAGGAATTTGTCAAGTTCAATGAACGATGCATGATTCGTTTACTCGGGGATATGCGGTCCTATAATTATGTTATTGTTCCCATGCACGATTTCGATCATGTGATATACAAGATCAGGGCTATAGATTTTGACCAGCAGAGTTTTGAAGGCAAGCTCAAGGTGTATCGCCCCCAGTTTTTTAAAGAGAATTATACTATGGTGAACCTGGTCCAGACAAAACTTCAGAACGATTCTGTTGACCAGTACAAAATTGAAGAGCGCTCTATTGTTGCCAAAAGGATAATCAGTTCGGGTAGTCGAATTGAACAACTGGTTGAAATATGCAAGGCAGACGATATCTCTTTGCCGGAAAATATTGAAACATTGGGCAAACAGATCTATGAGCTAACCCTGGATGTCAAGTTTAAACGAAGTAAGAATATGGGCGAGATCCTGGAATTGGCATTGGATTTTGTCAAAAGGAATTATCAGGACGTCAGTATGAACCAGATAATCGAAAATAAGATCAAAATACAGTAATCAGCGTTTGACAGAACAATTCTAGGGAAGTTCAGTTCCAATTCTCATCAAAATTCAAATCGTCATAGTTGTCAGTGGGATCCCTGAGATCAAAATCAGGATCGGCTTCAAACTGCTTTTCAGGCGGCGCATCGGGCAATTCACCAAAGCTGAAGAGCAGGTTTGGATAGGAACGCCCGTCTTCCTTTGCAACAATGTCAGCAAGTTCTACAAAGAAGGTCCACAGGCTGAAATAATCATAGACATAGATCAATTTCGGATTTTCTTCGCCCAGAACGTCCTCAAGAAATGTTTCGTTCATGAGTCGGGCTGCAGAACCAAATTCCTCCATATCGAAGAGCGCAATTTCTTCCTTTTGGTTCCAGTTGTCATCACAGGTATAAAATGAAGCCATTTCGTTTCCCATGAACCCGAAGGACTGTGTAATTGTGTTGTGCAGATCTTCTAGGGTGCCTGCCGCATCGATCTCTATATCCCTGAAGATATCATCTTCTGCATCCAGTATGATCCTTATCTTATATATCATCAGCTCGCCTCATTTAGCAATGCGCAAAGTTACAAAGAATTAACTTTTTGCCTCGATTCCAGGAGCAGGTAGAATTGAAAGCCGAACAAGAGGGAAGCCAATACTAAATGTAACGGCTGGGTGCTGAATGGAAAGTTGAGATAGTACATGGCCATACCACTGGCCACTTCAGCCAGGATCAATGCCAGAACCCAGTAAATCTTGCGAAGTTCCAGGCGATTGCTATATATCAAATAGGCCAGCCATAAGTTGAGCAACACAACAATGATAGAGAACGATCTGTGAACATAGAAAGTTATACCAGGGCTTTCCAGCCACAGTTGTTTTGCATTCTTCCCCAGTAATTCTGCCTGTTGATCCACAAATTCCCTTACTTGTGTTCCCAGAACCACCTGTACTATGGTAAAGAGCAAAACTACCGTGATAAGACGTGAGCTAAGCAGATGCCCTCGTTTCTTTTTGGTTTTCTCCGCAGCAATAAAGATCAGGTAGAGCAGCATGGCAACAATAACCAGGGCCATGACCATATGTATGGTGATCTTTACCGGTTCTAATACTGAATAAACCACGGTTGCCCCCAGCCAGGCCTGAAAGCCCATGGCTATTACCAGGAGCCAGGCTAATATAGTAACGATCTTCCTGCTTTTCCAATAATACAGCGAAGCCAGTGCTGTCACAAATACAGCCAAACCTGCCAAAGCACCCATAAGTCTGTTAATGAATTCTGTCCATGTATGGATCGCGTTAAACTCAGCGTAATCATGTCTTGTATAGCGCTCCCAGTTGTCCATACCGATCTGATCTCCACTTCTAAAATCTGAATTTGCTACCCAGAGGACTTCCTCAATGATGATTACCTGGTCCTTTTTGTAATCATGTGAGGGTTGCCATTCCAGCTGATCGGGCTGCGTAGGGGGGATGTAGTAACCAAAACATTTGGGCCAGTCAGGACATCCCATACCACTTCCTGTCATCCTTACGATTGCTCCTGCCGCAATGACCAAATAAACCAGTACCAGTGATATTCTGGCAAATTTTCCAAAATTCTTTTTCATTTAGTGATGTTGATACCATTCATAAATAAAGAGCCTATTCATCCTGCCCGCTATGCAGACCCAGTTCCTTTCCTTTTACAAGCATGAACTGGTAAGCTGCTTCATATTCGTTGGGTATTTTTCCATCCAGAATGGCCTCTTTAATAGCTTCTTTTAGTATGCCAATCTCTTTGGAAGGACTAATATTGAAAGTTTCCATAATGATCTCGCCTGAAACTGGTGGTTGAAAATTCCGGACTCGGTCCCTTTCTTCAACTTCCCTGATCTTTTGCCGAACCAGCTTGAAATTGTTCAGATATTTTCTTTGCCTGGCCGGATTCTTGGTGGTGATATCGGCCTCACAGAGCGTCATCAGATCATCAATATCGTCGCCGGCATCAAAGATCAGCCTTCGCACGGCAGAATCAGTAACATAATCTTGAGAAAGTATGATGGGCCTGGAACTAAGCAGGACCAATTTCTGCACATACTTCATTTTTTCATTAAGAGGCATGCGAAGCCGCTTGAATAGTTTATATACCATTTTCGATCCGACAAATTCATGTCCGTGGAAGGTCCAGCCCGCTTTTTTACTGAAGCGTTTAGTAGGGGCCTTGCCAATGTCGTGTAGTAGTGCGGACCAGCGAAGCCAAAGGTCATCCGTATTCCTGGATATATTGTCCAGTACTTCCAGGGTATGCCAGAAATTGTCCTTGTGCTTTTGACCTTCAACTTCTTCGATCCCCTCTAAGGCACACAATTCGGGCAGTATCAGGTTAAGAAGTCCTGTTTTTCTGAGCAGTTCAAATGCTTTTGAAGGTTTTTCAGCCTGCATCATTTTATGCAATTCATCTACCACTCGCTCCCCGGATACAATGTTGATCCTTTCCTTGTTATCGCTAATAGCCTGAAGCGACTTTATTTCGATCTCAAAATTCAACTGGGTCGCGAATCTAATGGCCCGGAGCATTCTCAGGGGATCATCAGAATAGGTTATATCCGGGTCAAGAGGTGTTCTGATAATACCATCCTTCAGGTCTTTAAGCCCGGAAAAAGGATCCTGCAAGGCTCCATAGTCAGCTTCATTCAATGAGAAGGCCAATGTGTTGATAGTGAAATCACGTCTTTTTTGGTCATCATCCAAACTGCCGTCTTCCACAACAGGTTTGCGACTATGGTGATGGTAACTTTCTTTACGTGCCCCCACGAACTCCAATTCAAGACCATGGTGACGTATCATAGCCGTCCCGAAATTTTTAAAGACTTTCACCTCGGGTTTGCCTTTAAGACGGGAAGCTACCTTTCTGGCCAGTGCAATACCGCTTCCAACAGTAACAATATCGATGTCTTTAGGGATCTTTTTCCCCAGTATAAAGTCGCGCACATAACCCCCTATCACGTAGCTGTCTAGTCCGAGTGCTTTCGAGGCTTCAGCGATTGTGTTGAAAATGGGATCTTTAAGTGCTTCCTTAGGGTTTATTTGCGTCATTCTATTCACGGATCACTTTAACGCTGCCATCACTTGCAAGCTTGATGATGGAAGATGGTGATTCTTGTGTTCCTTCACGCTGCAAATTTACCACATAGTCCACACCTTTTAAAATAGCCGGGTCTATTTCGCTAAAAGACCTGGGTGTCGGCATACCGGCTAAGTTGGCTGAAGTGGAGACCAATGGAATTTTTAATCTTGAAATAAGGTTCTTACAAAAGGGATCCCTGGTCACCCTAATGGCCAGGGTATTGTCTTCGGCTATGAGGTTGGAAGCGATACCTTTGGGTCTGTCGTAAATAATGGTTAGCGGTTTTTCGGAAAGGTCCATAATATCAAAGGCGAGATCGGGTACCTTTTCAATGTGCCGTTCCAGCATGGCATCATTGGCCACCAGACAGATCATGGATTTGGAATCGGGCCTTTTCTTAAGGTCGTAAATCCTGTTAACCGCTTCAGGATTGTCGGCCGCACATCCTATACCCCATACAGTATCTGTCGGGTAGACGATCAGACCGCCCGATTGCAAGACTTCCATGGATGTACTTATTTCTTTTTTAAAGTCCACAGTCTAGATTTCGGTAATATATTCCTGACCCTTGGGAATTTCAGGAAGGCGGATATAGTCGCCAATTATCCTGTTGTATTCTTCGGGTTTGAATTCATTGCGCCCATCGGAGGGGTAGAAGGTCATCTCACCGAAGATAATACGCCCATGAATATTGTAAAGATCAACTCGAACAAAGGGGAAGTTACCTGCCAGTTTGCTCACTATATCGATCATGGTTTCAAAATTTTCAGGTCGACTAACTTCGCCTTCAAACATAGGATTCCGCTGCATGGTAAAGGGTAGCTTTTGCCATTTCATGTCGTAAAAGCAGCGGTAATCGTGGATGCCCCGTTCCAGGTCGACCTGTACAAATTTCGGGTTGCCGTCGAAGCAAAAGAATTTGTAATCATTAATAATTTCCTTTCCGAATTCTTCGAGATATTTTTCAGCTATAAGTCGCGGTTTCACGTCTTTGTAGGCCCATTCCAGCCCGCCCCGATAGTACTGGTTTTTATTGAGCCATTTGGTCAGCAGATACCTGGATCTCAGGAGGTTCATCTGCTGTTTGTCTTTGACGATCAGGTTAAAATGACAGCCGTGTACACCCTTTATCACAAACTGCTCTGGCAGGTCTTCAAAATTGACCTCACTCACACGGTCATAGACATCGATCAGTTCGTTTAAATATTGTTCCCCTGCCTTTTCTTTTACATAAGATCGCACGGCGTACTTATCAACCAGTTTGTTGAGAATAGGGGGCCGGTAAAACACTTTCATCCATTGAATTTTCTGATTGAATTCAACAGGCTGATCCAGATTGAGCTTTTTACCGGTATAATATTCATAATAGATCTTCACATAGAATTTCTGAGGCAGAAATTTCATTTTTTTAAGAAGACCGTAAAATATTTTCTTCATCGTTTATCCAGGCATGAGTGGGTTGTAAATATAGCCATACTGCTAGAGCAAAATCACTGTTCAGATCTGTTATTAATGAGAATATCATCCAGCTGGAAGTGATCTGAAATAGCCTTCCACTGGCTAAAATTCTGATCTTTTTTGATATTGATCTTTTTCAGGGCGATTTTTTGACTTCCGAGCAGCGGAATAGGCTCTTTGGGCAAATGTTCGGCCTGCCTGGTTTTTGTTCCTCTAAGTATGCCCAGCGCTTTAAACCAGAGATCATCGCTATAGGGGGCTAGTTTGTTGAATAGCTCCGCGTTGTGAACACGCTCATCCATACATTTGGGAGGATAAAGAATTCCCCAGGCGCCCACTGCCACAATGGCCAGATCGTCAATCTCACCAGATTCGGGATATTTCCATTCCCTGTAATGAGTAATTACACCATTTTTGTATTGAATGTGTTTCGTTCTGTTCCCAATGATGAATTCAGGGGTCTTTTTGTGTTCCCTATACAAAAGTTCTAGCCAGTTCTTGCGGTAGATCATGTCATCATCACTGGTAGCTATTACGTATTCCGGATACTTCTCCATGCTGTGAATGAGCTTTCTGTGGGAGCTTTTGAGATCGGAATAGCAAATTTCAAACCACTTGGATTCGAGCTTACTGAGCCTGGCGGGAAGCTTGTTTTTCAGATCGTGGTGCAACCACAGAACAATTTTTTCAGGACGATAACTCTGAGTGAGTAGGCTGCGTATTACCAGGTATAACGTTGGAAGCCTTTCCGGAATGGAGGTTAAAGAGACTATGACCGGAATACTATCATCGGAGGGGTTTAACAATCGGGAATAAGGAATGGCAGTCAATCTGAGGCTGTGATAGAGCGAGAGTGGTAGTTCCTTGAAAAATTTCATTCCTGGTCAGGTTCTGTTGAGGTGTGCCTGAAGCTATCCAAATTAAGTCGCTTCAGTAACTGGGCGTGATGAAGATTTGCTAAGAAATCTTTAAAATCAAGCTTGACAAATATAGTTCATAATACTTTTTTATTTTTGTAGGATTCACAATACCAAACATGCATACACCAAAGATATCAGTAGTTATCAGCACCTATAATTCTGAGGACTGGTTACAAAAAGTGTTATGGGGCTTCGATGTCCAGACCTTTAAGGATTTTGAAGTGGTCATAGCCGATGACGGATCTGGTCCCGGGACCAGGGAGCTCATAGAGCAGATGCGGAATGAGGTGTTTTACGATCTGATCCACGTTTGGCAGGAAGATGACGGATTCCAAAAATCCCGGATTCTCAATAAAGCCGTAATGTCGTGCAATGCGGACTATATCATCATGACTGATGGGGATTGTATTCCGCGTGACGACTTTATCCAGGTACATTATATCAATAAAGAGAAAGGTTATTTTATTTCGGGGGGTTATTATATGTTGCCTATGAACATTTCAAAAATGATCACAAGAAAGGACATAATTCAACAAAACTGCTTTAAGATCCAGTGGTTGAAAGAGAAAGGAATTCCCAAGACCTTTAAGAACAATAAGCTGACCTCAAAAGGTATAATTTCTAAGTTTTTCAATACGGTAACACCTACCAATGCTAGTTGGAACGGCCATAATTCTTCCGGATGGAAAAAGGATATACTCAATGTAAATGGTTTTGACGAAAGAATGCAATACGGTGGACAAGATCGTGAATTGGGCGAGCGACTCTTTAATTTCGGGATTAAGTCCAAACAGCTGAGATACAGTGCTGTATGTGTGCATCTGGACCATAAAAGAGGGTATAAAACCCCTGAATCAATTCAAAAGAATCTGGCAATCAGGAAAGAAACGAAGAGGCAACGTATGGTCTGGACCTATTACGGCATTAACAAATAATAGGCTAGTTCGTTCTTGGTCTCCAATTGCTTAAGTTCTTTATAACGTTCATAGACGCCTAAAGCGTTCAGGTAACAGATGATCCTGCCTTTTTTACCATCAAAAATACCCAGTCTCAGGAAATAGTGATTAAAGAACTTCCACGCTGGCTTGAAGATGTAAAAGAAGTAATTGAATGTTTTCTCTTTATAGAAATCTTCCTTGGCCTTTAATCGACCGTATTTCAGCATTTTACCCTTGTAATCCTCGTAATTCTTGTAACAGAAATGGGTAAGTTTTTCTTTGAGAACACCTGAAGTGCCTTCTACAACCAGTGTTTCGTGAACAATTTTCTTATCGGAGAATCTGGCCTTGCTTTTTCTAAAAAGTCGATAGTTCTTATCGGTTTGCCATCCGCTGAACCTGAGTGGCTTATCGCCGAACATAAATTGTCTGTAGAACCAATATGCCGCATGATTTTCCCCACTCTTTACCGTCTGGATGATCTCCTCCTTCAACGCCTCAGGTACTACTTCGTCTGCATCCAGAAACAAGATCCAGTCGTTTGTGGCCTGTTGGAGGGCAAAAGACTTCTGTAAGGTGAAATTTTCAAAAGGGTGTTGCAGGACTTCAGCCTTTGGGTGTGCTTTCAGATATTCATAAGTACCATCTGTGCTATATGAATCAACCACGATGATCTCATCTGCAAAGTCTACAGACTGCAAGCAGTTTTCAATGTATCCTATCTCATTGTAAGTGATTATGAGTGCGGTAATCTTATTATTGGCTTTGTTCATTAAAATTCAGTTTTCGGCAAGGTTGGGATCTGGTCTTTAAAATAATAACACAAATTAAGTCAATAAATTGTATCCGATAATTATTTTCCTACATTTTTAAACAGCTACATCATACGTCCTCAAAGCATCGTTCAGTGATGTCTTTTTATTGGTACTTTCCTTTCTCTGACCGATTATAAGTGCACATGGAACCTGATATTCGCCAGCGGGAAATTCCTTAGTGTAACTACCTGGTATAACAACTGAACGGGCCGGAACCCTACCTTTTACCTCCCTGGGCTTGGGTCCGGTAACATCGATTATTTTAGTGGAGGCTGTAAGAACTACATTCGCCCCCAATACAGCTTCTTTTTCTACATGTACGCCTTCCACAACTATACATCGACTCCCTATAAAAGCACTGTCTTCTATAATAACAGGGGCTGCCTGCAAAGGTTCCAGAACTCCTCCTATACCAACTCCACCACTCAGATGTACATTCTTGCCAATTTGTGCACAACTGCCTACTGTGGCCCAGGTATCTACCATAGTCCCTTCGTCTACATAGGCCCCAATATTGACATAACTCGGCATAAGGATGGTGCCGGGTGAAATATAAGCTCCATGCCTGGCAACAGCATGTGGAACAACCCTGATACCCTTTGCCTCATATCCCTTTTTCAAAGGGATCTTGTCGTGATACTCAAAAATTCCGACCTCAAGTGTTTCCATTTTTTGGATAGGGAAGTAAAGAACCACAGCCTTTTTCACCCATTCGTTAATCTGCCAAGTACCCTCCACAGGTTCGGCACATCGCAGCTTACCGAGGTCGATCAGGTTGATTACACTCCTGATTGCATCCTGTACCTGACTATCTTTCAATAAAGCTCTGTCGTCCCAGGCCTTTTCAATAATATTTTTGAGTTCAGACATCCGGTTAAAAAAATTTAGGCAAAGATAATCGCTGCGACTTAATAATGAATTGAAAAGTTACATCGATAACAAATTATGGTCTATTTTTGCAAATAAAATTTTGGGCAAGATCATCGCATTGGATTATGGAAGTGTCAGAACCGGTATTGCAGTGACTGATGAACTACAATTAATAGCCTTTGGTTTATGTACGGTAGACACCAAAAATCTGTTGTCTTTCCTTAAGGAATACAGGGCAAAAGAGTCTATTGATACGATCGTTGTAGGTGAACCCAAACAAATGAACAACCTGCCCTCTGAATCGGAAAAATTTATACTGCCTTTTATCGAAAAGTTGCAGACCGAGTTTCCGGGAATTCCTGTGGTACGCCAGGACGAAAGATTTACATCAAAAATGGCACAGCGGAGTCTTATAGAGAGTGGAATGAAAAAGAAAAAACGGAGAAATAAGGCTCTGGTAGATGAGGTTAGCGCTACCCTGATCCTGCAGGCCTATCTTGATAAAATATCGAGCGAATGACCTTACCTATAGTAGCTTATGGCGATCCTGTGCTCAGGAAAACAGCCAAAAACATTGAGAAAGACTATCCGGATTTGGAGAAGCTGGTCGCCAATATGTGGGAGACCATGTATAAGGCTAACGGTGTTGGTTTGGCAGCTCCTCAGATTGGACGGCCTATCAGACTTTTTTTGGTGGATGCCAGCCCCTTTGCGGAGGATGAGGATTTTTCGGAAGAAGAAAAAGCTGCGATGAAAGACTTTAAAAAAGTCTTTATCAATGCACGCATGCAAGAAGAAGAGGGCAAGAGCTGGAGCTTCAATGAAGGCTGTCTTAGCATTCCGGATGTAAATGAAGATGTGAGTCGAAAAGAGACGATCACCATTACTTTTCTGGACGAAGATTTTCAGGAGCACACGGAGACTTATGGCGGTATATTAGCGCGTATTATCCAGCATGAGTACGATCACATTGAAGGGATTTTGTTTACCGATAAATTATCATCACTCAAAAGACGCCTGTTGAAGGGCAAACTCTCTAATATTTCCAAGGGCAAAATTGAAGTAGACTACAAAATGCGATTTCCCGCTGTTAAAAAGGGAAGATAGTAGACGCATTTTAAACAATTTTTCAATATTTGCGCTCTAATAAAAGCTGTCTATGAGTTTAGAAAAAATCCTCTCTATTGGAGGAAAGCCGGGGTTGTACAAATTATTAACTCAGACGAGATCTGGTTTTGTAGCAGAGTCTTTGTCTGACCACAAAAGGATTTCAGTAGGAATCCAGAGCAATGTAAGCCTTCTTTCCGAAATCGCCATCTACACACTGGAGGAAGAATTACCGCTTAGGGAGGTTTTTAACAAGATCAAGGAAAAGGAAAATGGCGGTAGAACTTCCGTGGGTCCCAAGGAAGAAAAGATCAAGCTCGAAGAATACTTTTTTGAAATAGTGCCGGACTATGACGAGGACAGGGTATATCCAAGTGATATCAAAAAGGTCATTCAATGGTATAACCTGCTCCACGATAATGGAATAACCGATTTTGAATCCGCAGGGGACTCATCGGAAGAAGAATAAGATCGCAACCCTTAACCCTTACATTTCAGTTATAATTTATTAGGTGGCTGCAAAATTAGTCTTTAGGCAATTCCTTATCGCTGTAGTCATTGCTTTTCCAGTCTATTAGCGGTGAGCGGTAAAAATTCACATTCATACGCTCTAAATATGGGGCCTGATGGGCCAATCGCACTTTGTAAGCTTCCCAATTCCTTTTTTCAGGCAGGCTCCAGCTCAATTCTGAATACCCGATAATTCGGGGAAATG